>ULUR01041281.1_pt1 | contig 50394 bp, 61 predicted proteins | sample 1958651 | NCBI WGS metagenome assembly ULUR01 (sample SAMEA4835764, study PRJEB28245) | human gut metagenome | biome: gut microbiome; material: fecal sample | place: Denmark | collected 2008 | reverse complement strand
GAACATGGCGCCGGTCAACCCGCCCGCCACGGCGCCGATTCCGGTGCCGGTGTTGGCGTTATTGGCCTGGATTTTGACGTTTTCCACGCTGGTGACCGTGCCGGTATAGGTTTCCTGGGCTCCGCCGATTTCATTCAGGTTATAGGTGTTCGGGGAACCGAAGTTGGTGCAGGAAGTAATGGACAGCGCCATGACTGCACAGCCGATGGTAAGAATGGAAGCTGTTTTCATGATGACGATTTATAAAACGGATTGAAGGTTAAGATCAAGTAATTTCGCAGTCACCGGAAGGGCCGCGGTTGCGCCCTTACGGCGGAGAAAACCCTTGCCGGAACCTTCCGGCAAGGGTTCGTATTTATTCTAACGGTTTCGACGGGTCAGGCCTTGGGGGCTTCTTCCTTTTTGGGGCAGCCGCAGGGCTTTTCTCCTTTGCTGCAAGGCTGGCCGCACTTTTCCGGGCATTTGCCTTCCTTGGCGCATTTCCTGGGGCACTTTTTATCTTTCTTGCAGCACTTCTGGGCTGCGGGGGCGGGGGAATCCGCCGGAGCGGCTGCCTCCTGGGCGTAACCGTTGACACTGAAGGCGAACGCGAAGGCTGCTACAGCGAGGATCTTTTTCATATAATGAGATGTGAGGTTTGTGGTGTTGGTAATGCTGCGGCAGAGGATCTGCCGCTCTACGACTGATAGAGCGGCAGGGAGCGATATTTGTTCAAAAAAATACGCGGAGAGGATGTTTTTTAAGGCGGTTTTTTTGATGAGGACGCGCTTTTGGACTCCGGAGTAAGTTTGACAGTCCGGGGGCACGTACGGAGCGCCGGCTTGCATGGGGCGATTTCTTGAGGCACGGTAGGGAACATGAGTTCAGCCAAGGAACCTGTGACGCGCCGTTTTGGAAATGGTTTGACGGTTTTGATCAAGGAGGACAAGTCTCATCCCGTAGTGTCCCTCCAGTACTGGGTTGGCACGGGGTCCATGAATGAGGGGCACTGGCAGGGGAGCGGACTTTCCCATTTGCTGGAGCATCTGGTGTTTAAGGGAACGGCGCATTTCTCCGGGCAGGAACTGGCCCGCAAGGTGCAGGAACGCGGCGGCCACTGGAATGCGTACACCAGCGTGAACCGCACCGTGTACTATATAGACGGCCCTGCGGAGTCCTGGCAGATTTTCCTGAATCTTCTGACGGAGCTTGTATTTTTCCCCACGTTCCCGGAAGACGAGATGGAGCGGGAGAAGGAGGTGGTGCGTCGGGAGATGGCCATGTATGCGGATGATCCCGATTCCGTGGCCTACCAGCTTCTGATGCAGACGCTGTATCTCAAGCATCCCCGCCGCTGGCCCGTGCTGGGTGAGCGCGCCGCCTTTGACTGCCTGACGCGGCAGGACGTGCTGGATTACCATGCCAGCCGTTATGTTCCGAATAACGTGGTTCTTTCCATCGCGGGAGATGTGGATGCCGTGGAGATTCTTTCCCATCTGGAATTGCTGGTGGAAGACCTGAAATCCCGTCCCCTGAACCGGGAACCCATTCCCCATGAACCTCACCAGTTCGGTTCCCGCAGGGTTCGGAAGGAGTTTGCCGTGCCTTACTCCAAGCTTCACCTTGCCTGGCGCCTGCCCTGTTCCGCCCATCCGGATACGCCGGCCCTTTCCGCGCTGTCCAGCATTCTGGGCGGCGGACGTTCCGCGCGTTTTTATGAAAAGTTCCATGATCGCCTGGGGCTGGTGTACGGCATTGAGGTGCATTCCAACCAGTCTGAGACGGATGAGGGGGCGTTCACCATCAGCATTGACGTGGACCGCGCCCAGCGCGACAAAGTGCGGGACCTGGTGCTCCAGGAGCTTCGCAATCTGGCGGAAGAGGATTTTACGGAGGACCTGAAGAGAGTTTGCAAACAGACCCGTGTCAGCCGCCTGCGCCGCAGGAGTTCCGCTTCCGGGATGGCCTCGGAAATGGGGGCGGACTGGTTCGGCGCGCGCAATTTGAACCTGTCTTCCGAATGGCAGGAGGCTATTGAACGGGTGACAACGGAAGATTTGCGCCGCGTTTGTTCCACCTGGCTGTCTTCCCCGAATGTGACGGAAGTCAGCCTGGACCCCCCGGGCAGCAATGCCGGGGATGAAGAAGGGGCCTCCGCCGCCGAGGGAACGGCCCTGAGCGAGCATGTTCTTGGCAACGGCATGAAGGTGGTGATCCGTGAAGATCATCGCCTGCCGCTGGCCTATGCCTGCATGGTGTTCAAAGCCGGATGCCGTGCGGAAAATGAGCATGACGCCGGAGTGACGGACTTGATGGCCGAATGCCTGCTGAAAGGAACCTCCACCCGTTCCGCCGCGGATATAGCCCGTTTTCTGGAAGACATCGGGGGGGCCGTCAACACATCCGCCGGTAATAATTCCCTGAGCGTGGGGTGTCAGGTCCTGGCGGAAGACCTGGACGCCGGGCTGGAGCTGATGGCGGACGTAGTCATGAATCCGTCTTTCCCGGAAGACGCCTTTCTGAGGGAACAGGAGTCTTTTGTGGCGGATGCGGAGGAGGATATGGAAGACCCTCTTTCCGTGGCGTTCCGGCAGGAGCGGAAGGTGGCTTACGGGCATGTCTCCTATGGGAATTCCCCTTCCGGCACGCCGGAAAGCCTGTCTTCACTGACGGTTCAGGACATCAAAAGGCAATATGAACGCATTATCTGCGCCTCCAATGCCGTGATTTGCATTTCCGGAGATGTCAGGAAGGAAGAGGTTCTGCCTCTTCTGGAAAAACATCTGGGAGGCATGAGGGCGGGAACGCCTCCGGCCCTGACTCCCACGCCCGCGTTGCGGGCCGGCCGGGAAGTGGCCGTCCTGGACAAACAGCAGGCCGTGCTGGTAGTGGGGGTGCCGGGCGTGGACGTGGCTTCCCCGGAGATGGCCCAGGCTCTGTTGTTCCAGTCCTGGTGCAGTGATATGGCCGGTCCCGTTTTCACCAATATCCGGGAGGAAGCCGGACTGGCCTATTATGCCAGTTCTTCCCTGTTCATCGGCATGGATGCCGGAGGCATCTGCTTCTATCTGGGGACCTCCCCGGAACAATTGGAGGAAGCCGGGCGGAGGCTGGAAGAAACCCTGGAGATGATTTATGAACAGGGCATGACGGAGGAGGAGCTGGAACGCACCAGGGCGGCCGCCCTGTCTTCCCGTCTGCTGGCCATGCAGTCCAATGGAACGTTGTGCCAGATGCTGGCGCTGGATATCCTGTTCGGTCTGCCTCTGGAAGCGTTTGAACAGCAGACGAACGCTATCAGGAAGATGGATCTGGCACGGATGAACGCCTTTATCAGGAAGGCTCTGGATCCCGCCCAGCCGCGTTCCTGGTCCGTCGTGCGCCCGCCTGCCGGGGAATAATTTCCCGGAGAATCATTCCCGTTTTCATGGGGGGCGATGCATGGCGGGGCTGAATGATTTATCCTGCCCGGTTTTATGGGCGCTGTTTGGGAAGGAGGGAATGCTTTCCCTCCTTGCCCGATCGCCTGTTTTTCCGGCTTTTTCCAAATGCCCGGCAGAAAAAGGTTTTGTGATGGAAGGATCACGGGAAAGAATATATACGGATGAGCGTGAATTAGAGAGAACGCCGGGATGTGAAAAATAGACAAAATATAGAATTCCAGGTGGGAAGCAGAGAAGAAGCTCTTCCGGGCTTTTCACCCGATTTCCCATACATAGCTTCACGGGCGGAACTTGACAAGTATCCGGGGCAGTCTGTTCCCTGGCATTGGCATCAGGCGGTGGAGTTATTTTTTATAGAGAGCGGTTCTCTTGAATATTATACCCCAAAGGGAACAGCTTGTTTCCCGTCAGGATCCGGCGGTATGGTGAATTCCAATGTATTGCATCGGACAAAGACAGCAGTGCACACGGAAAAAAACGTCCAGTTGCTTCATATTTTTGATGTATCCCTGCTTGATGGAGGGAATGGGAGCCGGATAGGACAAAAATATATTTCTCCAGTTGTTTCAGATCCGGAGGTGGAATTGATCTCCTTCTCCCCTGCAAATCCCCGGGATGAAAAAATTCTGGAACTGATACGGGATTCTTTTCAACTTTCAGATCGTGAATTTGGGTATGAAATGAAGTTGAGGAATGCCCTGTCGGAAATCTGGATGAGGATGTTTGACCAATTCCCTTTTTCCGCTCAAAGGAAAGAATGCAATAAAAGGGATGATAAAATAAAGCAGATGATGGCCTATGTCCATGAACATTGTTCCGGGAAAATTGCTGTTCGGGAACTCGCGGCGGCGGCTTTTTTAAGTGAAAGGGAATGCTTCAGAACATTTCGCGATTGCCTGCATATGACGCCGGTGGAATATATCAGAAGCTATCGTTTGCAAATAGCTTGCCGGATGCTGGCTGACGTCAGGATTCCCATTACGGATGTAGGTTATTCCTGCGGATTGGGCAGCAGCAGTTATTTTGGAAAGATTTTCCGGGAATATTTTTATTGCACCCCAACCGAATACCGGAGAAAATGGCGGAATCGTGATATTTAATGGCAGGTAAATGATATTTATTTCCGTGGGAATGCGCTATAGTGATAACCATGACTGAGATGGAGCCGGACAGAAAAACCGCGGAACGGGCAATCAGGGAAGCATATGAATCCAACCCGGGAGGCTGGGCGGAACATTCCCGCCATGTAGCGCAGGCCTGTGAAAATATAGCGTCACATTGTAAAGGGTTGTCCGGTGAAAAGGCTTATGTTCTGGGGTTGTTGCATGATATTGGACGGCATGCCGGAGTAAGTTCCGAAAAACATTTAATAGACGGGTACCGCTATTGTTCGGCAAGAGGCTGGAACAAGGCTGCGCAGATTTGCATTTCCCATGCGTTTATGATACAGGATATCAATACTTCTATCGGCACATTTGACGTGAGTGAAGAGGATTACCTGTTCATGAAAAATTTTGTAGAGAACGCAGTCTATGACGACTATGACCGTCTGGTCCAGTTATGTGATGCTTTGGCCTTGCCTACAGGCTTCTGCCTTTTGGAAAAACGTTTTGTAGATGTGACAATCCGTTATGGAGTGCATCCGTTTACGGTGGACCGGTGGAAAAAAATTCTGCAGCTCAAGGCGTTCTTTGAAAAGAAAACAGACTGTTCCATTTATGATCTGTTGCCGGGAGCCGTTGAAAACAGTTTTCGTCAGGAGGAAAGTCATGCGTTATGAAGCAAAAGATTTTTTGGAAACGGCAAGTCCTGATGCGTTAAGGAAAATCGCCCGGGCGAGGGAATTGACAAGGGAATATTATTTTTCCGCGTATGGCGATACGCGGAGAAGACGTGAAATTCTTCAGGAATTGCTGGGAGGGATTGGGGATAACGTGACGATAGATACTCCCTTTCATTGCGACTACGGGAAGAACATCTTTTTAGGGAGCAACGTGATCATCGGCATGAACTGCACGTTGGTGGATAATGCGCCCATTCACATTGGCAGCCAGGTGTTGATTGCGTCCAATGTTCAGATTTATACGGCTTCGCATCCGGTCTTGCCTCAGGAACGCCTTGTGACGAAATGGGAAGAAGGTAAGGGAACGTTTTTCCGAACTTATGCACTGCCGGTAGAAATTGAGGATCAGGTATGGATTGGAGGCGGCAGCGTTCTGCTGCCGGGCGTGACGATAGGAAAAGGCTCCGTTATTGGAGCGGGAAGCGTCGTTACTCATTCCATACCGGCCGGCTGTGTTGCTGTTGGGAATCCATGCAGGGTGATCAGGCGTTTTTGACATCAACGGCTGGAGGCCGCCGCGGGAGACGGCGTTTTTCGTTCCCTTAAGAATTGGAGAGTTTGCCCAGTGAGGCTTTTCAGCATCAGGGCAAGTTCCGCCTGCTCCGGTTACGGATGTTTTTCCAGAGGCGGGGAGGGGCGCAGGGACTCAATAAAAAACGCAGGCGGCGATGCGCCTGCGCGGTATCCGGCGATAGTTCTGACAGAAGGAAGAAGCGGTTTTTTTGCCGGAGGGGCTTTGTGCCAAACGGCATTTTTCCGCCTCCTGAACCCCCGGCGCGCTTTCGTGCTTTTGGAGAAGCGGCCGTATCAAGGTACGCCAGGGAAGAACAGGACGGCTGTTTTTTAGCCGATTTCCGTGCGGCCCAGCAGGTGGGCGCCTTCCTCCATGGCGAGGCTGCGCGTTTTCATGTCTCCGACGACGCGGGCCTGCTGCTTGAGTTCGCAGCGGTCAGAGGTGACCTTGCCTTCCACGTTGCCATAGATGCGGACGTCTCCGGCAGTGATGTCACCCTTGATTTGGGCGGTTTCCCCGATGGTGACTTTTCCCTTGTCGGAGATGATTTCGCCTTCGATTTTGCCGTCGATGTGCATGTCATTCTGGAAACGGATGGTTCCCTTGATTTCGATGCCGGAGGCGAGGAAGTTGGTTACGTTGTCTGTCATTGTCGTCAAATGGTTGGGGATGGGTGTTTCCGGTTTAGATGGTCATGATATCCTTTTCCTTGACGGCCACCAGCTCGTCAATCTCCTTCACGTATTTGTCCGTCAGCTTCTGGATTTGCGTTTCCAGGTCGCGCTGGCCGTCTTCCGTGACGATGTTTTCCGCCTTGAGCTTTTTGGCGGAATCCATGGCGGCCTTCCGGGCGCCGCGCACGCGTACGCGGGCTTCTTCCGCCTGGGATTTGACAAGCTTTACAAGGTCTTTGCGGCGTTCTTCCGTGAGGGCGGGAATGGGCAGGCGGATGGAGCGGCCTTCCACCAGGGGATTGAGGTTCAGCTTGCTTTCATTGATGGCGCGGCCGATGTCGTGAACGGTGCTCGGGTCAAAGGGCTGGATGAGAATGAGGCGGGGTTCCGGTGTGCTGATGACGGCCAAGCCCTTCAGCTTCATGACGGAGCCGTAGCTGGAGACATGCACGTCCAGGTTTTCCACGAGGCCGGGGGAGGCTTTGCCCGTGCGTACGCCGGAGAATTCCTGTTTGGCGAAGTCCACGGCCTTGAGCATGGATTCCTCCGTTTCCAATAATAATGTTTCTGCGTCCATGATGATGGTAGGTGCTAAGTGTTTTTAGTGGGTTGAAAGGGAATGCGGGGCTCAGCTGATGATGGTGCCGATCGGTTCCCCGAGAAGGGCGCGCGTGATGTTGCCCGGCGTGTGCATGTCGAATACGATGATGGGTTTTTTGTTGTCCATGCACAGGGTGAAGGCCGTGGAGTCCATCACTTTGAGCTGGCGTTCCAGGCATTCCTGATAGGAGATGGTGTCAAATCGCTTGGCTCCGGAGACTTTTTTGGGGTCCGCATCATACACTCCGTCCACGGAGGTGGCCTTCATGACCACTTCCGCATTGATTTCGCTGGCGCGCAGGGCGGCCGTGGTGTCCGTGGAAAAGAACGGGTTGCCGGTGCCGGCGGCGAAGATGACGATTTTATTGTTGTCCAGATACGAGCGGGCCCTCAGGCGGATGAAGGATTCCGCGACGTTTTTCATTTCAATGGCGGACTGCACCACGCAGGGGACTCCCGCCCGTTCCAGCGCGCTTTGAAGGGCCAGGGCGTTCATCACGGTGGCGAGCATGCCCACGTAATCCGCCGTGGCGCGGTCCATGCCGCGCACGCTGGCTTTCGCCCCGCGCCAGAAATTGCCGCCGCCCACGACCAGGCCTATTTGGATGCCGGAGCGGTGCGACTGGGCGATTTCTTCAGCAATGCGGGCGACGATTTCCGGGGAAATGTTGTCCATGCTGCCGGGGCTGCGCAAGGCTTCCCCGCTGAGTTTCAGGAGGATTCTTCGATAGGCGGGTGCGGATGTATCAGACATAGATGCGGATTTTACGCAGACAAGATTGAAATTTCACGGGGCAAAAAGAAAGCAAAAAGAGCTTCCTTATTGATTTTTCTCCGGAAGTCCGGAAATTTCCACCTTGATGGGGCTTCTGCTCTCCAGGCTGCAGGTAGGGAAGGGGAAGGAAATGCCTTCTTCCTCAAAGCGGTGCTTGATGTCATGGGCAAGCGTTTTCTTGCAGTCCAGGAAATTTTCTTTCTGGCACCAGGCGCCTACGGTAAAGCCCAGGGAAGAGTCCTGGAACCCTGAAAACGAGATGAGGGGCGCGGGGTCGTCCATGCAGAATTTGTTTTGTTTGACTATTTCCCGGAGAACGTTCACGACATGCTCAATGTCGCAGTTATAGTCCACGCCCAGACTCAGGTCGCACCGGCGCGTGGAAAAACGGGTGATATTGCTGACCGGATTTTTGATGATTATTTCATTGGGAATACGCACCATGGTATTGTTCGGCAGCCGGAGCTGGACGGACATCAGGTTGATGGAGTCCACGTTTCCGGTAATTCCATTCACTTCAATCATATCCCCCAGGTTAATCTGCTTTTCCCCTACCAGGAAGAGGCCGCTGATGATGTTGGACAGGGAGGTCTGGGAGGCGAAGCCTACGGCGACGCCGATGATGCTGGCCGCGCCCAGCAGGGTCAGGATATCGAACCCCATCAGGGCAAAGGCTTCCACGCCTATAATGATATAGCCGACGTTTTTGACGATTTTCACCGTCAGGCGGGAGGCCTGGGGCGACATTTTCAAAATAGTGATTTTTTTGAGCACCTGGCAGAGCAGTTTCAGAAGTATCCAGCTGATTACCAGCCATACCGCCACGTGCAGGATTTTGACTCCCGCGGACTGCACCATTTCCAGCTTGAGCCAGTCCGGCATGTTCAGGAAGTCCATGGTTTTTGTCCAGATGTCTTCTCTGGGGGATGCGTCTGCCATGATATTCATATGAAGGATGTAGCAAACGCTCCTGCCCGGCTCAAGGGGCGCGCGCGTATTCTTCCCGGTTTATGACAGTTCCTCCGGCAGTGGGAAGGGCGGGTTTTCCAGGCGCGGCGGACGCAGAAATTCATCCCGCGGGAAGGGTGGCTGCCGCATGGCCGGATATGGCGCCTGATTGGGAAAAAGGGAAAGGCGGGGATGAAAAAAGGCCGTTCCCCGGAGAGGGGAGCGGCCTTGAAATATTGCCGGGGCTGTTTTACTTGCTGAGGTAGGAGGCCACGCCTTCGTGGGACGGGGTCATGGCCGCGTCTCCCTTGTGCCAGCCAAGGGGGCAGACTTCCCCGTACAGTTCGAAGTGCTGGAGGGCGTCAACTACGCGGATGGCTTCATCAATGGAGCGTCCCAGCGGGAAGTCGTTGATGAGCTGGTGGCGGACGATGCCGTCCTTGTCAATCAGGAAGAGGCCGCGGTAGGCGATCAGTTCCCCGTTGACTTCCACATTGCCGTCTTCGTCAATTTCCTCATCGCCGGCCAGCACGCCGTAGTCGGCGGAAATGGTCTTGTTGATGTCGGAGACGATGGGGTAGGTCACGCCCTGGATGCCGCCCTGGCTGCGGGGGGTGTTGATCCAGGCCCAGTGGGAGAATTCGCTGTCCGTGGAGCAGCCGACGACGGCTACGTCACGCTTGTCGAATTCGCCCAGGGCTTCCTGGAATCCGATCAGCTCGGTAGGGCACACGAAGGTGAAATCCTTCGGGTAGAAGAACAGGATTACGTATTTTTTGCCCTTGAACTGGTCAAGGCTGAAATCCGGTACGATGGTACCGTTTACAACTGCGTTTGCGCTGAAATGAGGTGCCGGTTTTCCTATGAGAAGCATGATTGTTTTTTGGTTTGGTTCTAAAAGAATGATTCCAAAAAACGGACGAAAGTCAAGCGGCAATGATGCCGCATTCGTTCCAAACGAGCTTGTTTTCTCTTGAAAATGAAGCTTTTTTTGTCAGTATTCCCTCCATGTCATCCTCAAAGGCGCAACAAGATGAGTGGTCCGGAAAAATCGGCGTGATTCTCGCTGTGGCCGGCAGTGCCGTCGGGCTGGGAAATTTTCTGCGCTTTCCGGGGCTGGCCGCTCAATATGGAGGGGGCGCCTTCATGGTGGCTTACGGGCTCATGCTGGTTCTGGTGGGCGTGCCCGTGGCATGGGCGGAGTGGTCCATCGGGCGGCGCGGCGGCCAGATGGGCGCCCATTGCGCCCCCGGCGTGTTCTGGTACCTGACCAAAGGGTCCAGGCTGTGGAAGTTTCTGGGCGTGCTGGCGGTTCTGGGGCCTTCATCCGTGGCTTTTTACTACATGGTGGTGGAAGCGTGGTGCTGCGGCTATTTCTGGAAGATGCTCACCCGTCCGGAGGTTTTTGCCACGGCGGAGGGGACGGCGCAGACTTTTTTCAGTTTCACGGGCATGTACGGTGACGGGAACGCCCTGTTGTCGGACAACGGGCTGCTGTGGATCGTCGTCGGGGTCATTTTGCTGAACCTGGTAATTATTTACCGTGGCATCAGCAAGGGCATCGAAATGTTTTCGCGCTGGTTCATGCCGTTGCTGCTGTTGATTTCCCTGGTGCTGCTGGTGCGCATTTTGTGCATCGGCACGCCGGACCCTTCTTATCCGGACCGCAGCATCGAACAGGGACTGGGGTATATGTGGAATCCCAGCAAGGTGCTGGTGGAGGAACTGGACCGGGACAGCGGGGACTGGAAGACGGTTTCCATGGTTTCAGCCTCCCAGGCAGGAGCCTTGGATGAAGCCGTGCGGCAGGTGGAGATGTCCGGCGGAACCCGGAGGCTGACTGAGGTGTCCTTGTGGGACGGTCTGAAAAATATTGAGCTTTGGATCGCGGCCGCCGGGCAGGTTTTCCTGAGCCTTTCCGTAGGGACGGGGCTGATTCTGACGTATGCCAGCTATGTTAAAAAGAAGGAGGATATCGCGTTGAGCGGCTTTTCGGCAGCCGCCTCCAATGAAGTGTGCGAGGTGGGCATTGCCGGTATGATGACGGTGCCTGCCGCCGTGGCGTTCCTGGGAGTGGCCGGAGCCGCCGGGCAGGGGACTTTTGCGCTGGGCTTCATGGTGCTTCCGCAGGCTTTTGCCAAGATGGGGGCCAGCGTGGTATTCGGCAGCCTGTTCTTCCTGCTTCTGACGGTGGCGGCGGTGACCAGCTCCATTTCCATGATGCAGGTGGGCTTGTCCTTTATTGAGGAATTCATGGGGTTGAAACGCAAGATGGCTGTGGTGGTGCAGGGCTTTTTTACGGCTACGGGCACGTTCATCGTTGCCTGGTACAGCGGCAACCTGCTGGCGATGGATACTTATGACTTCTTTCTGGGCACGCTGTGTTTCTTTGTGAGCGCCATGGTGATGATGATTCTTTTTTCCTGGAAGCTGGGGGTGGACCGGGGGTTGAAGGATTTGGAGGACAGTTCCGTCATCCGCATTCCCAGAATATACCGTTTCATCATGAAGTTTGTGACGCCTACGCTGCTGCTGGCGATTTTCCTGGCCTGGCTGGCGCAGAATATCTGGGTGAAGCAGGCCGCGCCCATTGAAGCGCTGGGGCGGGGAGAGCATGGGGCGGTCATTCCCATGGGGTTTCTGGCGGCTTATGCCCTGTTCCTGGTTTTCATCACCATGGCGTCCGGAAGGCATAAGGTGTACCACGGTCCGCGATAGGCGCGGAAAGGCCTGCGCGGCTGCCCGTTTCCCGCAGTCTGAGGCAGGTTGTGAGGCAATCCGGAGGCTTGACCAGAGCCGGATTTGATATAGGCTGGAACCATGTCCAGAACAAGGAGGATACGCAGGAAAAAGCCCCGTGCAGGCAGCGTCTGGAAAAAGCTGCTGCTGTGGGGCGTGCTGGGGATGCTTGTTCTGGCTGCCGCTGCGGTGGCGGGGTCTTATCTGTATGTCAGGGCCTACTTGAAGAGCGATGGTTTTTTAGCCATGCTGGAACAGTCCGCCATTGATGATATGAATGTGGAGACAGCCAGGATAGCCCCTCTTGACTGGGACGGTTCCGGCATCCGGTGCGGCGGCGTAATGATGGAGGGGCATGAGTTGTTGACTTCCCTTCAGGCCAGGGACATTGAGACGGAATTCAGCCGCTGGGATTTGCTGAAGCGCGCTTTCGTCATGACCTCCGTCAATATTGCGGAGCTGAAGCTTCAGCTCGCCCCCGCGTCTTTCCGTTTCAGGGAAAAGCCGGAAGGGCCCAGAAGCTGGGCAGAAGAGAATATTCTGCCGGATACGTTCCGTCTGGAAAAAGGGAGCATTGATTCCCTGTCCGTTTCCTATGGGGAGGCCGGCCGGCTGTATATTCTGGACGGGGCCCGCGTGGAGAGCGTCTATGACGCCGGTTCCAGCCAGTACAGGTTTGAAGTGCGGGGGGGAAAGCTGCTCCTGCCCTTCAGGGGATGCCCCGAATTTTCCCTGATGTCCGGCACGGCGCAGTTTAACCATGCCGGCAGGAGGGTGAACGTCCCGTCCTGCCGCCTGACTACAGACGCCGGCGGTTATCTGGACATCAAGGGGGACTGGGACGGCTCTTCCTCCTTCTGGACGGCGAATATGGTGGTGAACGGCGTCCCTGTCTCTTCCTTCCTGGAAGATCATTGGAAGAAGCATGTGCAGGGCAGCGTGAGCGGCGGGATAGACCTGCGCGGCGGACAGGACGGCGTCACCCATGTGGCCGGGCTCGCCAGATTGCAGGGCGGCATGCTGACCGGCCTTCCCGTTCTGGACCGGCTGGCCCTGTTCTGCGGTTCTTCCAGATTCCGGAATCTTCCCCTGCACGAGGCGTCCGCACAGTTCGTCTATCAGGAATCCGCCTGGCATATTTCCAATATTCTGGTGGAAAGCGAAAATCTGGTCAGGGTGGAAGGCTGGCTGGAAATCGGGAAAGGGGGGGCGCTGACCGGAAGGTTGCAGGTGGGGCTGAGGGCCGACGGCCTGTGGAAAGCTCTTCCGGGATTTTCCGATGTGTTTTCCGTTTCCCGCCAGGGAGCGGGAGGCAATCTGGCGTGGGCCAATGTGAATATCGGCGGGACGCTGGACAACCCGTCGGAGGACTTGTCCGCGCGGCTCATCAAGGCGGCGGGAAACCGCCTGACGGAAATAGGAATGGGCAAGGCGGCTGAAGTGGCGGACGTCGCGTCGCGGCTGCTGAACAGGGGAACCGGGAAAAACGGGGCAGGGGATGGTAAGGAACATCCTGGCCGCAAGTTCGGGATTCCCGCCGCGGACGAAGTGCCCGTCCCGGTTGTGCCGCAGTTGCAGGACGCTGCGGAAAAGGGGCTTAAAACAGGAAGTGACCTGATGAACGAATTAATGAATTGGTAACCCTTTTTTTCAGATGAAACCTTATCCCTGCCAAATGGTGCAGGCGGTCGCCGTTATCGTGGAGCGTATCGCGGATACGGCTTTCCGCGCCACCCTGCCGAATGGCAAGACCGCCGTGGCTTTTGTAGAAAAAAAGAACGCTTCCCTGAGGGAGCTGCTCAAGCCGGGCGACCGGGTGAACGTGACGATTTGCCCGGCGGATTTTGACCGCGCCCGAGTGGACGGACTGGCGGAATGAGGCGGTACGTTTTTCCCCTCATTATTGGGAGAAAGAGGCGTCGCGCTCGGCGCGGGCAGAACCGCTGTAAAGACGGAATGGTCCCGTGCCGGGATTGATGCGGAAAAGTCGTCCCTTTACAGCCGGGTGCGTCCTTCCAGAGCTTTCATCAGCGTCAGCGTGTCCGCGTGGCTGAGGCCGGAACCGGCAGGCAGCCCCTGGGCAGGGCGGGAAATCCTGCAATCCATTTCTTTGAGCAGATGGTGGAGGTAGGTGGCTGTTGCCTCCCCTTCCACATCGGAGCCTGTTGCCAGAATGACTTCGCAGTCAGGCTGCCGGGAGACGCGTTCCACCAGGGATTGAATGTTGAGGTCTTCCGGCTCCACATCATCCAGTGGGGAAAGCTTGCCGCCCAGGCAGTGGTACAATCCGCGGTAGGCGCTGCTGCGTTCAATGGGGATGACGTCCGTGGCCTGTTCCACCACGCAGATGAGGCGGCTGTCCCGTTCTTCGTCCCGGCAGGCGGCGCAGGGTTCCCCTTCCGTGCTGAAGAATCCGCAGACGGGGCAGGGCGTGACGTGTTCCGCCGCCTGGCCGATGGTGCGGGCAATCGCCTCCGCTTCCCCCATGTGCCCCTGGAGCATCCACAGGGCCATGCGTTCCGCGCCGCGGATGCCGATGCCCGGAAGCTGTTTCAGGGCGGTGACCAGTTCAAGCACGGGAATGGGATAGTCCAGATTATTCATGAGCGGGAGGAGGTTCGGAATGATGCCGGAGGGGAGAGGATGGCCAGAGGATGGCGAGCGCGCCCGCGCCCCCTGCGGAAAGCAGGCATGGGACGGCATTGAAGAAAAAGCCCCACAGCCCCAGCGCCGGGGTAAAGCAGGCCAGAAGCAGGAGAAAAGCGGCCAGAACGGCCGTTTTGCGGAGTGTTCCGCGGATGAGCAGCAAATCGTAAACGAGAGCCAGCGTCAACGCCATGCACAGCAGGAATCCCGTGCCGGGAGAAAGGGAGGGGGCGTCCGCGGGAAGCAGAAACGGGGCGGAGGCCATGGCTTCCTTCAGGCCCCGGGCCCAGACGGGAGTAATGCCCAGGGAGTAGAGCGCCACGATCAGGATAAGCCCGGCTACGGAGAACAGGGCCCAGCGCATGAGCAGAATGTCCTGGTGCGTTTTGGCGGGCATGGCTTTAAATGAAAAAAGCGGAAGCGCGATGGCTGCGGTGGCCGCAAACATCAGCGCTTCCGCCGGAGAAAGGAGAGGCCCGGAAGGGTCAGGCGAACCGTTTCACGATGACGGAGGAGTTATGCCCTCCGAAGCCGAAGGAGTTGCTCAGGACGGCATCCACCCTGGTTTCACGGGCCTTGTTGGGCACGCAGTCCAGGTCGCATTCCGGATCCTGATTGTCCACGTTGATGGTGGGCGGGACGATGTTGTCCTGCATGGCCATCAGGCAGACGGCCAGTTCCACGCCGCCGGCGGCGCCCAGAAGGTGGCCGGTCATGGATTTGGTGGAGCTGATCAGCAGCCCGTTTTTGGCGTGGTCGCCGAAGACGGCCTTGAGGGCCTTGATTTCGCAGATGTCGCCCAGCGGGGTGGAGGTGCCGTGCGTGTTGACGTAGTCGATTTCTTCCGGCTTCATTCCCGCGTGTTCCAGAGCCATTTTCATGCAGCGGGCGGCGCCGCGGCCTTCCGGATCCGGGGCGGTAAGGTGGTAGGCGTCCGCAGAGATGCCGTAGCCGACGAGCTCCCCGTAGATTTTCGCGCCGCGTTTCTGGGCGTGTTCCAGCGTTTCCAGAATGACAACGCCGGCGCCTTCTCCCATGACGAAGCCGTCGCGGTCCACGTCGTACGGGCGGGAGGCCCGCTGGGGTTCGTCATTGCGTGAGCTGAGGGCTTTCATGTTGCTGAACCCGGCTACGCCCGTGGGCAGGATGGTAGCTTCCGCCCCGCCGCAGACCATGACGTCGGCGTCGCCGAACTTCATGATGCGCCAGGCTTCCCCGATGTTGTGGTTGGAGGTGGCGCAGGCCGTGACGATAGACATGTTCGGACCGCCGAGGCCGTATTCCATGGAGATGAGGCCGGAGGCAATGTTGCTGATCATGTACGGAATCATGAAGGGGGACACGCGGGCCGGTCCCTTGGAAAGAAGCGTGGCATGCTGGCTTTCCAGCGTGCCGAGACCGCCGATGCCGCTGCCCACCATGACGCCGATGCGGGTTTTGTCCTCCGCGTCCAGATCCAGCCCGGAGTCCTTGAGTGCCATTCCGGCGGCGCCCATGGCAAAGTGCGTGAAGCGGTCCACGCGGCGGGCGTCCTTGGGCGTCTTGAAGTACGGAGCGGGATCGAAATCCTTGACTTCACCGGCGATTTTCGTGGAGTAGCCGGTAACATCCATGGACTTGATGGTGTCAATGCCGCTGCGGCCAGCCTTCATGGCTTCCCAGGTGGATGCGAGATCATTGCCCAGGGGGCTGATCACTCCGATGCCGGTGATAACAATTCTGCGGTCGGTCATAATAAGTGTGCGTGGTTGCAAATAATGCTTAAACCAGAATAGGCGACATTGCAGGAAAGTCAAGCTAATCCCCCCTCTTTCCCGGTGCGGTGGAAACAGGATGGGAGAAATGCCGTATCCTGTTGCCGGCAAGGGATTTGCGGGTAAGGGTATTTCCTGTTGCCTGCCGCGGCTCCGGGGCCGTGAGAGGATTTCAGGGTAAATTCCGCCGCGGCGGCCGCGTCCGGCCGGGCGTGGGACGGAGGCCTGCTTCCGGGGACGGTGGACGGATATTTCTTCCGCCGAGCCCTTTTAACGGGGGACATCCGCCAACATCGGAAGAGGTGCGGCCCGGAATTCCAGGGAAAGGGAGTTGACGCAGTAGCGCGCATTCTTAGGCGTCAGGCGTTCGCCATTGAAAATATGCCCCAGATGGCCTCCGCAGCGGGCGCATGTGATCTCCGTGCGCCGCCCGTAGCCCGCATGGACGCTTGTGACGGCGTCCGGCAGGGAATCATCAAAACAGGGCCAGCCGCATCCGGCATCGAATTTGTCTTCCGACCGGAACAGGGGCGCACCGCATTTGCGGCAGGAATAGATGCCCAGCTCAAAGAAACTGACGAATTCCCCGGAGAAGGGCGGTTCCGTTCCCTGGTGTTCGATAATGCGTTTTTCCGTTTCCGTGAGGGGGCGGCGCGTTCGGGAAGGGCCGGGGTCGGGCACGTCCCGGGAGGCGGGAATTCCCCCATTCACGGCCATGACTCCAGCCACGCCTTCCGCAATCACTCCTATCCATGATGCCCAGTGTCTCCGCTCTTCCTGATTCATATGTGCTTATGACCGGGTTGGAGCGGATTTTGCTCATTTATGAATCAATATCTTGCGGATATCGCCGTTTTTGGGGGGGGAGTGTCCTGGAAATGCGGGAGTCTATGGAAGGGTTAATACTCCAGCTCCAGCCAGAGCTGTTCCCAGATGCCCTGCCGCTGTTCTTCCTGGGGATGGGAGACGGACAGCCCCAGAAGGCGGAATGTACGGTCTCCGGAATCCAGTTCTTCCATCAGGGCCCGCGCCAGGGGGAGGATGTCCTCCTTTTCCGTCAGCGTTTCCGGAACGGTCGTGCAGCGGGTCTTTTGGACAAAGTCCGGGAATTTAACCTTCAGGGTAAGGGTGTTTCCCCGGAAGCCGGCGTGCGCCAGGCGCCTTGCGAGTTCTTCCGCCAGCAGGGGGAGGTGCTGTTCCTGCGCTTCCTCCCTGGTGACGTTTTCCCGGTAGGTCTCTTCACAACCTACGGATTTGCGGATGCGGGAAGGTTCCACGGGGCGGTCGTCCACACCGCGGGCGAAGTTGTAGAAGAGGGCTCCTATCTTGCCGAAATGCCGCACCAGGAAGTCCTTGTCCCGTGCCCGGAGCTGCGCCCCGTTGGTGATGGAAAGAGCGCGCATGCGTTCGGCGGTGGCGCGGCCGACCCCCCAGAAAGCCTCAATGGGAAGGGCCGCGATGAATTTCTCCGCCCGGGATGGATGGATTGTGAACAGGCCGTCCGGCTTGCGGTAATCAGAGGCGATTTTTGCCAGGAATTTGTTGTAGGAAACGCCGGCGGAAGCCGTCAGGCGAAGTTCCTGGCGGATTTCCTTTTTAATCCTCCTCGCAATGTCGACGGCCAACGGAATGCCCGGCTTGTTTTCCGTGACGTCCAGAAAGGCTTCATCCAGGGAGAGTGGTTCCACCAGGTCCGTATAACGGTGAAAGATGGCGTGTATCTGCGCGGAGACGGTCTTGTACACTTCCATGCGGTTGCGGGTGAAAATCAACTGGGGGCAAAGCTTGAGCGCCTTCATGGAGGGCATGGCGGAACGCACGCCGAAGCGGCGCGCTTCATAGCTGGCCGCCGCCACCACGCCGCGCATTTCCGGCCGGCCTACGGCGATAGGCTTGCCGCGGTATTCGGGATGGTCCCGCTGTTCGATGGACGCGTAAAAGGCATCCATATCCACATGGATGATTTTTCTCTGGTTCATGGGAGCGTTTCATGATTCCTGACGGGGCGGAAAACATGAGGAAATGGGATGCCCCATCATAATCCGGCTTATCCAGCAAGTCCAGTTGGAAGGAGAAGCTCCGGCAGGGAGGCGAAAAAAAGCGGATTTTTGGGGGAACGGGAGATTTAAGTGAAAAAATCTTCCGGCTATGGTACATTCCGGGCATGTCCAGAGGAATGAAGGAACGCCTGTGCCGGAGTCTGGAAAAGGCGCTGCATGTGGAACCCCGTGAATTGCCTGCCGCAGCGGGGGGAATTGTTCTGTTTTTCCTGCTGTTCCTGGCCTATTCCATGTTAAGGCCGGTCCGGGAGACGATGGGCATTGCCGGAGGCGTTCAGAATTTGCAGTGGCTTTTTACGGCTACTTTTGCCGCTTCCATAGGGATCCAGTTTTTATTTGGGTGGGCATCCTCAAAAGTGCGGAGAAAGGCCATTCTTCCGTGGACGTACGGTTTTTTCATTCTTAACCTGGTGGTTTTTGCGGCGCTTGTGCTGGCATGCCCGGGAAATATCTGGACGGCCCGTTCGTTTTATGTGTGGCTGTCCGTATTTAACCTGCTTACCGTTTCCGTGGCGTGGAGCGTGCTGTCGGACGTCATGAAGCCGGGGCAGATGAAACGTCTGTTTGCCCTGATTGCCAGCGGAAGCAGCCTTGGGGCCATTGTGGGGCCGGCGGTGACGGCCGCCCTTGCCGGCGTAGCCGGCCATCTGTGGCTGTTTCTTGCCGCCGCTGTTTTTCTGGCGCTGGCGATGCTGGCGGGAATGTATTTGCACCGCTGGCGTGACAGGACTTCCCCGGAAGGAGCGGGAGTGGGGATTCCTCTTCCGGCCGACTGCCGGGAACGCCCTCTGGGAGGGAATCCTTTTGCCGGGGCGTCTGCCGTGTGCCGGTCTCCCTTCCTGATGGGCATCGGGCTGTTCATTATCCTGCTGGCCGGGACCAACACGTTCCTGTATTTTGAGCTGATGAGCGTTGTAGCGTCTTCCTTCCCTGATCCGGTGCGCCAGACGCAGGTATTCGGAGTACTGGACGCCGTTGTTCAGGGGTGTACCATGCTGCTTCAGGTATTTCTGGCGGGGCGCATTGTTCGGAAATTCGGATTGGCGGCATTGCTGGCGGCTGTCCCCGTTCTTATTTCCCTGGGTTTTGTCTGGATGGCTTTCGCTCCGGTATTTGCCGTCGTGGCCATAGTGATGGCGGTACGCCGCATCGGGGAATACGGAATGGTGCGTCCCGGCCGTGAAATGCTGAATTCCGTATTGTCCCCTGAAGAAAAATACAAGGCCAAGAGCTTTATTGATACGGTCCTTTACCGTGGCGGCGACGCCGTCAGCGCATGGTTGAAAAGCTTCTTTAACGTGTTGGGCTCCCATTCCCCGTGGGCCATGCTGGCCGGAGCCGCCATTTCCCTGCTTTGGGCGGCCACCGGCTTCCTGCTTGCGCACAGGTTCCGGAAGATGGCCGGAGTTCAGGGAAAGGAATAATCCCCGTGACGGGGAATTCTCCGTCTTGTCCGGATACGGCCTGCTGTTGCGGAATTTTTTTTCAGGTCAAGGCTGGCGTGATGCCCTTAATGCGGCGGAAGCGGCAGGGGGGAAACAGATGTTTTTCCCTCCCGGTGACAGATTATTTCTGGAATATTTTTTTATTTGACGGCGGTTTCCGACGTGGCGCCGACATTCGGATTCTCAATCCGCTCCATGAACCGGCTTAGAGGGAAAATTCCATGTACAATATATCCTGCGGCATCAAACCATTATTTCGATGTTTATCATAATTTGTTTATATTGAAAAGATTGTATTTCTATCAACAAGGCGTCGAGAAAATCAGCCTGTCTAAAAAACAATAGAGGATGCCTGGCACGGAAGGATTTCCTTTGGAGGAGAAATCATCCTGAAAACAGCTTCTCGATGATACTTAAATTGTTTTCCCACAATATTTAGTATTGATTTCGGATTGAGAATTCGTTATTGGGTTCAAAGCCTCTTCGGGTGAAGCAGGCTAGTCATCGTTTCGTTAGATGAATCAATCATTACTCCTATTATTATATTCCTCTGATAATGAAGAAGACACTCATTACGCTCATTGCTCTGGCGGGAATAGCTCATGCCGATTTCACATGGAATGGCGGCAGTGACATTACCCAGCAGCTTTGGCAGACAGAATCCAGCTGGATTATCAGCGAGTCAGATTCCTGGCCGGCAGCCGGAACCGGCCCCGGCACGCCCAACTCCAATGCCTGGTCTCTTATTTCCGTTTCCAATGCGAGCGGTTCCATCACCCAGCTGGAAGGCTGGACATTGAAGCTTGCCCTCAGCAACGGCGCGGATTTGACCGTAGGGAACGTCAAGAAATTCCAAGGGGGCTGTTCTATTGACATTGATCAGTCATCTGCGCTGACCATCAATGGTTTTAGCGGCGGCAACGACGGCGGGATCACGACGTTGAACAACTACGGCACCTTTAACCTGGCTTATTCCAAGAGCCAGGGAGGTGAAGGCTTTAACGTCAATTTGGGAGCCACGGGCGTGATGAACCTTACTTCTTCCAACGGTAATTCATACAATGCCAAGATAGCAAGCCTGACTGCTACGCTGACTCTTGACGGAGGCACCGCCAGCGGAGTAACCGCCGACGGACATCAAATCCTGACCCGGAATCTGGTTTCCCTGGGGGATAATATGTCTTTTGACGGCACGAACACTTCCCTGGAAATGCTCAGCGGCATTGCAGGCGTTGATACCCTCACTGCGGTGGACGATTTGACTAATGCCGAAGTTGGTTCTTATATGGTTACCAAGAATGGGGACGGGTACAGCGTTTCCTATGTGGTTCCCGAACCCGCAGCGGCTTCCCTGAGCCTGCTGGGCCTGGTTGGCCTGGCGATGCGCCGCCGCCGCAAGTAACGGCAAACTTGGATTTCTGTTTCCATGCAGCTCCCTTCCGCGGTTAACGGAAGGGAGTTTTTTATTATTTAACGGAAGGGCGGCATCTTTCCGGAAGATGTCCGGGCAGAACGGGAGAGGGAAGCCGGGAGAATGCACACGCATGGGTCTGTTTTCTCCCGGAGGATGCCGGAACGGGATTAGCTCCTGCTGCTGTTCTACAAACCTGCGGGAAAGAAAAGGGCTCCTGATATTGCCGAGGATAACCGCTTCTTTTCAAGAGAAGTGGTAGGCCCGGTAGGAATTAATATATTTATTTACAATAATATATTATAAAATGTGTTCATTATTGTGATAATGTTGAGCACACGGAAGGATGAAAAATAGTCTGAAATAGGCCGAAAAAGGGAGTCTCCTTGAGCGTAGAGGCTCGAACTGGGTCATGGGTCATCTGTGTTTTTGCATGCATGGAGTTGAATAATTTCATGCAACTATTCCAACAATGCAACGGGAAAAGTATAGGTTCAGGTGAAAGCCTGCGTGTCTTCCGTAGAGGAAACGCAACGGGGCCGCATTTGTATGTTACGGATTGCAAAAGCTCTTTATGCCTGGGGAGCGGTGGACATTGATGAACGCATACCCCGTTTGAAAGAAGCTTTGGATAAGGCTGTTGAAGATATCATTGAAAACCAGGGAAAGGAAATCACTCAAGGGAACGTGGGGGACAGTTCATTCCAGTTCGCGCCAGGTTCCATGACTATTGATTTATGGGTGGAAGCTTTGGGGATGGCTATTCGTTCTCTTGAGCATGGCCGGTTTGAAGGAGGGAATAACGTTGCAAGGATAGTGTTTCGATGAAAGCAGGAAATGTCCAGATTTTGGATCAGTTCGGCCGGCCGTTTTCAAGCCGCCCCATTTACAAGAGCGGCAGTTATGATGACGGGCTGCAGCGGCTTCCGAATTATCTCAAAGAACCGGAACAGCTTTCCGGGAGTCTTACCCGGAAGAACCTTATTTCCGCGTCCCGTCTGTTGTACAAGAACAACGGCGTTGTAAAAGGTGCCGTGAACATGAAGGCTGAATACTCTATCGGGAAAGCGTTTCTGTTCAAATCTCTGTGCAAGAATCCGGAAGTTGCGGCGAAGTATGACGAGTACATCAAGGCGTTTTACAAAGTTGCATGCGTGAACGGAAAGAATTTTCACTCGCTCCTGTATCTGATCTCCACCGCCATCGACATTGATGGGGATTGCTTTGTAATGTTGACGGAAAGCAAGACGGGGTTTCCTCAACTGCAATTTATCCGGGCAAACCGTGTTTGCTCTCCTAAAAATGGCCTTATTGACTCCGGAAAATATAAGGGATTGAACGTGCTGCACGGCGTCATAACCAATCGCATGGGACGTGAAATCGCTTATTGGCTGGACGGCGACGAACCAGGGGGAGGTGAAATCATCCCGGCATCCTCAATACTTCATATCGTGGATGACGACTTTCTTTCCACCTGCCGGGGCGAGCCTCTCTTCTCTCATGGCCTCAAGGAATTCCGATACATTGATGATATCAATACAGCCGAACTTGGGGCCATGAAGATTGCGTCACAAATTGCCCTGGTAAAAAAGAACGAAACGGGAGAAGTTGACATAACGCAGGCTTATGCCAAACCGTCCAATAATGGGGAGGTGCTCATCCGGAATACTGGTGATAAGCAAATTGTATTTTTGAAGTCTGAAGATTCCCTTGACTCCCTGAAGATTGAGCGCCCCTCTCCGAACTACATGAGTTTTTCAGAACGGCTTCTGAAGGGCGTTTTATCCGGGGTGGGCGTGCCCTATGATATCGTGGTCAATCCGGACTCAAGCGGCGTTGGGAACAGAATGTCTCTGTCCAAATTTGACAATACCACGCGAGATCGGGCCACGCTGCTTGAAGATGCTGCCAGACTGCTTGTACAGTATATCTTGGCCGTAGGTATCCAGCGGGAGGACATCCCGCACGCGGAAGGCTGGTGGAACATGATGTTCAGCCGCGCCAAGCGTCCAAGCGTAGACATGGGCCGCGACTCCAACAGCCAGTTGAAAGAGTACAACGCCGGTATTAAAAACCTCACAGAAATCTGTGAGGAAAACGGAACGCAGGTTGAGGACCATTTGAGAATACGTGCCAGGGAAGCCGCCATTGCGGAGAAGTTGCGCCGTGAAGCTGAAGCAGAATTTGGAGTAGAAATCTCTCCGGATTATATCAGGAAGTTTTAATGTGATGAAACCGTTATATTGTGAAGAAACTGCATGGCTGGCGAAGATTCGCCAGCGGAAGAGCCTGGAACCGAAAGCCGCAGGGAATCCGGATTTTGACTTCTCATTTTTCATCCAGACACGCCAAAAAGCGCGGGTAATTGGGTCATCCTTGGTGATTGACGTGATTGGGCCTCTATACGGTGACGGCGTGCCGTTGAATGAAGTCTTGGGCGGCACGAATTATCAGTCCATCGTGAAGGAAATAAAGGGTGCTGCCGGGAACATTGATGAAGTTGTTTTCATTTTTGACTCTCCGGGAGGTGACGTGCAAGGCTGTCATGAAACAGCAGAATTGATTAAATCTCTGCCAGTGGAAACAGTGGCTTATGTCAAAGGCATGTGCTGCTCTGCCGCCTATTATTTGGCTTCCGCTTGTGATCAAGTGGTCGTGACGGAAACGGCGCTGGTTGGCAGTATCGGGACGGTCATCAGCCTGTGGAATGCCAAGAGTGAGGAAATATTGACTATCACGAATGATGATGCTGTTTTCAAGCATCCGGAAACCCCGATGAATACGGAGGCAATCGCCTATTACAGGGATTTGTGCAACAAGATCGCCGGGCGGTTTCAGGAATTTGTGGCTTCAGGACGTCCCGGTTTATCTGCGGATGCGTTTTCCGGCAAGGTTTTTGTGGCGGAAGATGCTGTTTCCCTGGGCCTGATTGATGATGTAATACCCTGGGTCGATTTTCCTGGAGTGGTATGAAAACGCAACGGTTTTGTCATAAGTATGGCACTATTCAAGTCTGATCAAAATATCGTTGATGCGCTCAAACAAGAGCTTGCCCCTTTTGGGGCAGAAATGAAGAATGGGATTAAAGAAATCCAATCCTCTATTAAAGATCTTTGTGAGCGTGTCGAAGCCCTGGAAAAGGAGAATGTCAAGCTCCACGCATCCGTTGCCCTCAAGAAAAACCAGCTTGAGGAAGAAGCCGATACGAAGGCGAGCCAGAAGGCCGCTGAAATGGTGGCTGGTATGGGACATAAAGCCGTAGTGGATAAGCCGGAAGACGGCGAAGAAAACTCCTCTATCCTGGAGCAGTACTCAGCTCTTTCCGGAGAGGAACAGAGGAAGTTTTATGCTGCTCATAAGGATGAGTTGGTAAAACTTTGCAAGTAATCAATAACAATATTAACGATTAAAACCATTTTTTAGAATTATGGCTCTTTCAGATGCTCACAAGATAGTTATTCACAGTGAAGTCATTTCTTCTTTGCGTAAAGCTCTGGCTCCGCTGGAATACTTTAAGAAGGATTTTCGAATGGAGTATGCTTCTGAGATTAAATTCAAGAATGTAAAAGCCGCCGGAAATATTACTGAAAACCCTTCTGATTACCAGACGGATAAAGAAAATGAAGGGGATTTAATCCCCCTGTCACTTACTGAACTCCATCAACCCTGGCGCATTACGCCCGCCGAAAAGCGGAATGGGTGGAAATTGGCGGATTTGGCAAAAACGAACGCTACGGCGTTTGCCAATAACTTGAACAAGCGCATACTTTCCCTTGTTACAGCGGATGGAGCCAAGGTTATCGGTACGGCTGACGCTTTCACAAAGCGTAAGTGCATCAACCTCAGCGGAGACGTAGAATCCGACGAACCTCGCCTTTTGCTGGCGCCTGATTATTACCGAGCTATTCTTCCGGAAAATACGACGGAATTCCGGCTTGATGGAGGCGCTTACGGATTTGATTCCATCCATAAGGTCAAGACCTCCGTCTTTGCTGATAACGTAGTCGGTATTTCCTATGATGGAGGTGCGGTTGCTGTTGGTTCCGCCCTTCCGGAGATCGACGAGGCTTTCAAGGATGATATCCATTCCGAGGTCATTCAGGTGGAAGGTCTTGCTGGTCTTTCTATCCTGTTTTGCACTTGGCTTGATTTGAAAACTCGCGCGGAATGGGCTTCTCTGGGCCTGATGTTCGGGGCAAAGATTCTCGAGGCTGACAAGGTGAAAGGATACGTTGCCGCTGCTGTTGCGTCAGATGAAGGCTGATTTTCTTTGTATTCATGCTGGTGTTTACCGTCCCGGATTTGTCCGGGGCGTTTTTTTGTGCAACGCACCGCCATTTGTATGAGATTCACAGAGGCTGCCAACGTTGCTCACCGGAGTATTAACCGGGTATTGCCACAGACAAAAATTGTCTACAATGGCCAGACGTACCGGGGGTACATGAATTCCCGGGACATAACCATTGAACGCCAGGAAGGAGGGTATTGCAACCAGCGTGACCGCATCATTCACATCCAGACAGGGGACGCTTTTCAGATTGGGGGGCGTGTGGGGTGCGAAGGGATGAAATTCAAGATTACTGCCGTCACAAGTAATTGTGTTTACAAGGTATTAACTTTATCAGCCGATTTATATGAGTAGCATGGAAGTCCGGATAGATGTGAAAGGAATGGATAGCGCCTTGAAAAAGGCGAAAACGAATATTGAGCGTTTCGGAAATTTATATACTACGTTGCTTGCCTACAATACCGCTAGCGGGATGTGCTTTAACGCCACTCTTCCGCTGGGAAAAAATCGCAAATCAAAGGTTTCCGGAAGAAAATCCGGGGAAGGGTCTGTCAGCCGGGACGTTTCCCGCGCCGGGCGCGGTGTTGGATCGTTTATCAACCAACTAAAGGAAAGAGACATAAAAAGGGCAAGACAGGTTGCCGGCATGCTTTCTTTAAAGGCAGATCCTCAAAAGGCTGCCGAAGTGGCGACGGATGTTTTTGGGCAGGTTGTGCGCTTTTATCAGAGTTACAGCCCGGAATTTCATACTTCTGCCCGGAAGAATGGTCGTGTGTCCTCCTTTACTGGGAATGTCGTGCTCAATAGAAAGAGTACGGAGAACTATAAGAATAAGGTATTCAAGCATATCGGGAAGGCAAAATCAGGGTGGCTGATTAATACTTCTTATGGATGGGCTGCTCGTGCGCCTCAATGGATTGCGCGGCATGGGAAAAACGGGACAATCAAGAAGTTGCCTGATGGAAGTGTCGAAATAGAAAATAATCTGTCTTATGCCTCGGACGCTATGCTTAAGGCGCTTGTACCGTTTGTCCAAACCAAGGCATTGCAGGCCACGAACTTGAAATTGCACCATGAGTGGCAAAGGAGAAACAGGGTATGATTATGGATCGTGTCATCAGTCATTTGAGGAATTCCGGGTTTACTGTCTACAAAGCCGGGAATAACAGCGACATAGAACGGAAGCCCTGCGTCGTCATAGGCATGGCCGGGTATACTCAGCCTTGGACGCCTTTGCCCGCCAGGGAATATACGCTTTCCATGATTCTGATCAATAACCGGTCTGATTCGGAAATGGAAAGAACCCTTGTGGAGACGTTATTCCGGCTGGATTGTGGTGAACAGTGTGATTTTTTCAATATTACGGATTATTCGGCTACGCTGGATGATGATGACTGGGTAACTACCTGGACATTGCGTTATATTGAAAGATAGTTTTATACTATTTTGATAATCAATGGTTGTACTTCTTGTACCCCTTCATATCCTTTATTTCCGGCTTGGTTATCGTGCCGTTTTAGTCTTTTTACTCACGTTCTGAATGTGGGTTGAACTACGCGTTAAACGTGTTGATGGGGAGCGAGAAATTTTTCAAAGTTTTCATGAACTGAATATTCAGTTCATTCAACAATAAACGATTAGAAAGCATAACATTATGGCTATATCAACAATACCATTCCACCCGCTCGACGCCGAGAATAATCGTCGTTACAAGGTGACGAAAAAAGCAGCTCCAAAGATTGCCTGGCATAAGACAGAAGAAACAGGTTCCCACGATTGGGAAGGCTATATCCGCGTCGAGACCACTAGGGAATGTTCCTTTGTTATTCAGATAGATGACACCGGTTACCTGGAAATCAATGGAGAGAAAGTCGTGGAACTCAAGGGCAGCAATGCGTCAAAGAAAGCCGAGGGTAAGAAGAACCTCAAAAAAGGCTTCCACTACGTCAAGCTCCACCACGAAAATTTGAAAGTCCCAGAGGCAATCGCCCCTTATCCCAATGCAGAGGAATTCGTCCCTCAAATGAATGGGGCAGATTTGGAACTTTGGGAAATTGATGCGCCTAAGAACTTGATGACAAAGGAAGAAGCTCAAGAACTGCTGAATAACTACAAACCGGTAGGTTATGGGGAAGGCGGCAAGAGTACGGATGGTGTATGGGCATATATAGGAGGTGGCCTTAACAAGGCTCATCTCAAGGAAATCGCTGATAATATTCCGATGGATGCCCGGCAGTATTACAACAGTTGTGCCTTACGTGTAAGTATCGCTCTCGGCCGTTCCGGTACTTCTCTGGCGGCAGTGAGGGATGAAGGCGGAAAATTGGCCGCTACCAATATTACGTTGATGGATCCTCCCGGTAATCTTGGAGCTCTGAATCCGGACTACATAGAAGGAGGGGACACATCAAATTTGCGTAAGCATGTTGTTTTGAGTGCTGCCGTTATGACCAAGTATTTCAAGGATAAATATGGGGCAGCAGATTACACCGATGACTGGGAGGATGCCTACTCCACCCCGCAGGAAGGTGACATCCTCTTCTTTGGAGACACAAGCCATACAGGTATTGGTCCAGGGAACAATTTGGCTATTGGAAGCTATAATCACCAGGCTCTCTGGCTTCTATATCGGGAAACCCTGGAAGAATAACCTTCCGTGATAATCTCGTTTATTTCACAAGGCGGATGCTCACACATCCGCCTTGTTTTTTTAAGGAACGATACGCATATTGATGTAATGCACGTAAGGAAGAATAGCAGACTGATCTTTATCCTGACGATTCTGTTCCTCATAGGCATGGATAGTGCCATGGCCGACAGTCCTGATGCCCCCCTGATGAGTGAAGAGCAAATCAGAGCCTGCCAGCAAGGTAATATGGATGTTCTTGCTTCCTACTTGGGGCCTGATAATCCTGTCATTATGGTCTGTGAATACAAGGCTGAATGGGAGCCTCCTACGTCAAAATCAAGCAAGGGCGCTCTGACTACATACGCCACGGTTGTTAGGTCAGTGGACGATGGTTTTCCTGTAGGGACTAAGATAAAATGGATAAGTTACTTAGAAGGTTCTATTTCGCAGCAAATGCTTGAACAATGCCTGTCTAAAGAAGGTAGACTGTCTTACATCATTAACCCTTGGAAAAAGCAACGGGAGGAAGAGTGGGATATAGTCCATGCACAGGACGATATTCCAGAAGTATCATACAGTTTCAACTTTCTTATTGCCTATCCTTACTATTATAATAACCTGCGAGCCATGCTCGACATCCCTATTCAACCCGTCACTTCTCCTCGTGTTGCCACGCAGACGGACATTGACAATGAGCATGATAACTTCCTCCGTGGGACGGCCCGGCAGTTGCGCCAGAACGACATTGTCCTAGCGGTTGTCATTTATAAGACGGTGGAAACTACCCAGGAGACGATATTCTACGCTCGCGTCATTCAGTCCCTCCGGGGAGACATTCCTGTAGAAGCCCTGGTTCAGTGGAGAGGGGCGGCGAATAATCTCCCTGTGGGCGGCTCTCCTAAAACAGAACTGTATTCGAGTTGTAATCTGAGTTATGTCCTTGCGACTTCAAAGGAGGTAGAAAAACTGCTGTGTACGCCGGAAGATTTTATTCCGGCTGACAGCATTTATGGACTGGCTTCCTACAATTTGGGAAATGACGTCAGTTTTTTCCCGATGACGGAGAGTAACTCAGGCCGCGCCATGAAAAAGCTCCTCCGTATCGAACCGGCCAAAATTACTGAAGAATCGGAGGCGGCCCGCTTCCAGCCGGAATCCGGCGAGTAATCCGGTTTTCTCTCTACGCTTCGATTTTATTTGAATCATCCCCGTTCATGAAATATGAGCGGGGCTTTTTTGTGGAGGAGGTTCATTCTCCTGTTTTTTTGGGGGGGGCGGAAGCGCAACGCACGGCCATTTGTATGGCAAAAGCATCTGATTTTATCCAGCACGGAGAAGGTATTTTCGGGCTCAATTATTCCGGTGAACAGGAATTCGGAGCAATCATTTCTTCCGTTAGTTATTCATGGTCGGCCAAAGGTGATGTAGAACTTACTGGGGACAAGGGATTGATGGAGGGGAACACGCTTTATGATTCCCGCTGTGAAATTACCTGGGAAGCCTATATGAGAAAGACTGGCACGGAAGTGCCCCACATTGGCGATATTGTTGATGTGCATGCTGATGTCTTGAATCTCTGCATCAAGAATTCCGGTGAAGAAATTCCGGCAAAGGTGACTAAGGCCATTTGCAAGAGCGTGGATGTGAAGATGGAGACGCAGAATTATAGGAGTTTCACGGTTAAAGCTACTTATGGTCCTAATATCGTTGCTCTGAATCCGGATATTGCTTCCGAATGACAAATTTAAGGGGGGTGAGCTTCACGCCTCCCCTCCCCTCAAACAAAAAATAATATAATAGACAGAACATGAATAATATAATCAATATTGAAGATATTAATCTCGCCAGCGCTTTGCTCGCTGCTACAGCCCCTATTGCCAAGCGGGCGGAGATAATCATTACAGACCGGGGAGAACGGAAGGTTTTTTATTTTACGGATACCCTGGAGACGCGGGAAATGATCAGGAAGTGGAAGGATCCTGATTTTGTGAAGAACAATCCGGAAGATCCGTTTGCCCTGGTCAAGGCGGCCTTTGATTGCCGCCGCGGCATTCTGTCTGGCCTTTCCCGATTCCGGAAAATAGCCTGCATCCGTTCCAGGGATGGGGAGAAGGTCGCCTTAATTCCGGAGAATTGTCCGGAAGAGGATAAAATGGAAATCATGGGGCGTTTGAACTCTTGAGTGTTGGAATATGATGAAAGATGAGGAAAAAGCCTTGAAGCTCCGTCCCCTGTCTATTGGGAGCATGGAGCTGATGCAGCGGTTTAACTGTGGATTCATGGACGGGAGCATGAATCTGGGCTGCATTGTGGAATATATTTATATTCATACGGAGGATATTGAAACGCTTGAGTCCATGAGCCTTGAAGCGTTTAAGGAAGCCGTCCGCAGATTCAAATATGAATTAAGCCCTGATGAAATGCAGCGTATTTCCTCCCTGGTAGGGATGCAGGCGCAGCAGGTTGATGAAGCCGCTTTTACTGTTGAGGACTCCAAAAAAAAACGGGAGGGGACAGGCCGGATTATTTTATCCAGGTGGTTTGGGCGATTGCGTCGAAAACGGGCTATCCCTTAAATTACATTAAATATGATATTCCCTACAGCATGATCCTGCAGTTCCTGATGAGCGAGTGTGTTGCAAATGGCGTAAGCTGTTATTACACCCATGCCCGGAAGGTGGATCATGCTGATTTGGAGCGTTTGGACGCTCTGTTTAACAAGCCTGTTGATGTTGAAGAATGAGTGCCGTAAAATTTAAATTCTCCGGAGATTCTTCGGAATTGCTCAAAGAACTGGAGAACATTAAGGAAAAGATCCGCGAGACCTCGGGGCAGGCGGCAAATATGCGTGTTGCTAAGGGCGGTAAGGCTGACGTAGAGGGATTGGGGGCGTCTTTCAAGAAGTTATTGCCTGCAATTACGGCTGCCGGCGCTGCCGCGGCAGGATTTGGGGCGGCATGGAGCGCTGTCAAAACAGGAATCAAGGACGCGATGGATGATGAATACATGGCGGTACAGTTATCTTCCTATACAAAAAATATTGAGTCGGCCAGGAATTTGCAGTCCCAGCTTGATCATCTGGCGGCAAATGGCGTTGTTAGCCTGGACGATTTAGGGAAAGCCGCTCAAAACCTGGCCATGCATTTTCGGACAAATAATACGGCTATCATGAGCTGGTCGGAAGTTTTTGCAGATATTGCCGCGTCCGGAAAGATTTCTGCAGAGCAGCTTTCCAATTCATGGGCGAAGGTGATGGCAAACGGATTTGCCGACTCACGGGCCATTAACCAGCTGCAGAATCAGGGCATTCCCATTATCAAGGCTTTGGCGGAAGAAATGGGCGTGGCGGAAAGACAGGTTATTGAGCTCGCCAAGAAGCGGGAAATTTCTGCTGACCAGTACGTGAATGCCATGAGGAAAATGCGTGACGCGGAATTTTCCGCGAAGAATTCCGCATTGTCTAATACGACCATCGGCTCATGGGAAACGCTCAAGGCTACTTTTGAAAATGCAATGGGGGATCTGGTGAGTGATAATGTCTCAAAAACGGCCGGGCTTTTTCAGTACCTGACATCTCGAATAGAAGAGGCCTCCGAGGTTGGTTTTCATTTTTACGCCATGAATCAAGAGAATTTATCTCTTTTTGAGATCATGTTATCTAGAGTTCAGGCTGGTTTTGCTGGTCTTACAGGGATTTTTGTGAATGGAAAGTGGGAAAATCCATATCAAGAGGGGACGTATGACCAAAGGAAAAATCTGATTGATTACGGTTCATCTGATAAAATCAGGGAAGAAATATCCAAGGCCAAAAGCAATGATGAAATTGAGCTTGTTCAAGAGCGGCTAGGTAAAGAATGGGATGATCTTATTAAACAACGCGGCATCCGTCAGAATTATATTGCAAACGATGGCGTAAACAGTGCAGAAGCAAAGGCGGAAATTGAGGCTATTGACAGGATGATTGCCGCCCGTCAAGAACTTCTTGAGGAAATAGAAGAAGGAGTTTTGTGGAGGGAGAATGAGAAGCAATCAATTAAAGAGATCGTAGAAAACAATCAGAAGGAAGCGAGGGCTGCCGCTGATTTGAACGATGCAATGGAGAAGCTTAATGAAACAAGAGATAAAGCAAATAAGCAAAAGCCTAAAAAGAAACAGGATGATTTATCAGTCGATGGTCTAAAGAAACAGCTTGAAGACGAATTAGCCGCTGTTCAACATATTTCCTTGGATGATTTGGAAGAGGAATTGAAATTACTTGAAAAAGAATTCCAAGCAGGAGCTTTAGATTTTAATGCAGCCACGAGATATGAAAAGCTGTTATCCGTGGCTGACTCCATCCGGGAAATTAACGCTCAATTAAATAAAAAGAACAGAGCCGTTAATGATTTGAGACAGGATGCGCAGGAAGAAATTGCCATCATGCAGGCCGAGCTCGCTGGGGAAAAGGAGAAGCTGCGTGAGCTTGAAAAGCAGCGGGATGTGCGGAAGGAAATGCAATCCTTCGTGAAAAGCGGCATGAATGAGCATGACGCCCTGGGGCTGGCGGAACAGAAGGTTTCCCTGACATACAAGATTGAGGACAAAAGGGAAAGGGAGAAAAAGGAAAAAGAGGATTCCAGGGCGCGGGCGCAGGAAATATCCGATGCGTTTAAAACGCGGTTTGACGCAGTACAGCAGACGCTTTCAAGCGTATCCCGTGTGGGGTCTGGTTTCGGTTCCCTCTTTCCCCTGGTGGGGAAGGAGGGTGCCGGCCTTTCCGCTGCCGTGGACTCCCTCACAAAGGAAATGCAGACTTCCAACGGATACCTCAGGACGATTGCGGAAAAGGCCGAGAAAGGCGGTGTTGCCCTCTTTAGCTGACATGAACAAGGATATTAAACACACAGGCGGGTACGGATGGCAGGGAGACTTTGAAGCATCCATGTCTGATGATGGCTCCTGGTCGGCAAGCGTTTCTTACGTGGCGCCCCCCGGGGAGAAATTCACGCCTTCTTACTCTCTGCATTGCCATGTTCCGGGCTTCACGGATTTGACCCTGTCCGGTTACCAGCATTCACGGATGGCGGATTTGTGGAAAACATCCTGTACCTTTAAAAAAGACGCTCCGCAGGAGGATGAAGATCCTGACGATCCGGAACCCGGAGATCCGGACACATGGGACTTTGACCCCAAAGACACGAAAACCACCTGGGAATTTACGGCCGGCGTGGCGAGCAAGAGCATCTTTGACCATCCGGATTTCAAATCCATGTTTCAGGATAATCCGGATCTGAAGAAAGCTTATGAAGCAATTATGTCGGGCCGCGTGGATATTGAATCATTGAAGATTGATTCCAGGCTGAAAAGGAAAGATCCGTATGATTTCGGCCTGGGGGGCGTTAAATACTCCCAGGAACTTTCTGACTTGTTCAACAAGATCATTAATAAGGGAATCACTGACTATTACACAAGATCCTGCTCCTATTCCATCACGACCACGGAAGGAAAGGGGCCTGATGCCGCCCTTCAATCATTGATTTCTGCGGGAGGCGGCAATTTTGTAAAGATGGGGGAAGACAAGAATACCTATGGGCGGAACATGGAAACCACGCAATCCTTCTCCCAGATTTTAGAAGAAGGAATTTTGATTATTGGCTCATGATCTGGACAAACGATTTACGGATTAACACGGACATTACGCCGGATGCCGGTAGCCACCAGGCCTACGGGACATACAGAGTGAACCGTACCGTCTCGCAATCGGAAATTGTTCCCATTGCCGGGTTCCGGCGTCCCAAATGGGCGGCCGCGTCAACCAATCCCAATGCTCCCGGCATGGTGGCGACGGGTTATAAAATCTCCCTGCATTCTCCGACGGCTTACAAGGTCACCGTAACGTACTCCTATCCATCCGAAGGTGTCAAAGAGGATGAGGAGGGCAACCCATCCCCGGATGATCCGGAAGGCGGAGGTGAGGCGAGCGAGAAATACAAAGTCAAGATCAGCGACCGTTCAAATATGACTCTTGAACCCTTGCTGAGCTATTACAAGCTGCGGAATCCGGACGGAAGCAACAAATATCCGGAGGGGGATATGCTGATTCTGGCCGTTTATTTGTCCGGCGGCCTTGTCATGTGCAGCAATGGACAGTACCGGCTGAAATGCGAAAAAGACGAAACGCCGGGACATATTCAATTGCCCGTTACGCCCATCACGCCGTATATCACGCTCGGATATAAAAAAATATCACAGAACAATACGGTCATCACGAAAACCTACACGGCGCGCCGTGTGGAACCGTCCAAGGTGGAACGCGTGGGTAAGATTGTCCAGGGCGGCGAGTTTGGAGGCGCAACGAAGGTGCAAGAGTATAAGCTTGATTACCTCTTTACCCGGTATTCCGTCCACAAAGTAGGCAATCGGGAATACGAAATTACGGAAGAATACACCCAATCCAACCCCGGAGGCTGGTCTGCGGACCTGTACAAAAATGGATAATATCACCAAGGGCGATCCAATTAAGGCAGATTGGGCCAATGCTCTTACAAATGCCGTCAATGCGGCCGCGCATGGCAAAACAGCCTTGCGCGGTGGCGGCGGGCAGAACGTTTTCATTTCCCCTTATCAGCGCGGTTCCCGCCCCCTGGCCTTTGATTTGGTGGAAATCACGGATGATGAGGAAGGTAGCCTTTCCGGCAAGATCTCCGGGGGAGTGCTGTTGTCCGCATACAAAGAGGAACAGGAAGAAAAAATATCGCTGAAAACGGAATGCATGGAAATCAGCGAATATGAAGAAACCTTCCAATCAGGCGATCAGGTGTGGGTTCATGTGACCTATGATCCGGACACATGGGAGGCATATGTTGCAATCCTGGAAAAAGGGAAAGAACCGCCGGAGGCAGAAGAGGGTGAGGCCTACATTATTGTTGGCGAGTTTGAGGAACGCGACCAATCCATTATCTACAGGCACAAAGGAATTACCTGTATCAACTGGGATGCAATCAAATGGGAATTTGAGGAATTCAAGCTCAAGACGGATCCTTTGTGCGCGCTGGAACTCAAGGAAGAAGAGAACGAAAAGGAACTGACTCTGAATATTGAATCTTCCAGTGAAGAAGAAGATTTGGGTGCCGACAGCAATTTGAAGGTATGGCTGGTGCAGAAAAAGGGGAAAGGGGAGGGCGGGGCAGAAGATGGGCCGGTCAGGCTTGGCGTGAGAATCAAAGATTCACGGAGTTTTCAGCAGGTGCAGCCGGGAGACGGCCTTGAATGGAAAACGGAAAAAGGGGCGGATGGCCATAACATCCAGACGGAAATCCTGCAGGTCAGGATTGATTCCACGGTTTCTTCTTCAACGGGGCAAGAGGGAAGAATCCCCGTTGACCTGAGTGTGTCGCAGGAGGGATTGAAAGGCGAGGTGGATTTGACAATTGATGATACGGAGCATGATTTATGGGGAGGGTGGAAAATCAAACTGTCCAGGGCCACCAGGGGAGTATTGTCTCTTGCGGTCACTCCTGGAGGCGACGCGGAAGAATTGAGCTTTCGCGCACCCCTGCGGAAAAATGGAGAATACGTTGTGCTGGATTATGAATCTGGTTGGTCTGATGCCGTCAACGGTGTGAAGGCAGGCCTGTTTCTGCGGAATAATAAATTGGCTGTGGAGCTGTACGCAGACACGGAGCCGGATGGCTCTGATAATCTTATAAGCGATTCATGGACGGTATTGGCTTGCGACAGCGACCACGCAATACGCCTGAACCGGGACGAAAACGGGAAAATCTATATCCAGCAGGGGGAATGGATTGTGACTTCCAAAATTTATTCACCAATAAATTAATAAAAATGAATTACGCAATATTCTGTTATAGAGAAGATTATAAATGCCTTGAATTGTGCGTTGGTCAAATCCGCCGGGTTGATCCTGATTGTACGATTTACCTGTTTGACGACGGAAAAGCCCCTCTCGCAAGAAAAGACATCCCCAGGGGAAGGGACATCATTTACAAAAAGACCTATTTTGAACGCAACAGGAACTTGAATGGCCTCGAATGTATCCGCGGTATGTTGTCCTGCATGCGTGATATCCCGGGCCGGGAGCCCATCATCAAAATAGACGCTGATACACTGCTGATGTCCTTTGAAGAAATACGGAAATCACTGTTTGAGCGCAGGAAACTGGCAGGGGGATATCAGTGCGCCGTTCCATTCGCCTGGTCCGGAGTATGTTATTGGGTAACGCGGAAATTCATCAGTGATGCTCTTGATGTCCTGGTAACGCGTGAATTCCCGACACGCAATCAGGATTATCCGGAGGACGTGACCGTTTCCAGACTGGCCCTGTACCTGTACGGCCGCAAGGGGGTTGATGTCATTGAGTTCCAGGGAGGCAAGTACCTGATCGGCATCAGAACATGTGATTCTGGCCAGTTATCAAAGCTGGCGAAACTGGCCCGCCGCGTGTCTGCCGTTCACTGCGGACAGCAGGATTTTTATGAGCCGATCATCCAGCAATCAGGCTGTACCATCCGGGAAGCTTGCGCCCGTATCATGTGGGAAATCCTTCACCCGGGTGAACCGGAAGGATTCAGGCTTTGAACAGATCCAGAATCATCTGGTTTTCCTCAAAACGTTTCTTTCCCGTGCCGTATGCTTTCATGATTTGTTCCGGCGTCTTTTTCCGCGGTGCCTCCAGCTTTTTGACAGGGCGGCGCTTCATGGCCGCATGTTCCGTCTGCTGCATCATCAGGGAGGGCGGGAGTCCGCTCTCAGCAAGGAATTTGGAAGCAGCGCGGGAAATGGCCGCTTTATGCACGCCCAGTTTCCGCGCCCTCTGGGCCATGCGTTCATTTCCGAGCACAGACGTCAACCCCAGAGCGTATGCCACGCCGAATGCGGTGACATTGGGAGTGCGGCTGTTAATGACGTGATACAGGGCCAGGGACATGATCCGGATCATTTCAAGGGCGCGTTCCCGAAATTCGTTTTCCTGCTCCTGCCCTTCTTCCGGATACTCAAAATCCGTATGTGCTGTGTAGTATGACTGTTGCGGTTCCATGCTTGGTGTATTTACATATCAATATATTATGATATAATAATATGTAAAGAAGGGAATAATGGCAGGGATTTCACAGGCGGAACTTGCCCGGCAATTGGGCGTCAATAAAAGCACGATCACGTACCACGTGAAGCGTGGTCTGACGCATGCGCAAATCCGGGAGCTGATTGAAGCCAGGAGGAAGGAAAATCCAATTGCTGAACCTGCTGCTCCAGAAATTGGGAAAAACGCTCCGGAGGAAGGGGTAGCGGAACTGAGAAAAAGGAAACTTGCTGCGGAAATTACCTACAAGAATTTGCAGGCTGAACAGGCCCGCGTGAAGCTTGAAAAGGATAAGGCCCGGCTGGTGGACATGGAAGATGTGAATGAACTTGTCGTACATCTGGCCAGTATTACTAAAGGCGTTCTCCAGGCATTTGAAAATAAACTGCCGGGGAAGCTGGAAGGATTGACGGCTGCAGAAATGGTTCCCGTGCTTCGGGAGGAAATCAAGGCCGCCCTGTATTCCATTGCGGAAGAATCCAGGGCCCAGATCAAGATAATCAGCCGGGCGGAACAATGAGAGACGTTGAAAAGGCTGCCGGATTTCTGAATCTTTTCGCGGATAACGTATCCGCGGGAATGGACGTGGAGCCGATAGCATGGATACGTGAAAACGTGGTAGACCAGCAATCGGCGCGGTCTACCCATATTGATTTTACGTTGAGCCCGTTTCTGCTGGAACCCATTGACAAATTCCTGAATGACGGCACGGTCAGGCACATTAACCTGATGGCTCCCACCGGTTCCGGAAAGTCGACATTGTTCGTCGGCTTGCTTAATTACCTCATTGCCAATGATGCGGGGAATACCTTGGTCGCTTTCCAGAATGAACAGGAAACCTCTGATTTCGCGGAAACGAGGCTTTTTCCCACATTCCGGGATAATAAGGCTTTAAAAAACTTGCTGCCGAAGAAAAGGCATGCGGCCAGGAAAACGGAGATTCTTTTTCCGCACATGAACTTGTGGATGGTCTCCGCTACCAAGGGGCAGTTGCAGTCGAAGTCCTGCCGGTATTTGATTGGTGATGAAATGTGGGCGTGGGAAAAGGGAATGGTCCGGGAGTTCCTGGCCCGCCACCATGACCGGTTCAACCGTAAAATCCTGATGGTTTCCCAGGGAGGGGACAAGGGGACGGACTGGGTTGACGAGTACGGAAAGGGCCGCATCCACCATTACCATTGGCAATGCCCCGGCTGCCAGGAGTGGAATGCCTATGACTGGCGGGATGTCATTTACAGCAAAGAAGAAAATATTGATTGGGAACGTTTTAAGGAATCCGTCAAAATGGTTTGTCCCCGGTGTTTGCACGAAATAGAGGATACTGTTCACAACCGGCGCCATCTGGCCGGCGGCGGCAAGTACGTGTTTTCCGGCAATACGAGTGCCTTGCCGGAGATCGTGAGCTACAATTTTAATGCTTTGGCCTGTTACTGGGTATCATGGGCGGATTTGGCCGTGGAATGGATACTGGCCAATAAAAAGAAGAGGAACGGGGATGTAGAACCGCTGAAAAAGTTTATCCAGAAGCGGCTTGCTCAAAATATTGTGGATTTGGGCGAGAAAGACGACGTGTTGAAAATCCCGCTCACGGCGGAAAGCATGGCGGGGTACGCCGTGGAAAACGAACGGGCGCGCTTCTTAACGGTAGATGTCCAGAAAGGGCACTTTTGGCATACTGTTTACGGCGTGGATGCCGGAGGGGCTTTCCATTTACTTTCAGAGGGGCGTCTTGAAACGTTGGAGGATATTGAACGTAAACAGGCGGAGTTTAACGTGCCTGATCATTGCGTTGCTTTGGACTGCGCTTTTGATACGGATGCCGTGCGGAAGATATGCGGTCTTCATCACTGGTTTTCCATGAATGGGACGGTCAAGGAAGAATACGTGCACAAAATCAGGGGCCGGGGGGTTAAATTGATTTATGCGCCTCTTGAGCGGCACATGGTGGAGGGGATACAATGCCTTCATTTCAATTTTTCTTCCCAGCGGGCGAAGGACGTTCTTGCCGCGCGGATTAAATCGGGGCATTTCAAGGTTCCCCATGATGTTTCTGCCGAGTACATCAAGCAGATGCAGGCTGAAAGCAAACAGGAGTCCATAGACAAGCGCACGGGGAGGGTTTCTCTCAAATGGCTTGCGTCCGGTAATAATTCCCACATGTGGGACTGTTCCTGCATGGCGGTGATTTTTGCCATGATTCACCGGATGATTTAAGCGCAACGGGCGCGCACTAGTATATGATGATTCTGAGTCAGGCAGCCCCGTTTGACATGGCCACTACCAGCGGCATTGCCCAATCGGTGACGCTTCGTTTTGTGGACAGTGCCGGCGCCGCAAAAGATATTTCCGGCCATGAGTTCCGTTGTGCTGTCCGCGGCCCTGGCGCCGCCGCCATCAAATGCGAGCCTGTAGACGCCAATACGGCTCTTTTGTCGTGGAGCCCTCTCAAGGCCGGAACGCATGCTTATGACCTTTTCATGACCTCTCCTGATGGGGCGGAGCGCCCCTTGATTAAAGGGGAAATCCAGGCCGCTTCCCGTGTTACGCCGCCGGGCAGTGAAGATGTGGTTACAATTGGAGACGTGAAAATCATGATTCCTGACGCCGCGGAAGGAGAGGTGAAAATTATTGATCCCTCTGCGGATGCTGCTGAACGGGCGGAATCCGCTGCTCAAGAAGCCTCAAATGCCAGGGACGACGCTCAGAATGCCGAAAAAGAAGCGGAAAAATCAGCAGAAAGAGCCGCGACATCTGCCATTGCCGCGGCCAATTCCGCTACGGCGGCCCAGCAGGCCCTTGAGGCCATACCTCAAGTAGATGATGTAGGCAACATGACGCTTCCCGGCAATATCACAGCCTCGGGAGGCACGTTTGCCGGGGCCGTCAACGCCAACGGCGGCATCAACATTCCTTTTGCTGTGGGTGCGCCAACCAATGAATCCGGCGTTAATCGCCTGTACGCTTCCGGGCTGGCCGCCGTCACGGAGGCGTTTTCTCCGCAGAGTTTTCTTTCTGATTTTAGTTTGTACGGCGGGAGCGTCGCCGTAGAACAGACGGTTCCCGGCCAGGTGTGGCGACTCCGCAAGATGTCCGCAGATCCGGGGACAATTCAGATTAATCTGATAAATCCATTTTTAGGAGTATCCAATTATTCGGGGTGGCATGGGTTTGTCCTGCCAGTTGCTTTGGGCAATACGGGCAGCACTGCCGCCCGCAAGCTGACTTTCTCGTTGGGAAGGCCGGGAGATTTCGTCAAGAAGACGGCGGCGGAGATGGATATGTTCACGCTGTCTCCGGCCTCCGGTAGTACCGCGAGTTTTCCGCGGTTTGTTGATGTGACGTTTTACATGGTTAATGACGCGGCCATTAATCCGGCAGGTTATCCGGTGAGGGTTCGGGAGCTCGTCTATGATTCCGCTCAGGCTAAGTGGTTGTGTTATGAAACTCTCTCCGTCATTCCGTCCTTCAACACCAACCCGTCCTGCAATATGTTCCTTTCTTATCAACAGGACAGTCCGGGCCGCGATGTCAGGGCGGGATTGTGGATTGGTTCTAATGCGGCGGATTCCCGCCGTCTGCTGTGCATTGCCGACATGCACGGCGTTGTTGACACGTTCTCCTGGACTGGCGTTGGAGCTTTGTATTGGGATAGCGACGGGACCAATTCTCATAGTTATCTTGGAGCGATGCGGCAGATGACGGCTCCGGGGTATAACCAGCCTAATGGGGCTTATGATGCGTTCCGGGCGTTGGAAACCCGGTTGATACAGTCAACCACCGTAACAGAATTTACACCTTATGAATAATTCCGAGATACAGATTCAGTTCCCGCAGCCTGGTCAATGGGATGAATTCATTTTAACGCCCATTTACCAGGACAAGGGCGGTTATAGACCTCCGGCCCGCTTTAATCAGGACGAGATACCAGCCGACCATGCCCCGGCAATGCAGGCGGTAGTGGCCGCGTTGGTTGGATTGTCGGAGCCGTGGAAGGCCTCCCAGGTATGGGCGAGGCTGAAAGAGTTTTACGCTCCGGAGGTGGATGACCCGATGCGGACGACGGAAACCGTGGATTTGACTGTGGAGGCCGTTAATCCCCAGGGCGGGCGCAGGGTGTTTACTTCCCGCGACTACCCGGCTTTTGTGATCACGGACCCCGCCGCCGTGGAGTTTTTCAAGCATTTCATTACTAAATAATATGAGCACGAATAAAGAAAAAGTGAGTTGGCTGACTGGTCTCCTGACCGGTTGGGGTATCAAAGAGAGTTGGGCAAAAGTCATTGCCGGAGCTGTGATTGGGGCCCTGGTTGCCGCGGGGATTCTGACGCAACCCGGCTGCGGGCACTCCGTGGACGTGACGCCGGGCCGAACCGAGGTATGCAAGGACGGCTCCTGCCTCGTCATTGAGCAGGGGCATATTTCCTATTCCCAGGCCCAGCCTGTTACGGACGTTCCGCCCGTCGTGCAGGTCATCCCCTCCAAGAAATAAGGCCATGTGCAAACCCCTCAAGGAATATCTGGGAGTGATCCGCGATTATACGCGTGAGATCGTCACTTTCGGCGGTTTTGTGATAGCCGTGTTCATCTACCTGGATTTCCGCGAGGTGGTGAAGGAACAGGCTACCAACGCGGCCCATACGGCAGAGATCCTACGGACGATGGATACCCGTCTCCAGCATTTGGAGAATTACCACCAGCAACAGCTTAAACAGCGAGATTAACACCAACTGTAAAGTTTTTCTTACAAGTTCCCTTTATCTAATAGCCAATAGTTTACAATATGAATCCTACAGAAAGAAAGATGGCCGCGGCTATCCTCCGGTTTGAAGACAGCCGCGTTACCGGGCCGGATTCCCTGCGCGTTTCCCGCCTTCCCGCCGCCGACAAGGGCGGCAAGTGGGAGATTTGCGGCATTTGCGATGGTATTGAACCGGACGTGTTTAACAGGTTGAAGGCCCTGCTGGATGCCGGAAGGCGTGAAGAGGCCTGGGAAGGATGTCTCCAGTACGTGCTGGATAATACCGCCGCCGTGCGTTCCTGGCTGGGTTCCGACGCTTTTCCTGGCGTTGAATTCATCCTGCGGGATCATTATTTCAATTCCGGGAGCAGGAATACCGGGAAGATTTTGCAGCGCGCGCTGAATGTCCACGGCGCCGGTCTCACGGTGGACGGGATTGTCGGCCCCAGGACCAGGCAGGAGTTGCAGGACCAGCTGGCCGCCACGGGTGAAGCGGTGTTCCTTATCGCTCTGCAGGAGAAGCGTCAGGCGTTTTACCGTTCGTGCAAGCAGTTTCCAACCTTCGGGAAGGGCTGGCTGAACCGCTGCGACGATGCGTTCAGCGTGGCGCAGGAGCTTGCGTAGGGTTATTTGTTTCTATCCACGCCCCCTATTTGAGGGGGCGTTTTTTTTGTTGCCTGGGCAAAATAACGTCAGGAATTGATCAATTCAGGATGCTTTTCAATAAGGTCAAGCAATTTTGCGGAAGGGCCGCAGGGGCGCCGCAAGCCGTGTTCCCATTTGACCAGCGTGGAAGGGCTGACTCCCAGCACGGCGGCAAAATCTTTCTGGCTCATTCCCTGGCTTTTCCTTAACCGCGCAATGCTTTTTTCATTGCCTGTTTCGCGGAAAGGTGACGGAGAAATAGCTATAGCCCGGGGCTGGGGCAGTTCCATTCCTTTTTCCAGACAGCGTTCAATATACATTTCCGCCACTTCCTGAAGGTTGCGGTTGACTTCTTCCAGGGTTTCCCCGTGGGTGCAGTCCTTTTCAAAATCAGGCAGGGAACCGATGTAGCAATTATCTTCATCGCTCCACCGGATGAAACGGCTGTATTTCCCGGCAAGCGCCTTCATGTCCTGTTCAGTCATTTTCATAGTTGTTTTTCTTGGGGTTGCAAGGGAGCTCACGCTCCCTTGCTTTTTGCCTCTTCTATCTTCTCCCTGACGTGCTTGACCAGATAGGGCTTGGCATCGTCTCCATCATGCCCGCAGATGGTCGCTACCGTACCGGAGGCCCGATGCTCATACTGACGGTGGGAACCTTTGCCGCGGCCCGTATTGTCAAAGCCCGCCTTGCGAAGATCGGCAACTAGTTGTCGTATCTTAGGAGGCATGCCTACAATATAGTTGCACAATGTGAAAATAGCAAGGATTGTTTTCACATTGTGTCATGTCTCTCTGGAAAGGCTAGTTCTAACATTTCTTGCGCTGAGTCTATGGAAATGTTTTCATAAGCTATCGTATGGACGAAAAAAAATTCTACATATTTTCAGATGGAGAAGCGCAAGGGCCTTTTTCAGAACGTGGACTTGAGTTGCTTTGTGCTCAAAAACGTATTACCGGCGAAACTCTCGTATGCCTTGAAGGAGAGCAAAATTGGACGCCATATTCGGATTTTTTGAAAAATCGCTCTGTAACAGTTAATGAAAGTTTTTCATCAGAAAATATTCCTCAAGCTATCAGTCAGAATAGGAGAGCGAAAGCTTCCTTTTCAGACAGTCAAAGCTTTCAGGAGGTAAAAATCCCATTTACATCAATGACGGTGCAGGCTTTCGGCATAATGGGAGGGATTATTATTATTCTTTCTATTCTAGCTGCAGTAGCCGTTTTCATCGTTGGTATTATGAGTAAAAATGCCGTTGCTTTACCAATGATGATGTTATGGGCTGTTGGAATATTTTTCGGGGCTCTTCTTTATGGTGGTGTTTTCATAGCCATTGCGAACATTGTGCAATGTCAGTTAAGGAGCGTTGACTTGCTCAAAAAGATTGTAGAGCAGACAAAGGAATAATCCTTGTTGAGGCAACCAAGGATGAATGCAATAAAAAGCCCCTTGGCCTCCGGGCCAAGGGGCGAAGCATTCTAACGTAAGGAGGACGAATAATAGTTTCTTTTTTAAATGAAGCTATTGTGTAGTATATGATGCTAGAGCAATTTGATGACTCCAGCGAAGACAGTAGTGAATGTGGTAGGTTAGAAGAGAAAAAGACACCTCCCATAGTGTTGACGCACCGAGAGGGGGGGAAGCTTGTATCAGATATAGGTGATTATGAGCTTGGAGTTTGCCAAAAACATTATCTATGCCATTGGCTAGTTTTTAGCATTTTTCCCCATTTTTCTAATAAATTTTATGAGACGTGTCCATTCCTCATCTGTCGAAAACGCGTTCTGAATAAGTTCTGAACAGTACGTTCCCGCATCGAGTCCACGGCGTTCAGCTTCGGTTTTTATAATTTGATATTGCTCACTATCAAATTCCAATTCCAAAGTGACCATCCCAGATTCATCCACAACGAGTTCTTCTTCTGTGGAAAGATGTCCTTGTTTAAACATGAGATCATAGATTGTAAGTAAGGCTTTTGCAGGAATTTCAGATTTTTTAAAGAACCATGAATCCACTGTCCGTTTGTGAACTCCACATTGTTCCGCAAGCCAAAACCTGTCCTTTTTTATTTTCTTGAGCCAGGCTTTGACATTCTCTTTTTCATCTTTTGAACTCACAGTATTACTATACAATTTTTTTTAGCATTGTCAATTAGCAGGATAGAACAAATTACAAAAAAATATTGTATTTATTTGTTGACGATTACAAGTTGACGTTGTAATTTTAGTTTTGTTGAGTTGATGTTCGCTCTCAATCCATGAACATACGGTTCATGTCAGAAACAAAAGCGGCCACCTGCGGGAACAGGTGACCACCAATAACGGGCGTGAGCCCAACTAATAAGACAAAACATGACTACTATAAATTATATAGTAGCGCAAGCAGATTGCGCCAACATGACGGGGAACGGTATTAAGCTGTTCCAGAACTCCGATCTGAATTGCACGATTGAAGTCATCGAAAGAAATGGTGAACCTTGGATCTTTGCCAAAGAAGTATGTGAAGCTCTCGGTTACTCGAATATTTCGAAAGCTCTATTGAATGTAAGAGAAAAGTGGAAGGGTATAACCAGCAGGGATACCCTTAAAGGAAAGCAATCAGTTTCAATTATCAATGAAGCTGGCTTATTCGCTCTTGTGATGAAATCCAAGATGCCGAAAGCGGTCGAGTTCCAGGATTGGGTGTGTGAAGAAGTTCTCCCCTCTATCCGGAAGACAGGCGGGTACATGACAACCCGTCCGGAAGACACGCCGGAACAGATTATGGCCCGTGCTGTGCTGTTGGCCCAGGATGCCATCAAGAGGAAAGATGATCACATTCACCAGTTGGAAGCCGAACGGGAAAGGAACGCAGCCTACGTAATCTACGGCAAGTCCGTGGAAGTAGCGAATGGCAGCAAGCTTATTGGAACCTACGCCAAGATGCTTACCCAGGGAGGAATGATCATCGGCGAAAAAAGGCTTTTTGCCCTGCTCCGGGAGTTGGGGATTCTCGGCAAAACCGGAAGCCGTTACAACGAACCCTGTCAATACCACATTGAGAAGGGGTACTTTCGGGTCACCACCAGAACTATTACTCATTCTGACGGAGTTGAGCAAACAAAGATCACGCCGCGCCTTTTGCCCAAGGGCCAGATATGGCTCACGGACAAATTCTACAAGCTATGGAATACAAACCCGGAGGTCTTTACTCCGTTCGTCGGTAAGGGGTCATGTCTGCGTCTGGACATGAAGGAGTATATCGCAAGGGGAGATATTGATGACGTTGCATGATCTCATTCCCCTGTTTCCCTTGAGGAAGCGGGGGATTTTTACTGCCCTCGGTATGGCATGGCTGTATGCAGATGTAACACAGCATCAAACTTTTCCCTATTGATGGAAGGCTTCAATAGGAAAACGAGGAGTTCTGTATTATCCCACTTGCCGTATTTGGAAGAAAGTGCTAATTATTTTGAATTATGCCATTGTTGTTGTTCATTCTGATTTTATGCTGCTTGATTGCGTCTTTCCTCATTCCCTGGTGGAGGACAGATGCGATAAAAAAGGAATTGGAAGAGAAAAATAGACTTTTGAATGAGGAAAAAAGACAGTTTGAAAAAGAGATATTAAAAGAAAAAAAGGAACTAAAAAAATTAAAAAAACAGTTTGAAAAGGATATAGTTGAACTCAAGAAAAAATCTCGTTCGATTGAAAGTGATATTAAAAAATTAGAAACAGAGCGAAAAAATCTTGAAAATCTTAACTCTGTTCTAAAAAGGAGTATTCATGGATATGGAAATGAATATATTGAACCCATATCTGTTATTTATGATGAACTTATAAGCAAGTACGGATATACGCAAGCTGCTAAAAATTTGAAAGATATAAAGTCATTGCTAAAAGGTATGCGCAAAAAAGGCAAAGTTGTTTCATTTTTAGCAGACAGCATCTCTGCGAGTGAGGAAGATCTCACTAAAATATTACTGTTATCAATGGATAGTCTTTGCTCGTTGTACTTGAGTGAGGTTAAGGTTTCAAATGTGGGAATTCTTCAACAGAAGGTTCGCGATGCCGCTGTCTTAATAGAAGGGGCTTTCAAAAATAGAGTCAAGTTTACACAGGAATATATAGATGCACGGATCAAGGAAATATCTTTGATGTCTGCAATGGAATATGCCAAGGAATTGGATAGAGAGCAGCAGAGAATCATTAAAGAAAAAATTAGGGAGGAACAAAAAGTTCAGAGGGAAATAGAGAAAGCTTTACGAGAAGCAGAAGCTAAGGAAAGAGCTTTGCAGAGACAAATTGACATTGCAAAGGCCAAGGAACTGGAAGCAGGTGAAAATGAAGAAAAGAGAAGAGTGCTTGAAATAAAGATAGAAGAATTAGAGAAGCAGCTTCAGCTGGCAAGGGATTCCGGACAAAGGGCTCTTTCCATGGCTCAACAAACAAAACGCGGATATGTCTATGTCATCTCAAATGAAGGAAGTTTTGGGCCTGGTGTGTTCAAAATTGGGATGACGCGGCGGTTAGAGCCTCTTGATCGAGTAAGAGAATTAGGGGATGCGTCCGTTCCTTTTTCTTTTGATGTCCATGCAATGATTTATTCGGAAGATGCGCCGAAGCTGGAAACAACATTACATAAACATTTTTTAATGGATCAAGTGAATAAGGTGAACTATCGGAAGGAATTTTTTAGAACAGACCTTCATAGCATAAAAGAGGTAGTTGACGGTTTCGGGTTGGAATGTCATTGGACAGAGACTGCCAAAGCGAAAGAATACAGAGAAACTCAGGCTATAGAAAAGACCATAGCCTATAACCCTGTTGCAAGAGAGGCATGGAAGAATCGTCAACTTGTTTTAGATTCTCCCTTGTCTCATTTTGAAGAATGGAATGAGGTTGAAAATACTTGATGTTTTTATTAGAGGAGTAATTCAAGCTTTCTCCCACCTGTCCAGGGTTTCCACGTATAGGGCGGAGGCTATTTTTCGTAAGAATCACCGATAGCTAACCAGGTAATTCGATAACCGTAAATTAGATTTTGACTCCATGTTTTAATGTTCAAAATAAAACCTGTATTGGATATGTTTTGAGCAGAAATGTCATATCTATTAACAGTGTGCATTATTCTTTCGTTTTTCTCATTTGAAAAATATGATTTCTCTATAAATTGACCTTCGTCAAGTCTTTCCAACGAAAGCATTATGTACGGAGGCATTGAAAAAGGAGAAGAAAATATAATTTCTTTTTGATCCTCTCTTGGTAGATTTTGAATTTTTGGAAGAAAATTGCCTGTAACCGTTCCTTGTTGAATTTTCATTTACTTGCTTTTTTTATTCTTTCACCGTCATTTAACGCTGTTATTTTGCTTTCGTCTGTAATATCATTTTTTATTTCTATAGATGAATTGTTGATATTATTGAAATGAAATTCCCCGTTGTTTTTTTCTATGACCTGTTGTTTTTCTTCATAATGGATTAGTGTGGTTGCGCCAATTGCTGACACAATAGCTATCACAAGTTTACATAAGTTGTCAAATCCATCAAAGAACCAAACACTTACGATGATGCATAAGAGAAAAATACATGTGGCAATTGTAAATATTTTTTTGTAATTCAGCTGTTTTTTATTAATTTTACCTTGAGCACTCATTTTTATTCAAGTTTAAGAGCTAAAAATAGGCTTTTCTTCTGTTAATATTGCGGGAGGGAATTTTATTTCCCTCTCTTTTTAGCATTAAATCCAGGTAAAAAAGTCGTATTGTTTTTTTTACGCCGTCGGATTCGCGGGGTATAAGAATCTTTTAATTCTGTTATATTATAAGCTATAGGTTTATTTTTTGAATCTCGTTGAACGTGCACAGATACAATATATATTTTTTTTGTCGGATTAACATCTTGAGTTTTAATATTATTTGCTATCGATTCTTGCCCCCATATAATGGGAAGTGGTGATGGGGATATTTCTTTGATTCTACCTCTGTCTCCCGTATGTCCATCTTCTCTGGTACAATCAATTTCTTTATTAAATTGAACGAGTTGTAGTTTCGCTGATGCAATATATTCATTTTTTCTAGAGGCACGATATTTTAAAGTTTTTTCAATTCCTTGAGAAGTTTTTTGAACTTCCTGTGGACTAAACCTTATTGAACAGCTCTTTGAACCATCTGTGAAGTTTTCATATTGTATGTCTACTTCTCCTAATATCTTGCCGTTATTGCTTGCTACAGAGATGATATCTTTCGCAATTTTAAGATCATTGGTCGGAATTGTTTGTAATTCTTGTTGAGCATATTTTTCTTCTGGAATTTCTGTGTAAATTTTTTTCACTCTTTGAAGAAAAAAGACCATATTGAACATTGTGGCACCTATATTAAGTGCGCTTTCTATTGATGGCAAAATACTTATTGTTGCTGGGATAAATTCACATAGTATACAGTTATTTGAAACGCTTGAAATGTATAAACGACTTTCATCTTCCGTTATTTTTAATGAAGCATTGTCTTTTTTTAAATACTTTTTATAAAGAACACTAGTAGAAGCAAGAGCTTTTCCAAATTGAAATGCATCAATAGAAGAATCAACGTTGTAATGTATTATTAGCTTATCGTTCATTTAAAAATATCTATTTTTAACATTCATATTTGTCCAGAACAGAACGAATGGCTATACCGAGAGTTTTCAATCGTTCCTTGAGAAGAGCATTTTCTTTTTCGAGAGCTGTTGTTTTATCTAATGGCTGATGTTGGGCCAAGTCATTAGGAGTTAAGCCTGCTAGGTAGTCTGCTGTGGTGTCAAGGTGGTATGCGAGGCGTAAAAACACATCAGCACCAGGGACTACTTTTCCTGCAAGGTAATCTGATATGGTTGTCTGACGTATATTTACATAATTTGCTAATTGATTCTGTGTGAACCGTTTTTTGTTCATGGCGCAACGGAGGCGCTCAGAGAATATGCATAAAAACGTATTTTTGTCTTGCGGGTACATGTTTTTCTCTGTATAAATATTTCTGTAAATAGCGCATTGCACGGTGAAACTCGCACGCGCCTAACATAAAAATCATACAGAAATATGAATAAGATTCAACAGAAAACCGATAACGTTGCCGGGATTTCGATAACCCGGCAGTACCTTTATGAGAAAGGCTATACGATGAGCAGCGTAACCCGAGCTCTTTTATTGAAGAAGGGTATTGAAGTAAGCCCTGAAACAATCCGGCAGATTTGCCGGGGGAAGAGGATTCCGAGGCCGGAATTAGTGGAGGCGATCAAGAGCTTGCCGAAGGTTGTTGTGTGCTAATGAAAAGAACTCCGAAACCAAGAAGCCCGTCGTCTAATGGAAGAAGCTTTGATTGATGAATTTATCCGGCTCGGCTGGCACGAACTTTAATCTGCTCTGTGACAATGAATTCATACGTGACATGGCAACGGCTACGGCGGCCAATCCTTCATGGGCCCTATATGGGGATGGAGGAAACCATTACCAACACGGACTGCAACATGCCGTTCCTGTGCTATTTTTGCGGGCGGAAACCCGGCAGGGGCGCTTACTGGTCTATTATCGGAGACCACAAAGAGAATGCGTATTGTTGCCGTTGCCTGTGCGCTTCCTGTGCCCGTGAACACATCAATGGTATTCCGGACAGGGCAGGGAAGAGCCCCTATCAGTCCCTTGATCCCCGGAAGGAACTTCGCCTCCTGCAAGCCCGCAAGAATAGAGACAGGGCACGCCGGCACCAGGCCGTGACGCATCTGCTCTTTTGGCTGGTAATCGCTTTTGCCTGTGTGGCTGTGGCGGCCTTCATCGTCTGCGCCTCTTACACAATAACAAAAATCGTCTTAGGATAATGGACGCCAATGATCAACGTTTGATAGAAGGGTTGTTTGCCCGCATTGACCGCCTGGTTGCGATCATGGAGGGGAAATACTGCCCTGAAACAAGCGGTGAAACCTGGCTGCGTGCGGAAGAGCTTCTCAAACTGCCCCAGTTCCGGCATCGCAAGGGCCGCGTATGGCTCTATGAACTGGCGAAGACGTCACCGGATATCATGAAAAAGGACTGTCTGCCGCATCAAAAGCGAGGCGCCACCCTCTGGTGCGTGGAACGTATTTCCAAGGCCATGAAAGAGAATACCGCAAAAATCCTTTCCAACACCCCCTTCCAACTACCTGAAAGCAAAAAGGCCGGGGCCAGCAGGAACTGA
>ULUR01056249.1_pt1 | contig 55686 bp, 49 predicted proteins | sample 1958651 | NCBI WGS metagenome assembly ULUR01 (sample SAMEA4835764, study PRJEB28245) | human gut metagenome | biome: gut microbiome; material: fecal sample | place: Denmark | collected 2008 | reverse complement strand
ACTTTTGGACTACGCAAATCTTTTAGCAAGATTTTTTTTACTTGTTTTTTGATGAAAGAGATAACTTGCTATGTTTCAAATGTTAAACGGATTATTTTTTTTGAGAATATTTTTTCTCACTATTCATGGGAGAAAACGATTACCTTATTAATTATTATAGAAGCCTGTGGTGTCATCAGATTTTTCACATCAGTATTTGCCATTTTACGTTTGTCTTCATGGCTTCTTGAGAAGTTTATTAAAAAAAAGAGCATAAAAAAAGGCTATCTATCCCAGACAGCCAATCTTTTTGTTAACCTTAAATCTAATACTATGAAAAACACATTGCAAATATACGGAGTTTTGTGATATCTGCAAATAAATCGGGCTAAATGGCTTGATTTATAACATTGATTAAATAATTGAATGTTTGATTCAATGTTTATTAAGGTTCTGGAGGGCGGAAGCGTGTCTTCTTAGCTATTTAGGAATCTGTAAGGTATCCAGTACGTTGGGGGAATTTACCTCTTCCATTAGGTGAATTCCCCTAAACAAGTAGGAATTTTCAATTTCATAAGGAGAATTCATTCCCTACTTTTGTAATATCGAAAGATAAATGATAGGATTAATAAAGGAACCATTAAAAATAAAGGAATATGAAAACGAACGCATTTAGATACTTAGGACTGGCTTTAATGGCTGTGTTAACGTTGAGTCTGACTTCTTGTGAAGTAGAAATCGATAGTTTTTATGATGATGATAATATCGGTGGTGGTTACTATAATCGTTCTTCTGATTTATGTAGCCGTACATGGGTGAGTTTTTATCGGGATGTGGACGGTAACCGTTGCCGTCAGGAACTCGACTTTTATTTGGATCGGACAGGCGTTGATTTTATTCGGGTAGAATATCCTAATGGACATGTGGAGACATTCGAATATTATTTCCGTTGGAACTGGGAGAATTATGCACAGACTTCCATTCGCATGGATTACGGTCGCAATGATGTATCTTACCTGGATGATGTATACATCGGAGGAAATCGATTGAGCGGTTATCTGGATGGTCGGAATAATTTCGTAGAATATACAGGTAGGTGAGATAATAGCCGGCAGATGGAAAGTGCCGGCAAATGAAAAGAAAATGATGATTACACAAAAGATGACAGGTAGAGAGATTTCGGATAACGACAGGTAGAAAGATACCACATGGAATAGGTTGAAAAGGTAAAAAGCGATAGGTGGAGGTGACAGGTAAAAAGATTGCGGATAACAAACAGATAATTTAAAGGATAACATATAAGATTTCAGGATATTAAGAATTTAGAGAAGAGATAGGGCGCGAAATGAAAGCTTAAAAGTTTTGAATGGGACTAAATAGTTTTTATCTTTGCGCCCTATTAGTATGTTTAATTCATGGAGTGGTTATATAATCTGTTTCTCGAACATTCTGCCTTACAGGCAGTTGTGGTGCTTTCACTGATTTCTGCGATTGGGCTGGGGCTGGGAAGAGTGCATTTCTGGGGAGTATCTCTGGGAGTCACTTTTGTTTTTTTTGCAGGTATCCTTGCCGGACACTTCGGGCTTTCGGTTGATCCACAGATGCTGAATTATGCAGAAAGTTTCGGACTGGTTATTTTCGTATATTCACTGGGGCTTCAGGTAGGGCCCGGTTTCTTCAGTTCTTTCCGGAAAGGAGGGGTGACGCTGAATATGTTGGCGTTGGCCGTAGTTCTGTTGGGTACTTTGCTGACTGTTGTTGCCAGTTATGCGACAGGTGTGTCTCTTCCTGATATGGTGGGTATCCTTTGCGGAGCCACGACTAATACTCCTGCCTTGGGAGCTGCGCAGCAGACACTTAAACAGATGGGCATAGAGAGCAGTACTCCGGCTTTGGGGTGTGCGGTAGCCTATCCGATGGGAGTGATCGGTGTGATTCTTGCCGTACTGCTGATTCGTAAATTCTTGGTTCATAAAGAAGACTTGGAGATTAAAGAAAAGGATGATGCCAACAAAACCTTTATCGCAGCGTTTCAAGTACATAACCCCGCTATTTTTAATAAAAGTATCAAGGATATAGCTCAGATGAGTTATCCGAAATTTGTGATTTCCCGTTTGTGGCGTGACGGTCATGTCAGTATTCCTACCTCCGACAAGGTATTGAAGGAAGGCGACCGCCTGTTGGTGATCACAGCGGAAAAGAATGTCCTGGCTCTGACAGTACTTTTCGGTGAACAGGAAGAAAATACGGACTGGAACAAGGAAGATATAGACTGGAATGCAATTGACAGCGAATTGATCTCGCAGCGTATCGTCGTAACCCGCCCCGAACTGAATGGAAAGAAACTTGGCTCATTGAGACTAAGAAACCATTATGGAATCAATATCAGCCGTGTGTACCGTTCGGGTGTGCAACTACTTGCCACTCCGGAACTGATTCTCCAGCTGGGCGACCGCCTGACAGTAGTAGGTGAAGCAGCAGCCATTCAGAATGTAGAAAAAGTATTGGGAAATGCAGTGAAAAGTCTGAAAGAACCTAATCTTGTTGTCATATTTATAGGCATCGTATTGGGATTGGCATTGGGAGCGATCCCGTTCTCCATACCGGGAATCAGTACTCCCGTGAAGCTGGGGCTGGCAGGCGGACCGATTATCGTGGGTATCCTGCTGGGAACTTTCGGCCCACGGATACACATGATCACTTACACTACCCGCAGCGCCAATCTGATGCTGCGCGCGTTGGGGCTTTCCATGTATCTAGCCTGTCTTGGTCTGGATGCCGGTGCTCATTTCTTCGATACTGTCTTCCGTCCGGAAGGATTGCTTTGGATAGCTTTGGGAGCCGGTCTGACAATTATCCCGACGGTCCTGGTCGGCTTTGTCGCTTTCAAGATTATGAAGATAGACTTCGGCAGTGTATCCGGTATGTTGTGCGGCAGTATGGCGAATCCGATGGCGCTGAATTATGCCAACGATACGATACCGGGTGACAATCCTTCCGTCGCTTATGCTACAGTATATCCGTTGTGTATGTTTCTGCGTGTGATCATTGCGCAGGTGCTGTTGATGTTTTTATTGGGCTGACGATGAACATTAAAGGCTGGAATTTGTAATAAGTAGATGATAAATCGTTATATTTATAGCGATAAACGATAAGTCGATAAATAGCATATTGTAAATAGTAAAATAGTACATATAATGACTGCTCAAAGTAATATAACTCCTGAAAGCATAGTTGGCGATCTCCGCTACTTGCAGTTGCTTTCCCGGAGTTTTCCTACTATTGCCGATGCAAGTACGGAAATTATTAATCTGGAGGCTATCCTGAATCTGCCTAAAGGAACGGAGCATTTCTTGACAGACATACACGGTGAATACGAAGCCTTCCAACATGTGTTAAAGAATGCTTCGGGTGCGGTAAAACGCAAAGTGAACGAGATTTTCGGCAATACCCTGCGCGAAGCGGAGAAGAAAGAACTCTGCACGTTGATCTATTATCCGGAAGAGAAAATTCAGCTGGTAAAAGCCCGCGAGAAGGATCTGGACGACTGGTATCTGATCACTCTGAACCAGTTGGTGAAGGTTTGTCAGAATGTATCTTCCAAATATACCCGTTCCAAAGTTCGAAAATCCTTGCCCGCAGAGTTCTCTTACATCATTCAGGAATTACTGCACGAAACGTCTGTCGAGCCGAATAAGCACGCATATATCAATGTCATCATCAGCACCATAATCTCTACCAAGCGGGCGGATGACTTTATTATAGCCATGTGTAATCTGATTCAGCGTCTGACTATTGATTCTCTTCATATTGTGGGTGATATATACGACCGTGGTCCCGGAGCGCACATCATCATGGATACTTTGTGCAATTACCACAACTTCGACATTCAATGGGGCAACCACGATATCCTGTGGATGGGAGCCGCTTCCGGCAATGACAGTTGCATAGCCAACGTGATCCGTATGTCCATGCGCTACGGCAATCTGGGTACTCTTGAAGACGGTTATGGAATCAATCTGCTTCCTCTGGCAACTTTTGCCATGGATACTTATGCCGATGATCCGTGTACCATCTTTATGCCGAAGATGAATTTTGCCGACACCAATTACAATGAGAAGACTTTGCGTCTGATCACCCAGATGCACAAGGCGATTACGATCATCCAGTTTAAGCTGGAAGCTGAAATAATAGACCGTCGTCCGGAGTTCGGGATGAGTAACCGGAAGCTGTTGGAGAAGATCGATTTTGAGCGTGGAGTCTTTGTGTACGAAGGCAAAGAATATGCCCTGCGTGACACAAACTTCCCGACCGTAGATCCTGCCGATCCTTATCGACTGACCGACGAAGAACGGGAACTTGTGGAAAAGATTCACTATTCGTTTATGAATAGCGAGAAGTTGAAGAAGCACATGCGTTGCCTGTTTACGTATGGCGGAATGTATTTGGTTTCCAATTCCAATCTTCTTTATCATGCTTCGGTACCTTTGAATGAGGATGGCAGTTTCAAGCATGTCAAGATACGTGGCAAGGAGTATTGGGGACGCAAGTTGCTCGATAAGGCCGATCAGCTGATTCGTACTGCATACTTTGATGAAGAAGGAGAGGATGATAAAGAATTTGCGATGGACTATATCTGGTATATGTGGTGTGGTCCGGAAGCTCCTCTGTTTGATAAAGATAAGATGGCGACTTTCGAACGCTATTTCTTGGAAGACAAGGAGATACAAAAGGAAAAGAAGGGATATTACTACACGCTTCGCAATCGCGAAGATATCTGCGATCAGATATTAGATGAGTTTGGGGCATTGGGACCTCATTCTCATATCATCAATGGTCATGTGCCTGTAAAGACAATTCAAGGTGAACAGCCGATGAAGGCAAATGGCAAACTGTTCGTTATTGACGGAGGATTCTCCAAAGCCTATCAGCCGGAGACGGGAATTGCGGGCTATACGCTTGTCTACCATTCTCACGGGATGCAGTTGGTGCAGCATGAGCCGTTCCAGTCTAGGCAGAAAGCCATTGAAGAAGGGTTGGATATCAAGTCAACCAACTTTGTACTGGAGTTCAATTCGCAACGGATGATGGTGAAAGACACCGATAAAGGGAAGGAACTTGTGACGCAGATTCAGGATTTGAAGAAGTTGCTTGTGGCTTATCGCATCGGGTTGATTAAAGAGAAAGTATAAATAAGTATTAGGTAATAAGTATTAGGTATTAACCGTAGCTGCCATTTAGAGACGCATCTGTCTGTCATTCAGACGACTGTAAGGAGGAAGAATCTCTTCTTTGTGACTACAAAAGAGGAGATCCTTCGACAAGCTCAGGATGACAGATACTTATGCTCGTCATTATCGAATTGTTTCACTTTGATAAAGTGATGAAAACTTTGAATGACAGATAGATATACCTCTAAATGATAGCTACGGTTAATACCTAATACTTATTACTTAATACTTATTACCTATTACTTATTAATCAGCCTTAGAAGAGGACAATGCCCGCTTCTATGATCGCTCCTTTATCGAAATTACCGGATTTGTTGTAATACCGTGTCAGTCCGTAACCGCCGGTGGCAAAGATGCCGAATTTCTTGCTGATCTGATATTCCAGATTCGCCCGTGCCTGCAATCCATAAAGGCGTCGGGGAATCACTTCACCCTTGTTGGAGCACGTTTCTATATGCTGGAATCCGAGGTCACCGCTAATAGACAAACCTTTGTAAACAGGCACTGCCAGTCCGGCACGGTAAGACGTGCTGATAGAAAACTTATCGTTCAGATTCTGATCGAATGCACCTACTCCCAAGATCGTATAAAACAGTTGGTTCTTGAAACGCACTCCTATGTTGGCGGGCGTGACGTTACCGCCATATACCATCATTTGTATTCTTGTATCGGGGTTCGCGTTCACGAGGCCGAGTTGTAATCCTTTCATATCTTCCCTGTAGTAATTGACCAGACCGATCTGAAAGCCATGAGCCTTCGTCGCATAGTTGCATAACCCGATCTGTGCGCCATTCAGGTCTTTTGCGGTGATATTGGCGATACCGGCAATCTGCAGACCGTTCATGTTTTCGCCTACCACATTCAAGAGTCCGGAAGTCATCATACCGTTGAAACTCTGTCCCGTGATATTTGACACGCCGGAAAACTGAAATCCCGAAGCCATGTTTCCCGTCACATTCATCAGACCGCTTATCATTACTCCCGAGTTGTTGTCCCCACCGATGCCGGTAAGTCCCGAAATAATGACCCCCTTTGAGCCGTCGCCTGTGATATTCACCAGTCCGGCGGCGGAAAGCCCTACGGTGTTGTTTCCGCTGATATTGCTGACACCCGCTATCTGAACACCCCGCATCGTACCACCGGCAAGATTGGCTAATCCTGTGATCTGTACTCCGTTCATATCTCCATGAATGACGCTTCCCAGCGCGTTGATGCCAACGCCGTTGAGACGGTTCAGCGTAGACAGCAGACCGAGGTTTACATAAGTCGTCTGAGTGCTGTCATACGGCTGTGTGCAGATGTCTTTCCAGAAGGAAAGGTTGATGCCCGCACTCTTGTTCTGTGCCGGCAAACAAACGGCAGCCATCAGAACAGCTGCCGTGAATATTGTCTTTATTATCTTCATCTTTATTATAACTCTTTTTTTCAGTTTAGGTTCACAGAGTATTCCCTTAATCCTTCACTTCCTTTATCCTTTCGCTTCCTGATACAGATAGCGTTTGATGCTCTTTTTCGGGGTCTTTTCAAATTCTTCGGGATATATCTTCATTTTTAGTATTTGGCTGTATGCCGGTAACATGGCGTTCAGTGCTACGCGGTTTTCTTCCATTACCCGTTCGATATCCTCATTCTTCAGGCCGTGGGCGAATGCTTCGTCAAAGTCCGGATAAACCAGTCCGACGAGTTTCTCGTTCTGCTGTACGATGATGCTTTCCGATACGTATGGCAGATTGTTCAGTTTATCTTCGATTTCTTCGGGGTAGATGTTCTGTCCGCTGGCGCTGAGCAACAGGTTCTTGCTGCGTCCCTTGATGGTGATATTTCCTTCGGCGTCCATCAAGGCGAGGTCGCCTGTGTGCAGCCAGCCGTCTTTGTCGATCACTGCTTCTGTCGCTTCGTTGTTCTTGTAATATCCCAGCATCACGTTAGGCCCTTTGCAGACGATTTCGCCAACGATATTTTCCGGATCGGAAGACAGTACCCGTACGTCCATACGCGGCGCGGCTTTTCCGCACGAGCCTAGTTTGAATCTTGTCCAGTCTTCGTAGCAGATGATCGGACCGCATTCTGTCATGCCGTATCCTACCGTATAAGGGAAGTCTATCATTTTAAGGAATTGTTCTACTTCCTGATTGAAGGCTGCTCCACCTACGATGATTTCTCTGAAATTTCCACCGAACGCTTTGATCATTTCTTCGCGTATGGTTGCTTTTATCTTGTCGTTGATGATGGGTACTTTGAGTAAGATTTTCATGGTCGGCGTTTCCAGTTTCGGTAGTACGCTCTTCTTGATAATCTTTTCGATGATGAGCGGAACGGCAACGATGAGATTCGGTTTTACTTCTTCGAATGCCTGGAAGATAATTTTCGGACTTGGCATACGGGTGAGGAAGTAGATGTGGCAGCCGACGGAGAACTCATAGAGGAACTCGAAGGCCAGTCCGTACATATGTGCCATAGGAAGCATGGAGACGATCTTGTCTCCGGCTTTCAGTTCGAGCACTTCATACGCGAACTTGGTGTTCGACCAGAGGCTACGGTAGGGGAGCATGACTCCTTTTGAGTAGCTCGTTGTGCCGGACGTGTAGTTGATTACTGCCAGTTCTTCGGGTTCATCCTTATGGTATTCGATGTGTTCTTTGCGGAAGTTCTTCGGGTATTTCTTGCCGAACATTTCGTTCAGATGTTCACGTGCGTGCGTCAGTCGTTCGCTGCGTGATACCAGTAAGGTGAAGTCGTTCATCATCAGGATACCTTCCAGCAGGGGCATTGCCGATTCGTTGAGGTTTTCCCACACCATGTCTCCTACAAATAGTAATTTGGCTTCGGAGTGGTTGACGATGTTGTGCACATTGTCCGCCTTGAACTCGTGAAGGATGGGGACGATGACTGCTTCATACGTCAGTGTGGCGAGGAAAGTGACTCCCCAATGGGAACTGTTTCGGCCGCAAACGGCGATTTTGTCTCCCTTGCGGATTCCGCTTTCTTCAAAGATGATATGGAGTTTTTCGATTTTTCGAGCAACGTCTTTATACTGAAGGGTGGCTCCCTTATAATCTGTCAGGGCGTCTAAGTCCCAATTGTTCTTGATACTATTTTCAATGTAAGCTATAAAACTCTTTTTCATTGTTTTTGCACATTTGGTATTAAATTGTGCAAATATAGTAATTAAATTAAGAATGAAGAATTAAGAATGAAGAATTTTTGGAAATGGGGAGTCTTGGGGTAATAAGGGACTAAGATGTGGAAGTATGGGAAAAGTGTTGGGAAGTATAGGGGAAACACTTGTGCCACGCCTTTGGCACAAGTGTTTCCGGCCTGTGGCACGATTGTTCCTTACAGATGACATTACTGTTCTCTCTATAAGAAAGGGAAGTTATCAATGCTTGTTAGGGTCGATAAGAATGCATGGTAATGTCATTAACAATGCTTGTTAAGACAGTTCACAATGCATGTCGCAGTCATTAACATGGATTAATCCGAAAAACCGGTTGTTTTCAGTCTGTTTCTTTCTAATTCAGCCCCAATGCGGATAGTTCTTTTTGAATTTATTTCAAGTACCATTCGTACATTCTCCGTACTCCTTCCTCTATTTCTATTTTGTGATGCCATCCCAAAGAGTGTAGTTTGGACGGATCGGTCAGTTTGCGCATAGTGCCGTCCGGTTTGCTGCTGTCGAAGGTTAGTTTGCCTTGATAGCCTACCGTTTCTACAATTTGTTCGGCGAGTTGGCGGATGGTGATTTCCTTTCCCGTTCCGATGTTGATATGGCAGTTGCGGATATCCTTGTCACCTTCTTTGTAGGTATCTTTGAAGTCCACGTGTTCCATTACGAATACACTGGCGTCGGCCATTTCTTCGCTCCAGAGAAACTCGCGCAGGGGAGTTCCCGTGCCCCACAGAGTCACTTCCGTTTCGCTGATACCGTATTTGCGGAGGATATTCAGAATGTCCGCCTTGGGGCTGTCGCCATTGACGCCTTCTACAGGACGTTGGTTCATATCTTTGCGGACAGCTTCCCAGTCTCCTTCCTTCAGACAGTGCGCAAGATGAATCTTACGGATCATGGCAGGCAGGACATGGCTGCGTTCCAAGTCAAAATTATCATTCGGACCGTATAAGTTGGTCGGCATCACGGCGATGTAATTCGTGCCGTATTGCAGGTTGAAGCTCTCGCACATTTTCAGTCCGGTGATCTTGGCGATGGCGTATGGCTCATTTGTGTATTCCAGTGGTGAAGTCAGCAGGACTTCTTCTTTCATCGGCTGTTCGGTGTCACGCGGATAGATGCAGGTGCTGCCCAGAAACAGCAGTTTCCGGACGTTATGACGGAAACTTTCACCGATGACGTTCTGCTGTATTTGCAGGTTCTTATAAATGAAGTCGGCACGATAAATACTGTTTGCCATGATGCCGCCTACGAATGCAGCAGCCAGAAACACATACTCCGGTTGCTCTTCGTCGAAAAAACGGCGGACAGCTACACCGTCGAGCAAATCCAGTTCTTGATGCGTACGCCCGATCAGATTGGTATATCCCTTATCCTGTAAATTCTTCCAGATAGCAGAACCCACCAAACCGTGATGCCCTGCTACATAGATTTTTGCATTCTTTTCCATGATTAAGTATCATATATGAACACGGATTACTCCGGTTATGCGCATCTACTGTAAAAAAAGAAGATCGTTTAATCGGCGTAATCCGCGTTCGGTTTGAGGTCTGTTAGTGCTTGGTAGCGATCATTCTTTTTACTTTCTCCATGTCATGGCGCACCATGATGCTTACCAGTTCTCCGAACGATGTCTTCCTTGGGTTCCATCCCAACAATGTCCTGGCTTTGGTAGGGTCTCCTAACAGTTGTTCCACTTCTGCCGGACGGAAATATTTGGGATCAACCTCTACCAATACTTTTCCGGTAGCCACGTCGATACCCTTTTCGTCCACGCCTTCGCCTTCCCAACGAAGTTCGATGCCTGCCTCCTTGAATGCCAGTGCGGCAAATTCGCGTACGGTGTGCATCTCTCCGGTGGCGATTACAAAATCTTCCGGAACGTCATGCTGGAGAATCAGCCACATACATTCCACGTAATCTTTCGCATACCCCCAGTCACGGCGGGCATCCAGATTACCTAAATACAGCTTGTCCTGCTCGCCTTGCGCGATACGTGCGGCAGCGAGAGAAATCTTGCGGGTAACGAATGTTTCGCCACGACGTTCACTTTCGTGATTGAACAAGATGCCGTTAACGGCAAACATGCCATAGCTTTCGCGGTAGTTTTTGGTGATCCAGAAGCCGTACTGCTTTGCCACTCCGTAGGGAGAGCGGGGATAGAACGGAGTCGTCTCCTTCTGCGGAACTTCCTGCACCTTGCCGAAAAGCTCGGAGGTGGAAGCCTGATATATCCTTGTTTTCTTTTCCAGTCCCAGGATGCGTACGGCTTCGAGCATACGCAGTGTGCCGATAGCGTCCGCTTCGGCAGTATATTCGGGCACGTCGAACGATACCTTCACATGACTCTGTGCTGCCAGATTGTAGATTTCATCCGGTTGCACCTGCTGTATGATGCGGATCAGTGAGCTGGAGTCCGTCATATCGCCGTAGTGCAGGTTGATGGTACGTTTTTGTTTCATGTCGCGTACCCATTCGTCAAAATACAAATGTTCGATACGTCCGGTATTGAATGAGGAAGAACGACGGAGGATACCGTGTACTTCGTAACCTTTTTGCAAGAGAAATTCGGCAAGATAAGAACCATCCTGTCCGGTGATGCCTGATATAAGGGCTGTTTTCATATTCCTTTATTTTTTATTTGAAAATACGGGGGACAAATTTCGTTATTTTATGCTGTATATGCAAACCAAGTCAGTTTTATTTTCCCGTTCCTTTTCCCATTACTTTGTCTATGATCAGTGCGATGGCTCCGTCGCCCGTCACGTTGCAGGCAGTCCCGAAACTGTCCATGGCGATGTAGAGTGCGATCATCAGCGCCTGTGCCGACTCGTCGAAGCCGAGCATCGATTGCAGGATACCGAGTGCCGCCATGATGGCTCCTCCCGGAACGCCCGGTGCGGCTACCATCGTGATGCCCAGCATAAAGATGAATCCGGCAAACAGCGGGAAGTCGAACGGCATTCCCTGCATCATCATCAGTGCCAGTGCGCAGGCCACGATTTTCAGCGTGCTGCCGGACAGGTGAATGGTGGCGCAGAGCGGAATCACGAATCCTGCAATGTCGGCGGATACTCCGTTCTTCTTTGTCTGCTCCAGCGTCACCGGAATGGTGGCGGCGGACGATTGCGTGCCCAATGCGGTGAAATAGGCCGGCATCATCCTGCCCAACAACCGGAACGGATTCTTACGGACGAAGAGTGCCGCAATGGAATACTGAAAGACGAGCAGGAAGATATGTAACAGAAAGATAACTCCGATGATTTTGATAAAAACCATCAGAATGGCATATACTTGTCCGGAATGAGTCATATTCAGGAAAATGCCGAAGATGTAAAGCGGCAGCAAAGGCAGGATGACCGCGCTGATCATGCGCACGATGATTTCCTGAAAATCCCGTGCTACACTCTTCAAAGCATCGCTGTGCAGTGCCGCCAGTCCCAATCCCAGTGTGAAGGCAAGGATCAATGCCGTCATGACATTCATCAGCGGAGGGATGGATACGGAGAAGTAGGGGAGAATGCCGTGCGCTTCGCTGACTTCTTCGAGCGGTGCGCCCACTTCGATGAGCGAGGGGAACACGGTGACACCGGTGAAGTAGGACAGGAAGCCGGAGAAGAGCGTCGCACCGTAAGCGATGAGGGCGGTGACAAGCAGCATCTTTCCCGCACCTTTGCCGATGTCGGCAATGGCTACGGTGACCAGTCCGACGATAATGAGCGGGATGGAGAAGTTAAGAAATTCACTGAAAATTCCGTTGAACGTAACGAATATTCGTACCAGCGGAGCCGGAAAAATAGTACCAATGGCAATACCCAAGATGATAGCAATAATGATGCGTGGCAGCAGGCCGATCTTGATTTTCTTCATTCTGATAGTTATTTGTTGACTACAAAAATAGTATTTTAATCTAAAACTAGCGAACAAATGTGCTTTTCAAGTGTTTCTTACATAAACAATATTTTAAAATATATAAGATATGGCAAATCAGAATAAAACAGATATCGGGTTGATCGGTCTGGCAGTGATGGGTGAGAACCTTGCTTTGAATATGGAAAGCAAGGGCTGGCACGTCTCTGTTTACAATCGTACCGTCCCCGGAGTGGAAGAAGGAGTAGTAGACCGCTTCATGAATGGTCGTGCTAAAGGTAAAAACATTGAAGGTTTTACAGATATAAAGGCTTTTGTGGAATCAATCGCCACCCCTCGCAAGATTATGATGATGGTACGTGCCGGCAGTCCGGTAGACGAACTGATGGATCAGCTTTTCCCTTTGCTTTCTCCCGGAGATATTTTGATTGACGGTGGTAATTCTAATTACGAAGATACCAATCGCCGTGTAAAATTAGCAGAATCGAAAGGTTTCTTGTTTGTAGGAAGCGGAGTGTCGGGCGGTGAAGAAGGTGCGTTGAACGGTGCTTCCATCATGCCCGGAGGATCGGAGAAAGCATGGCCGGAAGTGAAGCCTGTCTTGCAGAGCATTGCGGCGAAAGCACCGGACGGAACTCCTTGTTGCCAGTGGGTAGGCCCTGCCGGATCGGGACATTTTGTGAAGATGATTCACAACGGTATCGAATACGGTGATATGCAGTTGATTGCCGAGGCTTACTGGGTGATGAAGAATCTCATTGATCTGACGAATGAGGAGATGGCGGACGTTTTTGCCCGTTGGAATGAAGGGAAGTTGCGCAGTTATCTGATTGAGATTACTTCTAATATTTTGCGTCACAAGGATAAATCCGGTGGGTATCTGATCGATAAGATTCTCGATGCTGCCGGACAGAAGGGGACGGGAAAGTGGTCTGTCATCAATGCGATGGAGTTGGGGATGCCGTTGGGCTTGATTGCCACGGCGGTGTTCGAACGCAGTCTGTCGGCTCAGAAGGAGTTGCGTCATCTGGCTTCCAAGCAGTTCTTGTGCAAGCATACATTACCTATATATAATAAGGCGGAATTGGTGAAGGAGATATTTTCTGCGCTTTACGCTTCCAAGCTGGTGTCGTATGCGCAGGGCTTTGCTGTGTTGCAGCGGGCTTCTGATTCTTTCGGATGGAATCTGGATTTGGCTTCCATTGCTCGTATGTGGCGTGGGGGATGTATTATTCGTAGTATTTTCCTGAATGATATAGCTGCTGCTTTTGAGGCGGCGGATAAGCCGAAGCATTTGTTGCTGGCTCCTTACTTCCGTGAGGAGATCAAGTCTTTGCTCCCCGGATGGAAGAATCTGGTGGCGGAGGCGATGAAGGAGGAATTGCCTGTTCCGGCTTTCTCTTCGGCTTTGAATTATTTTTATTCGCTGACTTCTGACAATTTACCTGCCAATCTGGTGCAGGCGCAACGTGATTATTTCGGTGCGCATACGTTTGAGAGGAAGGATGAGTTGCGCGGACAGTTCTTTCATGAGAATTGGACGGGGCACGGAGGGGAGACGAAGTCGGGGACTTATAATGTATGAGTACTTTTCTTTTGCCTTGATGCAAAAGAAAGGTACCAAAAGAAAAAATCAAGGCTGCACCTACGGAGCTACTCCGGCCGCATCTCCGGCTAAAGGGCAGGAACTCGCTCCGCTCAAACAGCCTGCCCTTCTTCACGCCGGAGATACAGCCTCCGCTTGACGCTCCTTCGGTGAGGCCGGGAGACCGTTCGGATGGAAAGTTGTAGATGGGGGTAGTAGTGGGTGTGTGGGTGATTATGCGTTAGGGCGATTGGCGGAGATTGGTCGGTTTGTCGGTTGGTTGAGGCTGCCCGGTTTAGGTGCGGTGATGGATAGATAAAAGGTAAAAAGTTAAAAATACGACGATGGATAAATTTGCAATGATTATTTTTGGTGCTTCGGGCGACTTGACTAAACGTAAGTTGATGCCCGCATTGTACTCTCTGTATCGGGATAAACGGCTGACGGGGAGTTTTACTGTTCTGGGAATTGGGCGTACTGTCTATTCTGATGAAGATTACCGTTCATATATACTTGGGGAGTTGCAGCAGTTTGTGAAGGCTGAAGAGCAGAATTTGGAGCTGATGTCTTCTTTTGTTTCTCATTTGTATTATTTGCCGATGGACCCTGCGAAAGTGGAGGGATATTCGCAGTTGCGGGAGCGTTTGGTAGAGCTTACGAAGGAGGTCGATCCGGATAATTTGTTGTTCTATCTGGCTACTCCGCCTTCGCTGTATGGGGTGGTGCCTTTGCATTTGAAGGCTGCCGGGCTGAATACTCCTCATTCTCGTATTATTGTTGAGAAGCCGTTCGGGTATGATCTGGAGTCGGCGCTTGAGTTAAATAAGATTTACTCTTCTGTGTTTGATGAGCATCAGATTTATCGTATCGATCATTTTTTGGGCAAGGAGACGGCGCAGAATGTGCTTGCTTTCCGTTTCGCCAATGGTATTTTTGAGCCGTTATGGAATCGTAATTATATAGATTATGTGGAGATTACTGCTGTAGAGAATCTGGGCATTGAGCAGCGCGGAGGTTTTTACGAGACGGCGGGGGCTTTGCGGGATATGGTGCAGAATCACCTGATTCAGCTCGTAGCTCTTACGGCTATGGAGCCACCGGCGGTATTCAATGCGGATAATTTCCGGAATGAGGTAGTGAAGGTTTATGAGTCACTGACTCCGCTTACGGAGACGGACTTGAACGAACATATCGTTCGCGGACAATATACGGCTTCGGGCAATAAGAAGGGGTATCGTGAGGAAAAGGGAGTGGCTCCCGACTCGCGTACGGAGACTTATATTGCGATGAAGTTGGGCATCAGTAACTGGCGTTGGAGCGGGGTACCGTTCTACATCCGTACCGGTAAGCAGATGCCGACGAAAGTGACGGAGATTGTCGTTCACTTCCGCGAGACGCCCCATCAGATGTTCCGCTGTTCCGGCGGTAACTGTCCGAGGGCTAATAAGTTGATCCTTCGTTTGCAACCCAACGAGGGTATTGTGCTGAAGATCGGAATGAAGGTTCCGGGTGCAGGTTTCGAAGTCCGTCAGGTGACGATGGATTTCAGTTACGCACAGTTGGGCGGCGTGCCGAGCGGTGACGCTTATGCCCGTCTGATTGACGACTGCATTCAGGGAGATCCGACCTTATTTACTCGAAGTGACGCTGTAGAGGCTTCCTGGAATTTCTTTGATCCGGTCTTACGTTATTGGAAAGATAATCCGGACGCACCTTTGTACGGCTATCCGGCAGGTACGTGGGGACCTCTCGAAAGTGAAGCTATGATGCACGAGCATGGGGCAGACTGGACCAACCCGTGTAAGAACTTAACAAATACAGACCAATATTGCGAACTATGAAACTATCTGTTTTCCCGTCGTCTATGGAGACAGCCCGTTCGTTGATATTCCACTTGGTGGATATCATGAATGCTGAACCGGACAAAACGTTCAACATAGCAGTGAGTGGTGGCAGCACTCCCGCTTTGATGTTTGATTTATGGGCAAATGAATACGCTGATATTACTCCTTGGAAGCGTATGAAACTTTATTGGGTAGACGAACGTTGCGTTCCTCCCGAAGATTCTGATAGTAATTATGGAATGATGCGTTCCCTGCTTTTGGGGATAGTGCCCATTCCTTACGAAAATGTATACCGCATTCGCGGTGAAGAGAAACCGGCAAAAGAAGCAGCCCGCTATTCCGAACTTGTCAGCAGGCAGGTACCCAAGAAGAATGGCTGGCCCGAATTTGACATTGTGCTGTTGGGAGCGGGAGATGACGGACATACTTCCTCTATCTTCCCCGGACAGGAGGCTTTGCTCTCTTCCGACCAGATTTATGTGACCAGCACTCATCCCCGTAACGGACAGAAACGCATTGCAATGACCGGATTCCCGATTCTGACTGCCCGCCTTGTTATTTTTCTGATTACCGGAAAGGCGAAGGCGGAAGTGGTGGAAGAAATCTGCCACTCGGGAGATACGGGACCGGCGGCTTATATAGCGCATCATGCGGAGAATGTCGAACTCTTTATGGATGCCGGAGCCGCGATGTATGTGCGGAATGACTGAAAAGAGAGAGACAATATAAAGACAAAGTATATTATATATAAGAAGAGAGAGTAACATTGGAGAAGAGAGAAGCTCACGGGGTCGAAGCCGGGAGCTTCTTGCCTATGTAGCCATTCGGTTTTGATTCGGTTTTATCACCGGATATATCTTATGGGCGAAACTAAAAAACTAAAATTAAAAGAATATGAATCCATTTCAAAATTCGTTCGGCGGTCATATCCCACAGGATGTGGCCGGAAAACAGGGAGAGAATGTAATATTTATAGTCTATAACCTGACAGATTCCCCCGATACGGTTGATAAAGTAAAGGATGTATGTGCCAATTTCTCGGCAATGATCCGTAGTATGCGCAATCGTTTTCCTGATATGCAATTCAGTTGCACGATGGGATTCGGGGCTGATGCGTGGACGCGGCTTTTCCCCGATAAGGGTAAACCGAAAGAGCTGAGTACTTTCTCCGAGATAAAAGGGGAGAAGTATACAGCTGTTTCTACTCCCGGTGATTTGTTGTTCCATATTCGGGCGAAGCAGATGGGGCTGTGTTTCGAGTTTGCTTCTATCCTTGATGAGAAGCTTAAAGGGGCTGTGGTGTCTGTTGATGAGACGCATGGATTCCGCTATATGGATGGTAAGGCGATTATCGGCTTTGTGGACGGTACGGAGAATCCTGCTGTCGATGAGAATCCCTATCATTTTGCGGTGATAGGCGAGGAGGATGCGGATTTTGCAGGAGGCAGTTATGTGTTTGTGCAGAAATACATTCATGATATGGTTGCGTGGAATGCGCTTCCGGTGGAACAGCAGGAAAAGGTGATCGGACGTCATAAGTTCAATGATGTGGAGCTGTCGGACGAAGAGAAGCCGGAGAATGCGCATAATGCTGTGACCAATATCGGTGATGATCTGAAGATTGTACGTGCCAATATGCCGTTTGCCAATACTTCGAAGGGGGAGTATGGTACGTATTTTATTGGGTATGCTAGTACATTCAGCACGACTCGCCGGATGTTGGAGAATATGTTTATCGGCAGTCCGGCGGGCAATACCGACCGCTTGCTCGATTTCAGTACGGCAATAACGGGGACGCTTTTCTTTGTGCCGTCGTATGATTTGCTGGGCGAGTTGGGTGAGTAAATCACCGGACGGTGCGAACTAGATAAAACGTGGTGGGAAGTTCGGAAAAGATGGTTATGTTTTCCGGATTTCCCACCACGTTTTACTCTTTGAACTCTGTTTCTTTTTGTACTTTCTTCCGAATTTCATGAAATAAAGGGGAAAAAGTGAGAGGAGTGAGAGAGGATTTCTAACATTCGTATTTTTTTTAGTTGAAAATTAGAGAGTAGAAACAGTGAAATAAAAATATAAAAGTTGCAATTCCTCTCTCACACCTCTCACTTTTTTAGGATAAACTTCTTTTTCCTATGTCCTTTGTACTATTGTCGGATCATTGGGAGATTTCTTTAAGAAATCGTTTCTGATAACGTATGCATCCATCTTCTCTGTATCGAAGGGTTTCAGTAAAGAAGCTATTTCGGCTTTGCTCAATGAGGGATTGAGCCATTTCTCTTCTTCCTCTCGGGTGAGTATGGCGGGCATCCGGTGCTTGGTGTTATCGATGTAATCGGTCAGCGAATTGGTGTCAGTGGTGATGATGGAGAAAGTTTCGTGTTCCTCTCCCGTATCCTTGTCCAGCCAACGGTCGTAGATGCCGGCCATCGAGAAGATAGGTTCATCTTTTACATATATATAATAAGGTATCTTGTTTGCTCCTTCATGCCTCCATTCAAAATAGCCGGTACTGGGCACTATGCACCGTTTCTTCATGATCGGTTCGCGGAAAGACGGTTTCTCGAAAATGGTATCCGCACGGGCATTGAGTGTCATCTTTCTTATTTCTGTCGCATCCTCTTCGCTTCTTACCCAGAAAGGGATGAGTCCCCAGTTGAAAACCTGTACTTCGTCCGAAGAAGTAATGATAGGATATCTGGGGAAAGTGAACGCATTCACATGATACTGTTCGTCAAGAATGCTTTGGTAAATCTCGACTACATCCGATTGGCGTCCGTAACGGGCGGCAACTTTGATGGCTTTGGCTGACATGGAGTTGTGGAAACACATATTATCTGCAATTAATGTTTATAATTTGGTTGATATCAGTAGTATAACGTCCGGAGAGCTGTTCTTGTTTGAGCATCCCCCTATAAACAAACGGAGTCAAGTCTTTGCTCGCAAAAAGAAATGCATTAAGATTTAATAGAATATAAAAGAGCTTTAGGTATAATCAAACTTTATGTTATTTTTCTTTGATTTAGTGCTATCGTCCAGCTTGTTCTATAAATAGATAAATAAAAAGTGCTTCCTAGATCGTCCGCCGACGAGGAAGCACTCAACACAAAAACTAAACTAGACTTAACTAAACTATTCTATTCTTGGAATTTCACAATCCCTTTCTGTTCGTTGCAAAGTTACATATAAAACCGATTTCTGACAAACTATAATCGACAAAATTCACTTTTTTGCCGATAAATTAGACAATCATCAGCTTCTTTCATCCAAAAATGCCTGAAAAACCTGCTTGTAACTATCACTAATGGGGATATACGTTTTGTCAAAGACGATACGTCCACGGTCGATCACCCGTATTTTGTCCTTTTGGACGATGAATGAACGGTGTACACGTATGAACCGGCTGGAAGGCAAAAGCTCTTCCATGGCTTTCATGCTCATGAGTGACAAGATGGGTTTGGCATCATCTTCCGTATATATTTTGATGTAATCTTTCAGTCCTTCGATGTACATGATCTTTTTCAGTTCTACCTGTACCAGCTTATAGTCGCTTTTTACAAAGATGCTGTCTATCTCTTCCGGCTTCTGCACCAGCTCGAACCATTGCAGGGCTTTATTGGCTGCTTGCAGGAAATCGACATACGAGATCGGTTTCAGCAGATAATCGAGTGCATTGACACGATAACCGTCGATAGCGTATTGACCGAATGCGGTGGTAAAAACGATACGCGTACGGGAATCTACCATTTGTGAGAACTCCAGTCCGTTAAGTTCCGGCATCTGAATGTCAAGGAAAAGAAGATCGACTTCTTCGCCCGGCAACTCCTTCATTGCCTGAACTGCACTGGAATATTTTCCTGTAAGTTGCAGAAACGGAGTCTTATTCACATAACTTTCCAGTAGGCCCAGAGCCAATGGCTCATCATCTACAATGGCACAACGTAATATCATAATTCTCTATATTTTATTTAATTACCTAAACCGAATATACTCTCAATTATTACCTATTACTTAATACTTATTACTTATTAATACTCTCTCTCACACGGATGCTCAGCCTGGATCTGTACTCTTTGCCGTCTTCCGAAATTCCTTTCTGCCAGGTATACTGGCCTGGATAAAGAATCTCCAGTCGTCGGTTCACCTGTTCCAGTCCTATCCCCGAACCACTCTTGTCCATTATGTTCTTCGGGTGGTTGCTGTTGCTTATCTCGCAGATCACTTCCGTCTCATTTTCCGCAAGATGGATATGGATAAAACTCCGTTCCGTAGGCGATATACCGTGCTTGAAGGCATTCTCAATTAGCGAGATAAAGATAAGCGGTGCGATAAGAGTCCGACTGTCCGGCAGTATATCAATCTGCGTAGTCATCTGTACATTGGAAGACAGGCGGATGCGCATCAGTTCGATATAGTTGCGGATAAAGTCAGTCTCTTTGCCTAGCGGGACGTAGGTCTGCTGATTATCATACAACACATAGCGTAGGAGCTTGCTTAGTTCCTGCACAGCTTGTTGCGCCTTGTCTGTATCAAAAGCAATTAAGGCATAGATATTGTTCAGCGTATTGAGCAGAAAATGTGGGTTCAGTTGATTGCGCAGATTCTTCAGTTCCGCTTCCGAACGGTTCCGTTCCGCTTCCTTACGGGCAGCTTCCGCTTGTGTCCATCGGGCACTCATACGTATGGCGGCACTCAGTCCGATGGTGAAGACGAGACTCAGCATATCTCTGACAAAGAACAGCCATCCCGGAGGACCACCCGACCGGTGAGGCTTGGGAACAAAGGAAGGATCGAATGTCAGACTCCGCCAAAGGTGCAGCATCAGACCGATGACACATAACAGGAGAATATTGTAAGTAATATATCTCTTGGTCTGGCTCTGAAAAAGATATCGGGGAACCAGCAGGAAGTAGTTGACGTAGAACGCGATCATGAAAGACAACGGTACGGCAGAATGGCGTAAGTATGCCATCCAGTTGATGTTTCCGTTTTCGCGCTCTACAAAGAAGAACGGAAAACCGAACATAATCCCCCAGCCGATAATGTGTATCAGTGCTTCCAGGGGACGACGTGCGGATGTTAGGCTTTGTTTCATAAAGACAAAGATAGTTTTTTATTCGTATCTGATTGCCTCTATCGGGTCTAAATCTGCTGCTTTCTTTGCAGGATACCATCCGAAGAAGACTCCGGTGACGGTGCAGACAGCGAAAGAAAGGAAGACACTCCAAGGTTGGATGAAGATAGGCCAGTGTGCCACGCTCTTCACGATCCAGCTGGCTCCGCAGCCTATGATGACTCCGATAAGACCTCCCGTAATACTGATCATGATAGCCTCGATGAGGAACTGGCTCAGAATATCAACGCCACGTGCGCCGACGGACATACGCAGACCGATTTCACGGGTACGTTCGGTGACGGACACGTACATAATATTCATGATACCGATACCGCCCACTACCAGAGATATTCCGGCAATACAGGCGAGCAGGGTGGTCATCAGATCGGTGGTAGAGTTTAGCATCGTACTCAACTCCTGTTGGGTACGGATGGTGAAATCGTCTTCGTCCGAAGCTTTCAACTTATGGTTGCGCCGCAGGATTTCCGTGATTTCATCGGTAGCATACTCGGTCATGTCTTCCGATAGGGCAGAAGCAAAGACACCCTGAAGATAGGTGACGGCAAGCAATCGTTTCATGACGGTGGTGTAAGGAGCCAGTACGATATTGTCCTGATCCTGTCCCATAGAGTTGTACCCTTTGGCTTTGAGCACACCGACCACCCGGAACGGTATCTTGTTGAAGCGGATGATTTTCCCTATCGGATCGCTTCCGTCCGGAAAGAGGTTGTCTACAATCGTTTTACCGATCACGCAGACCTTAGCCGAACTTTGTATGTCGGCTTCCGTAAACATATCTCCACTTTCTACACTCAGCTGACGGATGTCGAGATACTCCAGCCCAACACCGCTGACGGATGACGGGTAGTTGTTGTTACCCGCGATAAGCTGTCCCGACGAAGACACATTAGGACTGATGGCGGACAGGAAATTGGTCTCATCGCGCAAGGCCTCATAGTCGGTCAGCTTCAACGTCTGCATAGCCGATGGGTCTTGCCGGACCCCCCCCCGTCTGTCGGCTCCCGGATGGATCATGATCATGTTCGATCCCATCTCCGATATCTGTTGCTGGATGCTTCGCTTCGATCCCTGACCGATAGCGAGCATCGTGATGACGGAAGCGACACCGATGATGATACCAAGCATGGTGAGGAAAGCACGCAGCTTGTTGTTCGCCAATGCCCGGAGAGCTATTTTAAATAAGTTAGTTCCATTCATAAACTACTATTACTTATTACTTAATACTTAATATTTGATACCTAATACTTAATACCTGATACCTAATACTTATTACCTATTACTTATCTTCAATCCTCATCGCTTTTGGGCAATGCGGCTAGTGCTTCGGCGGCGGACAGGACATGCGTGTTGACTGTATCTTCAATGACATGACCGTCGCGCAGGCGGATATTCCGGCTGCTGTATTGCGCGATTTCGGGATTGTGCGTTACGAATATAATGGTACGTCCTTCCGCATGAAGCTTTTGGAACAGGACAAGTATATCAAAAGACGTACGTGTGTCGAGATTTCCGGTTGCTTCGTCGGCAAGGATGACCGCAGGGTTGTTTACCAGTGCACGGGCGATGGCTACGCGCTGCATCTGTCCTCCGGACATCTGGTTGGACTTATGCTCCAACCGGTCGCCCAGGCCTACTGCCTGCAACGCTTCGATGGCACGCCGGCGACGTTCAGAAGCACTCACTGACGAATTGTACATCAGCGGTAACTCTACGTTTTCCACAGCCGTCGTCTTGGGCAGCAAGTTGTAGCTTTGGAAGACGAAGCCGATTTTCCGGTTTCTCAGTACGGCACGCTGAGGCTTGCTCATGGTACGCACGGAGATGTCATCGAGCAGATACTCCCCGCTGGTAGGAGTGTCCAGACAGCCCAACGTGTTGAGCAGTGTGGACTTTCCCGAACCGGAAGTACCCATAATGGTCACAAACTCACCTTCGTTGATGGTGAACGAAACGCCCCGTAACGCATGGACGGTTTCTTCTCCCACCTGAAAGTCTCGTTTGATATTTTGAAGTTCAATTACTTTTTTCATACTTGGCTACTTGTTGCTTTTCTTTTTGTTGTTTCCCGGAGGTCCTGGCATGAACGGGCTTCTTTCTCCGTTTCCCTGACCCGGTTCTCCATCCATACTCTCGCCCGGCATAGCACCGATAGTGGCTTCCGTGATGACCTTGGTTCCTTCGGCAACACCACTGATGATCTCTGTGGAAATACCGTTACTGATTCCGATTTCTACCGGATGAGCCGTAAAGGTGGTTCCTTCGCGCGTCCATACCTTATGTTCGCCTTCGCAATCTTTCACGATATCATTCTTACCGATCAACGGTGCTTCGGGGGTGAAACGCAAAGCTCTGTTGGGGACAGACAATACATCTTTCTTATCAAGGATAAAGATAGTCACATTGGCTGTCAGACGCGGTTTCAGCTTCAAGTCCGGATTCGGAGCAGAGATCACTACTTCATAAGTGACTACCGTGCTGGTACTTGAACTGGCGCTGCTGCTACTGCTTGCATCTCCCAGACGAATCTGTGTCACGACTCCGTCAAACACATCATTCGGATAAGCATCGACAGTAAAGCTGGCGCGCTGTCCTTCTTCAATACCGCCTATATCTGCTTCATCCACGTCTGCTACTACCTGCATCTGTGTCAGGTCGGCCGCAATGGTGAAGAGGGTAGGAGTTTCGAATCCGGAAGCTACGGTCTGTCCGGCTTCTACATCGCGGCTGATGACAACTCCGTCTATCGGAGAAGTAATCGTAGCATATGACAGGTTACGTTCTGCTTTTGCCAGAGATGCCTTGCTGCTGTCGAAAGCGCTCTTGGCCTTCTGATAATTATAGAGAGCCTGCTCGTAGTCGGTATCGCTGATCAATGACTTATCGTGCAATCCCTTGCTACGTTCGTAGTTCTTCTTCTGATATTCAAATTCGGCTTTGGCACCATCGTAAGTTGCCTGCTGGGATGCCAGTTCACTCTGTAAAGTGACACGGTCCATCTCGGCAATCAGCTGTCCTTTGGTTACTACCGAGTTGTAATCTACATAAATTTTGTCGATGATACCGGATACCTGCGTACCGACTTCTACTTCTATCACCGGTTCGATTGTTCCGGTGGCAGTCACCGAATTGGAGATATCGCCTTTACTGACAGTCGCACTGGCATACATCACCTTGTGCTTTGCCGGAGAACCTGTAAAGAACCAGATTCCTCCGCCCACTACTACGGCAACTGCCACAGCGATCAGGATAATCTTTTTCGTTTTCATTCTATATTCTGTTTTACTTATTTATATTCCGCTTTTAGTAAGGAAGAAGGCTTATAATGCCAGTTTGTCTCCTTGGTAGAACTTCAGCAACTGAGTGTTCAGTATCGCCATGTATTTGGCTTGAAGCTGCTCCTGCTGTGCTTGTAGCAAGTTGTTCTTTTCCGTCAGCAACTCTACTGTATTCTTCATGCCCAGATTGAACTGTTCGCTGATCAGGTCGTAGCTGATCTGTGTACTTCTCAGCTTTTCGTTCGCTGCCGCATAACGTTGCTGCGCACTGTTTGCATCCAGCCAAAGTCCTTCGATGGTCTTATACAGTGTTTTCTGTTCGTCGAGCAGCGACAGCAGACTTGTTTCGCGCTGTAACTTCGCTTTCTGCACGGCACTCTTGGTCTGACGGTTATTGAAGATAGGAACGCTGACAGAAACTCCGATGGAGTTGTTCCATCCGTTCTTTACCTGTTCTCCGAAGGTGAAGTCACTGCCGCTGGTGTGGTTCGTTCCGATACCTGCACTCAGACTGATGGTGGGGAGATATCCCGCTTTGGCGATATCGATACCCAGTTCCGAAGCCTCTACGCTCAGTTTGCTCGCCTCGATTTCCGGACGGAGGGTGAGCGCGCTCATATACACATCTTTCTTGGTGGGCAATGGCAACAGTACGTTTTCGTCGGACAGGGCGGGGAGATAGACATTCATTTCATTCTCCCCATCCAATTCGAGCAGTTGTTTCAGTTGTAATTTGTAGTCCTGCAGAGTGGCTTGCGCTGTTACTAATTGATAACGGTCGGTGCTGACTTGAGCTTCCAGTTGTGCCAGATCACTTTTGGCAATGCTTCCGGCATTCAGAAGTTCCTGTCCGCGGTCGCGTTGCGCAATGGAAACTTGCAGCGTGTTTTCATTAACCTTGACGGACTCCGCTGCATAGAGAATCTGAATGTAAATCTGAGCAATAGATTCCTGAATACTATTCTCGGACGTTTCTACATCCAGATTGGCTGCCTGATTGTTCAGCTTCTCCTGTTTGATGGTGTTCAGTCGCTTGCTACCATTATAAATGGTCCACGAAGCATTCAGACCATAATTGCCATTGTAACTGGTCTTGCTGGTTGTCTCGATCACCTCGCTTCCGCTGATCGTTCTGCTTGATTCCTGATACGGACGGTTCACCATGTTCTGGCTCGTTGAGAACGACAGACTGGGGAACAGGGCAGCTTTGGCTGTCTTCACATCGATCTGTGTACTTTCCGCATTCACCCGGTTTTTGCGAATCGTAATGTTCTGTTGCAACGCATAGTCGATGCACGACTGTAAATCCCATTGGGCGGGGAGATTCATCTCGCTCTGGGCGGCTGTCTGCACAGAAGATTCCTGGGCGGATATACCGGGCAGCAGACCCGCTCCAAGAAATGCTATCACTGTCAATCTTCTTACATTTATCATATTTTTATATGTCTATTGATTTACTGGAACGAAGGTACGTACATATTATATTAGCTGCAAAAGCGATAGACAGATGGCGCTTTTTCGCCGTTAAATGTTTTTTTTCTGTCGATAGGCAGGTTTTTTGAGAAAAACCATACAAATCATGCAACATTTTGCCTTACTTGTTTGTTTTAATTATAAAAATTGTATATTTGTACTCATTACAAATTCTAAGGTCAGCTTATGAAGAATACACTGCTTGCAATATGGAACTTTTATTTGGAGGGTTTCCGTAGTATGACGTTAGGTCGTACTTTGTGGCTTATTATCTTAGTGAAATTATTCATTATGTTCTTCATCCTCAAAATTTTCTTCTTTCCCGACTTTCTCGGCGATCATCCTACAGATGCCGACAAGGGTACGTATGTGGGAAATGAGCTGATACAGCGTGCACTTCCGGAGAAAACCACTGATTTTTAACTCTTAAACTACATAAGATTATGATTGAAAGTATTGACACCTCGCTGATCGATTGGTCGAGAGCCCAATTTGCGATGACAGCCATGTACCACTGGATTTTCGTTCCGCTCACCCTCGGACTGGCTGTGGTGATGGGAATAATGGAGACGTTGTATTATAAAACAGGCAATGAATTTTGGAAGCGGACAGCCAAGTTCTGGATGAAACTTTTCGGTATCAACTTCGCCATTGGTGTAGCGACAGGATTGATCCTGGAGTTTGAGTTTGGTACGAACTGGAGTAATTATTCTTGGTTTGTAGGTGATATTTTCGGTGCACCGCTTGCTATTGAAGGTATTCTGGCGTTCTTTATGGAAGCCACGTTTATCGCTGTCATGTTCTTCGGATGGGATAAGGTGAGCAAACGCTTCCACCTTGCTTCTACCTGGCTGACTGGTCTGGGGGCTACGATCTCCGCTTGGTGGATTCTCGTAGCAAACGCATGGATGCAGCATCCGGTAGGTATGGAGTTCAATCCCGATACAGTGCGTAATGAGATGGTTGATTTCTGGGCGGTGGCAACTTCGCCTGTAGCGGTCAACAAGTTCTTTCATACGGTATTGTCCGGATGGGTACTTGGTGGCGTGTTCGTTGTAGGAATCAGTTGTTGGTTTCTGCTGAAGAAACGTAATCGCGAGTTTGCGCTTGCAAGCATAAAGATCGGTGCTATCTTCGGGCTTGTCTCTTCACTGCTGGCTGTATGGACGGGCGATGGTTCCGGCTATCAGATTGCACAGACCCAACCGATGAAACTGGCGGCTGTAGAGGGACTTTATGAAGGAGGAACCAATGTAGGTCTGGTGGGAATAGGAATGCTGAACCCCGAAAAGAAGACTTACAATGATGGGAAAGACCCTTTCCTGTTCCGGATTGAGATACCCAGTATGCTTTCGTTCCTTGCCGAGCGGGATGTGGACGGGTATGTCCCCGGAATTACCAATATTATCGAAGGCGGCTATCAGCTGAAAGACGGTACGACTGCTTTGTCGGCAGCCGAAAAGATAGAGCGGGGTAAGACCGCTATCGGAGCGCTGGCTGCTTATCGTGCAGCGAAGAGCGCCGGGCACGAGGAAGATGCCGCTGTTGCCTATCAGGTTTTGCAGGAGAATATGCCATACTTCGGATACGGATATATTAAAGATGTGAATCAGCTGGTTCCGAATGTTCCTCTGAACTTCTACGCTTTCCGTATAATGGTTATCCTGGGCGGATATTTTATCCTTTTCTTCATAGTTGTGCTCTTCTTTATATATAAGAAAGATTTGAGTAAGATGCGCTGGATGCATTGGATCGCTCTGCTGACCATTCCTTTGGCTTACATTGCCGGACAGGCAGGATGGGTGGTTGCCGAATGCGGTCGTCAGCCTTGGGCTATCCGCGATATGCTTCCTACATCGGCGGCTATCTCTAAATTGGATGTAGGCTCCGTTCAGGCTACTTTCTTTATCTTCCTGATCTTGTTTACCGTAATGCTGATTGCGGAGATAGGGATTATGGTGAAGGCGATTAAGAAAGGACCGGAAGAAGAGATAAGTAATAGGTAATAGGTATTAAGTAATAATCGTAGCTGCTGACTGATTTATCAGCATGGTTATTACTTATTACCTATTACTTATTACCTGTTACTTATTACTTAAAACTTAATACTTACATATTATGTATATATTTCTACAACAATATTGGTGGCTGGTCGTTTCCTTGCTGGGGGCCATACTTGTATTTTTATTATTTGTGCAGGGAGGAAATTCTTTATTGTTCTGTTTGGGTAAGACGGAGGAACATCGTAAGATGATGGTGAACTCTACTGGACGTAAGTGGGAGTTTACGTTTACTACGCTGGTAACGTTCGGAGGTGCTTTCTTTGCTTCGTTCCCGTTGTTTTACAGTACCAGTTTCGGTGGGGCTTACTGGCTTTGGATGATTATTCTTTTCAGTTTTGTGTTGCAGGCTGTGAGTTACGAGTTCCAGAGCAAGGCAGGGAATTTGCTGGGTAAAAAGACCTATCAGACTTTCTTGGTAATTAATGGGGTTGTAGGACCTCTGTTGCTGGGTGGAGCAGTTGCTACTTTCTTCACCGGTTCTGATTTCTATATCAATAAGGCGAATATGACGGATACGATTATGCCGGTTATCAGTCATTGGGGAAATGGATGGCACGGACTGGACGCGTTGACTAATATCTGGAATGTTATTCTCGGACTGGCTGTATTCTTTTTGGCGCGTGTGTTGGGTTCGCTCTATTTCATTAATAGTATAGCGGATAAGGAACTGACCGATAAATGTCGTCGTGCAGTATTGAATAATACTATTTTCTTCCTTGTATTCTTTTTGGTATTTGTAATCCGTACATTGGTTTCTGACGGTTTTGCTGTCAATCCGGATACATTGGAGGTTTATATGCAGCCTTATAAGTACTTTATCAACTTTATAGAAATGCCGGTAGTTCTGATCATCTTCCTGATAGGTGTAGTATTGGTACTTTTTGGAATCGGTAAGACAGTTCTGAAAAAGACTTTCGACAAAGGAATCTGGTTTGCAGGGATAGGTACAGTGCTGACAGTCTTGGCTTTGTTACTCGTAGCCGGATATAATAACACTGCTTATTATCCTTCATATACGGACTTGCAAAGTTCGCTGACATTGGCTAACAGCTGTTCGAGTGAATTTACGCTGAAGACTATGGCTTATGTCTCTATTCTTGTTCCGTTTGTGATAGCTTATATATTCTATGCATGGCGTAGTATCGACCGCCATAAGATTACAGAGAAGGAGATGGATGAAGGAGGACATTCCTATTAAATATAACTTTTCCTAAATGGAATAACCGATTGAATATTTTATTGGGATTTACCGGAAATTCCCCTTATATAAGGCAATTTCTATGATATGGAGTTGACTTACATAAGGGGAGTTCTTTTAATTATAACATCCTCTGTAATAGCTTTTCTTTTATGTAACTCATCTATCGTGTTTCAAGCAGAGATATCTTTTTGGGTATTGTCAGTACTCTTGGCAAATAATAAATATACTAACAGGAAGATATTCGCTATTGGAACGATTAATACCAATAACCACAGACCGGATAACGAAATATCACGCAATCTTTTCATACATTGTGCAAGAAAATACCATAATGTTATGAGAATCATAACTGTAGTTATAAACAGAATGATTCCTCCCCAAAAACTTAATGAAGGTGTTGTTCCCGTTTTGTAATCGCCTCCAAAGTGTATAAATAGATCAATCATGGATATTGCTAGACATACAATGAAATTTATAATTGACAGAATCATGGATAGCAGAAACTCTTTTCTATTAATTGTGCCTTTCAGGTTAAACTTTAATTCGAACATATTCGTGAGGTTTATTAGTATAAGATTTAATTTCCTTTTAAGGAATGGTAAGATGGGGTAGAGTATAAAGGCTGTTTCAAAATAAAAAAGAAACAGCCTTTTCCGTATTATTCAAATATATAGTCTTTTACTTATTCACTACATTTTCCGGTGTTCCGGAGATATAAGCCTGTAGATTGCTAATGGCAATATTCATCAGACGCTCACGAGCTTCTGTGCTTGCCCACGCGATATGCGGAGTAATGTAGCAGTTCTTTGCAGTCAGCAACGGATTGTCGGCACGAGGAGGTTCCGAAGAAAGTACATCTACTCCGGCAGCATAAATCTTGCCACTGTTCAGTGCATCTGCAAGATCTTGTTCGTTAACCAATGGGCCACGACCTGTATTAATTAAAATAGCATTCGGCTTCATCAGAGCAAGACGGCGTGCGTTCACCAATTCGTGAGTTTCCGGAGTGAGCGGGCAGTGCAGACTGATAATATCACATTCGCTGAACAACTGATCCAAATCCATCTTCTTGATTTCCGGTGGCAACTGGAAGTGAGACTTTGAAGTCAAAGCATATACCTGCATACCGAAACCGATGGCAACGCGAGCAGTAGTATATCCTGTATTTCCCAATCCGACAAGACCGATTTTCTTATCCCGCAATTCTATCAACGGAGTATCCCAAAAACAGAAATCCTTGTTATTGGTCCAACGACCTTTGTGGACTTCTTCCGAATGATGCTGTACCTGCTGACAGATATTAAGAATGTGCGCAAATACCATTTGTGCAACGGAAGCTGTGCTATATGCAGGGATATTAGTTACAATAATACCACGTTCTTTGGCTACTGCCGTATCCACTACGTTGTATCCCGTAGCAAGCACACCGATATACTTCAGTTCGGGCAAGGCAGTCATGTGATCGGCGTTGATGATTACTTTATTCGTCAGAATCACTTCAGCTCCGGCTGCGCGTTCCAATACTTCTTCGGGGGCAGTACGGTCATAAATGGTACATTCTCCGAGAGCTTTCAAACCTTCCCATGATAAATCACCGGGGTTGGCGGCAAAGCCGTCTAAAACTACTGTTTTCATTATATTTAAGTATTAAGTTATAAGTATTAAGTATTATGGGATGTTCCCATTGTTCTTTAGTTTTACAATTGTTGCTGTCAGTAATTTAAGTATTTCCAGACAGTCAGTATTAATAGATTCATATTGTTCATCGCTTATATATTCTGTTTGCTGAAGTAAATATAGCCAATATTCTGTTTCAGAACATTCCTTTTGAGAAATAGAGTATTTGTGTATAAAGTCAAGATGTGATTCTGCATAAATAGCTTCTCTAATATTAGCACCGATAGAAGTTCCACTACGTAATATCTGTTTTGATAGAATTGTTTCTTTCTTGCAATCTCTTAAATACTTATATAGATTAATTATTCGAATTGCAAATTTGGTAGACTTCTCTTTTAATAAATTTTCTTTCACGGCTACGGCTAATACCTAATACTTAATACCTAATACTTATTTGAACCTTTCTCCCCATAACTGTTGCATCCGTTCTGCATGCTTCTGTTCGGCGGCATTGTTCTGAGGTTGCCATATTCGTTTTTCTTTCAGCTCGTCCGGCAAGAATTGTTGCTTCACGAAGTTGCCTTCGTAGCTGTGGGCGTACTTGTATTCCTGTCCATATCCCAGTTGTTTCATCAGCTTGGTGGGAGCATTGCGCAAGTGCAGAGGCACAGGCAAGTTTCCAGTGGAACGTACCAGTTCTAATGCATCGTTAATGGCACTGTATGCCGAATTGCTTTTAGGACTCGTTGCCAGATAGATAGTTGTTTCCGCCAAAGGGATACGCCCTTCGGGCCAACCGATTTTCATCAGAGTTTCAAAGCAGGCATTCGCCAGCAGCAATGCATTCGGATTGGCCAGACCTATATCTTCGGCAGCAGAGATAACGAGTCTCCGTGCGATGAAAGCAGGGTCTTCACCACCTTCTACCATGCGGGCGAGCCAGTAAATAGCCCCGTCTGGATCACTGCCACGGATAGACTTGATAAAAGCGGAAATGATGTCATAATGCATTTCCCCGTCCTTGTCGTAAGCCAACGGATTCTGTTGCAGACGTTCGGTCACCATGTCATCGGTAATGACAACCGTTTCCTCTGTGTCCGATTCCACTACAAGTTCAAGTATATTGAGCAGTTTACGGGCGTCTCCGCCGGAGAAGCGCAGCATGGCTGTCGTTTCTTTGAGTTCGATTTTCCGTTCTTTCAGTATGGTGTCGGTGGTGATGGCACGTTGCAGAAGTTCGAGCAAATCTTCCTTTTCCAAAGATTTGAGCACATAAAGCTGGCAACGGGAGAGGAGAGGGCGGATCACTTCGAATGATGGATTCTCGGTCGTTGCGCCTATCAGCGTCACCGTACCGTTTTCCACAGCTCCCAACAAAGAATCCTGTTGCGACTTGCTGAAACGATGGATTTCATCGATAAACAAGATCGGACTGGATTGCGAGAAAAAGCGGTTGCTCTTGGCACGCTCTATCACTTCGCGCACATCTTTGACGCCTGAAGTCACGGCACTCAGCGTATAAAACGGAGTTTCCAGTTTATTGGCGATAATCTGTGCCAATGTGGTTTTTCCCACTCCGGGAGGTCCCCAGAGGATAAACGAAGAAATACGTCCCGCATCAATCATCTTACGCAGGATAGCCCCCGGTCCAACTAAATGTTTCTGACCGATATAATCATCCAATGTCTTTGGTCGTAACCGTTCTGCTAAAGGTTGCATAGTCTTAGAATACCATTAATACCATGAAACGAATACCGTTCTTGTTGATACCCGGATTGTCACGGTAGGTGAAACGATGTACATATTCAACGTGCAGCAACTTGAAAATGTTGTAGATACCTATACTTCCTTCGATATACGGCACCTTCGGGTCCATCACGAAACTGGTGAATTTACCGTCGCGTGTCGGGAAACGGAAGAGGTCGGGGTTGCTGCTCTTGAATGGATTGTTTTTGTCGGTCAATGTCCCCCACAATGCGCGGATACGGAACATTTCTCTCCATTTCAGATTCTTGATCAGCGGGATGCGGTTGAACAACTTTCCGTTCATGTCATAAGAAAGTGACATGGACGCATACCGGTCGTTCAGGAATTCCATATTGTTGATCAGGGAAAATGTCTCACGTTGAGTGATATATGACAAGTTGGCTTCCGGCAGAATCAATAGCGGGAAAGGTACGACATTCCATTCTGCCCCTGCTTTTACGCTACAGTCTATCTTTCCCCACGAAGCAGGAAGCCAGAAACGTTTCCAGATGCTTGCTTCCGTGCGGTTGAAGTTGTATTCTCCGCCCAGCACGCCTTTGAAGCCCATGGCATGAGTCAGCGTGAAGATAGGAGCGTCCAGCGACACCGGAACACGGCGCTGCTTGGAGTTGACGAAAGATTCTCCCGGAGCATAACGCAGTGTCACACTCGCTTCGGAAGTCGTGATGTCATGCACACGGGTTTGTGCGGCGTCATTCCGCAGATATTCCAGTTTTCCGGTAGGCTCGTCATTTCGATGGCGGAGCATGGCTTTCACTCCGAATCCCGTCAGCGTTTCGAGTTCGTAGTTGATGGTAGCATCACGCATATATGACATCTGGTCTACCGTTGTCGTCTTCATCGAAAGGAAGATGTTGTCTTTGTCCGTAAACAGAAACTTGTCCATCGGCGACATTACATCATAACTGTACGTTGCAGATATAAAATGTTTGGGAAACTCCCATACTACATAATCTCGTTTGTTGAAAGAATAAGTCAGCGTTCCGCTATATTTCCACTTTTCGTCTTTTAGACCATAAGCTCCGTATCCGCTCAGGAACCAATGCTTGTCAAAGTGAGCAGTAGTCATACCGCTCAGGCGGAAACGGGTTCCGTCGATGTAGTTGCTTGAAATCATGGTGTTGATAGGACCAATATCCACTTTGCTCTTATGCTCTTTGCTGCCCGTTTCCACAAAGTTCTCGATCAATGCTTTCGCACCGAAGATGATATATTTGAATCCCGGAATCTGTTCCAGACGGTTGACGAATACATCCATATTGCTTTCCTTTCTGGTCAACGGCACCTGGCGTACACTCGCCCAGTATTCGTCACTCTTCGAAAGCATGTCGGCCTCCTTGATCACAGGACCTTTCAAACGGAACAACCGCTGTTCTATCGGATCAAACTTATAATTGCTGTATTTAGTCGTTCGTTCTACCTGTAACCCTCCCGAGGTTTTGTTGGAACTCCATGAAAGGTCTACCGTCATGTCGTCATCCGCCAATACCCAGTTCCCGTTGGGAAGCTGCTCGTACTGCTGCACGATGTCCATGCGGTTGACAAAGTTGACGCCACTCTTTTTAGGCAGGTTCATCGTACACTTCTGAACGGCATAGGTCGAATCTTTCAGCACATAAAGATGGCCTGTAAATCCGAAATCTTGTGAGTTTTGCGGTACGAACGTCAGATGTACGCATTCGCGCTTGTTCACCATCAGCGTATCCATCAGGTAGTATTTATAGAATGAGATGGCATTGTTGCCGATAGGGCTTACGAATCGCTGTTGGAGCAGCCGGATGTCATCATCATAGATGTTGATATCGGCAAAAACATCCTTCAGAACAGTCCCCAGCATGTCTCCTGTGGAGAAAAACTCTTCGATACCGTTGGAATTCTTTCCTTTGATAATGGTCTTTTTGCTTTCGGGGTCTTTCCGGAAAATGGTCTGTGAGGCCGTTTCCTGTACGGAGATAGGGAGAATCAGTTTGTTGGTCGTCTCCGACACTTCCACCTGGTCTTTGAGGAATGAGTATTTCTTGTAGATACCCTTTTCCAGTTTCTCCGGAGTCAGGTCGTTGATCGACATTTTCATTTTCTCGTACTTGTCGTACTGGTAGTAATCGTTCACTTCGAGCACTTGTGCTTTTTTGTGTTCGATCACTTTCTTCATGAATTCGACTGCCGGATTATTCTTGCGGGAGTATTTTTCTTTCTGTGGTTTTACGACTACTTCGGTGAGCATTACATCGTCCGGAGAGAGTTTGACATTGACAGTCTGATTTCCGGAGCCTACTTTGACGGTTTTGGTGACATATCCGATGGAAGAGAAAACGAGCGTTCCTCCGTTTCTCCGTGCGTCGAGCTTATATTCTCCGTCAATATTGGTGACAGTACCCATTTCTCTCTTGTCTTGATAATAGACAGAGATATACATTAGTGGTTCATGAGTGACTGAATCAGTTACAACCCCCTTTATTTGCTGCGCAAAAGCATTTGAAACTGCAAATACGACTAAGAGCAGTATTATTATTTTGTTATATCGTTGTATCATAACGTTCGTAGTAGGGCTGCAAAGTTAACAAATAAGTCTGAGTAAAATAGAGTATATAACTTTTTTTACCCATCGTTTTTTGTTATTTACAAGCTTATATTATTCAACAATGGAAGGAGGCAGATTGTTTTGGTCCTTTTTGTCCTTCCCTTTTCAACGTATGTCACATCATGCGAACCGACTTGCTCCGATTGTCTTCCGTAGTTCCAAAATCAGTTTCAACCGTTGAAACCAAAAGTTTCTCGCCTTGAAACAAAGTGTTTCAAGCAATGAAACAAAGTGTTTCCCGGCATGAAACTAAAAGTTTCAAGCGCTTGAAACTTTTTGAAACACTTAATGATCCTGACAGTGACCGGCTTCTTCTGTCTGGCTATTAAGCCGGACTCATTGATTCTTGAGTCCGGTCAACCACTCCGGTTATTTACTTGTTAAAATTTGTACGATTCGTTCGGCTGTTCGTCCGTCCCAGCGTTCGGGGAGCTCGCCTTTCTTCCATTCACCTTTCATCAGCGTATCCATAGCCTGAGCGAGTGCCGCCGGATCTTCGCCGACCAGTTCATTCGTTCCCACGCGCCACGTTTCCGGATGTTCGGCATATGTGTTGAGCGTGATACAGGGGATGCCGAGGAACGTAGCTTCTTCGGCTACATTGCCGGAGTCCGTGATGATTCCTTTGGCTTTATTGATCAGATATCCGAAGAAAAGATAATTCTGCGGAGGCATGATATGAAGGTTCGGGGCTTCTATGCCGAGGTTTTTGATTGCATTGCGCACGTAAGTGTGCATGGGCGCTACGATAGGCATACCGGCAGCTTTTTCGATCATTGTTTGCATCAACTTCCGCAGGTTCTCTTTGTTGTTGAGCAGTACACGTCGGTTGAGGGTAAGCAGGAGATAGTTGCCCTCCTGAAGTCCCAGTACGGAGAACCATACCGGTTTGAGCAGCCGGTTCCGGTTGAAGCGGACGGTATCTACCAAAATGTTGCCGACATAATATACGTTTTCACTTTCCGTGCCTGTTTGATTCAGATTTCGGTTGGCCACCATGCCGGCGGTAAACAGATAATCGGATACTCCGTCGGTAATCATCCGGTTAACTTCCTTCGGCATCTTCATGTCGAACGAGCGTGTGCCGGCTACCAGATGGGCTACCTTGATTCCTTGTTTCTTGGCTACGATAGCGCAACTCATGGTTGCTGTCAGATCGTCCACTACCAGGACGACGTGTGCCGGATTCTCCGTCAGCTCCTGTTCGAAGGCGATCATGATTCCGGCTGCCAGACTGGTGGGGTTACTGCTTTCCACTCCAAGGTAGACATCGGGAGCTTTCATGTCGAGATCCGAAAACAGGGAAGCATCCAGACTTGTATCGTCCCGTCTGCCTGTGTACACCAAACGGTAGGAGATGCTTTTACCCAGCCCTCTTGCGGCTTCGATGGCGCGTGCGATAGGGGCTATTTTCATGAAATTGGGGCGTGCCCCGGCAACAATTGTTATTTTCATATTGTTTCTATCTAATTCGTGTAGCAAAAGTACATTTTCTTACGGAATTTATTCGTTACTTTGCATACAAAATAACAAATATATGCCGACATTCGTTCAAATTCTTGATTTTATAGGCACATTTGCCTTTGCTATTAGTGGTATCCGGCTGGCTTCGGCAAAGCGTTTCGACTGGTTCGGAGCCTATGTCGTAGGTCTTGCTACCGCTATCGGTGGCGGTACCATCCGTGATGTACTGCTGGATGTGACACCCGGATGGATGACGAACCCTATCTATTTGATCTGTACGGGACTTGCCTTGATCTGGGTGATCTGTTTCGGTCGCTGGCTGATCCGTCTGAATAATACCTTTTTTATATTCGATACCATCGGACTGGCTTTGTTTACGGTGGTCGGTGTGGGGAAAAGTATCGCTTTAGGCTATCCTTTTTGGGTAGCCATCATCATGGGTAGTATCACAGGTGCCGCAGGAGGTGTGATTCGTGATGTCTTTATCAATGAGATCCCCTTGATTTTCCGAAAAGAAATCTATGCGATGGCGTGTGTAGTAGGCGGCATCGCTTACTGGCTGTGCGATGCCGCAGGGATGGAATCTTATGTCTGTCAGCTCGTTGGCGGATCGGCGGTATTTGTTACACGCATCCTTGCCGTGAAATACCACATTTGCCTTCCTATATTAAAAGGTAGTGAAGAGACTGACGGCGATTCTTGAAGATTTTATTTCTTGTCCAGATCCACTTCTCCCCGGTAGCTGATTGCCTGACGGTTCTGCATCGTGACGTCAATGCTGGTGGTGCCGTCGGGGAACACTTTCGCCCTGAACTCAAAGAAGTCTTCCGGACTTCGTGCGGAGAATTTGATAACGGCGTTTCCCTTCTTATCCATATCCATCGTGTATTCTTTGAGGGGAGCGTTGAATATCAGCCCGCTTCCTCCGCCATAAGGAACGCTGTAAGCACGTCCGTAATAAGGGAGGTAAGAGAATACCGAATCATTTCTGATTTGCAGTGAGTATTGTGAAGTCAGAGGTATAGAACGTCCGCGCATGGGCATAGCAGTGTTGACGTCTATCTTGTAGTCTTCTGATACGATCAGCTGTCTGACAGCTTCTTTCTTCTGTTCCTTCTTCTCCTTCTTGGTCTGTGCCGAAAGAGTCGGGATTCCTGCTAGCATAACCAGCAGTAGCATAAGGATTTGTTTTCTTGTTTTCATATCAGTTACAGTTTAGTGTATATATGTATAACACTCAAATATACTAAAAATAAGGAGTCCTCCTGCTTTCTTTAATGAAAATTAAACAGAAATCCCTAGAACTGTTCCAGAATGGAGATGCGTTTCTCGATAGGAGGATGCGTGGCAAAGAGTCCGCTAAGCCCGCTGAGGGCACTTTTCGACTGGTCGCCCGGATTCTGAATGAATAATTGCGCTACATCGCTACGTTTTACCGCTTCTATATCCGGATCATCGGAAATTTTGCGCAGGGCACTTGCCAATGCCAACGGATTCTTTGTCATCTCCGCCGAACCGGCATCCGCCATATATTCGCGCTTCCGTGAAATGGCGAAGCGCATCAGACTGGCAAAGAAGTAACCGACAGCCGCTATTACTAAAGCAATCAGTATGATGAGGATAGCTCCTCCACCGTTTTTTCCGTTGCTACGTATGCGCGTGTGCGTAATAGTATAGAAAGTGATTTGCGTCAGCATCGAGAAGATTCCGACAAATACAATCGAGACGATCAGCAGGCGCACATCCCTGTTGCGGATGTGAGTCAGTTCGTGGGCGATGACTGCTTCCAGTTCTTCGTCGTTCAACTTCTGAATAATCCCTTTCGAGAGAGTGACCGTATAGGTGCGGTCGTTGATACCGCTGGCAAAAGCGTTCAATGAATCGTCGTCGATGATATTGATTTTCGGAGCCTTCATTCCGTTTGCCATGCAGAGGTTCTCGACCAGATTATAGACACGTTTGTTTTCTCTGCGGTCGAGAGGTTTGGCGCCTGTGGCGGCTTTGATGATACTCGTATTCGCCCAGAAAGCTATCAGGAACCAAATCAATACGACACCCATCGTATAGGGGAGGGCATTGATGAAAAGAGGATTAGCCAATTCCAGGATACTTACTTCCATGCTCTCACCGTGCCCAAAGGCGACCAATAGATAACAGGCCAGATAAAGCAATGCTGCTACCAGGCAGGGAAATAGAAATAACAGAAGAACAGAGCGCCGGTTGTTCCGGCTCTGCTGTGTTTGGATTCCGACGTACTGCATACGTGCTCGTTTTTAGAAACTGATCTTCGGTGCCTGTTCCAGATTCGCACGTTCGTTGGTACCCAGGTCGAACATGATTTCTCTGCGGAAACCTGCCATACCTGCTATGATATTGGACGGGAATGTCTGAACCGCATTATTATATTCCTTCGTAGCCGAGTTAAAGTAACGGCGTACAGCAGCCAATTTATTCTCTACATCGGATACTTCTTCTTGCAGTTGCAGGAAATTCTGGTTTGCTTTCAGGTCGGGATAAGCCTCCAACGTGATTTTCAATCCCGATAAAGCGGAAGATAATTGATTCTCTGCTGCTATCTTTTCGTCGATTGTCTTGGCGCTGACTGCACCGTTACGTGCCTGAATCACCCGTTCGAGGGTATCTTTTTCGTGTGCGGCATATCCTTTCACGGTATCCACCAGTTGCGGGATAAGGTCGTGGCGCTGTTTCAGCTGCACGTCGATGTCTGCAAAAGCTTTTTCACGGTTATTTCTCAGTCTCACCAATGAGTTGTACATGGAAGCAAAAATGATTCCCAACAGTACGATTATTCCTACGATAATAAGTATAGTCATGTCTTTTACTTTAAGTTAATAATACTACCCAAAAGTAAGTTATTTTGTATTGCCAAACAAGAAGAAGAGAATAAAAAACGTCCTAAACCACCTAAAAACTATCAAAAAGCACCTAAAATCTATCATTTGACAGTTTCACCCCCTAAGAAATGACGAATTTCCCCCTGTTCGACTCATAAAATACCTTTAAACTTGCAAACGTCAAGAAAGAAACGAAATATTAACCGTAAAACCCTTAAAGTATGAAAAGTTTAAGTTTCAGAAAAGATTTAATTGGAGTTCAGGAAGAGTTGCTTCGTTTTGCTTATAAATTAACTGCCAATCGTGAAGAAGCAAATGATTTATTGCAAGAAACATCATTAAAGGCCTTGGATAACGAGGAGAAATATGTTCCCGATACAAATTTCAAAGGATGGATGTACACGATCATGCGTAACATCTTTATTAATAACTACCGTAAAATAGTACGTGACCAGACATTCGTAGATCAGACCGACAATCTGTATCATTTGAATCTCCCCCAAGACTCAGGATTTGAAAGTACGGAAGGCGCTTATGACTTGAAAGAGATGCACCGCATCGTCAACGCGCTGCCGAAGGAATATAAAGTACCATTTTCAATGCACGTATCCGGTTTTAAATACCGTGAGATCGCTGAGAAACTGGACCTACCCCTCGGAACGGTGAAGAGCCGCATTTTCTTCACACGCCAACGTTTGCAACAAGAGTTGAAAGATTTTGTATAAATAGGGATAACACATTAGTCAAACAATTAATTCTGGTAAGGAGCAACGAGTAAAAACTCGCTTGCTCCTTTGATTTTGTGACAATATGATATTAAACATATCTTTATACCCCAACTTATTCTCTCTATATTTGTTATTATGTCAGAAAACTCAATATATTTGTATCAACTAGTTAACCTAAGTAATATAAATCTCATCTATTTACGGCAATGAAAAAGGAAATCAAATTCAGTCTCGTTTATCGGGATATGTGGCAGTCGTCCGGCAAGTATCAACCGCGTGCCGATCAGTTAGTAAGAATTGCTCCGTTAATTATCGAAATGGGTTGTTTCTCCCGTGTAGAAACCAACGGAGGCGCGTTCGAACAAGTCAACCTACTGTATGGCGAGAACCCGAACAAAGCCGTCCGGGCTTTCACGAAACCTTTCCACGAAGCCAGCATACAAACTCATATGCTCGACCGTGGTCTGAATGGTCTTCGAATGTATCCCGTTCCGGCAGATGTGCGTCGGTTAATGTATAAAGTGAAACATGCGCAGGGAGTGGATATCACCCGTATCTTTTGCGGCTTGAATGAAGTCAGAAATATTATTCCTTCCATTCATTATGCCCTCGAAGCGGGGATGATTCCGCAGGCAACGTTATGTATTACGTTCTCGCCCGTGCATACCGTAGAATATTATACCGCCATCGCCGAGCGTCTGATAGAAGCTGGCGCACCGGAAATCTGTCTGAAAGATATGGCAGGTGTCGGTCGCCCCGAAATGCTGGGACGTCTGACGAAAGCAATCAAGGAACGGCATCCCGAAATCATCATCCAATATCACGGACATAGCGGACCGGGGCTTTCGATGGCTTCTATCCTCGAAGTTTGTGAGAATGGCGCGGATATTATTGATGTCGCAATGGAGCCGATTTCGTGGGGGAAAGTTCATCCGGACGTTATCTCTGTGCAGGCTATGCTGAAAGACGCGGGATTTCAGGTACCGGAGATTAATATGAAAGCCTACATGAAAGCCCGTGCCATGACACAGGAGTTCATTGACGATTTTCTGGGTTATTTTATGGACCCTACCAACAAGCATATGTCTTCTTTGCTCTTGAAATGCGGACTTCCCGGAGGTATGATGGGTTCTATGATGGCCGATCTGAAAGGAGTACATTCCGGCATCAATCTGATATTGAGAGGTAAGAACGAACCGGAACTGAGTATCGACGATTTGCTCGTGATGCTGTTTGACGAGGTGGAATATGTGTGGCCGAAACTCGGCTATCCTCCATTGGTGACTCCGTTCAGCCAATATGTGAAGAATGTGGCATTGATGAATGTGATGTCTCTGATCAAGGGAGAGGAGCGTTGGACGATGATCGACAACCATACCTGGGATATGATTCTGGGTAAGAGTGGTCGTTTGCCCGGTGCACTTGCTCCGGAGATTATCGCACTGGCAAAAGAAAAAGGATACGAATTTACGGACGAAGACCCGCAGAAGAACTATCCGGATCAGCTGGACGAGTATCGTAAGGAAATGACAGAAAACGGCTGGGACTTCGGACAGGATGATGAAGAACTCTTCGAACTGGCAATGCACGACCGCCAATATCGGGATTATAAATCGGGTATTGCCAAGAAACGTTTCGAAGATGATTTGCAGCGTGCCAAAGATGCCGCATTGGCAAAACAGGGATTCTCCGAAGAAGAAGTGAAACGGATGAAACGTGCCAAGGCCGAACCGGTGACGGCAATGGAGAAAGGTCAGATCATTTGGGAGATTGATGTGGAATCGCCTTCTATGCCGCCCGAAGTGGGACATAAATATGACCCGGACGATGTGTTCTGCTACATTGCTACTCCTTGGCATACATATGATAAGGTGTTGGCGAATTTTAGCGGTCGTGTGATCGAAGTATGTGCCAAGCAGGGAGCATTGGTAGATAAAGGCGAACCATTGGCGTATATCGAGAGGTGTGAGGAACCGGCATAGTCTGTATCTTAAATAACGGAAAAAAGAAATCCCTTTATCCTTGTCTTGTTTCTTGATGAAATAGACTGTGATAAAGGGATTGCTTTATTTCTTTTTCTTCTTCCTGGTGTCTTTCTTATCGACCGCCTTCTTCTCTACAGGCGGAAACTTAGGAACCAGATTCATTAATCGCAATATCTGTTTTTGTCGTTTCAATAGGTAAGCCGAAGGCTTCGCAGAGTTAAACCGTATCGGGTTAGGGAGCGTAGCGGCAATCAGTGCGCACTGTCCTGAGCTCAACTTGGCAGCTGTTGTGTTGAATTTATACTTTGCGGTAGCCTGTGCGCCATAAATCCCTTTTCCCATTTCGATAGAGTTGAGATATACCTCCATAATCCGTTCTTTCGACCAGAATAACTCTATCAGAAAGGTGAAATAAACTTCGAAACCTTTGCGTACCCAAGACGATTGCGGCCACAGGAACACATTCTTGGCTGTCTGCTGGCTGATGGTACTTGCTCCGCGCTTCCGTTTCCGTTTCTCGTTCTCCTTCATCGCTTTCTCTATCTCGATGAAATCGAATCCGTTGTGTTCGGCAAAGCGGTTGTCTTCGGAGGCGATGACCGCCATCGGCAGGTGAGGAGATATCTTATCAAAAGAAACCCACGTGTGTTTCCACGTGGGTTTATCTCCTGACGCAAGCTGCTGTACACTTCGGATGACCATCAGCGGAGTGACATACACCGGCATAAAGCGGTAGACGATCACAGCCAGAATGGTAGATGCAAAGAAGAAAATCAGCAGGTTGCGCGCATAACGCAATATTTTTTTAATTGGAAGCGGCCTGTGCATCTTTAATCATCTGCTCACTTGCGTACATGTAAACTTCTACACGACGATTCTGTTCTCTTCCGGCAGCTGTGTCGTTGCTGGCGATAGGATCGCTTTCGCCCATTCCCTGCACACCTTTAATCTGATTGGAAGAAACGCCGCAGTTTAACAGGTAGCTGGCTACACTCTGTGCACGTTCCTGTGACAAGTTCAGATTCTTCTGACGGCTTTGTTCGGCGGTACTGTTTCTCCAGCCCTGATTGTCGGTATATCCGTAGATGGATACGTCCATGTCTCTGTTCTGGTTGAGTACGTTGTTGGCGAACTTGCTCAATGCAGACTTGGCAGCAGCACTCAGAGTCGCATTACCGGTAGTGAAAAGAATACCTGAATCGAATGTAACTTTTACTGCCTGCAATCCGTTGTTGTCAGTTATCTGCTCTACTTGTGCGCCTTCAATTTGTTTTGCTTCTGCTGCCGCTTTATCCATCTTCTTTCCGATAAGGGCACCTGTTCCTGCACCTACTGCAGTACCGATAGCCGCACCGATGGCAGCACCCTTGCCTTTACCGATAACACCGCCGAGGATAGCACCCAATGCAGCACCCGAACCACCGCCGATTGCGGCACCTTTGCCCGTATTGTTCATGCTTGCGCAGCCACTGAATATCATGGTTATACTCATGAAGAGAACCATCCATTTCATCTTGTTCATAATGCAATGTTTTTTAAATAGGTTTATAAAATAATACTTTAATAAATTAACAACGCAAAGATACATATTATTTGCCAAGGTCATACTTTTTAGGTTAAAATAACTCCGGATGATCTTTGTATATGTAAAATAACAAACGACACGGCTACCTTGTTGACACGGAAGGCAGATTTAAGCATTTTTTCCTGATCATGGTGAACCATCCCAGGAGAATCAGCCCTTTGGCAATCGTTGTGACGCATACTGCCCACCAGATACCTTCTACTCCCATGCCCATCCGTACAAACAGGATGGCAAGCGGAATACGCATATAGTTGCATACGATGCTGACAATGGCAGGAGGCACGGTACGCCCGATGCCGTAGAACACTCCCTGCATTGTGATTTCGAGCATCATAAACAGCTGCGAATATCCGTCGATACGCAGAAATACACCTCCGGCTTCGTAAGCCGCCTGTTCGGGGACAAAGATCGAAAAGACCTCATTGCCGTAAAAGACAAACAGCAGCGTGCAGAAAGTCCCGAAGATTCCCGTCATCCATAGGGTGGTGTGCCAGGCTTTCAGTACCCGTTCTATTCGTCCGGCGGCGAAGTTCTGGGCAATAAAGGCGCTGAGTGCGGTGGAGAAACCTTGGGAGGTATTCCAGGTGATGGCTTCTATCTGTCCGCCGGTGGTGAAAGTCATCAGTCCGATGTGTCCGCCCTGTTCGGATGCGGTACGGCAGAGGAACATATTGACGAAGGCGAACAGTGTGTTTAGGGTAGCTACGGGCAGGCCTAGTTTCAGAATACGCCGCGTGTACTTTTTCTTCAGTCGGGAGAAGAAGGGGAAACCACCGAGCAGGGCGTCTTTGCGGAAACGCAGCTGGTAGATGAAGATGGCGAAAACCGTTGCCTGCGAGAGCCATGTAGCGTAGGCGGCACCGTTTGTTCCCAGACCGAAGCCGAAGATAAACAGAGGGTCGAGAATGATATTCATAATCAGTCCCGTCCCACTGATATAGAATGGAATTTTGCTTCGTCCCGCTGCATTATAGATACCTGTGAAGGCAGCGGACAGGAATATGAACGGCAATGCGGTGGAAATAATCCGCAGGTATTCGATGGCATTGGCTGTGATGTGCTCTTCTAGTTCATAGATGCGGATAATGGGGCTTGCGAACATGAACAGCAGTCCGCCCCAGCAGATCGAAATGATCAGAGCAATCGTGATATTGTGTGAAGCGAACTGGCGTGCATCTTCCTGATTCTGCGCGCCGATGGATTGACCTACGCTGACTTCGGACCCTACCTTATTTAATAAGGAGATAGAACCGGACATCCACGTCAGGATTCCTACCGAACCGATGGCGGCGACTGCCTCACTGCCCAGTCGTCCCACCCATGCCATATCTGTAAGGCTGTATGCCATCTGTATAAACGACGTTGCCATGATAGGCATCGCCAGATTGAAAAGTTGGCGGTTGATAGGGCCGTGTGTCAGATTCTTAATTCCTTGCATATCATTTTTTCTATTTAAAAGGAGGCGCAAAGATACATAAAATTACTATCTTCGCACATCAAATATTCATTAATCAAAGTATACAGATACTATGAAACAGAAATTCTCTTCTCTTTTTGTATTGCTGGTCCTGCTATTGACAGGACTGCAAGTCTCGGCACAAAGTACGCCAAAACCATTTGATATTGAACAGCCTTCTCTTCGTGTTTTCCTGCCGGCACCGGAACTGGCGACAGGTCGTGCTGTGGTAGCCTGTCCGGGTGGGGGATACTCCGGCTTGGCGGTCAATCACGAAGGGTATGACTGGGCGCCGTATTTCAACAAACAAGGAATTGCATTGATTGTTCTCAAATACCGGATGCCGAAAGGCGACCGCACCCTCCCGATCTCCGACGCCGAAGCAGCCATGAAAATGGTACGTGACAGCGCTGACGTATGGAATCTGAATCCGAATGATATTGGTATCATGGGGTCTTCTGCCGGAGGCCATCTAGCTTCGACCATCGCTACACATGCGCCTGAAGCACTTCGTCCCAACTTCCAGATTCTCTTCTATCCGGTGATCACGATGGACAAATCTTTCACTCACATGGGCTCTCATGACAATCTGTTGGGCAAGGACGCTTCTGCCGATCTGGAAAAAGAATTCTCCAACGAGAAGCAAGTGACCAAAGAGACTCCCCGTGCTTTCATTGTTTATAGCGATGATGACAAGGTAGTTCCTCCTGCCAACGGAGTCAACTATTATCTGGCTTTAAATAAGAAAGGTGTTCCTTCCGTTCTCCATATTTATCCTACAGGCGGACACGGTTGGGGAATCCGTGAAGATTTCCTCTACAAGAGTGAAATGCAGAACGAACTGACTTCTTGGTTGCGTAGTTTCAAGGCTCCTCGCAAAGATGCCGTCCGTGTGGCTTGCATCGGCAACAGTATTACGTTCGGAGCAGGAATAAGAAATCGCAGCCGCGACAGCTATCCTTCCGTACTGGCCCGTATGCTGGGCGACAGCTACTGGGTGAAAAACTTCGGAGTGAGCGCCCGTACCATGCTGAACAAAGGAGATCATCCTTATATGAACGAACCTGCTTATAAGAATGCGTTAGCTTTTAATCCTAATATCGTCGTTATCAAACTTGGTACAAACGACAGCAAATCATTCAACTGGAAATACAAAGCAGACTTCATGAAAGATGCGCAGACCATGATCGACGCTTTCAAAGGTCTTCCTTCACAGCCGAAGATTTATCTCTGCTATCCTTCCAAAGCTTATCTGACAGGTGACGGCATCAACGATGATATTATCTCTAAAGAAATCATTCCGATGATCAAGAAGCTCGCCAAGAAAAACGACCTGTCTGTTATAGACCTCCATACTGCTATGGACGGAATGCCCGAACTCTTTCCGGACCGTATTCATCCGAACGAAAAGGGAGCGCAGGTAATGGCAAAAGCTGTCTATCAATCTATCTCTACTTTAAAATAAAAAATATGTTACCGATCATTGAGCTTTTAACCGGATAATTGTATTAATAATATAGCCCCTGATAAAAGAAAGGAGAATATTATGATTAGAACAGTTGCTGTCTTTGTTTTTGTGTCTTTTGCTTGTGTTGCTACTGCCTTTTCTCAAACTATAGAAAAGGAGAATAAAATAGATGTGCAAAAGAAAAATAGCTCCGCGGAAGTGAGCGGACGGCAGTTGCCCGAAGCAAAAAACATAGAACCGAAGTTACCGGATATAGAGGCTAAAAAGCTCGCAACAGATGATAAGTCCATGCAGACATACGGTCTGACACCTTCAAGTCCTGCATCGGGCTTATCTCCCTATTCTTACGATTTTCCGGCATTGCTGGAAAGTAATCCGACATTGACGGATTTTTATAATTTTCGTCAGCATTCTATGAATGGACAACTTTCCTTTATTGGGAGTGCAGAACAAAAGACTTATCTGGGATTGGGGCAATATGTAGCGGTAAATGCCGGAATACGCTGGATTCCTTCTCAAAGATTTTTCGTTGAAGCGGGAGGGGACTTGAGTCGGCAATTCTATTTGGCTTTGCCTATAGCGAGGCAAGATATAGCGGGAATATATACGAGAATGCGTTATTCTTTAGTCAGAAATGTCCGGTTAAATGTCTGGGGACAATATTTTATGGGGGGAAATACACCTCCTCCGGCTTATAATCCGTTATTTCCACATACAGGGGTAGGAGCCTCTATCTCGGTCGATGTGAAAAAGAATACGGAAGTAAGTGTCGGTGCGGAATACCAGTACGACAAAAAATCAAGAGAATGGAAAATGGAAACGTCAGGCCGCGTATCCATTGGCTTTTGACACATATTTCATCATTCATTTGGCTCTGTTATTTATTTCTCATATCTTTGACGCATTAAAATTATAATGTTTCATTAAAACTAGTGGATGTTTAACTCATCATTTATTACATCGGATTTGGTCTGATAAGAATCTGTTCACTTTAACAGATTCGAACTTCCATACTTTCGGATAATCTTTCCGGAAGTGATTTTCCTATATTATATAACTTTAGTTTTTATACCCGCATACAATAGCGAAAGCATTGTTGTGCTTTTACGTGTATGCTATATACATTAAAATAATGAGTAACGAAAATAATAATCTGTCATTATATGGTTGGAGTGATAATCTATTCCGGCAAAAACAAATCTCACAATATAAAGATATGTCTCATGGACGAATCATCGTGACACATAAAACCTGTTATGAAGTAGTTGCAGAGGATGGTGTATATTTGTGCGAGTTAACAGGAAATATGATTTATGGCAGAGTGCCTGATGAATATCCTTGTACGGGCGATTGGGTGATTTTTCAGCCATTCGATGCAAACAAAGGGATTATAGTTGATATATTGCCCCGTGAACGGGCGTTGTATCGAAAGAAGAACGGAAGGGTAGCCGACCGGCAGGCCATTGCTTCTTACGTCGATAAGGCATTTATTGTGCAAAGCCTTGATGATAATTTCAATGTTCGCAGGGCGGAACGTTTCATTGCCCAGGTAATGGAAGAAAAAATCAAACCGGTATTAGTGCTCAATAAAGCCGATTTAGGTTGTGACAGACAGAAAATAGATGAAGCGATCAAACACATTGCCCGTCAGTTTCCTGTATTTATCACAAGTATTCGTCAACCTCAAACGATTCTTCGGTTGCGGGAATCCATAACAAAAGGCGAAACAGTTGTGTTTGTCGGCTCTTCGGGTGTCGGCAAGAGTTCTTTGGTGAATGCCCTTTGCGGGAAATCGGTATTGAATACTTCTGATATAAGCCTGTCTACAGGGAAGGGGCGGCATACTTCGACTCGTCGGGAAATGGTATTGATGGACGGCTCAGGTGTTTTAATCGACACTCCGGGTGTTCGGGAATTTGGTTTGGCGATTGACAATCCCGATTCGCTCACCGAAATGTTTGAAATATCCGACTATGCGGAATCATGCCGTTTCAGCGATTGTAAACATATCGACGAGCCGGGTTGTGCTGTTTTAGAGGCGGTACATAATGGTACGTTAGATCATAAGGTATATGAGAGTTATCTGAAACTCAGACGAGAAGCATGGCACTTCTCCGCTTCCGAACATGAAAAACGTAAAAAGGAGAAATCCTTTACGAAACTCGTAGAAGAAGTGAAGAAACGCAAGGCTAATTTCTAAAGAACTATTGAAGCAGGGAATGCCGGTACTTTATCAGACAAGGTGATACTGTATGACGGCTTCTCTGCTTCTTATTGTTTGGTAAGAGTTTACGGCAACTATTCTCTTGCTTTTAGAGTAAAGGCATTTCAACTCTTGTGACATGTTCCTCTTCGGGTACATCCGGATTGCTGTAATAATACTCTATTGATGTTCCCGAGGCCTTGTAGCCATTTGTTTTTATCCATTCGGTCATCTCATTGTACAGCTGTGCCAGTTCATTGTAATTTCCTCTGTGCAGACATACGACTATTCTTCTGGCGGGGAGGATGACAGATTGTATTTTTTCGTCACCTTGTAAAGGTTTCGAAGATTTCAGTCCGATAATCATTTTTATACGATCTTCGGTCAGGCTTTCGAAGTCGGGGTACTCTACGAAGGGGATATCCGTGGTTACTTCTCCCTGTTTCTTGAATAAAGAGTCTATTCTTACAAAATTCTCTCCGATAGCCTGTGACATACCTTTCATGTAGGTTTGTACTTCAATAGCCAAAGCGGGCTGTTCCGGCTGCTGTAAAAGCATGATTTCTGATATCTTTGCCATAGATTCTGTTTTAATGGTGATTATTTCCGTATGACCGGTATATATATTTCTGTTAGTAATTCCGACGTTTCCGTGGTGGACGGATGATTCATATACATCTCAAAGCTGAATGTGCTTTGGGGATGGTATTTACTTTTCGGAAACCATTCCTCATAAATGCTCCTGTACACTTTGTGTAAAGAAGAATAGCTCCCCGTATGTCTGAACACGGCATATCGCCCTCCGGGAATTTGCATGATTCCCGGTACCGGTCTCGCTTTAGTATCATCGCGAAGGGTGATGCCTAGATAGAACCGGCACTTCTCCGTAGGCGTAATCGACGGATCGTCCATGCTAAGGCTGATAAACTTGTCATATCGTGGGTCTGCTTCATACTGTTCGGCATGATGCAGTAGTTTATTCCAAAGTAATCTGTATTTTAGTTTGTTTTTATACGCTTCACCCACTTCGATGCAGAATATCTTTATCGGGCTGATCACTTTTATCTCCGGTTTTATGTTTGTTGCCGGATTTTCACCGTTCGGTCTGTGCTTCTCTCTGTATTGAGAAGTTGATATACCAAAATGTTTCTTAAAAGCTTTGGCGATACTGTATTTAGTCTGATAACTCGTTTGCTCTATGATTTGCTTTAGCGTATAGTCCGTAGAGATCAGCAGATGTGCAACGTGTTCCATGCGCAAACGCTGTATGTAACTGCCGATATTCTCTCCGGTAGCGGTGCGGAACACTCTTCTGAAATGAAATTTGGACAGTCCGCTCATCGAACTCAGCGTGTCGGTATTCAGTACCTCCGTCAGATGACCGTTGATGTACACTATTATGTTCTGAATCATCTTATGATGAAGGCTGCTTGTCTCTTGCTTTTGCCGCCATCTGTTCAGTGTGGGAAGGCGTTTGTCCAGTATCTCCCTCAGCTCTTTCGGAGAATAGTCCGTGTCTGCGTATTCATTATATTTATCTGTATATTTTATCCAGATGTCGATCATTTCCCACATGGATATATCAACAATGTATTTCCCATCCTTCAGGCAGTAATAACAAAACTCATCACTCCTCGAACCGTCAGAGTTGGTGCCTAAATATTCCTCCACGTCGAAGCGGAGCGGCATTCCGCAGCTTTGGCAATATCTTTTATTTATTTCTGATTCAACCATTTGACTAATCTTGCATTCTTTGCAAAAATAAGCTATTTTTTCAGTAAACAGTTGTCCGGAATAGCCATCTTTTTATTAACAAATGTTCATTTCCGCTATTTCTTAAAGTTGTATCTTTGCCGCGCTTTTATAATATATAAGGTAAAGATGGAAACAATAACTGGAAAAAGAAGTTTATCATTCTATGAGCCGATTGTTTGGTGTAGGTCTGTTTGTCATCGATTCGATATTGGATATGTTTTGGGCTTTATGTAGAGTCTTATATCTATGTTCTGTGTATATTAATAAAAAAACCTCTGATAATCAATGATTATCAGAGGTTTTTTACTCCGTGATCCGCCTGGGGTTCACCACTCATTTATATCTTATTGATATGTAGATGCTTATAAAGTTTTCCTCTTTTAGTCCACCTATTTCACCACAGATTATTTTCTGCATTTTGCTGTGGGCCCTATAGCGGCTTTCAATAGTGATACAAAAATAGCTACTTTTATTGGAATTTGCTACTAAATTGATAAGTATTTCATTGTCAAACGAAAATTAATTCAATAATTGCAAACTGAAATATTTTTAATTTCAGATGTAAATAATAGGGATTATATTATCTATTATGTAAGATTTGCAACTTGAGAGTTATATATCTATTTTTAATATTGCAGATAACAATTTGGTGATAAAGATTCTCCTTCGTTTTAGGATAACCTAATAAAGAATTAGTGGTAATTGCTTATTATTGATATACCCGAGCCAGCTCTTGCTCTATACTTGATAGCATCTAACATACAATCTATATTTTTTGAATTAAGTCCTAGATTGCTAGGTCCAGGATCCTGATAGACTATATAATTATCCTTTTTATCTATGTATAGAGCACAATGACCAACCTCATTATTTTTTCCTTCCTTGTAAAGGATTCCATGACTAAAGAATAATAGTATATCATAAGATTCAGCTACTGCATCAAACATTGACTCGATATTCCAATCGGTTAGCTGATTTGCAGGAATAAAGGTTTCCTTTAAAGATATACTATTTTGCAAAAAGAAGTCATTTAATGTATTATCATAAAGATGTAGCCCCCAATCTAAAGGAACATTTGAAGTCTTTACATTTGTCAATTCTTTAGGTAAAGTCAGAAAATCATCTGTAGATACTGTAATGCCTGCATAATTAGCTAAGTCATACTGGTTTTGAGTGTAACCATGACGATTTAGTATACTCTCTACTGCTGCGCATACACAACAGTAGGGAGCTGACTTTATTATTTTATACTCTCTCATATCTGCTGTAAGTCACAATAAATCTTTGACCAAGATTCCATCTGAGAATAAAAATGTTTTAAATCATTTTTATTTATCCATTTTCCGGTCATTTTTTCTTTTTCATTTACTTCAATATTTTTATTATTCAGATATATATGAAAAAGAACTCCAAGGTGAACTCTACCTACTTCATTTGTATCATCATTGATAAAGCCAATAGGCGTGATTTCCTTGACCTTACAATCTGCATGAATGAATACTTCTTCATTCATTTCGCGTTTTAGCTCATGATGTAGATATTCGACATCAATTTTGTTTCCAAAAGGATTCATGTGCCCTCCTACACCGAGCGAATAGAGATTATGCAACCGTGTTTCAGTTTGTTTTTTGGTACGATGGAAGAGATACACATCATCGTTACAACATATAACCGCATATGGAATGATTTGCTTATGTGTAACATCTTCCTCTAAGATATTGCGATGTTCAAATATTCCATTGGAAAGTAATTTTTCCATGTCAGTTGTATCAATAACTTTTATTACAGCATTCGCTTTGTATTCTAATATTTGCCATACCTTTTCAGTCGGAACAGCAAGAGTCATCTCTGTTTTCATATATTATAATTGAAATTACTTATTGTTGGTTCTTTTGAGTTGTTGTATTTACCATCATAAAGTACAGAAACTGATGAAGTTTCAAGAATAAATATTTGTGCAATAGGTTGTCCGCTACTAATCTTTACGGCAATATTTCCTAAATTACATATCTCAAATGTCACTTTGCCGTGGTAGCCAGATTCAACTTGTCCATCACTGCAATGTACAGAAATAAATAACCTAGCTAATGAACCTTTGGTTTGCACTATTCCTATATACCCTGCAGGCATATTAATAATTTCGGCACTGCATGCAAGGATTGCATCACCAGGATGTAAAATATACCCATCTTTTAATAATATAGTTTCAATATAATCATTTTGGATGGGGGAACCATAAGATATGTATTCACCTTTAGGGACATTGTATCTTTTTACAAGTTGGTCCATTGTAAGTGTAAGTGAGAAAATATCGTATGTATTCTCATTTGCAATCTCATGTTGATGGATAAGATCTTTTAAATTTTCTCCAGTTATTATCATTTGAACAGGTTGATTAAAAAATTAACAACATCCTTTGAATAGTGAAGGGCGGCAGGTAATGCAAAGAGCCATGTGATTAGAGAGACACGATTACTTTTCATCCAAATCCATAATCTTGTATACCATTTTACATGCTTCAATAGAGCTGGTGGGGCTGATTGATAGTTTTGAAGGGGAGCTTCCAAAGTCCCTTCCGTTGATATAAAAAATAGTGAAGCAAACTTCTCTCCATTCCTCAAAACGACTTCCTTATTTCCACCGTTATAAAATCCGATTTTCAGATAGCCATCAAATCCAGGATCAATTTTTCCTGTTGATATAAAACAACCCTGGAAAATTAAATTGCCCTTCCCTGTTACTACTCCAAATACGTTATAAGGGAGCATTATTTTCTGTTTACTATAGAGCACAACAGAATTTCTAGAAGGGACCTTTAGTCCTTCTTCACTAATTTTATACTGTTTGTTGTCACCTGGGATTATATATGCATCACCCACCTCTACCTCCATTGAGGTGGGATTATTCGTCTCATCAATTGCTCTGTCCTTTACATAAACACAACTATCTGGAGATTTTAAATACCTATGTACCCCATCCCAATTGGAAGAAACTCTATGATTTAAATCTATAATTGGCATATACTGATGTTTTCACAATTATATGTAAAAGTACAAACTAATCCACTCTTAAGCTACATCTTGTTATATGTATTTTAATTAATTAACATTATCTGTTTTTCCGCATGCATTATGAAATATCGTAATCAGTAGCAAAATCAGTTCTTATTGATATTGTAAAATACAAGTAATATATGCTTTTAACATGCTGAATGTTAGGATTAAACGTTGTTAATCTATACTTCTGCATACAATTTGTATATTCATTCGAATTATCAAATTGACTTTATATAAATTATTATATTGAACAGGTTGTCAGTTTATAAATCAGGGTATCTTGATACTTATTCTCTGACTATTATTGGGTGGTGGATATTATTTCCGATCGGTTGCTCAACGGTTGAGTAACCAATGGTCTTATAATATCTCCGTAATATTGCACTATAAACAATAAAATAAGGTCATTATGAATAACAGAAGAACTGCACCGGGTGGACAAACAACCCACATGCTTAGTGCCATACTTGCCAAAGTTACCAGCATTGAAAAGTTATTGGCTCCTGCCGTACATAATTTGCCGGACAGTGAGATACTGGATTCAAAAGGTGTGCGCCTCCTTACCAAGATGTCGGACAGGACACTTTTAAGACGACGCAATGACGGGACACTCCCCTTTTACAGAGACAAGGGGAAGATATATTACCGTCGTTCGGACGTACTTCGTGCCATGTTGCTGGAAAAAGAAGAACACTCTAAAAAATAAGCGTTATGAAGAAGATGATTAAAATTGAAAGTAGTTCATTCGCTGCGCTCGTGAGAAGTTATAAGAAGTCGTTGAACATGCTGGCCGTCCTGCAACATATCTGTCAGGAAAATGATGTGGCGCTTTCCATGCTGCCCGATGAAGTCTGCGAACTGATAAATCTCGATCCGGCAGAGATTGAGAAACAGCGTTTGAGCGGACGGTTGCGTTTTGCGGAAGAAGAGAACGGGACAAAGCACTATTCGATTGTGGATATTATCAACCTGAAAGATTCGATTGACTGGAAGGTAATCAACAGGCAGGTGGAAAGCCTTTCCTTCGAGAAAGAGGATTGATGTAACTTATGGCTGACAGACAAGGGCACGGTGGGCAAGGTCGGATTTATCCGGGTGCCGGCCATGCCTTTGTCCTTTCCTGAAAAACGGCTCTTTGCTGTAACCCGCGGAAGTGAAACCTGCGCAGCTTCCGCGGGTTACAGCAATGTGCCGTGGGAAACATACTTATATATTAAGGTTATTTTCCGCTGAGATTGCAACAGTCAAGTGGATTCGGATTTATTTTGTTTTTCCAGTATTCGTAATGTTCCGTCACATCTTCATAAACAGTCAACTGCCTAAATCCGCTGATTTGATCAAGGTATTTAATCTTCAGTTCAAGCGATAAGTGCTGATAGCCGCTTTGTTTGAAATTATATTCCGAATAGTCAATATTAAACCATTGTTTTATCCAGATGTTCACTCTTAGAAATTTCACTAATATTTTGTCACATTTGATTGTATTCAATTTCTTGAGATCTATATATTGCGGGATAAAAGGTGATAATCTTAAAGATATGTCAAAATTATGTTGGTGTAATTTTTCAAGCGCATTTATCCTTTGTGACGGCACGCAGGCTCTTTCATATGTCCGTGACAGGTCATTGTCCATCGTTGTTATGGATATTTGGATATGTGCAAGTTTTTTGTCCATTAATCTGATATATTTATCATCAGCCACCATTGATGATTTGGTAACTATCAGATAGTCGATGCCTTGTTTGTTCAGTTCCTTTATAGCTTCATAGGTTATGTGGCAGCGGCCTTCAATGGGCTGGAAACAGTCAGTCATACCTCCAAGCCTGACGATGGAACCGGATGGGGTTTTACGGATAAACTTTAATACCTTATTAATATCCGCGACTGCCGAATGTTCCGCATCTCATAGTTTGCGGAAGTTCAACAAGGATTTTGCATAACAAGTAGGAACAATCATGATAACAGCCTTTTCCGTAAAGGTCTAAACGTGTCGGATAATTACATTTTTCTCCTTCATTTCCTCCGACTGATTTATAAAATGATTTATATTCGGAATGCTCCGGAGAAGACTGGCTATTCTTTTGTTTTTTCAATTCCATAATTATTGGGTTATTAGATGATACATTAAATATATACCCGACATCCATAACGACAATCGGGTATATAAATTGAGTAAGCCGGTTCCCTGTCGGCTATGCGACAGAAAAACTATTTTTCTTGCCTTTAGGTTTGAAGGCAGTAACATGCCGGGGCGTCTGCTTGGTTTCTTGTTGTTTGCCTTTTTTCGGATCATCCAACTTCGGTTTGTATTCACGGGCGTTACGTCCTATCAGCAGTTGGTT
>ULUR01037120.1_pt1 | contig 61317 bp, 46 predicted proteins | sample 1958651 | NCBI WGS metagenome assembly ULUR01 (sample SAMEA4835764, study PRJEB28245) | human gut metagenome | biome: gut microbiome; material: fecal sample | place: Denmark | collected 2008 | reverse complement strand
CACGCCGCAGTCCGACTGCTGGAGCTTCGGCTGCTATACGGGGGCCAGCATGTCCCGCTGGTGGAAGCGCATCATAGGCGTCCCCCTCTGGGGCAACACGGAATCCACCCGCTACGGCCCCGTCTCTGACGGCAGGCTGCCGGAAGGCGCGGGAAAATGGGTTAAATAGCAGTCTTGCACCGCCCTTTTCCTTCAAAAACCGCTTCCCGATTAATTCTCTTCAGGTTTACGGCGTTGCGTTGCGGCGTTGAAATGCCCCATAGCAACTACAAGTCACATAAAGGGGGACGCTACTGTAGAAAGGATATTTTCTACAATACCTTGCATTGTCTGGCCAAAAGATATCAACAGCGGAGATTTAGCGTCAATTTCGCGCCCCTTCACATCGTTTGCCAGACGGAAAATGGCAAATCAGCCAACTGGCCGACCACGCCTCCAGCCTGAGTCAAACAGATATGAACTTGTCCTTGGACTTGAGCGCTGAAATAAAAAACACGATCTTTCCCGTTTTTCAACAACTGTCCGAGGTGTAAAATCTCGGGCAGTTTTTTCATTTTTAAGCCTGAAGGCTTGCAATCGTATTGCCATATGACCGGGCTGCCGTATAATGAGGGCGGACGGAAAACATCCGTCATTCTCTGACAACAATCATGAACCAAGCACCCCATGTTGCCATCGTCGGCGCCACCGGAGCGGTGGGCGTTGAAATCCTGTCCTGCCTGGAAACACGCAATTTTCCCGTAGGCTCCCTGAAGCTTCTGGCCTCCGCCCGGTCCGCCGGAAAACAGGTTGCTTTCCGCGGGAAAATGCTGACTGTGGAAGAATTGACGGAAAAATCCTTTGATGGGGTGGACATCGCCCTGTTCAGCGCAGGCGGAGGCATTTCCCTGAAATTCGCTCCTGTCGCGGCTGCTGCGGGCTGCGTGGTCATTGATAATTCCTCCGCCTTCCGGCAGGAGCCGGACGTGCCCCTGGTGGTGCCGGAAATCAACCCGGAAGCGGCTTTCAACCACCCCCGCAATATCATCGCCAACCCGAACTGCACCACCATCATCACGTTGATGGCCCTCTTCCCTCTGCATCAGCGTTTCGGGTTGAAAACCGTCATTGCCTCCAGTTACCAGGCGGTTTCCGGCAGCGGCCAGCACGGCATCGCGGAACTGGAAGCCCAGGTTCGCGCCGTCGTGGACGGCCACCCTGTAGTGAAAAATGTTTATCCTCACCAGATAGCCTTCAACCTTCTTCCCCAGATCGACTCCTTTGCGGAAAACGGCTATACCAAGGAAGAGCTTAAAATGCTCAATGAAGGCCGTAAAATTCTCTCCCTGCCCGAACTCAAGGTAACATGCACCTGCGTGCGCGTGCCCGTTTACCGTTCCCATTCCATCGCCGTCACCGCCCAGTTTGAAAAACCCGTGGACGTGGAAACGGCCCGCAGCGCCTATGAAGGCAAACCCGGAGTCGCCCTGATGGACAACCCTGCGGAGGGCGTGTGGCCTACCCCGCTGGACAGCACCAACGGAGACACCTGCTACGTGGGGCGCATGCGCATGGACATGGCGATCGACAATGCCCTGACCCTCTGGGTCGTGGGCGACCAGGTCCGGAAAGGGGCCGCACTCAACGCCGTACAAATCGCGGAATTGCTGGTCAACCGCTGAACCGCTTCCTCCCCCGCACCTATCCCATAACGCCATGTGTGAACAATCTCTGAACGACTACATCACGGAACAATGCGCCCTGATTGACGCGGCGCTGGACAGGCTGTTGCCCGCAGAGGACGAAAGTCCCGAAACCATCCATAAAGCCATGCGCTACAGCATATTTGCGGGTGGGAAAAGAATGCGCCCCGTCCTTTGCCTGGCGGCGGCGGAGGCCTGCGGAGGCCTGGCGGTGGACGCCCTGGTTCCCGCCTGCGCCGTGGAAATGATGCATACGTACTCCCTCATCCATGACGACCTGCCAGCCATGGACAACGATGATTTGCGCCGCGGGAAGCCCACCAGCCACAAGGCTTTCGGAGAAGGCGTCGCCATTCTGGCGGGAGACGCTCTGCTGACGGAAGCTTTTGCCGTAATCGCCCAGGTGGACGACACGGAACGCTATACCGTCAGGGACTACGTAAGGGAACTGGCAGCCACCGGCGGCAGCACCATGCTCATTGGAGGCCAGATTCTGGATTTGGAGGGAGAGCGCAAGCAGCTCTCCGAACCGGAAGTGCGCACCGTGTACGAAGGGAAGACGGCAGCCCTGCTGACCACGGCCCTTCGCTTCGGCGGCATGTCCGCAAACGCCACGGAAGCCCAGTTGGAAGCTCTGACGGACTTCGGTTACAACCTGGGACTGGCTTTCCAGGTGATTGACGACATTCTGGATCTGACGGCGTCCACGGAAAAACTCGGCAAGACCGCCGGCAAGGACGTCAATTCCCGGAAATCCACCTGTCCGTCCCTGATCGGCCTGGACGGCGCCCGTTCCGAAGCCAAATGCCGCACCCAGGCGGCTCTGGATGCCCTGATGATCTTCCCGGAAGAACGCCGCGCCCGCCTGGTGGAACTGGCCAACTATCTTCTTAACCGCGAATATTAAGCCGCTTCTTCTTTCATGTCCTCAGAAACCGTATCCGACAACGTAGAAACCCTGATCAATCTGGCGCTGGCCGAAGACTTCGGCTCCGGCGACGTGACTTCCACCTATTTCGTCCCGGAACATCTGACAGCCAGGGCTATTTTGACTCCCCGGAAAAAAGGCGTTCTTTCCGGCGTCAATGTCGCGGCGGAAGTTTTCCGCAAGGTGGATCCCTCCCTGAAGGTGGAAGTTTACCTGCACGACGGAGAAGCCGTGGCGCCCGGCGCCGTGGTGATGCTCATTGAAGGTTCCGCCCGCTCCATCCTGGGGGCGGAACGCACCGCCCTCAACTTCATCCAGCGTCTTTCCGGAGTAGCTACGCTCACCAGACAATACGTGAAAGCCGTTTCCCACACCAGCGCCCGCATTCTGGATACCCGCAAAACCACCCCCGGTTACCGTCTGCTGGAAAAAGCGGCCGTCGTTCATGGCGGAGGCACCAACCACCGCATGGGCCTTTATGACCGCGCCATGGTGAAAGACAACCACCTGATGACGGATGGGAATACGGGACACCTTCAGGAATGCATCAACAGGTTGCGGAAGGAAAAGCCCGGCGTGGAAATCCAGCTGGAAGCGGACACCCTGGAACAGGTGGCCACCTTCCTTAAACTGGAAGGCGTGGACCATATCCTTCTGGACAATATGACGCCGGAAATGCTGAAACAGGCCGTCGCCATGCGCGGAGAACGCACCACCCCCCTGATGGAGGCCAGCGGAGGCGTTCATCTGGACACGGTAGCCGCCATTGCGGAATCCGGCGTAGATTTTGTCTCCGTAGGCTACGTGACCCACTCCGCCCCCTCCCTGGATCTGGGGCTGGATTTCAGCGTAGAATAACCCCTCATCATTCCCTACGTCATGGACCTGTCTAATTTCAGAGAAGAATACCTCAAAGGCCAGCTGCACAGAAAAGACCTGGCGGAAAATCCCTTTGAACAATTCCAAACCTGGTTTGAACAGGCCCTGAAAGCGGATATTCCGGAACCCAACGCTTTTTCCCTGGCCACGGCGGATGCGCAGGGCAGACCGTCCCTGCGCACCGTGCTGCTCAAATATTTTGACAGGACGGGCTTTGTTTTCTTCACCAACTACGGCAGCCACAAGGCCCGTGACATTGAAGAAAATCCGCAGGTCTGCATGATGCTTCCCTGGGTCATGCTGGAACGCCAGATCATCATTTACGGAAAAGCCGTTAAAGTTTCCCGCGCGGAATCCCTGAAATATTTCCTCACCCGCCCCAAGGAATCCCAGCTTGGAGCGTGGGTTTCACACCAGAGCTCCGTCATCTCCGGGAGAAAACTGTTGGAAATGAAGCTGATGGAGCTGAAAAACAAATTCTCCAAGGGGGAAATTCCTCTGCCCTCCTTCTGGGGCGGCTACCGAATCATCCCGGACACCTTTGAATTCTGGCAGGGCGGCCCCGGCCGCGTGCATGACCGTTTCATGTACAAACTTCAGGAAAACGGTTCCTGGACCATTGAACGCCTTCAGCCATGATCTCCCGGCGCACAACAACCCAGGGCCTTTCTTTTCTGGACGTGACAACACCGCTCTGCACGGCATCCCTGTGCCTTCAGGGAGCGCACCTCACCTCATGGAAGCCGGAAGGGCATGAGGAATGCCTCTTTCTTTCTCCCAATGCAGCCTTTGTCCCCGGCAAAGCCATCCGCGGAGGAATTCCCGTCTGCTGGCCCTGGTTCGGCCCCCGGAAAGGCGCGCCGTCCCACGGCATAGCGCGCATTTCGGAATGGCGCCTCCACCACCAGGAAATGGACAAGCGCGGCAATGTTCTGCTTTCCCTGGCTTTCTATCCGGAAGAGGAATCCTATCCCGCCGCCATCCTGCGCCTTACACTGGGCAGCACGCTGACCATGAAACTGGAAACCACGGCGCGCACGCAGCCCTGCAAACTCACGGAAGCCTTCCACAACTATTTTGCCGTCGGCAACCTGACCAAATGCCGCGTTCACGGGCTGGAAGACATCCCGTTCCGGGAAGAAGCCGCCCAGCCCATGAAACACGGAGAACGCCCGCTGGCGCCGTTGGGGTGTCTGGACCGCGTTTACGACATCCCCTCCTATTCGGGAAAAACAATACTGGAAGACCTCATGCTGAACCGTGCCATCACGGTGGAGCGGAACCATGCCTCTTCCGTCATCGTCTGGAATCCCGGACAACAGGGCGCCGGCAACATGGCGGACCTGGGCGCGGAATCCTGGAATAAATTCCTGTGCATTGAAACGGGGAATGCGGCGCCCCGTTCCATTTCCCTTGCTCCCGGGCAGACCCATACCCTTTATCAGAAAATTTCCGTAAAGCATATGGAGGAAGCTTGTTCCCCTTGTTAAAACGGCAGGCAGCATTACCTCTCCAGTAACATTCCGGGGCACCCCTTGTTGACCTTCCTGAAAAGCCCTTACAGTTGAATTTCAGTATCCCCTTTCTTCACTGAATAATTACTGTCATTAATGATTAAAGAGTAAGAGGCATTCGACCTGACCGATACCGTGCCTTTCCCATCAAAAACAATATCGGTTGCAATGCCGCCAAATCTCAAATTTTTGATCCCATGGCGGCCCTTGTTTTTTTTCAACCTCCACCGCACTTCTTTTCTGGCTGCGGACACTTCCTTGAATCCCAGCACATTTTCAATAAACAGGGAAATCGGCCCCAGGGCTGACCAGCCGCAAAATTCCGGTCTTACACGGCGTCCGTGTTCCGTGGAAGGAGCATTTCCGCTTGGGCTATAGCACTCCCAGATGGTATGCGGCTCTATGTTCCTGTAAGCGGCAAGCTGCTGGCTGATAACCTTCTCGGCAATAGCGTCGGCTTCTTCATGATAGCCATACTTTTCAATAGCCTTAATGGTCATATACGTCGTCGGCAGCCAAATTCCCCCTCTCCAATAATCCCCGGTCTGATGATGATAATCCTTATCTGAACGGGCCAGGGAAGGAGTCGGATAACTGCCTCCGAATTCTTCGGGATTCATCAAATGCCTGACCATGCTTTGAGCCTGTTCCCTGGAGGCGACCTGAGCCAGAAGGGGCCAGTAGGATGCAATGGTTTTAACGCGGCAGGGCTGTTTGTCCGAGATGGTTACATCGTAGTAAAATCCCTCCTTCTTATCCCAGTAAAGATGGTTGATCTTGTTCTTAAGCGCTTCATATTCAATATTCCATTTCTTAGCTTCGTCCGCATTGCCCAGAGCCTGCTCCATATCGGCAATGCAGCGGGCGCTGAGCGCCTGCTGGGAAATGGCATCCACCCATAAAACGTTACGATAGCCGCCGGCGTCACGCCCGCGGGGAGTATTATCCATTCCGCTCGCTCCCCCCGTCCAGGTAAATCCGTCATCTCCTATGGAATTCAAGTGGATGTTCTGGGGAGAACACGCAAACCGTTCCCCTGATTTGGCCTGGGCAAACCAGTTGAAGTGCTTTTGCAGATATTGCTTCTTATTCAAGAGATCATCCAGGCGGTTCTTATCACCGGTGAAATCAAAATATTCTTTCTCCACCCACGCGAATAACGGGGGATTGTCCACCAAATGGACCTTAAGCGGAGTAACGGCTTTTTCGTGAACAGGCTTGTAAAGGTTATCCAAACTCTCAACTCCGGGAAATGACCTGGGCGCATACTTGGCGAAAAGCACCATGAAACAGGTATCCCATATCCATATTTGATCTTCATAGCAATTCTCATCCATATAAGGGGACGCGGGAAGGCCTTCCGGCCCTTTTCTGACGCGGCCTGCCGCAATTTCCCATGTCTTATGATAAAGATCCACCATTTCCCGGTTTGGATGCACCGGAAGGGGAATCTCTTTTTTCCAATCCCGGTTAATGCAGGAATCCGGATGGGTTGTCGCGGAAAATCCCTGCAACGGGGCTGACAGCAGGAGAACCGAACCTGTGATTGCCGATAGTTTAGCGTTCATCATTATTTTTTGTTTACTGAATTAAAGGTTATTTTTTCAGAAGTTCCCGGAATGCAATATCAGCCATGATCACCTGCCCATCGGCATCGGGATGAACGCCATCGGGGAAAAGTTCCGGTTTATTCCGAAAAGGGGTAAAGAAGTCGATGGTTTTACATTGATTATCCCTCGCGACCTGCTTCACAAGAGGGACGATCTTAGTTTCCACCGTTTCCTTGTCAATTTGGCTGGGAGACTGCCACGAGGGAAGAGGAATTGCGCAATAGATTTGAATGCCGGGCATGTTTTCCCTCAGTTTGGCGATGATGTCGGAATAATTCTGATTAAACTCGGACAGGAATTTCCTGTTCTGCGGTTTGGCGTCATTGGTGCCTAAAGCGATAATGGCAATCTGCGCATGAGAATTGAGCGCGTTCCGGTACTCGCCTGTTTTGATATACGGAAGATCCCCCCTGGTTAAAAGGGTACGCCCGTTTATCCCACAATTCAGCACATCCACTTCCTTCTGTTTGAATTCCTTCTTCAGCTTTTGCTCCAGAAGATGGCTCCAGCGTAAAACATCCTTATTGGCTCCGGCCACTCCCGCCCCGAACGTATTGCTGTCTCCCAGGCACGTAATGCGCAAGGGGACAGGCTGTCCGGTAACGGAAAGAACAAAGTCTACAATATGGGCAGGGTTGTCAAAACCGTGCGGATGGTGGCCGCCGGGACGGCGGACAACTTTTACGGGGCCTCCCAGCCTGGCGTAACGCTTGGCGAAAATATCCGTATTCTCTTCAATCGGGACTACATCATCTTCCGTCCGGGAAATGAACAACAAAGGAATTCCGGCTTTAGCCATGCCGCGCATATTGTCCACGGGATTACCTTGATAGGACAAAGCCTGCTGTTCATTAAAGCCATAAGCGCGCAGGCATTTGTTCCAGTCATCCGGCGAACCTTTGCCCTTGCCTCTGCCCGCCGGCCAGCTTTTGAAATCACAGACGGGGGCATCCACATAAACTCCAGCCACGCACAAAGGATTCTTTTCCGCCCAGTTCAGCGCATAAAGGCCTCCACGGCTCAGTCCGATCAATACCGGTTCTCTGGAAAATTGGCGTTCATCCACCAGGTACTTGTAAAATTGATCCATAACATCCATGGCCTTGGGAGAACCGTAGAGGTCTTCCATGCTGATAAATACCGCCGCGTAACCGCGTTTCACCAATTCAAGATCCGCTACAGGCTTATAATCGAAAAATTGCGGGCGCCATATCCACAACTGTTCTTTTCCTGGGGCAGCAGGCTTGTCGGGAAAGACGATGAATGCCCTGCGGCCTCCTATGGTAAACTCCTCCCGCAGAAAACCGTTCCAGGAGGAAACCGTTTTAGGGAATTGGCGCCTGGTCATCTCCCGGTCATACCCCGGAATCTCCGGGCGTGCATGTTTTGTTTTGACCAGCCATGCGTTTCGGGCTTCTTCATGTTTTTTCATCGTCTCCGGCGTCGGGCGGTTCTCTTTTTTCGCGACTTCCGCATCAAGGCCGAGCTCCGGGACCAGCCCGGCAATAACCTCCCGGGCAATCATATGGTGCCCTTCCGGGCCGGGGTGCACGCCGTCACCGGAATACCTGAACCCGGGATTTCCGGACTTCTCACTGGCAATGAGCTTCCGAAGTCCGGGACGGATATCAATGACCTTCCAGCCATTTTTTCTTTTAGAAACCAGCCATTCCGCATACTTGTCCAATACGGCGTCGTACTCAGCCTGTTCAGCGGAATCCCCCCGGAACAATGGAGGAGTAATGAAGACAACCTCCGCTTTTGCCGCGTCGGCAGCCTCTTTAAGGCGGATATTCCCTTCCTGGTACGCTTGAAAACGCGCCTTGTCAAATGCCTGCATAAGGCCGTCATTCATCCCGTAGCATGCCAGAATCAGTTGCGGGCGGTACATCTTGAGAACCCGGTCAAGGCGCTCATGCAGGCACGGACGGGGGAATCTGCCGCCCGCATGGCCATACTCGCTCAACCCGGCTACCGTCTCACTGGGAACGGCAAAGTTGACAATCTCGCAGGCCGCAAACTTTTTATCGGCTTTCAAGGCGTTTTCCACCTCATTCGCCCATGGGCCCGCATAAGCAATACTGTCACCCAGAATGGCAATCCGGCTCTTATTCAAAGGTTGGGCATGAAGCAGCATACCCGCTCCCGAAAAACACAGCAGGACTGGCAATAAACACTTTAGCATTAATAATAAACGCATTTCACAATAATATGGTTGTACTTATTACTACTGAAAACGAAATAGATTTCTTGCAAGATACGGGAAAATGCCGATCGGCAGGTTACTGTACCGTTTCATGAAACAAAAAACCCGGCATTTCACCAATTCCGGCCCTGCCCACTTCCCGACAATCACGGACTATTCCTTCCTTTACAGCGTCCCCCCTTCCCCAATTTTCTTATTGCCGCCGGAGACCCATAAAAACCGAAAAACCGTTTACGCTTCTTCCCGAAAACGGATGGAGGCGGAAGAAGTCCTTGTCCTGAAGAAATAGGGCAGGATTCGGCTTGCCAAAAAGTCTCTTTTAAGGTTTGGTATGTTCCGAGCCTTTTGGCGCGTTCCCTATCAAGATGCATACAAACCCACCTTCCGATGTTGGCAACGCCGCAACCTTTATTGCGGAAATTTACGGTCAGGATGTCTTCAACATGGAGACCATGCGCAATTACCTGCCTCGGCCCGTTTACAAAAAACTGCTGGCTACCATCCGCAAGGACGAAAAACTGGACCCCGACATCGCCAATGAAGTGGCTCAGGCCATGATGACGTGGGCCCTGGAAAAGGGAGCCAGCCACTACACGCACTGGTTCCAGCCTCTCAATGGAAGCACGGCGGAAAAGCACGACTCTTTTGTGGACGTGGACCCGGAAGGAAATCTGGAACTCAAATTTTCCGGCAAGAGCCTGGTTCAGGGCGAACCGGACGCCTCCAGCTTCCCTTCCGGCGGTCTCCGCGCCACCTTTGAAGCACGCGGCTATACCGCATGGGACCCCACCAGCCCCGCCTTCATCAAACGGACGGAAAACGGCGCCACGCTCTGCATCCCTACCGCCTTCTGCTCTTACAAGGGACAGGCGCTGGACAAAAAAACGCCGCTCCTGAGATCCATGACTGCCGTCACCCGGCAGGCCAAGCGGCTGCTTTCCTGCTTCGGCGGTCCGGACAACATTCACGTCAGCGCCGACCTGGGGGCGGAACAGGAATACTTCCTGGTGGACAAACAGCTTTATGCCCTGCGCCCGGACCTGATGATGTGCGGACGCACCCTTTTCGGCAATGTGCCCCCCAAGCACCAGCAGATGGAAGACCACTACTTCGGCTCCATCAAGGACCGCGTGCTGGAATTCATGGTGGACGTGGACGAAGCCCTCTGGAAACTCGGCATCCCCGCCAAAACGCGCCACAATGAAGTCGCTCCCGGCCAGTTTGAAATCGCGCCCATTTTTGAAAGCCAGAACCTGGCCGTGGATCACAATATGCTGGTCATGGAGGTGCTCCGGAAAACCGCCAACAAGCATGATATGGTCTGCCTGCTGCATGAAAAGCCCTTCTCCGGCATGAACGGCTCCGGCAAGCACAACAACTGGTCCCTCTCCGCCCCCGGTTACGGGAGCCTGCTCAATCCCGGTTCCAGCCCGCAGGAAAACGCCATCTTCCTCACCCTGCTCTGCGCCACCATCAAGGCCGTGGACGAACATGCGGATCTGCTGCGCGCCTCCGTCGCCAAATCCGGCAATGAACACCGCCTGGGCGCTCATGAAGCGCCTCCGGCCATCATTTCCATCTTCCTGGGAGATTTGCTGGATGACATCATTGAGCAAATTGAAAAAGGAAGCGCTAAAAAAGCGCGCACTCAAAAGACCATCAACATCGGCGTGGACACCCTGCCCATGTTCCCCCTGGACGCCTCCGACCGGAACCGCACCAGCCCCTTCGCCTTCACGGGCAACAAATTCGAATTCCGCGCCGTAGGTTCCTCCCAAACCTGTGCATGGCCCATGACGGTGCTCAACACCATTGTAGCGGAAAGCCTGGATGAAATCTGCACCATCCTGGAACCCGTCAAGGACAAGCCCGAGGAATTCCACGCCACCCTCAACAAGCTTCTTCAAAACATCATCAAGAAGCATAAGCGCATTCTATTCAGCGGAGACGGCTACGGAGAAGCCTGGGTCGAGGAAGCGGAACGCCGCAATCTCCCCAACATCCCCGGCACCATTGAAGCTCTGGCCGCTCTGGAAACGCCCAAGGCCAGGGCGCTTTTTGAAAAATATAAAGTGGTCAGCCCCGTAGAACTCCACGCCCGCCATGAAATCCAGACGGAAATATTCCACAAGGAAATCAACATTGAAGCGGAAACAGCCCTCCTGATGGTGGAAACCCTTTACATCCCCGCCGTAACGGAACAGCTCACGCAGCTTACCAACGCCATTGCCCAGATGAAGGCATCCGGCATCAAGGTGGGAATAAAAGCCACTACGGACCGCGCCAACCAAATCGGCACGCTGCTGGACCTTCTCCCCGACCAGGTGCGGGAACTGCGCCGCGCCGTGGATGAAGCCGATACCAAGGCCATCCAGGCGGGCATGGACAATTTGAGAAGCACCATTGATATGCTGGAAGGCCTGACGGACGCAAACCTGTGGCCCGTTCCCACATATGCGGAACTGCTCTTCCTGTAAAGCAAACGGTCTTTTCTGAAATAGAAAAACACTGTCTATCAATCATAAAGATTACTTATCCCCGTGCTTTCCCCAAGAAAAACGGCAAATTAATCGCCTGACGGATTGACAAAACAATCAAAATAGTTATCCTTTCCGTCCGGTTGTGCATAGGCCGCTTAGACGGACGGCACTGAATCTAGTAATTCACAAGAAGCATCTTTCAACATCATGAGCAAGAGGACTTATCAACCATCCAAGCGTTGCCGCAAGCGTCAGTTCGGATTCCGTGCACGCATGGCCACCAAGAACGGAGCGGACATCATCCGCCGCCGCCGCGCTAAAGGCCGCAAGCGCCTGCTTCCCAAGGGAGCCGAAATCCAGTACAAGCGCCACACCATCCAGCACGGCCGTTAATCCAGCCGCAAGGATCCGGTTAACGCCTCCTTGGAACTTCTTTTCACGGGCCGACCCGCGGGAGATGCGTCTTACTCGTCAACAAAGCATGACCAGGGCATTTCAATTTGCCCGGGTACGCAACGAGGGACCATCCGTAGCAGGTCGGCTTATTGTTTTAAGCGCGGCCCCGTTGGAGCGCCCGGAGGAACCCTCCAAATTCGGCATCATCTGTACGAAAAAAATCGGCTGCGCCGTTGTCCGCAACAAACTGCGAAGGCGCGTGAGGGAAATACTGAGGGCGCACGGAGCTCCTTTTGAAAACGGCGTACACCTGGTGTGCGTCCTCCGCTGGCGGGCCGTGAAAGCCAGCTACGCCGACTTGGAACGGGACTGGCGGAAAGCCGCCCGCAAGCTCAAACTGCAACTTCTTTCCCGGGAACAAGACAAGACATGATGAAATGGCTGCTCATCACCCTTGTGAAGGGGTACCAAACCTTCATCAGCGCTCCCCTGCATGCTCTGGGGGGGCCCGGGAGCGGCTGCCGCTATACGCCCACCTGTTCCCAGTACTTCATCCAGGCCGTCCGCATCCACGGCGCCTGGCGCGGCTTTCTTCTTGGCACATGGCGTATTTTAAGATGCAACCCGTGGGGCGGATCAGGTTATGATCCTGTGCCCCCGGCGCGTCCCCCACGCTGATCAATTACCCTTCTTTCCCTTTCCTTTCACCAACTCCAATCAAGCTATATCACATTATGGATCGCACAGCATGGATCATCATTGGCATTTGCGCCGCCCTTCTGGGCCTGAATATTTACATGGGCAACAATAAAAAGGCTGAAACCGCCCCCATTCCCGCACCGCAGACGGCTGCCGCCGCAGCCAATGCCCCGGTTACCGGCGGCCTCCCCGGAGCCGGGACCTCCGCCCCGGAACAGCCCTCCGTCAATAAAGCCCTTGAAGAAGACAAAACCGCTCCAATCACTCTGGTAGCCACGCAGGAAGTGAACGGCAGGCAGGAACCTTTCATCACTTACAAGTTCAACCGCATAGGAGGCTCCATCGGTACGGTTACCCTGCACAACGACATTGTGGACTCCCAAAAAGTCGCGGACCATAACATCACGATCAACGAAGCCCAGCAGCGGGGCATCGGAGAACTCGTCTTCAACATGGACGCCACCCAGGATCCTTCCTATGACAATACCGTGTATAAGGAAGTGAAACGCACGGCGGACTCCGTAACCCTGGAAGGCTATGACCCCGCACGGCAGCTTTTCATCTCCAAAACGTACACCCTGCACCCCGTCAAAAATCTGGAAGGGGAAGTACTGCCCGGCAGCAAATACCTCATTCGCCTGACCGTCTCCCTGCTCAATAAATCTTCCAATGTCCAGGATCTGCGCTACATGGGCATCTTCGGCGGAAGCGCCTACCCCATCGCCAAAAGCGAACCCAAAGATACCTACACCCATTTCTTTTACCACGCGGACGGCTCCCTGGAACAGGAAGTGCCTTCCTATTTCACGGGCGGCTTTTTCAGCAGCGCCAAGGCCCGCGTCCTGGAAGGCCCCCTTCAGGACCTGACTTATGCCGGCGTCATGAGCCAGTATTACGCCACCATTCTTCTTCCCCAGGACCAGTCCAGGGGCTCCACGGTGTACGCCACCCGCCAGGAATTCCCTCTGACGCATGAAGGCAACGCCCTGGTGCCCGGCGTCACCGTAGCCATGGGAATCCCCAATCTGACCATGGCCCCCAATGAAATCAAGACACTCACCTATGACATTTACACCGGCCCCAAATTCAACGCCTACCTGCGTGACCTGAATCTCTCCTATCCCGCCATCAGCGATATCATGGCATACGGCTGGCTCGTATTCCTGAGCGTTCCGATGAACTGGCTGCTCAACCTCTTCCACGGGTGGTTCGGCAACTGGGGCGTGGCCATCATCTGCATGACCATCGTTGTCCGCGCTCTTATCTGGCCGCTGCACAAAAAATCCTATATGGCCATGAAACGCATGTCCCTGGTTCAGCCGGAGATGGTCAAACTCAAGGAGAAATATCCGGACGACCCTCAAAAGGTGAACATGGAAATGATGAAGCTGTACCAGAAATACGGCATCAACCCGGCCAGCGGCTGCGTCCCCATGCTCATCCAGATTCCCATCTTCTTCGCCTTCTACCGAGTGCTCCAGTATTCCGCGGAACTGAGGGGCCAGCCCTTCTGCCTGTGGATGACGGACCTCTCCCTGCCTGATACCGTGGGCCACCTGTTCGGCATTCCCATCAATATTCTGCCCCTCATCATGGCCGTAACCATGATTATCCAGATGAGGATGACGCCTCAGGCGGGGGAACGCTCCCAGCGCATTATCATGAACCTGATGCCTGTGATGTTCTTCCTGTTCTGTTACAACTTCGCTTCCGCCCTGGCCCTGTACTGGACCACGCAGAATTTGATCTCCATAGGACAAACGGCCCTTATCCGCCGCCTGCCCATGCCCGTGCTTTCCCCCGCCAAAAAGAAGAAGTCGGGCTTTTTCCAAAAGATGATGGAGCAGCAGCGCGCGGCCCTGGAAGAACAGCAGCGCCAAGCTAAAGGCCGCAATATGCGCAATATAACGCCTAAAAAGTAGGAATCCCTGTTTTTCCTTCCGCCTCCTCAAGTGCGACCGCCCCGCGGCCGCATTTTTTTCATGGAAAGGAGCAGAAAAAGATATTTTGCCGGCGCAAGCCTCAAAAAAGGAAAGGGAACTCCCTTACAGAAATTCCGCAAAAAACCGGCCCTCTCCATCAGGAAAGGGCCGGTTTCCTCGTCATATATTCATTTGCGTAGTTAATTGGAGCGGCTTGGCAGAAAAAGCCAAACACCCGTTGAAGCAAACCTAGCGGATTACGAATTCGCGGCCATTCTCTGATCGCCTGAATAACAAAACCATCAGTCAGTTACCTTCCAATTTATTTTTTTATTAATTGCCATTCTCCCGAATTTTCAAAACCAAAACTCCACTAACACATTTCTATTCAAACTTTCCGGTTGACTTCGAATTCGTAATCCGTACAGAACCGGGTATTCCTAGAACATTTGTCTCCAAATAACCCGGCCATGAAACAGCGTGCACGCTTCTGAAAAAATGGGGGCCTCCGCACCCGCGGAGGCCCCAGCCTTACCCCAAACAACAGAAAACTGCTGCATGCTTCTTTCAGGAATGCATAGCCAAGGCATGCCGGTATTCCACCGGGAATACCTTGATGAATTTACCGCGTTCTTCCGGCCAGTTATTTAACAGGTCGTAAGCCCTGCGGCTCCTAGTAGCCATGTAATGCTCGTAAATGAGCTGAAGCAGTTCCGCTTCATCAGCGGAATGCGGCATGACTGTTTCCAGGTCCACGCTGCCCAGGTTGCATTTCTGATCGAAGTTGTTGTCCGCATCATACACGTAGGCCAGGCCGCCGGTCATCCCCGCGGCGAAATTGACGCCCACCTTGCCGAGCACCGCCACACGGCCCCCGGTCATGTATTCACAGCCGTGGTCGCCGATGCCTTCCACCACCATTTTGGCGCCGCTGTTGCGGATGGCGAAACGTTCCCCGGCCTGCCCGTGAAGGAAGATGCTACCGGAAGTGGCCCCATAGCCGATGACGTTTCCGGCGATGACGTTGTCCGACGGTACGTAGGAAATATGGTCCGGGGGGCGCACGATGATTTTGCCGCCGGACAGGCCCTTCCCGACAAAGTCATTCGCTTCCCCGACAAGTTCAAAGGTAACGCCGGGAGCCAGAAAAGCCCCGAAGCTTTGCCCCGCGCATCCGGTGAAGTGCACCGTCAGCGTATCTTCCGCCAGGCCGCGCGGCCCGAATTTCATCACCAGTTCGCCGGAAAGCTCCGTTCCCACCGTCCGGTCCACATTGCGGATGTCGCGGCAGAGTTCCATCTTTTCCCCCTTTTCCAGCAGGGGCTTCAATGCCGGCAGCAAATGGCGGCGGTCGTAGTTGTCCAGCGGTTCCTTTTCAAAAGAGGGGTCAAATCTGCGTCCGTCCCCCTCTGCCGCATGCAGGATGGAGGAGAAGTCCAAATGCCGGGCCTTGTAAAAATCTATGGCGCGGTTGACGGAAAGCAGATCCGTCCTGCCTACGGCTTCATCCAGGGAACGAAGCCCCAGGGAAGCCAGGATTTCCCTCGTTTCCCGGGCCACAAAGCGGAGGTAGTTAATGACGTATTCCGGCTTGCCGCTGAATTTGGCCCTCAGGGCCGGATCCTGCGTAGCGACGCCTACCGGACACGTATTTTCGTGGCACCTGCGGAGCATGGCGCAGCCGATGGAGATCAAAATGGCGGTTCCAAAACCGAATTCCTCCGCCCCCAGCAGGGCGGCCATCACGACGTCCCTCCCGGTGCGCAGCTGGCCGTCCACCTGTAGACGGACGCGGGAACGGAGCTTGTTAAGCACAAGCGTCTGCTGCGTTTCCGCCATCCCCAGCTCCCACGGCAGCCCGGCGTGCTTCACGCTGGTGAGAGGAGAAGCGCCCGTTCCGCCGTCGTGGCCGCTGACCACAACCACATCCGCATGGGCCTTCACCACGCCCGCGGCAACCGCGCCGATGCCCACCTCGGAAACAAGCTTGACGGAGACACGGGCATCCGGATTGGAGTTGCGCAGGTCGTAAATTAACTGGGCCAGGTCTTCAATGGAGTAAATGTCATGGTGCGGAGGAGGAGAAATGAGGCTGACGTTCGGCATGGAATGGCGCAGCCGGGCGATGTACGGATCCACCTTGTGCGCCGGGAGCTGCCCCCCTTCCCCGGGCTTGGCCCCCTGGGCCATCTTAATCTGGAGCTCGGAAGCGTGGCGCAGATAATTAATCGTCACGCCAAAACGCCCGCTCGCCACCTGCTTGATGGCGCTGTAGCGAACTTCGCCCCGGGCGTTGGGTTCATAGCGGGCTTCATCTTCCCCCCCTTCCCCGGAATTGCTTTTGGCTCCTATTTTGTTCATCGCAATGGCGATGGTTTCATGGGCTTCCGGACTGAGGGAACCCAAAGACATGGCCCCGGAAACGAAACGGCGCAAAATGGAATCCACGCTTTCCACTTCTTCCAGGGGGATAGCGTCCGCCGGAGCAAATTCAAACAGGCCGCGCAGGGTGCAGAGATGCTGCGCCTGACGATTGCTGTAATCCGCGAATTCCCGGTATTTCCGTTCGTCATTGTCACGCACGGCAGCGCGGAAAGCCTGAAGCGTCTGCGGATTCCAGAGATGGTTCTCCCCGCCTTTTTTATACTTGTACTGCCCTCCCGCATCCAGCTTGTCTCCGTGTTCCGCGTGTTGAGCGGCGCGCTGGTTGCATTCCGCGGCTATTTCATCCAGCCCTATGCCGCCTACGCGGCTGACGGTGCCGGGAAAGAATTCGTCAATCAGTTCCCGGTTCAGACCCACAGCCTCGAACAGCTGGGAGGAGCGGTAGCTGCGCAACGTGGAAATGCCCATCTTGGACATGATTTTGAGCAATCCCTTGTCTATGGCATTGATGTAGTTTCCGGAGGCTTTCACCACATCCAGCGGGCAGTCCTGCGGCGCGGCCAGGGAAGTAACCGTCGCCAGAGCCAGGTACGGATTGACCGCCGTGGCTCCGAAGCCCAGCAGAAGCGCAAAATGCATTGTTTCCCTCGCCTCCCCGGTTTCCAGAATCAGCCCCACGTCGGAACGCAGCCCGGCGGAAGCCAGCGCGCGGTTCACCACGGAACAGGCCAGAAGGCTGGGAACGGGAAGGTAGCCGTTCCCTATGTTGCGGTCCGTCAGCACCAGAATGCGCACGCCGGACCTGACCAGGCCCACGGCGGATTCCGCCAGGCTTTCCAGCGTCTCCCGCAGGGCTTTCCCGTCCCCGCCTTCCGGGAACTGGAGGGGAAGCCTGGCGGAGGGAAAGCCGGCCTCCCGAATATTGCAGAGGCGGTTGAGCTCTTCATCCGTAATGACGGGACGCGCCATCTTGATAAGACGGGCATGCTCCGGCGTTTCTTCCAGAATGTTGGGATGGTTGCCTATGTATGTGGTCAGGCTCATGACCAGCTCCTCCCGGATGGGGTCGATGGGAGGGTTGGTCACCTGGGCGAAGAGCTGCTTGAAATAATTGAACAGGAGGGGAGCCTTTCCAGAGAGGACGGCCAGCGGCGCGTCATTTCCCATGGAGCCGAGAGGTTCCGCGCCTTTCAGCATCATGGGGCGGATGATCAGCTCCACATCCTCCTGGGTGAATCCGAACTGGCGCTGGCGGCCCACGAGGTCCGGCATTTCCGCAGAGGCGGAAATGGAATCAAACAGAGAACGGACGGAAATCTTGTTTTTCTCCACCCAGCGGCGGTAGGGCATGCGCCTGGCCATTTCATTCTTGGTTTCAGCATCGGATACCAGCCGGTGGTGCACCAGGTCGCAGTAAATCATTTCCCCGGGACGGAGGCGGCCTTTGCGGGCTACTTTTTCCGCGGGAATGTCCGCCACGCCCGTTTCCGAAGCCAGAATGAAAATGTCATCCGTGGTCAGCGTATAGCGCGCAGGGCGCAGGCCGTTGCGGTCCAGCATGGCTCCTGCATTGATACCATCGGAAAAAACGACGGCGGTCGGGCCATCCCAGGGTTCCATCATGGCGGAGTGGTATTCAAAGAAACCGCGCACATCCGGCCCTAAATGGTAGTTGACGCCCCAGGCCTGCGGCATGAGCATGAGCATGACATGGCGCAGGTCCCGCCCGGCGGCGGCCAGCAGCTCAACCATGTTGTCCAGACAGGCGGAATCGCTCTGGCCGGGGGGAATAAGGGGCAGCAGCTTCTGAAGGTCATCCCCCAGCAGGGTGGAGGACAAATGCGGCTCACGCACGCTCAGGTGGTTCAGGTTCCCTCGCAGGGTGTTGATTTCCCCGTTGTGCGCCAGATACCTGAAGGGATGGGCCAGGCTCCAGGTTGGGAACGTATTCGTGCTGTAGCGCTGGTGGACAAGGGCCAGAGGGGATTTGAAATGCTCGCTGGCCAGGTCTCCGTAAAATCCTTCAATCTGCGTGCCGAGGAACAGCCCCTTGTACACAATGCTGCGGCTGGAGCAGCTGCACACATAACAGCCTTCCACGCGCCGTTCCATTTCCCGGCGCATCACAAACAGCTTGCGTTCAAATTCCGCCTGATCCGCAAAACCGCTGCCGTCAATGAACAACTGACGAATCAGGGGACATGTGCGCTGGGCGTTTTTACCGATGCTGTCCCGGTCAACGGGAACCTGCCTCCACGCAATCACGCTGCCGCCGTTTTCCGTAACGGCGGCTTCCAATTCCTCTTCATGGCCGCATCCGCCGAACATCATGGCCACCCCGTATTTGCCTCTGGCGGGAAGCTTGTTGGGAAGCGCCAGGCGGAAAAATTCATCCGGAAGGGCCAGCAGAATGCCCGCGCCGTCCCCGGTATCCGGATCGCTTCCCACGGCTCCGCGGTGCATGAGTCTCTTGAGAACAGTAATTCCCATTTCAATGATTTTGTGGCTCGGTTCATTTTTCAGGTCAGCCACCAGGCCCACGCCACAGGCGTCCCTCTCCTGTTCAAAATCATACAATCCCTGCGGCGCGGGAATGCCTGTCTCAAATTGATCGCTATTCATCAGTTTGCTGTTTTGTTTGGGTTAAGCTGACTTATTTGTAGCAAAAACCGTGCCAACATTGCCCAGACTTCCTATTTTCCCGCTTTCAAACTGTTTTACCCCCGTTTTACAAAGACTGACGCGGCTGCCGGCATAACAGGACATTTTGAAGCGGAATAAAAATATCGTTCCCCCCGAGAAGAATTTTTTACATTTTTGTAATCACCCCTTTGTTGCGATTTTACATTTTTGTAATTCATTCTTATGCGCAGTTTTGTTTCCCTTTTTTGCAGCCCCTTCGCCACAATATTCATATTTCACTAATAATCAATAAATTAAAATTAACAACATATTCATGAGAACATTTACCTGAAAAGTTGGCACGCTTCTTGCTGAAGAAAAGGTACAACAGTTAACCATGATGAGTGACTCGACACGAACACAAGCCATCAGCGCCATCGCTTCCCTGCCCGTGGGCGGAGCAAGCGAAAGCGCCCCGGTCAGCATTGATTATTACGGAGCGGATGTCTTCAGCACGGAAGTGATGAAGAAGTACCTGCCCAAAGATACGGCAAAAACCCTCCTGGCCACTATCCAGGACGGACTTCCTCTGAACGCGGACATTGCCGCGGATGTGGCCCACGCCATGAAGCAGTGGGCTCTGGAACGGGGAGCCACTCACTATACGCACTGGTTCCAGCCCATGACGGGCTCCACGGCGGAGAAGCACGATTCCTTCCTAGACCCCAAGGGAATGGAACCCATCATGAGCTTCTCCGGCAAAAACCTGATTGTGAGCGAACCGGACGCGTCCAGTTTCCCTTCCGGCGGCCTGCGCTGCACCTTTGAGGCCCGCGGATACACCGCCTGGGATCCCACCAGCCCCGCCTTCATCAAGAGGCACGGGAACGGAGCCACGCTCTGCATCCCTACCGCCTACTGTTCCTATACGGGAGACGCGCTGGATAAGAAGACTCCGCTGCTGCGCTCCCGCCAGGCATTGGGCAACGCCGTCAAGAAGCTGATGAAGTGCTTCGGCCTTCCGGACGAACACGTGACCATCACGCTGGGGCCGGAACAGGAGTACTTCCTCATTGACAAGAATTTCTACCTGAACCGCCCGGACCTGGTCCAGACAGGGCGCACCCTTTTCGGCGCACCTCCCGCCAAGCACCAGCAGCTGGAAGACCATTATTTCGGCTCCATCAAACCCCGCGTCCTTAATTTCATGAGTGACGTGGAACAGGAACTCTGGAGACTGGGGATCCCGGCCAAGACCCGCCACAACGAAGTGGCGCCCGCGCAATTTGAACTGGCCCCTCTGTTTGAGGACGTGAACCTGGCGATCGACCATAACATGCTGGTGATGGAGGTTCTGCGCCAGCAGGCCAGCAAGCACGGCCTGGTATGCCTGCTTCATGAAAAGCCCTTTGCTGGCGTCAACGGTTCCGGCAAGCATAACAACTGGTCCATTTCCTACGGAAACAAGAACCTGCTTGACCCCGGCTCGGATCCGCAGCAAAACGCCATTTTCCTGACCGTCCTAACCGCCATCATCGAGGCCGTTGACAAGCACAGCGACTTGCTGCGCAATTCCGTGGCCAGCGCCGGGAACGACCACCGCCTTGGCGCGAACGAAGCCCCCCCGGCCATTATCTCCATTTTCCTGGGCGCCCAGCTCAATGAAGTGATTGAGAATATGATCAACGGCTCTTCCGGCTGCGGCAAGCGCAACGATACGCTCAAGATCGGCGTGGACACGCTGCCCGTCCTTCCCCGGGACGCGACGGACCGCAACCGCACCAGCCCGTTCGCCTTCACCGGCAACAAGTTTGAATTCCGCGCACCGGGCTCATCTCAATCCTGCGCGGGTCCCATGATGACCCTGAACACCATTGTGGCGGAATCCCTCGATTCTCTGGCGGAAGAACTTTCCTCCTTCGCTCCGGAAACATTCCTGCCGCAGCTCCAGGAAACGCTCAAGCGCAGGATTTCCGAACACAAGAGAATCATCTTCAACGGGGACAATTATTCGGAAGAATGGGTGAAAGAAGCGGAACGCCGCGGCCTCCCCAACCTGAAAAACACGATGACGGCCCTGCACACCCTGGTGAATGAAAAGAATGTGGCCCTGTTTGAAAAGTACGGCGTCTTTTCCAGGCGGGAGCTGGAATCCAGGTTTGAGATTTTCCTGGAAGAATACCACAGGCGCATCCGCATTGAAGGCCGCCTGTCCTGGGAAATGGCCGCCACCATCATTCTCCCCGCCCTGCGCAATGAATACGAGCAAACCGTTTCCGCGCTCTCCAGGGCGCTGGACGCCAAGCGGACCAGCGGCACCGCCGCCCTGCAGAAGCTGGCGGACAAGCTGGGCGACGCCCTGGATTCCATCGTATCCGACCTGGATACCCTGGAAACGGCGCTTACGAGCTGCCATGAGGACATCCTCGTTGCGATGTCCCGATTGAGAACCAGCGTCGATGCCGCAGAAACCCTGGTGAACGACCGGTCCTGGCCTCTCCCCAAGTACCGGGAAATGCTGTTCATCTATTAGAGGGTGCACCGACGGGCTCCGGAGTTATGCCCCCCCTCGCGGGTCAAGCCTCTGTCCGCAGGGGACGGCACGGCTCCGGAGCCTTGGCGCGCCTTGTTCCGGCCTCCTTTCCCCACCATGTTCAACTGATCCCCACACCCTGAAAATCCGCGTCATTGACCGTAAAAAAACTTTCCTCCGGAGCCCGGCGGGCACTTAATTCCCCCGGCGGAAATCCGCGGTCCAGGATCACAGGATTCTTCCATCGCCATTATGCCTAAAGACACCTCCATTAAAAAGATTCTCGTGATCGGGTCCGGCCCGATCGTCATCGGCCAGGGCTGCGAATTCGACTACTCCGGCACCCAGGCCTGCAAAGCCCTCCGGGAAGAAGGTTATGAAGTAGTGCTGGTGAACTCCAATCCCGCCACCATCATGACGGATCCGGAGACCTCCCCGCGCACTTATATTGAACCGATCACCCCGGAGTTCGTGGAGAAAATCATCATCCGGGAAAAACCGGATGCCCTTCTCCCGACCCTGGGCGGGCAGACGGCCCTGAACTGCGCCATGGAACTGCACCGCAGCGGCGTGCTGGAGAGGGAAAAGGTGCGTATGATCGGAGCCAACGCGGACGCCATTGACCGCGGGGAGGACCGCAACCTGTTCAAGGAAGCCATGCTCCGCATTGGCCTGGACGTGCCGCGTTCCGGCATTGCGCACACCATGGAGGAAGCGCGCCGGGTAGCCGGGGACATCGGTTCCTTTCCCCTGATTGTCCGCCCCGCCTTCACGCTGGGCGGCATGGGAGGCGGCGTGGCGTACAATAAAACGGAATTTGAGGAGATATGCGCCCGGGGGCTGGATCTTTCCCCCGTTTCCGAAATCCTGATTGAAGAGTCCCTGATCGGCTGGAAAGAATTTGAAATGGAGGTAATGAGGGACCGCGCGGACAATTGCGTAGTCATTTGCTCCATTGAGAACATCGACCCCATGGGCGTGCATACCGGGGATTCCATCACCGTAGCTCCCATCCAGACCCTCACGGACCGTGAATACCAGGCCATGCGGGACGCTTCCTTCGCCGTCATCCGGGAGATCGGCGTAGAGACGGGCGGTTCCAACATCCAGTTCGCCATTAATCCGGCCAACGGCCGCATGATTGTCATTGAAATGAACCCCCGCGTTTCCCGTTCCTCCGCGCTGGCTTCCAAGGCCACGGGGTTCCCCATTGCCAAACTGGCCGCCAAACTGGCCGTGGGCTACACGCTGGACGAACTGCGGAATGACATCACGCGGGAAACGCCCGCCTGCTTTGAGCCCACCATCGACTATGTGGTTACCAAGGTCCCCCGCTTCACGTTTGAAAAGTTCAAGCAGGCGGACGAACACCTGACCACGTCCATGAAGTCCGTAGGGGAGGCCATGGCCATCGGACGCACTTTCAAGGAATCCCTGCAAAAGGCCCTGCGCTCCCTGGAAACGGGACGCTGGGGCTGGGGATTTGACGCGAAGGCTCCGCAGGCGCCTTCCGCAGAAGAAATCACGCGGAAACTGGCTGTTCCCACGGCGGAACGCATTTTCTGGATTCAAACGGCGTTCAGCAACGGATTTCCCCTGGATGAAGTGCAGCAGCTCACCCAGATTGATCCCTGGTTCCTGGCGCAAATGCAGGACCTGGCCAGAGCGGGCGACAGCTTGGACAAGCTGGATCTGCGGGAAGCCAAGAAGCTGGGCTTTTCCGACCGGCAAATCGCCCTGGCCCGGGGAACCACGGAAGAAAACATCCGGAAGGAACGTCTGGAACAGGGCATTGTGCCCGGATACCGGCTGGTGGATACCTGCGCCGCGGAGTTCGAAGCCTACACCCCCTACTTTTATTCCACCTATGGAGATGAAAATGAAGCCCGCGAAACAGGCAGAAAAAAAATCCTCATCCTAGGCGGCGGCCCGAACCGCATTGGCCAGGGGATTGAATTCGACTACTGCTGCGTGCACGCCTCCATGGCTCTGCGGGAAATGGGTTATGAAACCATCATCGTAAACTCCAACCCGGAAACCGTCTCCACGGACTACGATTCCTCCGACAAGCTTTTCTTTGAACCCCTGACGCTGGAAGACGTGCTTCATATCTGCGAGCAGGAGAAGCCGGACGGAGTCATCGTCCAGTTCGGAGGCCAGACTCCGCTGAACCTGGCCAACGCTCTGGAAGCCCACGGCGTGCCCATCATCGGCACCAGCCCCAAGGCCATTGACCTGGCGGAAGACCGCGAACATTTCTCCGCCCTGTTGAAGGAACTGGGGCTGAAACAGGCGGATGCAGGAACGGCCACCAATGTGGAGGACGCCGCAGCCATTGCCGCGCGCATCGGTTACCCGGTGCTGCTGCGCCCCTCCTTCGTGCTGGGCGGACGCGGCATGATCATTGTATATGAGGAAAAAGAACTGCGCCGGTACATGAATGAAGCTGTGGAAGCTTCCGAAGAACGCCCCGTGCTGATTGACCGCTTCCTGGAAAACGCCGTGGAGATTGACGTGGATGTCATCGCGGACAGGGAGCGCGCCGTCATCGGAGCCATCATGCAGCATGTGGAACCGGCGGGCATCCATTCCGGGGACTCCGCCAGCATGATTCCCGCCATGGGCATTTCCATGAAAATGCACAAGGAAATCACGCGGGCTTCCAAGGAGCTGGCGCGCAAACTGAACGTCTGCGGGCTGATGAACATCCAGTTTGCCGTAAAAGATGAACAGCTTTACGTCATTGAGGTGAATCCGCGCGCTTCCCGCACCGTGCCGTTCGTCTCCAAATCCATCGGAAGGCCCCTCGCCAAGCTGGCCGCACAGGTCATGGCCGGCCAAACGCTGGCGGAACTGGGCTTTACCCGGGAAATCACTCCGGAATACTATTGCGTGAAGGAAGCCGTTTTCCCATGGGGCCGCTTCCCGGGCATCGACGTGGTGCTGGGGCCGGAGATGAAATCCACCGGAGAGGTAATGGGCATTGATCCCGACCCGGACATCGCCTTCGCAAAATCCCAGGTCAGCGCATTCAATCCCCTGCCGACGGAAGGCAAAGTCTTCATTTCCGTGAATGACCGGGACAAGGACCGGGTGCTTCACATGGCCCGGCAGCTGGCTGACATGGGATTCACGCTGTGCGCCACGCGCGGCACGATGATTCACCTGCTCCAGCACGACATTGAATGCGAACGCGCCTACAAAGTCAACGAGGCGCGCCGCCCCAACATCGTGGACCATATTAAAAACGGGGATATTGATTTCATCATCAACACGCCCGGCTCCCACGACGCGCGAGCGGACGACATCATCATCCGTTCCTCCGCCATTGCCGCCAAAACCTCCTATTGCACCAACCTGGCTTCCGCGCAGGCCTGCGTGAACGCCATTGAGGCGCTGAAGAACAAAAATCTTCAGGTGTGCACCATTCAGGAATACCACGCCCAAAACCTTTAATCCCGCACCACCTACAGCATACTTACATCACCATGAGAGCCATTCTCGCACTGGAAGACGGAAGCGTCTTCATCGGTTCGCACTTCGGGGCCACGGGCACGGAAGTGGGGGAAGCCTGCTTCAACACGTCCATGACCGGCTATCAGGAAGTATTGACGGATCCGTCCTACAGCGGCCAGATCGTCACCATGACCTATCCCCTGATCGGCAATTACGGCGTCAACCCGGAAGACGGGGAATCAGACAAAGCGCAGGTCAGCGGTTTTGTGGTGGCGGAGCTGGCGAAGGTTCACTCCAACTGGCGGGCCACGGAATCCCTGGGCCCGTGGCTGGAAAAACAGGGCGTCATCGGCATTGAAGGGGTGGATACACGCAAAATCGCCAAGCATCTGCGCTCCGCCGGTGCCATGCGCGCCTGCCTCACCACGGAGCTGACTCCTGAGGAAGCCGTGGAAGCAGCCAGAAACGCCCCCTCCATGGAAGGCTGCAACATCGTGGACAAAATCGGTTCCCGCCCTATGGCGCCGGAGGAAGTGGACGCGCTGGTTACGGAAAAAGCTCTGCCCCCTGCGGAATACGATATCGTAGCCTTTGACTTCGGCATTAAATACAACATCCTGCGCCAGTTGAGGGAAAACGGCTTCCGCGTAACCGTAGTTCCCGCCCATACGAAGGCGGAGGAAGTGCTGGCCATGAACCCGGACGGAGTTTTTCTTTCCAATGGTCCGGGAGATCCCGCCACGCTGACGGACATTCACCGGGAAGTGGCTGCCTTGATTGGGAAAGTGCCCATGTTCGGCATCTGCCTGGGCCATCAGATTATTTCCCACGCGCTGGGAGCGAAAACCTTCAAGCTGAAATTCGGGCACCGGGGCGCGAACCATCCGGTCAAAGACCTGAAAACGGGTAAAATCAGCATCACATCCCAGAACCACGGTTTTGCCGTGGATCCGGCCACCGTTCCGGACGACGTGGAAATAACGCTGATCAATCTGAATGACAATACCGTGGAGGGCATCGCCCACAGGACGCTTCCCGTATTCAGCGTGCAATACCACCCGGAAGCGGCTCCCGGCCCCAGGGATCCCCAGTACCTGTTCCGGGACTTCAAGCAGATGATCGCCTCCACCAGGCGGCAGGAGGTACGCTGAGCCATACGGACCACCTTCAAGACCAGAGCATTTTTCTCGCCTCACAGGGAAAAATGCTTTATTTATGCACCGAAGCGCATGAATTTCATGCTCTGGGAGAGGGTTCCTTTCATCAATCACTCCCGCCAGCAAACCACCTACACACCACATGAGCAAAATCGCATTAATCTCCGGCATTACGGGTCAGGACGGCTCCTTTCTCGCAGAATTCCTGATTGATAAAGGGTATGAAGTACACGGCATCCTGCGCCGGTCCTCCTCCTTCAACACGGGACGCATCGAACACCTTTACCTGGACGAATGGGTGCGGGACATGAAAAAGAACCGGCTGGTCAACCTTCATTACGGAGACATGACGGATTCCAGTTCCCTCATCCGCATCATCCAGACCGTGCAGCCGGATGAAATCTACAATCTGGCAGCCCAGAGCCATGTGAAAGTCAGCTTTGACGTACCGGAATACACGGCGGAAACGGACGCCGTGGGAACCCTCCGCATGCTGGAAGCCGTCCGCATTCTGGGCATGGAAAAGAAATGCCGCATTTACCAGGCCTCCACGTCCGAGCTCTTCGGGCTGGTGCAGGAAGTTCCCCAGAAGGAAACCACGCCGTTTTATCCCCGCTCCCCTTACGGCGTAGCCAAGCAATACGGATTCTGGATCACCAAGAATTACCGGGAATCCTACGGCATGTTCGCCGTCAACGGCATCCTGTTCAACCACGAAAGCGAACGCCGCGGGGAAAACTTCGTTACCCGCAAGATCACGCTGGCGGCGGCCCGCATTGCCCAGGGCATGCAGGACAAGCTTTACCTGGGCAACCTGAACGCCCTGCGCGACTGGGGGTACGCGAAGGATTACGTGGAATGCATGTGGCTGATTCTCCAACACGACAAGCCGGAAGACTTCGTCATCGCCACCGGGGAAATGCACACGGTACGGGAATTCTGCACGCTGGCCTTCCGTGAAGCCGGAATAGAGCTGGAATGGGAAGGGGAAGGCGTGGAAGAACGCGGCCGCGACAGGAAGACGGGCAATATCCTGGTGGAAGTGGATCCCAAATATTTCCGCCCTGCCGAAGTTGAACAACTGCTGGGAGACCCCACCAAGGCTAAAACCCTTCTTGGCTGGAATCCCACCTCCACGCCGTTTGAGGAGCTCGTGCGCATCATGGTGCGCCACGACATGGAATACGTCAAAACTCCCGTCCGTTTCTGAGATGAACAAAAACAGCAGAATCTTTGTGGCCGGACACCGCGGCCTCGTTGGTTCCGCCATCTGGAAATCTCTGGAAAACAAAGGCTATTCCAACCTGATTGGACGGACGCACCAAGAACTGGACCTGGAAGATCCTGCGGCCGTCCGGGAATTCTTTGACCGGGAAAAGCCGGAATACGTCTTTCTGGCGGCGGCGTTTGTGGGCGGCATCATCGCCAATTCCCGCTACCGGGCGGACTTCATCTTCCGCAACCTCCAGATTCAGCAGAACGTTATCGGGGAAAGTTTCCGGCATGGCGTATCCAAGCTCCTCTTCCTGGGGAGCACCTGCATCTACCCGCGCGAAGCGCCCCAGCCCATGAAGGAAAACGCCCTGCTTACCTCCCCGCTGGAATACACCAACGAACCTTATGCCATCGCCAAAATAGCGGGGCTGAAGATGTGCGAAAGCTTCAACCTGCAATACGGCACCAACTACATCGCCGTCATGCCTACGAACCTGTACGGCCCCAATGACAATTTCCACCTGGAAAACAGTCATGTGCTGCCCGCCATGGTGCGCAAGATACACCTGGCCAAGTGCCTGATGGAAGGAGACTGGAACGCCGTGCGGAAAGATCTGGATATGCGCCCTGTGGAACAGGTGGACGGAACGGCTGAAGAAAGGGAAATCCTGGCCGTGCTGGACAAATACGGCATCACCCCCGGTTCCGTGGAACTGTGGGGTACGGGAACTCCCCTGCGCGAATTCCTGTGGAGCGAAGACATGGCGGACGCCTGCGTCCATGTGATGGAGCAAGTGGATTTCAGCCAGTTGCAAGAAGGAGGCAGGGAAGTGCGGAACTGCCATATCAATATCGGCACCGGGAAGGAAATCTCCATCGGCGGACTGGCCCGGCTGATTGCCGCTACGGAAGGCTACCGGGGCAATCTGGTGTTCAACGCAGACAAGCCGGACGGCACCATGCGCAAGCTGACGGACGTCTCCAGGCTGCATTCCCTGGGCTGGAAACACCGGGTGGAGCTGGAAGAAGGAGTGGAACGCATTTACCGGTGGTATCTGAGCCGGATGTGCGCTGCCGGCAACTGACCTTTCCGTCGGCTCCCCCCCCTCACCCCATGACCAGCCACCCGGACAAGCAAAATCCACCCCCCGCCAAAGCCAGCTTGTGGGCGTTAAGCCCCCTGCTGGTTTTCTTCCTGCTTTACCTGGTCATCTCCATAGCCGTACAGGATTTTTACGCCGTCCCGGTAACGGTGGCCTTTACGGCGGCGGCCGTCTGGGCCGTTTTCATTACCCGCGGAAAAAGCATGGCGGAACGGGTGGATCTGTTTTCCTCCGGAGTGGCCAACCGGAACATCCTGATGATGATCTGGATTTTCGTGCTGGCAGGAGCCTTCGCCCAGGCGGCCAGGGACATGGGGGCCATTGACGCTACCGTCCAGCTCACGCTGCGGCTCCTGCCGGACAATCTGCTGCTTGCCAGCGTTTTCATCGCCTCCTGCTTCATCTCCCTCTCCGTAGGAACTTCCGTAGGCACCATTGTCGCCCTGGCTCCCGTAGCCACGGGGCTGGCGCAGGCCACTCAGGTCAGCGCCGGCATGATGACGGCCATTGTGGTGGGAGGAGCATTCTTCGGAGACAATCTTTCCTTCATTTCAGACACCACGATCGCCGCCACCCGTACGCAGGGCTGCTCCATGCGGGACAAATTTCAGGCCAACCTCAAGGTAGTGCTTCCCGCCGCCCTGCTGGCCCTGGCCTGCTACATCCTGCTCGGATGGAACGTGCAGTCCCCCTCCACGGCGGACACCTCCATTGAATGGATGAAAGTATTCCCCTATCTGCTCGTGCTGGCGACGGCCCTGGCAGGAATCCACGTCATGACCGTTCTGACCCTGGGACTCCTTGCCACGGGGCTGATTGGCATCGGCATGGGTTATTTCTCCTTCATCGCCTGGTTCCAAGCCATGGGCAGCGGAATGACCGGCATGGGAGAACTGATTATCGTTACTTTGCTGGCAGGCGGCGTGCTGTCCCTCATTCGTTTCAACGGGGGCATCGCGTACATTATCGAAAAAATCACGGCCCATATCCGCAGCAGGCGCGGCGCGGAATTCAGCATTGCCGGATTGGTCTCCCTGGCCAACCTCTGCACGGCCAACAATACGATCGCCATCATCACGGCTGGCCCCATCGCCAAGGAAATCGGCGATAAATTCCATATCCCTCCCAAGCGCAGCGCGAGCATTCTGGACACTTTTTCCTGCCTGGTTCAGGGAGTCATCCCTTACGGGGCTCAAATGCTCATGGCCGCCGGAATCTCCCAGGTCTCCCCCCTGCTGATCATGGAATACCTGTATTATCCCCTGATTCTGGGCGTCTGCGCCACCCTTGCCATTGCGCTGCCCCGGGGAGGAAAGGGAAGACGGCGGAAACGCTGAAAATCCCATGAGGGAAAAGGACGGCAAAGGCAGCCTTTTTCGTTACCGACATGTTATCCTTGTTATCCTCATGTTACTCAACAGATGGGATTCTTATGCTATCATACATGTATGAGCCTTCATATAGAACCCACGGAAGACGCAGTGGACACCCTGCGCAAGGAAAGGCGGAAAAATTATATTGCCGCATTCGCGACATCCATTCTCTCCGTCGTTTTGGCAGGAGCCATTCTCTACTCTCTGACGATCATCATCGCTCCCCCGGAAGAGCCCAAGGTCGTCGGCTACATTACGCCGGACGATGCTCCGCCGTCGGACACGCCTCCGCCGCCGGAAGTGCAGAGGGAAACTTCCTCTTCTTCCCACGCGGAGACGCCCGTCAAGGTTGTAGTGGCAGCGGCCGCCGCTCCGGTGAGCCTCCCCAAGATTGACATTGACGCGCCTGATGAACCCGTCATGCTGGAGGAAGGAACCGCCCTCGGCATGGGAGACGGCTTCGGCCCCGACCTGGGGGACGCCACTTCCGCCTTCGGTACGTCCCAACCCTCCGGAAGCACGCTGGTAGGGACCTTTTACGACACCAAGCAAACTCCTGGCGGACGTCCTACCAATCTGTCTCAGGAACAGTTTTGTTCCGTTCTTTCCCGCTTCATTAATCGAGGGTGGGATGAAAAGGATATGAACCGTTTCTATAAGGCGCCCCAACAGCTTTACGCAGCGCAGTTCTACGTTCCCAGAACATCCGCCAATGACGCGCCTAAGGCCTACGGTTGCGCGGACAAAGTCAAACCAAGCCGATGGATTGCCATCTATCGCGGCAAAGTGCGCGCTCCAAAATCCGGAACATTCCGCTTTGTCGGAGCTGGTGACGACGTCATTGCCGTACGCTTCAATAACGAAAATGTGTTTGATTATGGCTGGTTCCAGGCATCACTAGGGAAAATAACCGCTAATCCAAAATGGATAGCAGCCATGGAAAACAAACCTGGAAACGACGACCTGAAAAAGGAGCTTAAGAGTGTGGGCATCAATACCCCACCGGTCACTTTCTATAAGTACTCTTCCTCCGGACACTGGAACAGCTCGCTGGGAGGCGTTGCGGCCGGTAAAACATTCAAAGTGGAACAGGGAAAGGTATACCCCATTGAAATTCTGATTAGCGAAATTCCTGGGGGAGAATTCGGCATGGCCCTGCTTCTGGAGGAAGTGGGCATGCCCCCCCTGAACAAGGATCCTAAAACGGGAGCCCCCATCCTGCCTCTGTTCCGGACCAACTACGGCGTCCCGAAACCGGACAAGAACAAGGAACACGTGCCATTTGACGAAATCGGCATTGTTTGGGAATCCATCAAATAACCCGTCAGTTCCTCCCTTTCTATGCCCACAGGAAACCCTGTGGGCATTTTGCTTGCCCGCCTATAAAAGATAGCCTACGCTTCCGCCACAGCCATGCAGCCTTTTCGCTTTCATTCCATCTACCAGCCGCGCATCTGGGGCGGCCAGAGTATGAGAACCATGCTGGGACGGGAACTGCCCGACCGGGAAACAGCCTATGGGGAGGCGTGGGAAATCAGCGACCGTCCGGAAGCCATGAGCATCGTAAAAGACGGCGAATGGGCAGGAATGCCCCTGCACCGGCTGTGGGAAGAACGCCGGCAGGAAATTTTCGGGCCCGGCTACGAACGTTTCCCTCGATTTCCCCTGCTCTGCAAAATTCTGGATGCCCGCGAAAACCTTTCCGTCCAGGTGCATCCCCCGGAACGCACGGCGGCAGCCCGGCAGGGAGAAGTAAAAAATGAGATATGGTACGTACTGCACGCAACTCCGGATGCCCGGATTTACGGGGGAATGAAGGAGAACGCCTCACTTCCGGACATCCGTCATGCGGCGGAAACGGGACAAATGGAGCAGTTGATAAGCTCCGCCCATTTGGAACCGGGGGAACATCTTTACATTCCGGCGGGACTGGTTCATGCCATCGGCGCCGGACATCTCATTGCGGAAATCCAGCAGAACAGCGATACCACCTACCGCCTTTATGACTGGAACCGCACGGATGCCTCCGGACGAGGGCGGGAACTGCATCTGGAACAGGCATTGGATTCCATCGGGGAATTCCGGGAACTCTGCCAGTGCCCCGGCTACCTGACGGAAATGCCGCATTTCACCACAAAGGAATACCGTCTGGATAAGGGAGAACGGTTCACCCAGCCGGACTCATCCCGCTTCGCTGTTTTCACGGTTCTCCACGGTTCCGTGTGCTGGGACGGAAAAACGGCCCGGAAGGGCGAATTCATCCTATCCCCGGCAGGCGCGGATGATGTCACTGCGGCAGAAGCAGAGACTGTTTTACTTTTAACAACGGTTTAAACAGATCAATATGACAAAAAAAGCGAAGAATTCGGCACAATGCTGAAGCTTTCGCACTTTTTCGTTGCAAAGAAGAAGGGCGAATCTTAGCGTGGACTTAACTTTTCCCGCATCCGTGCTGAAAATTCCCCATCTTCCGGCCTTTGTATGAGCAATATTTCCACCATCGCCGCTTATCTTGCCCGCTTTTCCGGTCAGCTCCAGCCCATGCTGGAGAAAGTCCAGGGCATGGACCGCAGAACTTTTCTGCTGGAAACCGCCGCCCTGCTTGCCCTGACCAGTTGTTCGGGACCTTCTGGAAAAGCAGGAATGGCACCCATGATCTCCTTTAAGCCCTCTGGAGTCCCCGTGGTGAAACGTTCTCCGCGCCAGTTGCTGGCGGAATGCAACGTCCGGCCTATGTTCATGCCTAAATCTTCTCCGCTCCGCCGCCGTTCTTCCCGAATGAAGCCGCGCTTCATTACCATGCACAACACGGAAAACCCGTCCGCAGACGCCATGCAGCACGCGCGCGCCCTGAATAACGGAGCTTTGCGCTGCAACTGGCATTATACAGTAGATCCGTACGTGACCATGCAGCATATCCCCCTGAATGAAACAGGGCGCCATGCGGACCGGGGCGGCCCCGGAGACATGTACTCCATCGGCATTGAAATGTGTGAGAAGCGAGGACAAAGCATCGTCAAAACCTTTGACCGCGCCGCCAAGCTGGCGGCCTACAACATGTATGCCCACGATATTCCCCTGCGGAATGTTGTGCCCCACTACTACTGGACCGGCAAGCGTTGCCCCCATCTTCTGTTGGACAATGGCAAACCCGGCTTCAAATGGTCCTGGTTCATCTCCCGCGTGGATTACTATTACCGCTGCATCAGCTGATACCGGACAATACTTCCCCCCTGCGCAGGAAGATGGGGAATATTTATCATGCGGCCTACAACGGCTTTGCCGCCGGAGAACGGTTAACAATCTCCCGCCATTTCATTAAAACCGCTTTGGGGAAAATGCCTCTCAAAAAAGCCGTTCCCTCCTGCCCGTTATTTCTGAAGCATATTCCTTTCCAGAGCCCCGACTCGGTTCCCTTTCTGGAAAAGACTTCCAGAAAAAGAACCGGGGCAATTCGCCTTATGGCATGACCGGATCCTCCGGCATCAGAATAGACGCCACGGCAAAAGCGGCAATGCCTTCCCTGCGGCCCAGCGCGCCAAGCTGTTCATTCGTGGTGGCCTTGATGCCCACACGGGCCGTGGAGATTCCCAGAGCAGTTCCCAAAGCTCCTTTCATCTGCTCCAAATAAGGAGAAATGCGGGGAGATTCTGCAATAAGGGACGAGTCCACATTCACGATGCGACCGCCGCGCTCCCGGATCAGAGAGACGGCTTTCGCCACAATATCCAGAGAAGGAATGTCCTTGCAGGCAGGATCTCCCGGCGGGAACCAGTAGCCGATGTCCGGCAACCCGGCAGCGCCCAGCAAAGCGTCCGCAATGGAGTGGCATAAAACATCCGCGTCGGAATGGCCGTCCAGGCCTCGGGAAGAAGGAATATGCACGCCGCCCAGCATCAAGGGGCGCGGAACTTCCGCAAAACGGTGGATGTCATAGCCGATTCCGGTCAAAGCAATCATGTTTTTCATGCGGTACTGCGGCAATAATGTTCAGGCTATTCTCCCAGTGCTTCCATAACAGGGATGTGACCGTTCCATGCGACAATGGCGAATTGTTCAGGATTGTCTTCCTTCGGTTCCAAAACAACCTTGCCTCCGGCTGCTTCCACCAGCAAAACCCCGGCAGCGACATCCCAGATGGAAATGACGCTTTCCACATAGGCGTCAAATCTGCCGCAGGCAATATAAGCCAGGGCCAAAGCGGCGGAACCGTTATTGCGCACCTTGCGTACCTGCCAGGCGATCTTGGCGAAGCGTTCAATCCCTTTTTCCTTGGAACCGTCCGTCTTGCCGTGCCCCACGAATACCACGGCTTCCGCCATGCGTTCCCGCCGGCTGCAATGCATGGGTTGATCATTCATGTATGGAATCCCGCCCTTTTCCACATGCCAGCATTCATCCATCATGGGGTCGTAAATCACCCCAAGAACCACTTCCCCGCGGCGGCGCAAAGCTATGGAGACACAGAACCAGGGAATCGTGTAAAAATAATTCACCGTCCCGTCAATGGGGTCTACAATCCATTCATATTCACTGTTCCTGTCCCCGGTGTATCCTTCTTCGCCCAAGACGGCGTGGTGGGGAAACACGGAGAGGATTTCCTCCGTAATCAGTTTCTGGGAGAGCTTGTCCAGCTCCAGCTTGATGTCATTCTGGCTGGCTTCATCCACCTTCTTTTGCTCATAAAAATGCTTCTTCAGGAAAGCTCCGGCGGATTTGGCGGCCTGAATGGCCGTGGTCATTTCAAGTGAGTGTCTCATGATGCTTTACTAATGGAAAATTGAATTTCACTGGGGCCCCTGTTCCGCAGGATTCTCCCGCTCCCGGCGTTCCCGGACGGCTTTTCTGCGGCCTTCCTCCGCACGGTCATACACTTCCCCAGCCAGGGAGGAACAGGTTGCTGCCAATGCTGCGGCAATCCCCTTCTTCTCATAGATGGCATCCTCCGGAGAATCAAAGCCCACCCAGACAAAAACCGTGAAATAACGCCCCATGACGGCGGAAAAATGCCCCGTATTCCCAGGAAGCCTGACATTGACGAATGTTTTCCTGGCTCGTTCGTCATAGCGGAAGGGAGGAAGGGACGCCACCAGATGGGCGGATTCCCTAGGCAGGATTTCCCGGCGGCTTTCTTCCGGAGAAGGAGCATTCACCATCACCAGGTTCTTTTTGGTGGTGCCCACCTGCCTGACGGAGGAAATATTTACATTGAGCCCGTCATTTCCGATGAGATACAGGGCATTGACGGCATGCGAGAGAGGTATGCGGAACCTGCCGGTATACAAGTCCGAAGAACGGGGAAGTTCCCCTTTGTAGCCGGCCTTTTGCGCCGTTTCTATTACCGTATGGAAACCTACCCCGCGGCCAGTGACTTCCGGATTGCTGCGGATAACGGTTCTACGCTGGTCAACGGCGCACAAATTGACGATGGGAGTAAACAGGTCGCCGGGCATTACCTTGGACTGCCACCGGTCCAGACCGTCCTGGGCGGAGCGCCCCCCTGTTACGGCCAGCAACTCCCCTTTACGGGAATCCACGCACAATATGGCCGCTTGCACACAATGATTCAACTGGTTATCCACCCTTTTGGGCAGCCCCGCCCACACGGAAGAAGATTCCAGAGCGGCCAGTATAGGCTCGCTTACATCTTCAACCATCCGCTGGAATTCCAAATCCAGCGTGGTCATGACAAAAATGCTGGAGGTTCCCTCCTGCTCGTCGCAGCAATCCAGGTCCCCCAATTCACGGGAAACGACCAGAACGGGATAAGAACCGGGCCGCGCTTCCCGTTTACCAGCCACTGCCATCGGTTCGCGGAGCGCCCGCCATAATTGTTCCCGGGTAATAAATTCACACTCAAACATTCTTTCCAGCGTCGCATTGCGGACTTTAACGGCTGCCTCCGGGCTGTAAACAGGATTGTAGATGGAAGGTCCGCGCACCAACCCGGCCAGGGTAGCACACTCCGCCAGTGTCAAATCCGCCACTTTTTTGCCGAAATACAAATCCGCCGCCTGCGCAATTCCATAGCATTGCTGGCCAAAATAAATGCGGTTCAGGTAAGCCGTCAGAATTTCATCCTTGGAATACTTGCCCTCAATGCGGCGGGCCACGGCCATTTCCAGAACCTTGCGATCCAGGGTCTTCCCCCCCAGTTCATAACAATTCCGCGCCAGCTGCATCGTAATGGTGGAAGCTCCCTGGGCATAAGACAACGTAGTCAGATTCCGGCAAATGGAACGGATAATGGAAGAGTATACAATGCCGCCATGCTCGAAGAAATCTTCATCCTCCCGCGCAATGAAAGCATTCACCAGATTATCAGGCAGTTCATTGCGCGCTACATACACCCGGTCATGATCTGTCAAGGTGCCTATCCACTGGCCGTTGCGGTCATATGCGGCGCAATTTTCCAACGGTGCCAAAACCTCGTCCAGCTCATACTGGTCCGCTCTCCATGCATAAACGAGAAGAACAATGATGAAAGCGATAGGAATGAGGCTGAACCACAACAGCAGACGGCCCAGATTGCGAGGCAGCAATCCGAACAGATCATACCATCTTTTACGCCTGTTCTCCATTCCGGGTTTAATCCTTAAAGGCTTATCGTGCATCCGGAGGCAGAGGCTCTCCATCCTGTTTCCAATCCGGGAATTCCTTTTGCAGGCGTGCCCGGTATTGGGAAGCCTCCGACTTGCGCCCAGCCTTGTCCAAAGCTTCCGCCGCCTTGAACAGAGCCTTGGGTTTCAATTCAGCGTCATTGACAAACAACTCGGCCGTAACGCCGTAATGCTTGGCCGCTTCATCAAACTTTTTCTCCGCATAGGAAATATCCCCCAGAACAATTTTCAAGGAAGCCATCAAAGGACCTTCCACACCCAGAGCCAGCGCTTCTTCCGCCGTCTTCCTGGCATCCGCATACTTGCCCAGCCCCAGAAGAATGGAAGCCTTGTCCAGCATGCCGTCCGCACGGCGGTAAGGCTGGTCCTCATCCTTCAGGAAATTGTTGGAAGCCACCAGGGCGCGGTCATACTTTCTGAGCGCCAGACGCACCTTCGCCAAATTGCGCCAAATCACCTTCTTCACATTTTGAAGCTGGTCGTTCTGCGTAGCCCAGGTCATATACTTGTCCGCCGTTTCCAGATCCTTCATTCCATAAGCCTGAAGACCCAGCCATGCGGGAATAACGTCCGGCACACGGGCCACGGCGGAAGGATTTTCCTTTTGCAGGGTTTCCAGGGCTTCCTTCAGTTTATTCACGTCCTGGAGCTTGTGATAGGACAGGACGGAAAGCACATTGACTTGTTCCCCGTATTTCTGGGGATCCAGCGTCTTGGCCTCCGCCATATGGCTGATGGAAGACTTGAAATCTCCCTGGTCAAACGCCGCGCGCCCCAGCAGGAAATGAGCTTCAGCAAGAGCGGCAGGAGACGCCTTCGGAAAATTCTGAATCAGACCTTCATAATACTTCGCCATGTTCGCCATATCCTGGCGTCCCGCATAAATCTGAGCGGCCCTCTGCCATGCGGCAGCGGCGGATTCGGCTTTCGGCCAGCGGGCAATCACACGGTCAAAATCCATCAGCGCCTCAGCCTCCTTCTTGGTCTTGGCATACATGTCTCCACGCAATGTCAATGCCTCACAAATGCGGGGATCCTTCGGAAAATCATTGATAAAATCCGTCAGCAGCTTGGCGGCCACGCCTCTGTTCCCAGCCTGAGCGATTGCCCACGCGCTCTTATATAAAATATCCGCACGCATCTTCGGGGGCACCTTGTCAAAATCAATGCTGGCATAAAACCGGGCGGCATCCGCCGGATTGGAGCTGAACAGGCTTTCTGCAGCCATCAGGCGCACCATATCATGCAGTTCACTGGTAGGAAAAGCCTTGGCATAATGGTTCAAAAAACTCTGAGCCCGCTGGGGAAGATCTTTCTGCTTGAGTTCATTATAACACAGCAACCGATAAAAGGAGGCTTGCATGGCCTCCTGCGTATAAGGAACGGCCTTTTCCGCTTCCAGAAAGAAATCCGCCGCTTTCCGGTATTCTTTCAATTTATAGGCGGCCTGTCCCAGCAGCATCAACAGACGCACCTGTCCGTCCTTTGTCGGCATCTTTATTCCCTTCTGCTGCTCATGCTGGGAAAGTATCTCCTTGTACTTGCCCATATTGTACAGCCCCAGAAAAAGCCCCATTCGGGCTTCCGGAGCCATCTCCTTCAAAGATTCATCCTTCAAAAGCTGTTCATAGAGGCCCTGGGCTTCCGCAGTCTTCTTCAGTTTGGTAGCCAGCATGGCGGCCTGAAGGGTGGCGATTCCCCGGTTCCTGTTATCCACACCGGGCGTTTCCAGCACCTTGCGATATTCTGAATAAGCTTCTCCCAGGCGTCCCGTATCCGCACACAGGGCGGCATATCCCATCCGGGACACCAGAACAAACTTGGCATTCGCTTCCGGGTTGCCCATCACCGCGCAAAACATGGTAGCGGCAGCCTCCGGATTGCCGCTGGAAAGAAACAGGCGCCCCATGCGATACTGGGCGTCCACCTTCAAATCATTCTGTTCCGCATTGCGAATCACGAGCTGGTAATACTGAATGGCCTTATCCGTTTCCCCGGCAGAGGAAGCGTCTGTCGCCAGGCGGTAGGCGGAGGCGGCAACCAGGGAGGGGCTGCCTGTCTGAATCAATCTGAGGAACAGGGCGTGTGCCTCATCTTTCCTGCCCAGCTCCTCCAAACACATGGCAGCACGATACTCTGCCAGGGGAGCCTGGGCAGACCGGGGGAAGCGTTGGGTAAATTCCAGATACTTACGCAAGCTTAAATCAAGAAGGCGCCCATATTCCTGCCGGTTCTCCTTCGTAGCCGGAGCCTGGGCCTGCTTGTACAGCATGTCAGCCATATCCAGCGTATCCTGCTCCGGATTGGCGACCAGCGGACCATCCGCGATGGGAGCGGCATCCGGAATATTTTCCTGGGCGACGGAAAACATCGCCAAAGTTATTAAACCTGCATTAATGAAAAAGAACGCTTTCATGAAGCCTGGGAATTGGAAACATTGATGGAAGACGGAGCCGGAGGACGCGTGGAAAAAGAAACGTTATTCAGCCCGGCTTTCAAACATGCGTCCATCACATGTACCACCACGCCGGATTCCGCCTTTTCATCCACGCGGATACGAACGAGCATGGTTTTGTCCAAGCGGGCGACGGAAAAAAGCTTGTCTTCCAGCTGCGGCATCGTATACGGCTGACGGTTAATTACCACGGTACCATCTTTACGGATATTCACGATAATTTCATTGGACACGGTTTCACCGGGCTTGGGAGTCTCCGCCGAAGGAAGATTGATGGAAAGATCCGGTTCATCATCCTCAAATGTCTGGGTTACGACGAAAAACACCAACAGCAGAAATACGATGTCCAGCATGGGGGCCAATTGAAACCCGATGGGACTGGGCATTTTATAGTGAAATTTCATACATTCTTCCGGTGAGGTGAGGAAGCAGACGCATTCCGGCTAGAGCCCGCGCACATCGCGCAGGGAAGTGGGGTCTACGGGAACCTTGGGGAGCTCCTCTTCATGAAAAGCGCCGGCTCGCGGCTTCTGAAGCTGGGTGGCAACTACGGAAACGCTGTGCGTGACGGCGGCTTCCAGGTCACCCACCCGTTTATGCACACGGCTGCGGAAATATACATAAGCCAGGATGGCGGGAATGCCAAGCATCAGGCCGCCCGCCGTCGTAATCAAGGCTTCCGCCACGCCGCCCGCCATGTCAATACGTTGCTTGCCCCCGGAAAAATCACCGTTGGCAATCTCAAAAAAGGTTTTCATCATCCCGACCACGGTCCCCAACAGCCCCAGCATGGGAGCTACGGCGCCAATATCCGACAGCCAGGAAATCTGGCGGCTTAGGAACCCCGCCTGCCGTCCTCCTTCCGCAGAGGCTATCTCCCTCACCTCCTCAAACTGGGCGGAGGGGTTGCGCAACATGAAGTTGGCTACAGTCAACATCACGCGGGCGTAGCAGGAATCTCCATTCTTGCAGAGGATGGAAAGCCCCGTGTAATCCCGCTTGCGGATGAAAGATTCCGCCTGTTCCACCAGTTTGGTAGGCAAAACGGCGGCAGCACGGGTAGAAAAGCAGCACATGACCAGCACCACCACTCCGGCGATGGATAACAGAAGCAGCGGCCACATGATGAAACCGCCTTTCATGAACAGCTCGGAAAGGGGATAATTTCTATCTCCCACCACAAAATCCATGGCGGCGGCCAGCGTGGTAAACGGTACAGGGTTCATACAAAAGACATAGAGGATTATACAGAAGAAGTTTTCCTAGGCAAGCCAAGTAGCCGTAATACAGTACGTTTCCGCAGTTCCATTTCTTGCCTCATATGGCATAATGCCTGCGTGGCAGACCGCGAGCAACCAACCCTGAAAGAACTCTGGAGGGAAACTCCGCACAAACCAGGCGTTTATATCATGAAAGACGCCCAGGGAAATACTATCTACGTGGGCAAAGCCAAGGACCTCCACCGCCGCCTGGGCAATTATTTTTCTCCTACGGGAGCCACACTCTCCAACCATAAGACAAGAGCGCTCATTAATGCTATTGCGTCATTTGATTATTTTGAAACCAGAAATGACCAGGAGGCTTTTCTGCTGGAAAGCAAACTGATCAAACAATATCGCCCACATTACAATATCCAGATGAAGGACGACAAGCGCTACCCCCTGCTGAAAATTCCGAAGGGGGAAAAACTGCCTCGCTTCCAGCTGGCGCGAGTGCGCAAAGATGACGGCGCGCGCTACTTCGGCCCCTTTGTCCACTCCCAGGCTCTGTACGCCACGCAGGAATGGCTCAACCGGCACTTCCGATTGCGAACCTGCAAGACAAAAAATCCGGGAATCCATGACTTCAGGCACTGCCATGCGGATGTGATTCGCAACTGCTCCGCTCCATGCGTTGGCCGCATTTCCATCAATGATTACAACCGGAACTTTGACCAGGCGGTGCGCCTGCTGGAAGGAACGGGAAAAAAAAGCGCTCTGGACGAACTTACCAGGGAAATGATGGAAGCCGCCGATGAACTGGACTTTGAACGCGCGGCATACCTGCGGGACATCCGGGACAATCTGGTCAAGGTACTGGAACCCGCCCGGCGGTTCCGAAAAGGAACTCCTGATCTTCCCGGCACCGTTCACCCGGAAGAAGACATGAAGGAACTGGGGGTGGCCCTGGGATTAGAATCTCCCCCGCTCATTATGGAATGCTTTGACATTTCCAATGTCTCTTCCAACCATATCGTGGCCTCCATGGTGCGCTTCACCAACGGCAGGCCGGACAACAAAGCCTACCGTCGGTACCGTATACGCACTGTAGACGGACAAAATGACTTCGCCTCCATGTCGGAAGTCATCCGGAGGCGTTACTCCCGCATTCTGGCGGAGAGCGACGCCGTAGCCTCCCGTCAGGCGGACATGACTCTGTACCAATGGCTCAAGAAACTCAGTGCGGAAGGAAAAGCCCCCATCAAGGTTCCGGATCTGGTAGTGGTGGACGGAGGTAAAGGGCAGCTTTCCTCTGCTCTGGCCGATTTGGAAGCCATCGGACTGGGAGACATGCCCATCGTCGGTCTGGCCAAACAGAGAGAAGAAATATTTTTCCCCCATCAGTCCCAACCTCTTTGTCTGCCTCACAGCACGGGAGCCCTCAAACTCATGCAGCGCATCCGCGACGAAGCCCACCGCTTCGCCAACGGCTATAACGAACTGCTCTACCGCAAACGCATGCGGGAAAGCGCCTTGGACGACGCACCGGGCATGAGCGCCTCAAAAAAAAGACTGTTGCTGGAAAAATTCAAATCAGTAGCTGCCATTAAAAAGGCAGATCCGGCTTCTATCGCCGCCATCCGCGGCATTTCGGAAACCTGGGCCCGCGCCCTGCTGAACTACCTTAATTCATCTTCCAACTCCTGACTCCCCATGCAATTCCTGATTCTGGCCGCAGGAAAGCCTTCTCTAGGCTACGCCAAGGAAGGCGTGGAATTTTATCTCAACCGCCTCAGACCTTTCGGCAAAACGGAACTCAAACTTGTCAGGGATGGAAACTCCCAGGACGTTTCAAAACGCCTGCTGGCAGCCAGCGAAGGCTGTCTGCGCATCGCCATGGACGAACGCGGAGAACTCTGGACCACAAAAAAGCTGGTCGATCTGGCGAAGGACTGGCAAATGCATTCCGTGCGCCGCATCGCGTTTCTCATCGGAGCCTCGGACGGTCATACGGAAGAATTACGATCCCGGTGCAACCATATCCTGTCCTTGAGCAAATTCACCCTTCAACATGAACTGGCGCTTGTTGTCCTGCTGGAACAGATTTACCGCTGCCATACTATTCTGGCAGGAACACCATACCATCGGTAACCCTCGTCGGCCAGACATTCCTGTACAGGAAAACCTGTTCCCTTCACGGCAAATGCAGGAAAATCATTGAAGCCGCCGTAAGCAATCCGACCAGAAAAGGCTGTTTAAAGACGTATAAAACAGTAAAAACAAAGTTCTTTCTGCAACAAAAAAGGAGCACTCCACAAGGAGTACTCCTTTTCCGAGAAAGAAATGGTAAAGCCAGTTCCTTCGCAACCAGCCAAGCTTAACGCTTGGAGAACTGATAACGCTTGCGGGCCCCAGGACGGCCGGGCTTTTTACGTTCCTTCATGCGGGAATCACGGGTCAGAAGACCGAATTCACGGAGCTGGGAACGGGAAGCTTCATCAACCTGAACGAGAGCACGGGCGATCGCCATGCGAATGGCTCCCACCTGTCCGTGAATCCCGCCGCCCTTGGTAACGACGTTCACATCAAACTTGTTCATGGTGTTGGTAACCTGAAAGGGCTGAAGAACAGCGTTCTGCAACTGAACGGTAGGAAGATATTCCTCAAAACCGCGGCGGTTGATGGTAATGCGGCCGGAACCTTCAGTAAGCCAAGCGTGTGCAATGGCGGTCTTACGACGACCGGTGGCGTTGTATGGGGTTGTCTGACTCATGTTCTGAAAAATCAATTAGAGAGTAATGGCGGTGGGCTGCTGGGCTTCATGCGGATGGCTGGCTCCGGCATAAACCTTCAGCTTGGTCATTTGCTGACGGCCCAGGCGAGTGTGAGGAACCATGCCTTTAACAGCCAGTTCCAGAAGAAGTTCAGGACGGCGAGCGCGAATTTTACGGGGAGTGTCCACCTGTTTACCGCCGACGTAACCGGAGAAACGGGTATAAATTTTGGCATTTTCCTTATTTCCGGTCAACACCACCTTGTCCGCGTTCACGATAATGACAAAATCGCCACAATCAACGTGGGGGGTAAAAATCGTCTTATTCTTGCCACGCAAAATGTTAGCCGCTTCAACGGCAACACGGCCGAGCACCTTGTCGGCAGCGTCTATAACATACCATTTGCGCTCTACTTCTTGCGGTTTGGCTGAGAAGGTCTTCATGGTTCAATTCTTCGTTCTCGTTTTTCGGCATCCTGCCGTTATCTTCCAATTCGGGGGCGCATTCCTAATGATTATTCACGTAAATGTCAAATACTTTTTCTCTTTTCCGGCCTTTTTCCCGTCCCTCTCCATAGAATTGCGGTTTAATTGCGCAACTTCCGCATTCAGGGCTTGCTCTTGCGAAAATATGGTCTATCATACGCCTGCGCGAAATTTGCACACACGCGTTCATTTAACCTTACAAGGAGAGACCTATCAGCCCGAATCCAAGATCCAGCAGCCGTCCCAGCGGCGGTCAGAATTCCCGCACCGGTTCCAGACCGACCGGCACCGGCAACCGTCCCGGACAATCCCGGTCTTCCGGCAATGGCACAGGAGCGTCACGACCGGCCGGACAGTCCGCAGGACCGGGAAATCCCAGAACAGGAGGGGGGAGCCGTCCCGGAGGTAACGCCAACAGGCAGCGCCCGCAAGGAGGCGGAGGACGCCACACCAAGGGCAGAAAGCATTTTAGCAAATCGGAACCCAAGGAAGAAAACTCCGAAAGCGAAATTGAAGTGGAAGGAACCATCTGCGCCGTACTGGCAGGAACCATGTTCAAGGTGCGCCTTCCCAACGGGCACGAAGTGCTGGCCCATATTTCCGGAAAAATGCGCAAGCGCTTTATTAAAATCGTGGTAGGAGACAAGGTGCGTATGGAAATGTCTCCTTATGACATGACCAAAGCGCGCATCACGTTCCGCATCGGTTAACCGTTCCCGGATCGTTCCTTTTGTAAAAACCTTCTCCGGCTTGCAGGGGAAGGTTTTTTAGCTTACAGTAAAGGTTGTCTCCATCAGCGTGCCATGAAAATTTGCTCCACGGAAAATATGCAGATCGCGGAACGCGAGCTCATCGTTAGCGGAACACCGGCCAGAACACTGATGAACCTGGCCGCAGCCGGTATTGCGGAATCCCTCATGCAGTTCTTCCCCGTCCCGGGTCTGTGCATAGCCTATGTAGGCAAAGGAAACAACGGGGGAGACGCCCTCACCGTCCTCAACCTACTGAAACAACATGGTTGGGAAATAGGCTTCCGAACCGCTTACCCGCGCACCGAATGGAGTGAACTTTCTATGCGGCAGTTGGCGGAAATATCTCCCCCCCCTCAGGAATACCAGGCCCCACCCCTTCCCCGTGTGGGAAAACCTATGATTTTGCTGGACGGCCTGCTGGGAATTGGCGCAAAGGGAATGCTTCGCAGGGAAATCTCCGAGCTTTGCGCAGAAATAAACTATATAAGAAACCGCTGCGGAGCCGTACGTACCGTGACTATCGATATTCCCACCGGAGTAGATCCAGACACGGGGATGCCTCAACAAAATGCTGTGGAAGCAGATTTCACCATGTGCATAGGAGCCGTTAAGCAGGGCCTGCTGGACGATGATGCCACCCTGTTTGCCGGACGTTTGGTCTGCATCGACCTTCCTGGTCTTCATGTACAGGCGATCCCCGCCACGGAACTTATTACCTCTTCAAGGCTCACCAAATTCCTTTCTGCAAGACCCTACACGGATTATAAGAACAAACGCGGGCACATTGGCGTCATAGCAGGCTCAGAAGGAATGCTGGGCGCGGCCCGTCTCTGCTGTGAAGCAGCTCTCCGGGCAGGTGCCGGACTGGTTACGCTGCACGTCCACAAGAATGTCTATCCCCTGATTGCTCCATCCATGCCTCCCGAAATCATGGTCAGGCCCGTGAACAGTTACGCAGATATCTCCATCCGTACATTTAGCGCTTTCCTCATTGGCCCCGGCATCGGCTCCGTATCGGAGGAAGACGCAGAAGCTATCCGCCTTATCCTGGAAACAGGTACTCCCACCGTTCTGGATGCGGACGGGCTGAATCTGGCCGCGGCCATGCAGTGGAACTTGGGAGAACATATTCTGGCTACCCCCCACCACGGAGAAATTCGCAGACTTCTGCCGGATGCAGACAACTATGCCATCCGGGCAGACATTGCCGACTGCTTTCTGGCGGAACATGAAGCGGCTCTGATTTACAAAGGAGCGCGCACCATCGTCACCCAACGGGGAAAACCTCTCTTTTATAATATCACCGGAGATCCCGGCATGGCAACTGCTGGACAGGGAGACGTGCTGGCAGGTATCTGCGGAGGTTTCATAAGCCAGGGGGAATCTCTTCTGGTTTCCGCCGTTCTGGGTGTCTACCTGTGCGGCCGAGCTTCCGAAATGGCAATCTCCGTTGGAGAAGCAACCCAGCAAACGCTGACGGCAGGGGATACGCTGCGACATCTGCCTGCCGCCATTCTTTCCACCGCACGCCTCTGCTATTGAAATGACCTACCGCAAACTTCAGGAACTGCCCTCCCAGTCTTTGCCCAGGGAAAAACTGCTTCATCAGGGAAGGCACAGCCTCAGCAATGCGGAACTGCTTGCCATCTTCCTCCGAATGGGCATCAAGGGGAAAAATGTATTGGACTTGTCCTCGGACCTGATTCAGTCTGCTGGCTCTCTAGACGCCCTAGCTCATATGGAAGCTGCTGAAATAGCGAACATTTGCAAGGGAATAGGCATGGCGAAAGCCGCTACGCTGAGCGCGGCCTTTGAACTGGGCGCGAGGGCTCTTCGCGAAACTTTGTCGCGTCAGCCCATTCAAACACCGGAAGACGTCTATGATTATCTGACAACAGCCATGCGCTGGAAAGAAAAGGAAACGGTACTCGTTCTGCTGCTGGATACCAAATGTCGCCTCATCAAACCCGTGGAAATCTCCAGTGGCACCTTAAACGAATCCATTGCTCATCCCCGCGACATCTTACGCCCCACCGTCATCCACAACGCCTATGGCTTCATCCTTGCCCACAACCATCCCAGCGGAAACCCCTTCCCCAGCTGTACGGACAACCTCCTGACCGAACGCGTGCGGGAATGCTCTAAATTATTAGGCGTTCGCTTTCTGGATCATGTAATCATTGGTAAACCTACCGAGACGGCCCATAAAAATTATTATAGTTACAATCATCCTAATGGAGATCGCCTTAAAGATCCCGGTCAAGAACACCCCCTTTACCACTAAACAGCCGTTCATCCAAATTTCCGGTCTGTTCCCCTTCCAAAAATAAAAGCCCCGGCATAACACGGAGCTTTTATTAAAAAACTGGCGGAGAGAGTGGGATTCGAACCCACGGTGGGTTTTAAAGCCCACGTTCGATTTCGAGTCGAGTGCCTTAGACCAGCTCAGCCATCTCTCCACCTGGAAGACATAGGCGGTTGTACCCGGTTTGCCGAATACTGTAAAGAACAGAATCACCGCCCACGTCATTTGAAAGCCTTAACGTCTTGGCGACGCCAGCGGCCCGAGCGTTGCCTCCGCCTCAAATCTTTGAGTCTTATTATGAGGGAGTGCACTCTTTTCCGGACCGGGAGGAGGCTGCGGCACACGCTCCCTCTCCTGCGGCTCCATCAACCAGGAACAGGAAGAAAGCAGAAAAAGAGGGAAAAATGCAAACAAAAAGGAGATTGTAAAGTGTTTCATCATTTCCTTTTAAAAAGTTGAACCCCACTATGCCGAAAGACATACTGGGGTTCAAGGAAAATACGTGACAAAAAACCTTATTTGGCAGACTGGCGAGGACGCAGAAGCTGTACTCTGTCACCAGGTTGAATACTCATACCGGAAGGCACGCTGTCTTTAATAATGTCAGCTACCGTCTGATTCTTTTCCAAGGAAGTTACCTTCAATTTACCAATGCTGCGACCGTTACGAGTAACAAGCAGAACCGTATTTGGATCAATGCTACTACCCTGTCCAGCTCCAATCACGACAAACCCCCACTGCGGATCCACAGACAAAACGGGATATTCCTCCCCATTTTTGGCAAGAGCAGCTCGATATTCAGCCTGTTCCTTCTGGCGGCTAGCCAGCTCACTGGCTTGTTCTGCCCGTTTCTTGGCAGCCACTTCCGTAGCACTTTTAATCTGGTCAATATCTTCCTGAAGCTTTTTATTGGAAGCTTCCAGAGATTCCATCTTCTCTTGGATTTCCTGTACGCTGGAAACACCAAAATCTTGCAACTTGCTCTTTAATTCCTCAATTTGTTTATTGATTTTGGACAAGTCTGCATTCAATTGTACTTCTTCCTCCTTCAACTCCGCTTCCTTGGAAAGCTGTTCATCGCGCTGCTGAGTCACGGAAGCCTTGTTGGAAATCAGACTAAGGTTTTCTTCCGCAGCCAATCCACGATTCTTAATCATATCGTTGCGCAGGCCTGTCCAAGTACGAATTTCCTTGTCCAAGGTTTTACGATACGAAATCATTTCTTTAAAATCCTGGTACTGGCCATTAATGCCGAAAAGGCCGCTAAGACCGGAGAACCAGGCACCCGCCCCTGCTGCAAGAATCAATAAAACTACTAAAACAGTTTTCATTGTGTATATATGTGAGAGTGTATGGAATGTATTGAACCGAGAAAATGCTAGGGACGAACAGATACAACGACGTCTCCGGCTTCAACACGTTCGCCGGCGGTTACCGTACTTGGTAAAATAGTAGCCGTGGAAACACGGGATTCAACAGCGTTTACGTCAAGTTCGGCAATCTTGTTACCGTCCCTCATCACGGCCAACTTGGAACCGGGCACCACGCCCAGATCGGCGGCTCCTCCGTCAATCACAACTACATTAAAATCATCTATCACCTGGGACACCCTCGTTTTCAGGTTAGGCGGAGAAAGACGGGCATCCTGGTCAGCCTTGAGCTGACGGAGGGCAGCATTATTCACGACAAGCTGTTCAGTCTCAGCAACGATAGCATCATGTTTTCCCTGTTCCGCCTGCTTAACCACTTCCAACTGTTTGGACTCTTCTTCCAGCCCCTTGATTCTGTCAGCAATGGCCTGAATGCTTTCCATATCCTTACTCTTGGATTGCAATTCCGCCAACGCAGTTTGCTGCGTTTGAAGATCAGATTTTTTGGCCTCATTGGCTGCCGCCAGCTCCTGATTCTTTACTTCCAGCTCATCTTTTTCCTTGGTTAGAGCATTGATGTCATTCGTCAAAGCCTCATTTTTCACCAGAAAATCGACATATTTTGTCTTTTCTTCCGTGAACTCACCACGAAGACCGTTCAGGTTCTTATAGCGGGAGGCGCATTCCTTACGCTCCTTGGTTAGAGCTTCCTCGTTATCAAGATAATACATGGCTCCGCCGAGAAGAGCAATGACCAAGGCTGCTATTGATACTTTGACCCACATAGGAAATTATAGAGATGAGAAGGTTCCTGTTACTTTTGTGAGATTGGCATGAACATTTTCAGATTTCAACATCAAAATAACATCCTCATTGTTTTCTTGATATTTTTTTCGGACAGGCTCCGTAACGAGACCCTCCAAGAAGCGTTTTATCAACATTTTAAAACAATTACTCTCTATTTTCTTTTCAAACGGGAACTCATCTTCTAGTCTTTCTGAACCGTGAGTTACCAGGTCTTTGCCAGAAAATACCGTCCTCTGACATTCAATGACGTCCTTGGACAGGATCATGTCGTCCAGACGTTGAAAAACGCCATTGAGCACAACCGCCTTGCCCATGCCTATCTCTTTGTAGGTCCCCGTGGAACGGGAAAGACATCAACCGCAAGAATTTTTGCAAAAGCTCTAAATTGCAGCGGTGGTCCCAAAGTGGATTTTGACCCGCATGAAGATATATGTGAAGAAATCGCGGAAGGACGAAGCCTTGATGTCCTTGAAATAGACGGAGCATCCAACCGTGGCATCGATCACATCCGGGATCTCAGGGACAACGTACGGTTCGCTCCAAGCAGAGGCAATTTCCGTATCGTCTATATAGACGAAGTGCACATGCTCACTAAAGAATCTTTCAACGCCCTGCTCAAAACGCTGGAAGAACCGCCACCTCATGTCAAATTTATTTTCGCGACCACGGAACCCCACAAAATACTGCCAACCATTCTATCACGATGCCAGCGCTTCGACCTGCGCCCTATTCCTTCTGAAATCATTGCAGAACACCTGCTTCATATCGCTTCTGCAGAGGGAGTAAATCTGAGCCGGGAAGCAGCCTTTGCCGTCGCTAAAGTGGCAGATGGTGGCATGCGGGATGCACAATCCATGCTGGACCAGCTTGTTTCCTTCTGTGGAGATCATATTGAAGAACGGCAGGTACTCCACATTTTCGGCATTACTTCCCGGGAGACCGTAGCCCACGCTCTGACACTTATTTTAAACAAGGAGCTTCCCTCCCTCCTGCATCTTCTGCATGAACAGGCGGAAGCAGGAAGGGATATGAGTCAGTTCCTTTCCGAAATTATCTCCGCCGTACGTGAAATTCTGGTCTCTAAAGTAGATCCGGAAGCCAGCTTTGACTCTCTCCCGGAATCCTCCAAGGAAGAACTTGCCGGATTGGTCAAACGCACCCACACGGACAAAATCCTGCGTTTGGTGGAAGTACTGGCGGAAACGGAAGATAAGATGCGCTGGTCCACCAATAAAAGACTTCATCTGGAAATGGGCCTGATCAAGGCCGTCCATACTCTGGCTGAGGCCAGCATCAGTGATATTATCATGGCGTTGGAAGGTGCTCCGTTAGCCGCCGTGCCCCCGGCATCTTCTTCAGATTCTGTTTCACTGCAAAAACCAAGTGCATTCACTCCTTCCGCTACAGCTCCCACTCCGTCCCCCCAATCCAATGTCCGGCCTCCTGTTGCTGCAACAAAACCATCCCCGGCTCCGGAAGAACACTTAATGGATCCGGTTCCGGATTTTTCCGCGGCCCCTCCCTGCTTATCCCCCGCAGTACAGAAAAATCAGGGGATCGACACGCAAGCTTCTCCCTATCCCGCGCAGGAAACCGAACCGCAACAAAACACTTTCATACCCGCTGCAGAAGCCCCATCCCTTGCCGTTGCAGAGGAAGAGATTCCCTACTCCGCCACTAAATTGCGGACAGAAACCGTACCCGTGCCCAAGGAAGCCACCCGGCACCCGAGTTCCGCTGTCTCCGATGTGTCGGAACTCCCTACGGATTCTCCAGAGCCTACTTTCATGGATCCAGAGGAAAATCTTCCTCCGGAAAGACGGACCAAAAGCTTCTTTGACAATCTATTCGATACTCCAAGCTCATCATCCCACCCCCAGGTTCCCATAGAAAAAGAGGAACCGGCAGTTCCGTCCCAACAAACAGGAAAGACTATCACGGAGGAAGATTGGAAAACGGTTCTGGAACAAGTAGCCGTCAAATTCCCTCTTCAAGCGGACTTTCTGACCAACAGCGTTTTTTCCGGCTATGACGGCGTAGTAGCCGCCATTTCTTTTCATCCTTCTGACCGCCAAGGGATGGACAGCCTTGGAGCTGGTCCTCTTCGAACGGCTCTGGAAACTACTCTTTCCCAATATATTGGAACCCCTGTTACTATTTCTGTCCGTCAGGATTCTTCCATTCCCGAACCGGTGCAGGAAGAGCTGGATCCTCTGCCTGCACCGCCTCCCCCGGCATCCCCGGTTCCTGCACCCAAACCCCATACCCAGCGGGAAAAAACTGTAGAGCCTGTTCAGGAAACCACCAAAAAGGAAAATGAAGATAACTCTTATTATACGGATCCGCTGATTGATGCCGCCATGGAGATTTTCCGGGCCCGTATCATTTCCCAATAAGCCAACTCATTCACCCAGATACAACGACCATGAACATAATGAAAATGATGAAGCAGGTTCAGCAGATGCAGGCCGGACTTGCAGCTGCCCAAGAAAAACTCGCCTCGCAAACCGTTACAACGGAAGGGGCGGGCGGGAAATTGAAAGTAACCGCCACCTGCGACGGAAACCTCACGGAACTGCTCATTGATCCTTCCATCATTGACCCGTCCGATTCTGAATTCCTTCAGGATCTGCTCCTTCAAACCATCAATGCCGCTATTGCCAAGGGCAAGGAAACAGCAGCGACGGAAATGAAAAAACTGACAGGAGGCCTGGATCTCCCTCCCGGCATGGGCTTTTAATCTGTCACCTCAGTGCATCGACTCAGAAGACGCAAACATCTGGAGGAACCTCAACCAACGCTATCCGGAGTCAACCACTTGGGAATAGCGCTGGGCGGCGTTTCTCTGTGCCTGTGGGTCATCGTCGTCACCATCTTCTGGACCGGTTCGGACACGATGGCATTTGCAACGTCACTGCCCATATGGGCTTGCTGCCTTATTTTCTCCTTTCCGGCGCTCATTGCATGGCTGGTCTTCGGTTCCCGGATCGGTCTGCTTGGCATCACCGTCTGGTTTGCGTACGGCATCGTCATTACAGACTTTCTCCCTCCCATTTCCAGAACCGGAATGGAGTACTACAAGATGCCTCTGGCTCCGAACGCCAAGCAAATCAGGGTTCTTACCTTGTACGAGAGGAGTGAGGAGCCTCCTCCCATTGAACAAATATCCAAACTCCGTGCAGACGTTATTTTCGTCCAAGGCTGCAGCAATTATAACCGAACGCTCAAATTTGCCTACAGTATTTTCGGTAGAACCTCTTATATCAAGCAAATAGGAAGTTGCGCCATTATCGTGAGGCACGGTCAGATTGGTCCGGCCCAGAACATCACGGACACAGCCGGTTTGATTGTAGACTGGATACCGGAAAATTCCTCCCTGGCAATTCGGCTCATCAACATCAGTCTGGAACCTTTTGAACATCGGTTCGACCTGTACGCCCCTGCCTGCTGGAAATATTTCCATACACTCCGGTTCATCCACCGCAAACAACTTCAATACCTGTTTGACACCCTGAAGGAATTAGGAACCCAACATGGAGAACTTCCCATTATCATGGCCGGAAACTTCAGCGCCGCCCCTCAATCCCCCATTTTTTCCAAATTCAGTTCCGACTTTCAGGATTGTTTCAAACTGAAAGGCTCCGGTTATGGAGCTACGCAGCCTGTCAGATTCCCTCTATTGCGCCTGGACCGAGTTTTTTGCACACCGCCGCTTAAACCTGAAAGAGCTAGTACTGTGCTGATACCGGATACTATTCGCCGGTCCATCGTGGCAGACATCGCAATCCCCTGAGCTATCCTTTACTGCGCAGCAACGCCGGCCCTCCTCTACAGAAAAGATTTTGCCTTTAAAAATCAAAGATTCTCGGCATCTACAACGTTTTTAATGCACGGGAAATGGCAGGGAAAAGCTGCTTCTTCCGGCTTACTACATCAGTGGCGGAAAATAGATTAGGACCAAGCCGCTCGTACTCAATATTTTCCAAAGCGTCTTCATCCCCGACGGCCAGCAACATAGAATCATGGGTGACAATATCCGTAACCAAAAGGCAGGCAAGCTTCAGCCCCTCCTTCTCCACCAGCTTCCAAAGTTCCCTCACTAAACCTTCCTGAACCTCTTCCAGGCCAAACATGCCAATTTCCTCAATCTGGGAAATACTGATCTTGTAGCCGTACTCAGTAAAAGTCTTCCTGTCCGCCTGAATAATAACGGAAGGTTCGGTTTTGGAACGCAACAGAGAACCAGTGGCAAAAAACTCCTCTGTAAACTGCTTGGCATCTATTTTGGCGATACCTGTCAGCCATTCCAACATTTCCCTATCCGCCCGTGCCGCCGTAGGAGACGTCAAATTCAGGGTATCTGAAAGAATCCCCGCGCAAAGACAAACCGCTACAGCCTGGGAAGGCTCCACATTACGATGGTAAAATCTGCGCGCCACCAAAGTAGATGTAGAACCTACGGGTTCATTCAGAAAACGGATGGGATCACGTGTAGAAAGCTGGGTGCCCAAACGGTGGTGATCCATTACCTCCACAATTTCCGCCTCCTCCACTCCCTTGACGGCCTGTGAAAATTCATTGTGATCCACCAAAGCCACGCGCGTACGGGGCGGATCCACCAAATCCGTCTTGCTCAGAACACCAATGATCTTGTCCGTCTTGAGGCTCATCACAGGAAACAATGTCTGTTTGCGCTTCACGGCAGCCTGCCTCAACTCGGGCAACAGCATATTTTCCGGAAAAACTGTATAATCCTTCTGAACCTGTTCCCTCACCTTCCGAGAACAACGGATCAACTGACCAACACTGGCCGTATCCCACGGGGTGCTTAAAATACATGTTCCCGTCGTCTGGGCCGTCTCAATAATGTCCAGGGAAGGGAACGCGCCAGACGTGGTCACCAAAGCGCGTACGCCATGTTCCACCGCATATAGTTGCACATTCGGACGGTCTCCGCAAATAACAATCAGATCCCGGACAATCCCTTTTCTCCTGTAATTTGCGAGCCTTGTCCGGACACTGGGTTCACTGGAAGCTCCTACCAGCAGGATATTCTGCGTTTCTTCCTCGCTCAAGGATTCCCCGGTCAGACATTTGCCGTCAATGGTGGTGGCAATATTGCTCAGGCTGGAAAAGACGGAGCGAACATTCATCTCCGTCATATTCAAAGGCATGAGCAGGCTCAACAAATCAAAATAACGCAACAGGCCGTGAAGATTATGATCAGCGTCAATTACCGGTATGGTTTGCAGAGAATTCTCCGTCATCCTTCGATACGCCGTCAGGAATGTATCGTCCGGGCTTACGCTAATCACATCACGACGGCAGATTGTTCCGGCGGTGGGCGTCACGTCATGAATCAGTATCGGCTCCGGCACTCCTGCCTTTTCCAGCACCCAGGATGTTCTCAGCGTCATCTCCCCGCATCTGGCGGCAACCGCGTCAGGTTCGCCATGAGTTCTTAAAAACTCCGCGTTCCCTATGGCTGAACAAATAGCATCCGTGTCCGGGTTCTGGTGGCCGATCACATAAACGGGCCTATTCTCTGTCTTCTCCGGAAGCATCTTTCTTATTTCCTTGCACAGGTTAATCTATATTCAGCCTGACGGGCACCACCACCGTGGAAGCAATGGGCACTCCGTCCTTTTCCGCCGGATAGAAAGTCCAATTCTCTCTCACCCAACGCATGAAAAGGCGGTCCAATTCCGCATTCCCCGTTGACTGAAGAAGATTGACGGATGAAGGTTCCCCTCGGGAATTCACTCCAACCACCACTTTCACCACGGCATTCACCTTCCCGACTTTAGAAGAATTGACGGAATTGGGCAAGGACGGAGCATGTTTATAACGCACCTTTTTATCAGGGGAAATATTCTGCTCCGGGTCCGGACGCCCCGGCGGGGATACCTCCGGGCTCTTCACGGGTTGCCTGCGCTTTACCTCATTCATGGAAATCCGCATGACGGCGAGTTCTTCCGGCAAGAGTTCCGAAGAAGCCTCATCCAAAAGAAAATCCTTCATTTCGGAACAATCTTCATTTTCCGGCAGCTTGATCGCCAACAGGTCTTCATCTGATGCAATTTCCGGAACGGGGCTGACTGTTGAAGGAGCTGCAACAGGAACAACAGATACAGGCTGAACCTCTTCCTTCTCCTGAGGGGCTTCTTTGGACGGAGACACAAACGTCATTTCCACCTCCCCACCCTGGACGGAGGGAAACCACATATCCTGCAAATGTATGGCTACAAGCACGGCACACAAAGCTACCTGCACGCCCACTGCCACAGCCATCGCAATCAATATTGCGGATCTGGAAGTGGAATGGGGAGTGAATTTTACAATTCCAGGCTTTTCATCCATAAAAAACGGGCAGGGAACGGGGGAACACCTGTTCAATATACCAGCCCTCTCCCTTTGACAAGCGCATGCATAGCCATAAGCAGGCCGTTATCGTTTTGTGATTTGCAAAAAATACGTGAACATCAATAATTCAATGCTTCCCGAATGCGCTGCGCAAATCCGGCGGCCTTCTCTGCAAAACCCAATTCCGGATTCTGGTACATGATGCCTCGGGAGACGTTAATCAGGGGAGGAGCCACATGACCGGAGCCACTCAGGCAGGAAAGATCGCCGCCTTGAGCTCCCAGACCGGGAATGAGCAAAGGAGCATCCGGAATACGCTCCAAAATACTGGAATCCGCATTGGTCAACCCAACCACCATGCCTACGGAAGTTTTACATCCTTCCCGGACAGAGCGGAGCACCATGTCTCCCACCAGTTCAAAAACCCTGCGGCCCCCTGCCAGTTCCTGCCGTTCCACATCCGCAGAACCGGGATTGGAAGTAACCGTCAGCAGGTAAATACCTTTACCTTCATAATCCAGAAAAGGCTCCAGCGTATCATATCCCATAAAAGGGCTTAACGTCACAGCGTCCACGCCCAGGCGTTCAAAATAAGCATGCGCATAATATTTCTGAGTCTCTCCAATATCTCCACGCTTGGCATCCAGTACCACCGGAACATCCTCAGGCATATCCGGAAGTAAATCCTCAAGTATTTCCAGTCCCCGCAGCCCCATGGCTTCAAAATAGGCAATATTCGGCTTAAACGCCGCCGCATACGGGGCGGTTTCCTCCACAACCTTCCGCAACAGCGCAGGAATCGCCTCCAAATCATCCATGCCGGGGCGCGGATCCAACCCGACGCACAAGGCGGAACCGGTCTCCTTAATGCGGGCGGCAAGTTTATCCGTAAAAGATTGGCTCATGACGTTCATTAAACCACGGCCGTCACAGGCAGGCAAGTCCCAAGCGGAGGATGCTCCGAAAGCAAGGAAAGACAGATACGACTTTTCCGCCACGGCCGTAAATGGTATTTTATAGATCATATGTCATCCACGTCTCCCCAGTCGCCCAGCTCTCTCCCCTCCTGTCTGGAAAAACCACTGCCTCTGGAGGGATTCCAAGGCACTCCGGATGAAGTAGAGCAGCAATGGTACGATCAAGTCTACCTGGGTTCCGGAGACAGAATGAAGCAGCTTACCTGGAGAGCCGTCATCGTCGGCATGCTCCTCGGCTCCATCCTTTCCCTCACTAATCTGTATGCCAACCTTAAAATGGGATGGTCCTTTGGGGTAGCTCTGACGGCGGGAGTTATCTCTTTTGCCCTCTGGAACGCCTTTGTGCGCCTGGGCATCTCCAAATCCCCCATGACTATTCTGGAAAACACATGCATGCAGTCCGCCGCCAGCTCCGCAGGCTATTCTACAGGGGGAACCCTCACTTCCGCCGTAGCAGCCCTGCTTCTGTTGACAGGACAGCACATGCCTCTTGGCACCACCTTTGCCTGGATATTTTTCATTGCCGTACTGGGCGTCACCATGGCCATTCCAATGAAACGCCAAATGATCAACATTGAACAAATCAGATTCCCGGACAGCATTGCCACGGCGGAAACTCTCAAGGTTCTCTATTCGGAAGGCAAAAAAGCGGTGGGACAGGCCAAGGCCCTTCTTTACTCCGCCCTTTTCTCCGCCGCCAACGCCATCGCCATGGCTGCAGGGGGAGAACGATGGCTTGGAGTAGTCCAGCAACATATTCTCGGCAACTGGTACCAGCGTACTATCTTCTTCAAATGGGATCTCATGTTCGTGGGCGCGGGAGCTCTGATAGGCATGAAAACATCCCTCAGTCTCTTCATCGGAGGGACTGTTTGCTGGGCCCTTTACGTACCGTGGCTGGAAAGCCAGGAACTGCTTCCTGCGGGAGCAGGCTATCGGGAAAGCGTAAGCTGGACCTTGTGGGGAGGGACCGCCTGCATGGTCGTCGCCAGCATTGTGGCCTTCCTGTTCCAATGGAAAAGTATTGTTCGTTCCTTTTCTTCCCTGGGGGCCATGTTCTCCCTGAGCAAAAAACGTGAATTGACGGATGTGGAAAAAATAGAAACGCCCATGAGCTGGTTCCTGGCAGGCCAGCTTATCTCCCTGGCGGCTCTCGGCTATCTGGCTCATGCATCCTTTGACGTTCCGTACTGGATGAGCTGCCTCGCAGTAGTCATATCTTTCTTCCTGGCGCTGGTCGTCTGCCGAATCACCGGAGAAGCCAATATTACACCCACCGGAGCCATGGGAAAAGTTACCCAGCTCATCTTCGGAGGGATTGCACCTGGGCATGTAACGGCCAACCTGATGGCGGCCAACATCACTTCCGGAGCGTCCAGTTCCTCGGCAGACCTGCTCGTAGACCTCAAAGTAGGCTACCTGCTGGGAGCCAACCCCCGCAAACAATTTATCGCCCAGTTTTCCGGAATTTTTCTAGGGACCCTCGTTTCCGTGCTGGCCTTCCGCTCCATGGTTCCGGATGCGAACACTCTCCAATCTTTCAATGCCCCGGGAGCCAGAACATGGGCAGCCACGGCGGAAGCGCTGGGCATGGGATTCAGCCATTTGCATAGCATCAAGGTCCTTTCCATCATCGCAGGCGGCATTCTCGGGCTCATTCTGGTACTTATCCCCCGCTATCTTCCCCGGACAGGAAAATGGCTCCCCACTCCCATCGGCTTCGGTCTGGCCTGGGCCATCCAGTGGAATGATTCCTTCCTCTTCTTTGCAGGGGCTGTGCTCGGCTGGGCAGCAGACCGTCTTTTCAAGGACAAATCACGGGAATATAAAATTCCCTCCGCCTCCGGCATCATTGCAGGGGCAGCCCTCACGGGAATGGCCATTCTGATGTTCAGCATTTACCAGACGGCACACTGAACGGAAACGTTTTCCCTCAGAAAATTCCATATCGTTTGGGTGGGGTGCCCAAGCAGCCAGCATATTCTCCACCACCAACACTAACGCTGCCAGCAGCGCAGGCAGCAACTACTTCGGTTTTGCGACCCTATGGCTTCCCCCATCATGACCACTACCAATACCGCTTGGGAAGACCTGAACCTGACGACCGACACAGAGAATATGGCTGCTTACAGAAATCATGCCGTCTCCGCCTCCCTCTCCATGTCCCATAATACCGTCGTCCTGCCCAGCAGAACCGGCAACCGCTACGCTGGACTGCTCGGCCTGGGCGCTCTATTATTGCGCCGCCGATAAATTTCACCCTCAAGCCATCTTTCAAGGGAGAAGAGGAAATTCCTCTTCTCCCTTTTTCGGCAAGGTGAACAAACTGATTCCGGAAAATTTGCCCGCTTCTTAATTCACCGGCCTTTTCAACATCATTTCTCCTTTGGAAGCGCCTTGAGAAACACCGCTAACTTCTGCCTTCAGAGTATAGGAATCAAGGTTGGTTCTGTACTTCTTCAATTCCAGCCTGTAAACATTATTCTTATTTTCCACGCCAGTCGTGCCCTCATGAACGTCGGCAGCCACCTCCTTGTTGCCCTCATATAATTTAACGGAATGGATTTTCAAGGCGCTGGGACCATTTTTCCACTGGAAAGTTGCGGTATACGTGCCCGGTTCGGTCACCTGATCCGTGACATCAAACTGCAACGGGGAACCTTGATGAAGTTCCCAGGGAATTCCCGAGGAAAACTTTTCTTCCACACTCAGGGCATCCAGCATTTCCCGGTGGGCATTCATCACGCGATTGGCGACGGCCAGGGTATCCCCTGCCGGTTTGGCAGAATATATTTTCCCATTTCCGGCAAAAGCCAGCTCCTCCCGAACCGTTTTATCCATAAATGCGGCATGGGCGGCATCACGCGTCTTCTTGCCGGTCAGCACATCCATCTGAGATTCAAAAAAATTCCTCCACCGAGGCAAATAAAAATCGGAAACAAGCCCGGCCCACTGGCGATTGGAATAATCATTCAGCGACCGGGGAGCCAGATCACTCCACGTAGTAACAAGCATTTTGGCTGACTTGTCCATCAAGGCCTTTTCCTGGCGGGAATTGCCCCAATCCAGAGCTCTTTTCTGCCAAGTCCCCAAAAGAAACTGGCTATCCGTCGCCAACAGGGCATCCATATCTGAAATCAGAGACAGGAAACGCCTTACCTGCTTTTTGTACGCAGCCGCATCTCCGGAATCAAACGCGCTTCTGACCTGTTGAAGCTGGTAAAAAGCGGCGTCCGCAAGAACCTGACGCACAACATCCACCAAATCATAACGGAATGTCTCCTTTTTCACCAGATTCGGCTGATCATTCGCGGCTTTCAGATAACCGCGCGCCGCTTTTACAATATCGCCCAGGTGATAATACCGCTCCCCGCTGGACCATGTGGAAGCCTTCCGGGCATTCCAGGACGGACGGGCGCAAATAATAGATTCCGTACACCCCTCCTGAGAGCGGACGGGGTTGTAAATGGAGGAAGACAAGACTTCCAGCGCCTTCACGACAGCCTTTGGGGCGGAACCATAACGTTGACGCGCGTACTTCCCAAGCCACTCCCGGAGGGAAATATCCTCCCCGGTCCACAAACGGTCACTGAACAGGGCGTAATGAAGCGGGTTCGTCTCCAGCCCTTCGGACAAAGTTCCCATGCCCACCAGCCCCTTGTCCCTATAACCGGACAAATCACTTCCAAGCCGGGAAAGAAGGGGAATCCCACCGTACAGTCCCGTATTGCCTCCAAAGTTCGCCAGTTCGCACCAGACCCACGGAATACCGTTAAAAGTTCTTAAATTCTTCCCTCCGTTAGCCATATCCTTGGTAAGCTGCAATACAAGCGCGCGTTCCGGGTCCAAGCCGGACAGCAACTCGCGGGTAGGATTCCCGCCCCAAGCCTGAATCACCCATGAAGCACCCGGAGAGGCCTTTTGCATGGCTTTCTGAACGGCCTGTGCCGCATTCGTCACGTTAATGTTCCCCTTCCGTCCCCCCTCATGAAACAAATCCCCGCCAAACATCTTTCCGGAAATGCCGTATACCTTGCGGACAGCCTTATACCAGTCCGAGGCCAGTTTCGGAAAAGCCTCGCAAGTGGGATCCGCTACCCATGGCCTCTTAAAATTATCAACCCATGTACCCTGCGGAATAAGTTTCAGACCATCCATTTGGACGTTTTCCTGAAAGTCAGAGGGGACGAATCCCACATACCCCTGAAGTACGGGCGTCATCCCCAACTGCTCCATACGGGATACAATACGCCTTCCCATCTGCGCCATCTTATCTATCTGCTGCTGGCTCAACGGTCCGCCGTGGCCTTCCAGGTTTCCCATATTCCACCAGGCGGCAAATGCCGGATTAGGGATAAAACGAAGAGCTTTTTCCCGGGGATACCCCAGGCCAATCAGAAAATCCTCCCATGTTTTTTCCAGACCCGCCGTTACCAGCGCATGCGTAAACCCGTTCAACGCCAGAAAATCAATCTCCCGCTGCCATCTGTTCCAATCCCAGAAAGCAGCCGTATAGGAAAGGGTGCAGTAATTATAGGCAAAAACAATATTCCACGGGCTTTCTATCGTTACCGGACTGGAGGGAACCGGCAAAGGGGAAGGAAGCGCCATCCGATTCCCGTTCCACGAAAAATGGACCTTAGCGATATTCTTCAGATACCATCCATACCCCGCCACCAGGCGACGCACATCAGCAGCCTCCACCCGGATGCCTCCGGCAACACCGGAGATAGTGATCTTGTTGCCCAAATCCGGATTTAAATGAAACAGGACAGCCCCTTTTGCCGAGGGAGTTACACGCGCCACTACATCTTCAGCCGCCGCTACAGGAGATCTTTCCGCAGCAGATACGCAAACAAGCGGGGACATGACAGTTCCAAGAACCGCTCCAACGGCAAAGGCATGAGAAAACATAGTGACTTTACTACATACAAGAATTGCAGATTCTTACAAGGAATAAAGTCAATATTATCACTAATAATAACTTCAAGAAGACAGCAAAAGAGAGGGCAAGAAGCGAACAGGCCCCGCGAGTCTGGAGACTGGCGGG
>ULUR01017833.1_pt1 | contig 76374 bp, 83 predicted proteins | sample 1958651 | NCBI WGS metagenome assembly ULUR01 (sample SAMEA4835764, study PRJEB28245) | human gut metagenome | biome: gut microbiome; material: fecal sample | place: Denmark | collected 2008 | reverse complement strand
GCATAAGAAGAACCACCGGCTATGCCGGTGGGTTTCTCTTTTGAGTAAAGGATTGTGGAGTGTTTTTGGAAATGCAATGAAAATGAGGCGCAGCTTGATAATGACAGACTCAACGATCTTAATAGAAAATGGCAGATCGGATAAGCTATGAGTGGATTTGCCCCGATAACCCGATAATGGGTATTCAGGGCTTTGGAATCTAAATAGAGAAATCCTAAAGATTAACTATAAAATTTACACAGATGCTGTCAACGGATATCTTTGGCCTGATTTAACAAGTGAACAATTGTCCTGCAAATATGTAAGTGAAGCGGATGTGCTAAATGTTGTGTTGTTTAATAAACGTGCAAAATAGTGGTGTGAGGAAACTCCGGGTCTGAAAAGAAGCATGAGGGATTATGCAAATTTGTATGAACCATTGACCCTTGCGAATATGGAAAGCTGTAATACGGTTTTAATTGGTAAAAAATTAATCAGAAAGAGCGAATGGTCGTGCTTAGAAAATTGGCAAGAACCTAATTATTTTCTTTGGAGAATTTGAATACTGAAAGAATGAAAAAACTGAAGGTTTTGGATAATGAAAAGTAAGAATGATCAAAATATTCATGAAGCTGAGCTATAGAAAAAGCAGTACGGCAAATGTATCCATGCTAAGAACATTTTGTGGTTGCTGTTTATTTTTATCATGGTGTACAATATAGACAACTGCTGGATCAGCAGCTTAGAAAATATATAGAATGATTATTATCTGCCGCATAGGCAGCCTATTTTGGAAAGGTGGTTCGACTATTTTTATAAATCCATGTATAGAATTATTCACGCATTTAAAGAGGAAAAGAAAATAATGACGATTGAAAAAGTTCATGAACAGCGAATTAAGGAGAGGAGAAAAATGGAACATAACATAAATGATACAGATGACATTGTGGAAAAAATGAGATTACTGGTGGCTGATGGTACGATATGGCTGACACAAAAGGAAATAGCGGAGCTTTTTCAAACGACGAAACAAAGTATAGGCATGCATATCAGGTTCATCCTGAAGCATGGTGAATTGGATGAAAGAGTGGTGGTCAGCTATCGGCTGGCTGACCGAAAACAGGGGACGATGCAAGGGAAATTGCAAGTACGAAAGACAGCCCATTATAACTCAGACATGGTATTGGCGGTTGCGCGCCGTGTGTGCTCACCAAGGGGGAGGCAGTTCAGGAGGTATGACACAGCGGTATTAAAAGAGTATCTTGGCAGGAGATTCTGCCAAGGATAAATAACATTTGAGAGGTTGGGGCGGAACAATCCTTTGTAAGGAGTTATCCTGCTGTATCAGGGGAAATGCCAGAGTGATCTGCAGCCGGTATGGATTATGGTTCTGAAAAGGAGGATAATGAGTTTCAAAATAGCATAAGCTTCATGAGAAAATCATAGGTCTGTTGATTGGCAGACGGTCATTGCAGGATGTATTTGACGGAGGTTTCTGATGATAGAGGATATTGTCAAGTCGGATTTGAAAACGATTCTTCATTCTAAACGGGCGAATCTGTATTATCTTGAAGAATACAATTAATCACTGATTATTACGACAAATACGTGCAATTAATACGGTTTCGTCAAAAATTCGTCAAAAAGAGTATGTGCAGAAAATGCACTTTTTTTAATTTATCCGAATAATCGTTGTATATCCTTTTTTGCTTTAATTCGCATATCTTCTGTATACGACACATAAGTATTAAGCACAGTCTCTACGGAATCACCGAGCAGAGCGGCCACCGTTTTTACATCGGTTCCTGCAGCGATCAATTTTGTTGCGTAAGTATGCCGAAGACAGTGGATACCGCGACCCGTGTAGTTTCGAACAATACGGGAGATACCGCAGCTACTTCGTCTTGTAAATAGCCGGCTATCAAAATTTACCGGGTGGACCTGCAGGTATACGGCTATCTCGTCAGCAAGAGACTGCGGAATTGGAATAGTACGATTGCTTCTGTGAGTTTTGCACGGCATGAACCCCGTTAAAACTCTGGGAGATTCGGGTTTGATTCTGCCCCACTGCTTATTGATCGTAATTTCAAGATTTTCAAGGTCTACACAATCCTTTGTTAGCCCCAACATCTCTCCAACGCGTGTACCAGTCTTAGCGCAGATTGCGATTTGTAAATAGCTGGCAAACTGTAACTCTTTTCTTGATCTTGCTAATAATGTCTTTAATTCAAAATCGGTTAATACGTTCAAACTATCCGCAGATCGAATGGTTATGCACTGCAGATCCTCAGCGGGATTGATCGCAATTATTTTATAGGTCTTTTGTGCAGCGTGAAATAGCGTTTTTAAAACTATAATAGTTTTATTTTTCGTCGTGTCTTTTTGTGTGATATTGTTTAGCGCATGGCGCAGGTCGGCGAAAGTAACATCCGCTATTTTCTTATCATAAAGCCCGTTCCGAAGAGATTTTATATCTGTTTTATAAGATACTTCGGTTCTGTATGCGAGATGCCTGTCCGCCGCATATATATCTATAAATTCACCGAGCGTCAGGCTTAACAAATCTCTGTCCGTGGTTACTCCGATTTTATCTATCAGCAGCTTTTTTGCCGTATCGGACATCGCCTCTGCGCGGGATGTAAATCCGCCTTTGCTTTTCTGTTTCCATTTGCCGTCCTGTTCATACGAGATGACCAGCTGCCAAGCCGGATTGCTTTTCGTGCCTCGATTTCGGACTAAGAAATTGTATCGCATTATAAAATCAGCTCCTTTGTTTAAAATGGGCTGATTATGCTATAATTATAGAGTAATCAGCCCGGGTGGGTTTATTACATTTTCCCGTTATCATATGGCAGTATGATAACGGGATTTTTATGCCGCTATTTTTCTTTCACGTACGTAAAGTAGATCCACAATAAAATTAAAAATACTATAATACTACTCATTAGCAAACACTCCTTTTACAATCAACTTTCAAGCAAAGTGGCTTCCTGAATTAATTCTTGCACTATCTTCTCATTACATTCTTCAACAAGTGACTTCATCCGGAACAAATCAATAATTCCCCAGATCCCAAAGCCGGCGCAAGTGATCCAGTATAAGATGTTCTTGATAGGCTGCCCAAGATAGAAATAGTGGATACCACACAAAATCCAGCAGATGTACGCCATAGACGTCTCTTTTTCTTTAGTATTGAGCTTACTCGTCACGTAGCTTTTCTGCGTCGGCGTCAGGTCCTTTAATAGTAATAACGTTGTTACTGTCATTTTAAAAGTCTCCTCTCTCATAAAAAATTATTGTATCTCGGACTGTCTTAGTACAGCTAACCCTAATACTTTTATGCTTTCGCAAGTATCTTCGGTAAAAAACATAGGTGCATATTTACTGTTAGCTGAAGCCAAAGACACCGTTTTACCCGATTTATAAAAACGTTTTAGACAGACTTTTTCATTATCTATTTCAACGCAAGCAATTTTCCCGTTTGGTACTTCCGGCATAGACTTTATAAAGACTATATCGCCGTCGTTGATGTTTGCATCGATCATACTGTCACCGCGGACAGTAATGCAGAAATCCACGTCATATTTATTCTCTATATCATAATACGGTGTGTCTTGATTGAGATCCTCTAACGGCTGCCCGGCGGCAGCATACCCCAGCATAGGGACTTTTTTAAATTGCGGTTTATGAACGCCGGGCGGGAGTGTCGTGTCTGAATCATCATAATCCAGTAGCCATCGAGCAGTAGTGTTTAAAGCTTCGGCAAATGCTACTATCTTAGATTGCGTCAAATCATTCTCGCCGCTTTCTATTTTAGCGATTGTCGATCGGGATTTATAACCTAATCGTGTAGCCAGTTCTTCTTGTGATATTCGCAGTTCTTCCCTGCGCAATCGTATCCTATCCCCTAATGTCATGTTTAAATCCTCCTAACAAAGATTATATTACTTTGGTTACGAAAAATCAACAAAAATTAAATTCCATAAAAAAATGTTGACTTTTCAGAAACAAAAGGTTATACTGTGTCTGGTGATTAAAAATCACAATAAAATATCAGAAAGGAGGAAACCTATATGACGAACACCGCGGAGTTGGAAGGCGCGATTGCGAAATCTGGTAAATCAAAAAAAGAGATCGCAGCCGCACTCGCATTATCTGAAGCGGGACTCTGGAAGAAAATAACAAATCAATCAGAATTTAAAGCGACTGAAATTAAAAAAATTCAAAGTCTTCTATCTTTGTCCGCCGCTGAAAGAGACCTAATTTTTTTTGCACAATAGTGTGATTTTAAATCACTATATTAGTAAAAGTGAGGTGAAGAAGAAAATGAAGATCGAATGCACTGTTGAAGAGTTTAAGAAACTCACAGAAAAAGAGCCCCGCGGCAACGGAGCTCTGAAGGTTCGTACAACTATGAATCTTCTTACTTGTAGTCGATTGATCCGACAGTACATGCAAGAACAGAATCGTAGCGAACAAACAAAAACGGGAGTTTGGTAGGCTCGTCTCCAGGCACTACGGAAGGCACTACAGAAACGTTCTTCAGTAAAAAGAAATTCTCGTTTCCGCACAGGGCGTGTTTCTCCGATTGCGGAGAATCTAACTTGTCAAAACACACACGTAAAAAAGTTCTTGGCACTTCTGTCTCAGGCATCACTGGGTCATCTCCAAAAACAGGTGTACCAAAAATAGTGCCTGCGGCTGTTAACAAGATCAATTGATTCTGGTCAAGGTCTCCTGCTTGTGCGGTAATTGCCAATGCACCCACTAAGGACTTAATATCCATCACATTCACCTCCTCTCCGCCTCAAATTATAGACGGAAAGGAGTAGTAAAGCAAAAAAAAAATCACATTAATTTCTTCTCTCCATCGAGCCGCTCGCAAATAACAAGTTGTTATTGCTATATCCATTGTGAACTGTGTTATGCTCGACAACTATTAAGCCGGGCGGCTCGACGGAGAGAAGAACAAAAGAAGTGAGGTGATCAAAATGGAAATCGCGCTGTTATCAAAAGAAGAAGCACGACGGCTGCTCAAAATTTCCCGGTCGACGTTTTGGCGGCTGGAAAAGAAAAGTATCATCCGGCCGGTACAATCGCTTCTGCCGACGAGGCGATACAGACTCGCCGACATTGAAAAACTGGTAATGCGATAAGGAGGAATCAACATGATTGACAGATTAATAATCTATTTATGGCTTTTCCTGTCCGTCGTACTGATTATCGCAGTCGTGGAGAAGCTATCATGATTAAATATTTAACAGCTTTCATAGCAGCCGTCTTCTTGGCCGGTTACGCAGTACAGCCGCCAGAAAAGACGGTACCATACAAAGTGACACTCCGAAACGGTGAAAGTGTCTGGGATGTCTGCGCGAAAGTCGCAAGCAGCAAAGACGACGTGCGCGAAGTGGTCTACAACGCACTGAAAGAAAACCGCATCAACGATCCCGGCAATGTTCAGCCGGGGACAGAAATCGTTATCAGAGTAAAGGAGATGAAATAAAGATGGCTTGTAGAGGAGACGTCGATACTGAAGATTTAGAACGGATAGTCTCTATCGCACGTAGCGGAGAAAATATACTCTGCGGATATTTTAAAGATTTTGATGGCTGCCTGTCTGTTGAACAGAAAGAAAAAGTGACAGCTGCTGTGGATTTCTTTGAAATGCTAGCGAATCACTTAGAAACACTAACGGCAGCTGTTGAGGCTATGAATTACAGAGAGGAGATGCATGAATGCGGAGAAGACTATTAACTATTTTATTCACATTGTTAGCGCCCTTCGCGGCGCATGCGGAATGGCTCATCGCAGAATGCAGTGCTTACACGCCATACGATTGCGGGACTATTACCGCAACGGGCGAAACAGTCCATGTTGGCGGGGTAGCTTGTAACTTCCTGCCGTTCGGTACGGTGGTTGTCATCGATGGCGTGGAATACATCGTAAACGACCGCTGCGGCATAGATAATTGTATCGATATTTTCATGGAAAGCTACGAAGACGCTATCCAGTTCGGAAGACAGCACAAGGAGGTTTATATCAAAAGATGAATTATAAAAAAATCTATTCACAAGCGCTTAAAACCGTTTTAGGCGGAAGAAAAGGGGTAGTTCTCAAGCAGTTTACAGAATCTGCAGACGGTAAGGACCTGCTCACATTTGATAATTACGGCTTGTTTTTCATACCGAAAGAGCTAAATATCTTCGCGGAGCATGCCGGAACATCATTACCCGCACACGCTGTGTGCAAGTTCATTCCGAAAAAAGATACAGTACTCACAACTCTACAACCGACAAGCACTGTTATCGGAAAAAGGCCGTGCGGGCGTGTGTTAGAAAAACCAGACGGCAGTGAATATCCGTATCTTCTCGATGACAGCTATTTCGGATATTTCGACCAAGACGCGGAGATTAAAGTAGATCTGACTGCAAAAACGTCGGTATTCTATATTTTCGAAAATGACAAGTTGGTATGCGTTGTCGCACCAATACGCAGAAAGAAATGAAAGGTGGTGGTGTAAATTGATTGCTGGTACAAGTAAAAACCGCTCAACTGCTGGAACAGTCGAACGGCAAAAACAAAAATACTCTAAATTATTATAACACACGTAAAGGAGATAATAAAATGATCAGAATCGAAATTGACGCAGAGAACGTAACCGAATTGAAAGAACAGCTGAAAGGGCTCTTGAACGAGCCGGTTAAAAGCACAGTAACAGTTACACCGGAAAGCGTTACAGTTGTGGCACCGCAAATTAAAGAAGTCAAGGCGCCTAAGGCAAAGAAAGCAGAGCCCGCAAAAGAAGAACCGAAAACAGCTGTGGCGGATGAACTGACGGAAGATCAGAAAACCGAACTGCGTACGCTTTGTGCGGAATATACACATAAAGTAGCCGATGGCAAAGAGCGAATCAAGCAGTTCTTGAAAGATAAAGGACTCGCTAAAGTAACCGAACTCAAGCCTGCCGATCTTTCGGAATTTAAAGCGATGGTGCAGATCTGATGGCGCACGCGGTATTAAGTGCATCGGCCAGCTCCCGATGGCTACACTGCACGCCGTCGGCGAGGCTGGAGCGGAAGTTTCCGGACACGTCAAGCCCGTATGCGGAAGAAGGTACGCAAGCGCACGCGTACGCCGAACGCTTTCTGAATTTATTTCTGAAGACCGGCAAGACCGCCATTACGATAAACGACAACGCAGAAATGCAAGAAGCGGTACAGGCTTACGTCAACATCTGCGTCGAAAAGATCAACGAAGCGAGAACCGCCTCTTCGGATGCGCAGATCAAAGTTGAACAGCGGCTGGACTTCTCCCGCTGGGTACCGGAAGGTTTCGGCACCGGCGACATGGTAATGGTGTCGGACAAGTACTTTGAAATCGTCGATCTCAAGTACGGAAAAGGCGTTCCGGTCTCCGCTGTCAATAACAGCCAGATGCGGCTGTACGCACTCGGGATGTACGAGGCGTTTGGCTATCTGTACGGAGCCGATGAGGTCCGGATGACGATTGTGCAGCCACGGCTTGACAGCGTTTCGACTGAAACCATCTCAGTTAATGACTTGCTTGCGTGGGGTGCAGAAGTCAAAAAGAAAGCAAAAGTCGCGTTTAAAGGCGACGGCGATTTTTGCGCAGGCAATCACTGCCGATTCTGTAAGGCTCGAAATACCTGCCGGACACATGCTGAGTATGAACTGAAAAATGTAAAAGAAGATCTGCAGACGGCAGAGCTGGAAGACTTTGAAATTTCAGATATCTTGCTTCGTGCTAAAGGTATCAAAACGTGGCTTGACGGTCTGGAGTCATATGCACTCGGAAAAGCGCTTGACGGCTACAATTGGCCGGGAATGAAACTCGTCGAAGGCCGCAGCAACCGGAAGATTACTGATGACGTTATCGCAGCGGACAACCTTTTGAACGCGGGTTTCGGAGCCGAAGCGATCTACAAACCGCGGGCACTGCGGTCGATTACCGACTTGGAAAAGCTCTGCGGAAAGAAAATGTTCAGTGAGTTGATGTCAGGCGTCATAGAAAAGCCGCCGGGCAAACCGACGCTGGTCTCTGCGGATGACAAGCGGCAGGCAATAGAACTGCAAAATGTAAAAAATGATTTTGACGAAAGTCTTTTATAAAAAAGGAGAAAACACAATGAAAAGCATTAAATTTGTAACCGGATTAGTCAGACTGTCTTACGCGAACATCTGGGCGCCGAAAGAAGACCTTAGCGGCCGTATGCGTTACTCGGCAAGTCTGCTTATCAAGAAAAGCGACACAAAGACAATCTCACGTCTGAAAGCGAAAATCAAAGAGCTTATTAACGACGAAGAAGCTAAGAAAATTCTCGGCACGCGTGGTAAAGATATCGACCTGCCGCTTCGTGACGGTGATACCGACCGTGAGGGCGATGACAACTACGCCGGGCATTATTTCCTGAATGCAAAAGCAACGGAAGATTACCCGCCGAAAATTCTTGGCCCGGACGGTGAAGAAATTTTCGATAAATCCGAAGTATACAGCGGCTGTTACTGCCAGGCGGTCTTGTACCTGTTTGCGTACAATCAGGGCGGCCACAGAGGCGTAGGTGTCAGCTTGAGCGGTCTGAAGAAGATTAAAGATGGTACACCGCTGTCCGGCGGAAGTGTATCTGCCGGAGACTTCGATGATGATCTCTTAGGCGCTGACGCTAAAAACGATGGTAATGACGATATTTTTTAAGGAGTAGGAATTATGGCTACACTGGCAATCGATTTGGAGACGTACAGTGACAATGACATCAAGTACGGAGTTTACAAATATGTAGACTCACCGAACTTTGAAATCTTGTTGCTCGGATACAGTTTCGATGACGCGCCGGTGCAGGTAATTGATCTTACTAAAGAGGAGATGCCTGTGCAGATTGCACAGGCTCTTTTCGATAGCAGCATCACAAAGACGGCGTTTAACGCGAACTTTGAAATTACCTGTTTCAAAAAACTGTATCCGGAATTGCCCGCGGAGCAATGGGAGTGTACAAGTGTACTGGCGCTGTACAATTCGCTGCCGACGAAGCTCGCGGATGTAGCTGCCGTGCTGCACCTCGGCGCAGATAAACAGAAAGATACCCGGGGCAAGGCGTTAATCAACTACTTTTCTAAGCCATGCAAGCCAACCAAAGCAAACGGCGGCCGGACGCGTAATCTGACGGAACATAATCCGGAAGCATGGGCACAGTACATCGAGTATAACCGGCAGGACGTCGTCGTCGAGAAAGCTATACGGCAGAAACTATTATCTCTGAAACCCCCGGAGCTTGAACATAGATACTGGCTCATGGATCAGGAGATTAACAGCCGCGGCGCACGGATCAATGAAAAACTGGTTGAGAACGCCATCCGCATAAACAAAGAACACAAAGCGAAACTGCTGGCAAAAGCAAAAGAGCTTACCGGACTTGAGAATCCGAACAGTCCGCTGCAGCTCACGGCTTGGATAGAAAACCGGCTTGGTGAGACCATCGAATCAATAGACAAAAAAGCCATTACCGAACTCTTGAAAAAAGACATTCCGGATGATGTGCGCGTTATGCTCAAGCTGCGTCAGCTGCTCGGCAAAACATCTATCAAAAAGTACGAAGCGATGCAGAAAGCGACGACGTCAGACGGCCGCGTGCACGGCATGTTCCAGTTCTACGGCGCGATGCGCACCGGGCGTTGGGCAGGACGTATTGTACAGCTGCACAATCTGCCGCGGAACAGCATGAACGCAGAAGAGCTTAATACTGCCAGGGCTTTTGTCAAAAACGGCGATTTAGAAATGCTGGAACTCTGTTATGACAATGTACCGGATACTCTATCGCAGCTTGTCCGGACGGCAATCACCGCAAAGCCGGGCTACCGATTCATCGTTGACGACTTCTCGGCCATCGAGGCGCGTGTCATTGCATGGCTTGCCGGGGAAAGATGGCGGCAGGACGTTTTCGCAAACGGCGGCGACATCTACTGCGCTTCTGCTTCGGCCATGTTCGGCGTTCCCGTCGTCAAACACGGCGAGAACGGGCACCTGCGGCAGAAAGGCAAGATTGCCGAACTGGCACTTGGTTACGGCGGCTCCGTCGGCGCGCTAAAGCAGATGGGTGCTGACAAGATGGGGCTTTCGGACGATGAGCTGCAAGACATCGTGACGAAATGGCGCGCGGCATCACCTGCGATTACTAAATTCTGGTGGGATGTAGACAGCGCTGCTAAAAAAGCAATCAAGACCGACAGCACAGTCAAAATCAAGCAAGGACATCTTGCTTTCTGCCGAAAACAGGGCGCGCTGTTTATAAAACTTCCGTCCGGGCGGCATCTTGTGTATATCAAACCGGAAATCGGAGAGAACCGCTTCGGCGGGGAATCTATCTTATACCGCGGCATCGAACAGGGCAGCCGGAAATGGGGCAAGTTAGAGACCTACGGCGGCAAGCTTGTTGAAAACATCGTGCAGGCTGTTGCCCGCGACTGCTTAGCGGCGGCTATGCTGCGGCTAACGGAAGCTGGGTACAAAATCATTATGCACATACACGATGAGGTCGTCATGGAAGCGCCCGACGGCATAGGGAGCCTCGCTGAAGTTACAGAGATTATGTCGAAAAACGAGCCGTGGGAAGCCGGTCTGATCAAAACGGCAGATGGCTTTGAAAGCCAATATTATATGAAAGATTGAGGTACTAAAAAATGAACAAAATACAAATGGAACAGCAAATCAAAATCGCAAAAGAAGGAATTGAAGTACTTGATATGTGGGCCGAAACGCTTGACGCTGAAGCACTGGAAGAAAAGCGAGAACGGATAGATAAAGCAAAAGCTTATTGCGAAGACTGCTTAGAAGCGTCGCAAACCCTCATTGACGCTATCGAAGCAACAGAACCGAAGAAAGAAGAAAAACCGAAGCGTAGACGAGCTCCTGCTAAAAAGAAAGAAGAACCTATTGTCGAACCTTGCCCGCCGGCTGCTGCGGCAGATGATTTAGATGACTTATTCTGAGGCGGATTATGAGAATTATCAGTCAATACCGGAATAATCGGTTATTCGAAGTCGTGCGCGCGTTTTACAACAACGGGGAGTTAATCCCAGGTGCGCAGTATTGTGATCAGGAATGCCTGCAGGTGCACACTGCCTGTGGGCACGCCTTTCACTGCCGCTGGCGCTTTCAGTGCAGCATGCGCGGCCTTAGTGACGAGGGATCCGCGTATACGTGTCCGAAATGCGGGAAACGTTTGTGGAAAGGCACATATGACACTCCGTGGCTCGATTTGTCCGAATCCGGGCGTAAACGTGTACTCGTACCGTACCGTATCGAGCTGGAAGCGAAAGAATACAAAAATTATCTGGACATCTGCGCGGAAACATTGAATGTAGATATTGAGTCGCCGATTGACGTGTCCGTGCATACTGTCAAAAAACACACTCTGCGCTTTGATTTCAAAAGCCGGGAAGTGGTTTACACAGAACACGGCGCCCGCGGGCGCGCGGTACTTACGCGGACTTTATGGCCACTGAACAGGATAGCAAGCGATAAAACGAGGTTTTGCATGAAAGATACTGTTTTTCGCTACCTGAACGCGGAAAGCAATATTCATCATACAGAAAGAAATCTGATAAACAACTTTTTCAAAGATGTTGTCAGATGTTTTAATCAAAAGCTGTCTGATACTGTCGGATATACTGTTAAATCCGCGTATATGCCGACCAGCTTGCAGGACGGCCACAGCGTTTTTGACTACTGCTTTTCAAATTTCGCATGGCGCCTGCGTTATCCGGACGCAAGAAACCTGACAACGGAAGAAATCAGGATGTGTCCGTATGCGGATGACCCGATAATGCGCCTGTTTGACGAACGAAAGCCGTATCTGCGGACTGTACGGGAGATTTATCATTTCCCGGATATGCCGGGGCTGAATGTCCGTCTGATCAAGTGCCCGATTAATTTTTTAAATATAATCCGGACGGCGTGGCCAATTTTACACGAGATAGACAACAAATACAAACTCTTAGATGCACTTCTGCAGAAACGGTATGATATCGGTTTCTACCACAGCTTAGACAGTTATCTCCGATCCCTACGAATAATCAGGCATACCCGTGGCGAAGCGGCCGCGGTTAAACTGCTGGAACGCGAGAATGATTATAGCGTACGAGACTGCGGGCATATATGGGATCTCCTGACTCCACAGAACAAGCGCATTTTTATCAAAGCTAAAATCCGCAGCCGGGATATTCACGACTACCTTACACGCTTAGTAGACAAGCAGCAACACGAGAACGTTCGTATCAAGTACAAATCTCTGCGGGATTTCCCGCTGACCGGCAAAGTTGATGATTTAATCTTCAGCCTGCCACCGGATACCGAACAGTTAGCAAATTTAGGACGCGCTATGCATAACTGCGTCGGCACCTACCGCGACCGTGTTTTATCTGACAAAGTACGCATTATTGCCGCTTTCAGAAACCGAAAGCCGGTCATCTGTATCGAGATCAGAAATGGTGCGGCGGTGCAGGCAAAACTGGTCAATAACCAGCCTGTCCGGGAGGACGCAAAACTCAACCGCGCCCTGCTGGCGTGGGCGAAGTCGAGGAAATTAATAGTGGAAACAAATGATGTTCAGACAGAAAGGGAGGTGGCCGGCGTTGCAGCTGCAGTATGATATTGAGTTCACGATAGCGACAGCGCCGCAGCGCTTCGCTAAAAAATGGAAACACACGAAAACGACATGGTCACACCTGCTTGAGAGGCTGGCTAAGCCGACCGTGACTGGAGAAACCATCGCGGAGTATAAAGCGATGAAGAAGTCCGACAGAGACAACCGAAAAGACACCGGAGGCTTCGTTTGCGGCTATCTCAAGAACGGCCAGCGGCTCAAGCAGAACGTCGAATATAGGCAGGTTGTTTGTCTGGACGCCGACAGTCCCGATGACGACTTCCTGATTGATCTGGATATCGGCATGGGCAACGTAGCGTGGGGGCTGTACACAACGCACAGCCACACTGCTGCTGCTCCGCGCTACCGCGTGCTTATCCCGCTTGACAGGCCCGTAATGGCGGATGAATACAAAGCTATTGCAAGGCTTTTAGCAAAGGACATCAGCATTGAAGCGATGGACTCTACGACATACGAGCCGGAACGGTTGATGTATTGGCCGAGTAAACCGCAGGATGGAGAGTTCATCTTCAGATACAACGACGCACCGATTCTTAATGCCGATGACACGCTGGGCAGGTACGAAGATTGGCATGACACATCACTGTGGCCGACTTCGAAAAAAGAAGCGAGTATCACGGTATCAGCGGCGAAAAAGCAAGGAGACCCGCTTACTAAGCCGGGGCTTATCGGCGCTTTCTGCCGGGCGCACACGATCGCGGACGCTATAGAAACGTTCCTGGCCGATGAGTATACAGCCTGTACAGTAGAGGGGCGGTACACATACACAAAAGGCAGCACAAGCGCCGGGCTTGTCGTGTACGATGACAAGTTTGCCTATTCGCATCACTCGACGGACCCTGCAGGTGGCAAGCTCTGTAATGCTTTTGATTTGGTTAGGCTTCACAAGTTCGGAGCGCTTGACGCGGATGCCGCCGAAGGCACTCCGGTAGTTAAAATGCCGTCGTATACAGCGATGGTAAAACTAGCAGGGGAAGACGAGGCGACAAGGTGCATAATAAGCGCCGAACAAGCTGAAGATATTAAGAAGAGTTTCAAAGAATCCGGATTCAGTGCCGCCGACGCAGACATGGACTGGATGGCGGAGCTGACAAGAGGATCCGGAAAGAACGCACCGATACTTCCGGTGGCGGGGAATTTTATTCTTATTCTTGAGCGCGATCCGCAGCTCAAAGGCACTTTCGGACTCAACTTGTTCTCCCGGAGGCTTATTGTCAAAAAGGACCTGCCGTGGCGTAAAAAAGGTATTGACAACATCTGGCGGGATACTGATGACGCAGGCCTGCGCAACTATTTAGCAAAATATTATGATTTGGCCGCCCGGCAGGTCATCGATGACGCGCTGGTAGAAGTCATGTACAAGTACAAAACGCACCCAGTGCAAAGCTATTTAGAGTCGTTGCAGTGGGACGGAGTCAAACGAGCAGAAACGCTGTTTATTGACTTTTTAGGCGCCGAAGACTCGCAGTACGTAAAAGATGTCACGCAGACGTGGCTCAAGGCCGCCGTGGCGCGTATAGAGCGCCCGGGAGTCAAATACGACTCATGCATAGTGCTTAGTGGCCCGCAAGGCATAGGCAAAAGTACGATTTTAGGCAGGCTGGGCGGAAAGTGGTTTAATGACAGCATTGTCAGTTTTCAAGGCAAGGAAGCGATGGAACAGCTGCAGGGGAGCTGGATCATTGAGTTATCCGAAATGCAGGCATCTACAAAAGCGGATAACGATATGATCAAAGCTTTTCTCTCCCGGCAGACGGATAAATTCCGGGCGCCCTACGGACGGCGTACGGAAGAGTACCCGCGGCAGTGCGTTTTTGCTGCCACGACAAATGACAGTATTTTTCTTAAAGACCGTACCGGCGGGCGTCGTTTTCTGCCTATTTTCTGTCAGGGCGGTGGACAAAGGCCACTGTCTGATTTAACTGACGATTTCATTAATCAGGTATGGGCAGAGGTCAAGCAGCTATACGAAACAGATCAAAATCTGTACCTGCCTGCTGATTCCGCGAAGACCGCAAGAGAACTGCAGGAAGCTCATACCGAGGGCGGTGAGAAGCTGGGACTGATTCTAGAGTATTTAGACACGAAGCTACCCGAAAACTGGGACGATATGGATTTATACGACCGGCGGGATTACCTGAAGCACCACGGCGAAGAAGGCTATCCGGAAGGAACGGTGGTACGGAGCCGGGTGTGCGCGCTGGAAATATGGTGCGAGGTTTTTGACGGGACGAGGCAGGGCTTTCGGAACGTTGACGCACGCGAAATGAACGGTATTTTACAGCAGTTGAAAGGGTGGGAACCCGAAGGAGTGAGGGCTACCGGAAAAATATACGGAAAACAGAGAAGCTTCAAAAACATCAAGCCGGTAAAAAGCGCGGCAACAAAGTAGGTAACAAAGTACAAAAAACTGTTGCCGCTTTTCAAGGACAACAAAGGCAACAAATTTTACAGATATTTCAAAAATTATAGAGTTTAAAGGATTTTGGCAACAAAAGCAACAAAGGGCAACAAACTTTGTTGCCGCGTTAAGAACAGATAGGGGGCTGAAAAAGAATGTATCGGCAACAAAGCAACAATTATTCTATATAGGATTATTGAAATATAGAGTTATAGAAGAAAATAATAGACACATGATCATTTATTTCTTCTATAACTCTATAATCCGGAGAAGTCCACGCGCACGCGCGTAGCGCGCGAGATAAAGATTTATATTCTTATTATATAGGCGGAAAAAGCCTTTGTATATTTATGAGGTGAAAATGAAAGAATATACAGTAGAAAATCATCTGACATCAGTGACGCGGGCTTGCGGCGGGATGTGCCTCAAGTTTATTAGCCCCGGAATTGCAGGGGCGCCGGACAGGATTGTTATTCTTCCCGGCGGGAAAATCGGATTTGCAGAGATGAAAGCACCGGGAAGAAGGCCGAGGTTGCGGCAGAGAGCGGTTATCCGAGCTCTGTATATGTGTGGTTGCCGTGTGGCGGTAATCGATAATCTGAAATCGGCCGAAGGATTTGTCAGGAGACTTGCAAAATGAAGTATGTACCGCATGGATATCAGGAGGCCGTGATTAAGCACATACTGAAAAATCAAGGTACCGGCGTCTATCTTGGAATGGGCCTCGGCAAAACTTCGACGACTTTATCGGCTATTTTTCAAGCAATGTTTGACGAATTATCGATTAACAAAGTATTGATTGTGGCGCCAAAGAAAGTGGCCGAAGCTACTTGGCAAGACGAGGCCGTAAAATGGGATTGCTTTAAAAACTTGACATTTTCAACAGTCTTAGGAACGCAGGCGCAGAGGCTGCAGGCACTGGCAAGAAAAGCAGATGTCTACATCATTAACCGCGAAAATGTTGTATGGCTGCTTGAGCACTTGCGGTATAAACCGGACTTCGACATGCTTGTTATTGACGAGAGTACAAGTTTCAAAGACGCGAGCACAAAACGATGGAAAGCGCTGCGAAAGGTCAGGACGTGCTTCAAAAAAATCGTTTTGCTGACAGGTACACCGAGGCCAAACGGACTAATGGATCTGTGGGCGCAGCTGTACCTGCTTGACGGCGGTAAGCGTCTTGGCCGGACGTTGACAGAATACCGGAACAATTATTTTGTACCGGATAAGCAGAATGGCCCGGTGGTTTACAGTTACAGGATAAGAAGTCCAGAGGCTGAAAAAGAAATCTATGACAAGATATCGGACATCTGCATCAGCTTGAAAGCTGAAGATTATCGTTTGATGCCGGATAAACTCCCGCCGGTTACGGTTCCCGTGGTACTTGATGAAAAATCACAGAAAGCGTACCGGGAACTTGAGCGGGAATACGTAACTGAACTGCAAGGCGAAGAGATAACAGCCTTATCGGCGGCAGCGGTCAGTAATAAGCTGTTGCAGCTGGCAAACGGAGCAGTCTACGATGCGGATAAAGCGGTTATACCGGTTCATGACGCGAAAATCACAGCGCTAAAAGAAATCATAGAAGCAAATGACGGAAATCCAATTTTAGTCTTTTACAATTTCAAGCATGACAAAGATCGGATTAAAGAAGCCTTTCCGGATGCACGAGAGCTGCAAAATTCAGCTGATATAAGGGCGTGGAACGCAGGAAAGGTAAAACTACTCATAGCGCACCCGGCAAGCGCGGGATACGGTCTCAATTTGCAAGCAGGCGGGCATATTATTGTGTGGTTTGGCCTGACGTGGAGTCTGGAGCAGTATCAGCAGGCGAATGCAAGACTGGAAAGGCAAGGACAGACGGAGCCGGTTATCATACATCACCTAGTCGCGAAAGGTACGGTGGATGAGCTGGTTATGCAAGCGCTGAAACGAAAAGAAAACGGGCAGGAAGCCATGATGAACGCAGTTAAGTTGTTAGTTGAAAGGGATGGCGAAAAATGAGATTAAGGAAACTGTTAGAAGCAATTGAATGTGAGACATCAGTACGCATCATCAAAAAGAAGGCGGGGTTGCCGGATATATCTTACAGAGCACTGTTCGATGGCAAGAGTAATGATGTTCCGTATTGGCTTGCAGATTTTGATGTTTTACGGATAAGATGCGGCGGATCGCGCTTAGTAGTTGAAGTTTATGAGGAACGGAAAAATGATTGATATGGTAAACAGGCCGGCGCACTACAACAAAGGCCGGGTAGAATGCATTGACGCAATCGAAGTGGCGACAAGTGATTTAAGCGGTATCGAAGCTGTGTGTACGGCGAATGCAATTAAATACTTGTGGCGATGGAAGCAGAAGAACGGAGCGGAAGACTTGAAAAAAGCCAGATGGTATATCGAGCATCTATTAGAAAGGACTGACGAGAAATGACAGAGATTTTGATTTTCGTAATTGGTGCGTGGATTGGTGCTATCGTCGGTGTCGTAACAGTAGCATTGTGCGTAGCAGCAAGCAGGAGGAACAATGACGGTTAAAGAGTTTTTACGGTCAGTCCGAGAGCAGGACAGCTTGCTGCGTGCATACGAGCAGGAATTAGAAGACTTAAGGCGCAGAGCGTACAACATCTCAAGTCCGAAGCTTGGTGACAAGATACAGTCGAATCATTTAGCTACTCTTGATGAGATCGTCGATAAGTTGGACTCACAGATCGAAAAGGTGAATGCCGCGTGGGATGAGCTGATTGACAAGAGAGATCAGGCTAGAGCATTGATTGACAAGGTAGATGACGAGAGTATTCGTTGTGTGCTGTATCGGTATTACATACTGGGGCAAACGTGGGAGTTAATAGCTGTGGATATGGGGTATGTTATACGGCATGTGTATAGATTGCACGGAGCAGGATTACAATTTTTAGAAAAGCTGTCACTAAATGTCATTAAATGTCACTATGAAGTGTGATATTATGATAAAGGGAAATTTAAGGATGAACCTCCTTTCCGCAAAAAGCACATGTCACTCCCCGGCATGTGCTTTTTGTTTACCTTTTTAGCATTTCAATCGGTGAACAATGGGGGTATGTTTCGGAATTTTACAGCACAGGACCGCAATTCGGCGGGTCCTTTTTAATTTTTCTCAACAGATGTATTTTAATAGACGGGTGTATATCAAATGACAAACACGGCACGAAACAGGGCAATCAAAAAACTAAATAACTACATCTGGACACTGCAGCATAGGTGCGACACGATTAACAAAGTTAATGAAAATCTCATTATGCAGTATTGCCGGTTTACTGTTTTAGCCGAAGAAATATCTCAGGAATTAACTGCTAACTTAGACAAAATGGATGCGGCTAATATAGAGGCGCATCTGCGGCGGTATGAACAGTTTAACAAAACGGCGCTGGGGATTTATAAAGCGCTGAAGTTCGACAAAATAAAGGATGAAGAGGCCGACAACGGAAATCCTTTTACACGCATGTTGACCGAAGCACAAAATGATGGCGATTTTTAAACGCTGCAATACATGTCATCAGCTCTACGACGGGTACAGATGCCCTGTGTGTACACGCAAATTTGCTAAAAAATATCAGACGGAGAACACTACAAAAAAAGTATATGCATCCCGTTTATGGCAGAAATGTCGCAAAAACGTGCGTATAAAATACATGGATTATGATATTTGGTTGCTCGGAATTGGCGTTTTACAGCGGTTAGATAATCCGATCATTCATCACATCAAAGAGCGGGATGAAAGACCGGATTTACTGTTTACTTTGGATAATCTGATTACTGTGTCTGAAAAAAGCCACGGAGAAATACATGCATTGTATAGAGCTGGCGGGGTGAAAAAAGAATATGCGCTACAAAGGATAGTAAGCGGTATAACAGAATTTGAAAAGAGGTTTGGCGATGGTTGAAGATGAAATTAAGCTGCTGAAAGTACCGGCAGAACTTAACGAATTTATTGGAGACTATTACAAAGCTCTGGTAAAACGGGCAGATAATGAATTAGTAGGAGAGTCAGAATACCGGTGCTTTAAGCGGTTTCTGGATCTGTACAATTCGGGAAAATATAAATTTGCGTTTAACGCAATGCGCAGGATGTTCCAGTTTATAAATTTACTGATTTATGTAGACGAAGACGGTAAAGCTAAACGCTTGAGTCTGTACCCTGTTCAAAAGTTTATTATGTGCGGGATCTTCGGGCTGAGATATCCTGATGGCCGGTACTTGGTTAATACGGCGAAACTGTATATGGCGCGCCGTAACGGGAAAAGCTTTCTATTGTCTGCAGTACTACATTATCTAATGGGAATGAGCAAATTTCGGAATGAACTGATTGTACTCGCGTCATGCAAAGGGCAGAATGCGACTATCTGTTTTAAAGAATTTTGTAAATTTATTGATAATGACCGCCGCTTGAAGGAGGTTTTCGATAATGTAAACAAAACCGCGTGCTGGGCAAAGCACAAAAACACCGGGAACTATTTAGAAATGTTCCGGACAGGTGGGAGCGCGAAGAACTCATTGGATGGGTACACGAACAAAGTAGCCGTTATCGATGAAGAAATGCTCTGTGATGAGATCATCACTAAAACAATTCAAGACGGGCAGGCGCATTTTAAAGATGCGTTACTTGTCGCGATGTCTACGGCACAGTTTGAAATCGGCGGAGACAATCATAAAAGCTGGCTGACTTTGAGAAAGATGTTGTACGAAGATCTTTTACCGGATAATGTTTTCTTGTTTTTAGCAGAGCCGGATGCAGCGGATGTCCAGAGTAAAGACTATGCAAATATCAGGCTATGGGGTAAAGCGAATCCAGTGCTGTTGTTTGAACAAGACGGATTTACAATTAAAGACCACATCCGGAAAAAATATTTGCAAAAAGCTAAAGAAGCGGTAGCGAAGAAAGGGTTTACGCTGCAGTCGTTTGTGACGAAACAGTGTAACACTTGGTACTCGGCCGAAGATAAACAGGTTTGTACATACGACCAATTGATAGCTTGCGGAACAGATACTACTTTTGAAGACCTGATACAAGCGGGATATAAAGACTGGTACTTAGGAATTGACGCTTCCCAAACGATCGATTTAACATCGGTGATTTGGCTGACGTATTACGGTGTGGATCAAACAGGGGTGATGGTAGAGAAAGATGCTCCCGCGGCCAGGTATAGATTGTTTATACATAGTGTGTCGTGGATGCCCGAAAAAAAATTGCAGGATCATGTAACGTCGGATAAGTTTTGTTATCGAGATTACCTTGATACAGAGCTTTTTTTATGTTCCGGCGCAGGTGGTGAGAATATCGACACGGTACAGGTTTTTGAATACATAGACAAAATCCGGACAGACCACGATTTACATTACGTAACGATAGCCGCGGATCCGTACAACATCGCAGGGATACAGGACCGCCTGTCGGAGATATGCGATACCTTTATTTTGCAAAATCAAAGTCCGAAAGCGTTAAGTCAGTACATTGAGGCGCTGTCGCAGCACTTTAAAGACGGGGTTATCGCGTACGCTAAGGGGCGTGAAGATATATTTCTAAAAGCCGTTACGAACTCTTTATTAGTGCGGAACAGCACCGGATTTTATTCTATCGAAAAGATCACTCTTCGCGCAGACAGCAATATTCGAATAGACCCGCTGGATGCGGCGCTGACGGGATTTATTGCGTGCTACATTGATTTCAACCGGCGTACTCCGTCCGGTGACGAGCTGGTAGACGACTGGTTTGACATGATGAAAGGCAGGTGAGTACATGATTACAACGGAAGAACTAAAAGATTATCTACATATCCAGTATGACGATGACGACGCTTTTATTCGACGGATTATTGATACGGGTTACGGTTATTTGGAAGATGCAATTGACAATTACAAAGCGCTGTACAAAGCGAATGAGCGGTTTCGGAACAAAGCCGACTTGTGGGTGATGACTCAGTGGGGCCCACACATGTACGACCAACGGGAAGGCATGTCAAGCACTGCAGATGCAGGTCTGAACTATGGAGCGCGGGCGATGCTTACACAATTACAATTTTATCGATTGGAGGAAAAATGATATGGATTTGAAAATTAATGGGGCCATTGAAGCCACGGCAGATGTAGTTAAAGCATTAAATGAGGCTACGGAAGACGTTACGCTGGTAATTAACTCTCCCGGAGGCAGCGTACTTGAAGGGCTGCAGGTGGTTAACGCGATCAGGAATTGCAAACAGAAAGTAACGGCTAAAGTGGAAGTTATGGCATGTTCAATGGGCGGGGTTATTGCGCTGGCGTGTAATCAGCTGATTATGCATAAAGACGACCTGCTTATGCTGCACAATTGCATGTCTTACGCTGAAGGAAATAAAGAAGAGATAGCGAATGTAATTGAGTCTATGAAAGCTATCGATGCCGTTTTGCATAGCATCGTATTGGAGCATGCTAAAGATAAAACATTGGACACCCGGATTGACAACGGCGAAGTGTGGCTTACCGGAGAGCAGGCAGTAGAGATGTTTGACCACGTGGTTATTGAAGACGCTGCTAAAAAGCCCGATATGGTAGCCGTAGCGGGTTTTGCGGGAGTAATACATAAATTGCAGGATCTTGAAGCTGAAAAAAAGGAAGCCGAACGCAAAGCAAATTATAAAGTTCCCGAAGATCTTCGAGCACTGCTTGACACTGTTGATAAGTTGGAGTAACGGCTATGCTGGATAAATTTAAAGCTTTTTTCCGCGGCGGCGTATACGAAAGCACAAAAAAGAATTTCTATCCGATCGGCACGGGGCGTCGCGTCATGGTTGACGCGGCGGGAGATGTTATCTTTGCTACTTGCATCGAGATTCTTGCTAAAAACATCGGGCAGATCCAGTGGGGTCTGTACGACCCGGGCGGGAATACTCCCGCAGTTTTCGGCCTGCGTTATGAACGGGCGCTTAACGTGGAGCCGTACGACGGCATAAATGCATATGAGTTTTGGCGTTGGATAGAAATACAGCGAAACACCTATGGAAATGCTTATGCATACATTCAGTGCGGCAAATCGGGCGTAGTAGAAAAGTTAATTCCGCTGAATGCTTTTAATGTTCGAGCATACTGGGATAACGCAGACATACTGCAAGGACAGCGGAAGATGGTATATGAGTACTATGATACACAATCCGGGCACCGCTTTACTATTTTACCTGAAGAAATTTTGCATTTTAAAGCTTTTAGTATTAACGGACTTGTTGGTCGAAGAGCTATTGATGTGCTGATGAATGCGCTAAAAGGGTCGGCGGAATCGGAAAGCGCAATGCGCAGTGCCGTGATAAACGGCTTTTCCGGGACAATTGTGTTGTCATATACATCTGATTTGAGCGCGTCAAAGCAGAAAGAACTGCAAAATCAAGTTCGAGAGCTTCTGTCGGACAGCAATAATACGATATTGCCGTTGCCAGCGGGAATGACAGCGACGAATATTGCGAATGCGATTAAAGATTACTATGAATCGTTGCAGCAGACTTCCGCACAAAAGATTTCGTCATTCTTCGGCATACCGCTTGCAATGCTTAATGTGGGTGGCGGCGCTGGGATGGCTACGTTTTCAACTAATCAAATGGCGCAGTTCTTTAATCAAACGATGATCCCGATTATTACACAGTACGCGGCAGAGTTTCGGCTCAAGCTGCTTGATAGAGCAGACCAAACGAAAGGATATCGATTCCTTAGTGCTGGTGATGTCTTTGATACATTGGACGCTCAGAGTAAAGCAAGCGTTCTCGCGGCTTACACTGGAGCAGGAATATTGACACCTAATGAGGCCAGACGGTCTCTGAGATATCCGGCGATAGACGCACCCGGAGCAGATATGCTCACGCAGCGCGGCGGGACCGGAGCTTTAGGAGATAGCGGCGGTGACGAAGGTGGAAATCCCAGAAGAAAGGAGGGAGGGTAATGATTTTTGATAATTTCGAAAGCATAGAAATCAGCGGAAAGACATACCGTTTAAAACTGACTAATAAAGGCACATATGAAGCTGAAACAAAGTTACGGCATGAGTCCTTGATGAAATTTTTACAGTCAGTTAAAGAGCAGGCGGCTCCGCTGCACGATGTATTTGTGCTGTTCACTCAAGCTCTTATTGACGGCAACGACGGTATGACACACGAAGACGCGGAATGCTTGTATTATGAAGCGATACCGCAGTATTCACCGGCAGTACTGATGGCTTACGCGTTATCGGCACTGATTAAATCAGGCACGGTAGCTGACCCAAAAAAAGTCGAGGCAGCATTGCCGAAGCCGGAACAGATGAAGGCACTGATGAAAAAAGCAGGCAAAGCGTAAGGCCGGCGGGATACCGAACGTTTCGGGATATGCTGGAAGTGCTTGAGGTTATTGCACTCGGTGAACTCAATCTGACTCCAGAGCAATTCGGAAAGTATACTGTTTCGGAAATCGACGCGATGTTTGATGGTTATTTGCGGCGTTACGATGCGCTGGAGGATTTAATGATCATTAACTGCGCGTTACCGACATACAGAGGCGCCTACGGCCGAAAAGCGCCGACATATAAGAAATTGACGAAACATCGGCGGAAGCGAAACGGGCCCGTCCCGAAAATGGATGAGAAAGAAGAAGCTTACTGGCGCAGTATTTTATAAGAAAGAGGTGGTTAAATGCTGAAAAGCATAGAGATGAAGCGCGATATTGACGCACTGAAAGATGAAATTAAGGCTTTTATCGAAAAGAAAGAGGCCGTACCTGCAGAGAAGCAGAAAGAATTGGGAGATAAGCTTACCGCTTATAGTGAGCAAAAAGCACTGGAAGCTGAAGCAAAAAGGAAAAGTTATTTAAAAGGAGAAAACAAGATGGACAAAAAAAGATTTAATGCAGCACTTAAAAATTTCTTGCTGGGACGCGCGGTGACCGATACTGAATATGCGACCTATTTTGAAGACAAAGCCGCGGGTCAGAATGGCGCAGTTGCCGCTGATGGGGGCGTCCTCGTTCCCGAAGAACTGCTGTCTTTGCGGGAAAATAACGGAGTCGGCGTGGATCTTCGTGCTATCGCGACCGCTATCCCGGTAACGACTCGCGCGGGGACGGTACCGTGTATCGATTATGGGCAGGATGTCGAACTGACAGATTTCGAAGAAAATACCGAGATTGCGCAGAAAAAAGGTGTATTTACCAGCGTTAAGTATACGCTGGCGTCTAAAGGCGCTATTATTCCGGTATCCCGTGAATTACTACAGGATGCTAACTCTGACGTATTGGCAATTATTGGAACGCTTTTCAATCGAGTGTACGGTACTACAGTAAATAAGGACATCTGTGCTAAAGTACTTGCCGCGGCGAAAGAAACTAAGATTGCCGCTATGAATACCGTGGTCACTGTCGATGCGGTTAAAAAAGCTATAATTGAACTCCCGCTGGATGCGGGATCCGGAGCTACTGTTGTTATGAATCAGGTTACGTGGGCGGATCTTGCACTTGCGAAAGACAAGCAGGACAGATACCTGCTTTCCCGCGACGCTAACAACGCAGCGGTAAAAGAAATCGAAGGGCGCCCGATTATTGTCGTCGAAGGAAGCAATCTTGCGGATAATACTATTCTTGTCGGGGACTTCTCAGCTTTGTATCACATTGCATATCCGTCTCTCGAAGTTGCGTCTTCGGAAGAAGCAGGGTTTACCAAAAATTCCGTTCTTGTCCGCGCCGTATGCCGCTTCACGGATATCTCTGTTTACGACAAAGCCTTTGTGAAGCTTACTAAGACGCCGTAAGAGGTGCTTTGTGTTCAAGCGAAACCCGGGCCGGTTTTGTCATCGGATTACACTACTTAAGCCGTCCGTACCGGTCCGCGATGAGTTGGGCGGCTTAAGCGAAACTACGTACGTTCCGGCGGTTACGTTGTCTGCTATGTGCGAACAGCGTAACCAGAGCCGGCAGCAGATCGTAGGTGACTACGTCACTGTGGATACCCGGTATTTTGTTATCCGGGATATCCGCGGCATGAATGCGGTAAAAGGGCTGGACACATCATGGCGACTGTCATATCGAGATTTTATCTATCTCATTAATGATATACTGTTGCTTGATGAAAGCCGGCCGTATTTCCTGCAGATTACGGCGACGGCCATTAACGGTGGAGGCGGACTGATATGAAGTATAAATCTCCGTTTTATCCCGTAACCAAAGCGTTTTATGCGGTGACAAAAAACAGTCCGATAGGTTTGGACTGGTTCGACAGTGCGGTGCCGATTACCGAAATAGAAGACTATTTCAGAAAGCAAAAAGAGTTTGCCTATGGCATTTTAGGCGCCAGCGACGCGGACTGCACCGCTACTGCGCCAGATATGGCTTCGTGGAATATGTCGCTGCAGCTGGAGATCTACAGTAACTATAAAGGCCGCAAAGTGATTGCAGAAAAGCTGGAAGCGCTGCTGAACTATTTAAGCGGCGACGCGGGATGGGATGCACTGCAAAAAGAGCTGTATGCAGACGGATACCAGCTTATCAGTATCAAAGTAGGCTCCCTGCGGACGAATCTACCGGTATATGGCGACACCGGCGTGTGGCAAAACGGCGGCACTACTCTTATTTTTAGAATTGATCAAATAGCATGAGGTGAAAAATGGCTGTAACTATCGCAAAAGAAAAATACCCCGCATTTACCGGGGAAGTCGGTGTTTCCGGCAAACGAATTATTTTGTACATCAACTACGGTACGGGAGCGTCCGAAGCAAGTCCGAAATGGATTAAATTGGGCGGACTGACGTCAAATACGCACTCCGTGTCTGCCGAGGTCAAAACGGCGCAGACGAAAGATACCGGTTATTGGGCTGACGGCGTTGTGACTTCAAAGACTCACGAGCTGGACGCAGAAGTTGTTATGCGTCGAGATAATGAAGCGCAGAAAGTCATCGAAGAGTTCTTGTACGATGACGCAATTACCGCGGAAAAAGGCGCCCTGCAGTTTGCTATCGTGGACTTGGATACTAAAGAATACATTGTCGGTAAGTACGTACCTACGTCTTGGGAAAAGACGGCAGACGGGGAAGACGTCGTGTCTTACTCACTGAAAGCGACAGGAGTCGGCGCCCCGGTCAAGAAAACAGGTTTTGTAGAGCCCGCGGCTACGCCCGGACATTAATTTAAAAGGGTAGAGCGGTTTGTTGAGTAAACCGCTCTATTATTTTTATCATGACGCTTGAAGAACTGCAGGAAAAAATAGAAGACTATACTCGAAAAGGGTTTATTACGGATGTTGCCGCGGCGTGTAAGCACGCAAATTATGCAACAACGGATTATATAAAAAGAACGTATCCGAAAACTGCTTTTTCCGGTAAAAATCTTATAACCGCGCCAGATGGTACGTCGGAGATTATTCCGAGCCACTATGCTGTCGAAGTTGATAACGTAACGGCTACCATTTATGCTAATTATTTCGCGCGGTGGTACAATACCGGGGCGCATGGCGGATACATCCGGGGAAGAGGCCCGAGGCAGGGCATGAAAGCTACCAAATATCCAGCTCGAGGGGATTATTTTGGTCGGAATAAAGCAGCCATAGAGACTTATTTTGCAAGTCAAGTAGATGCGTATTTAGAGACGCATATTAAATTATAAATTATAAATTTGAAATCAACAGTGCCTTAACCGGCGCTTTTTAAATAAAAGGAAGTGCTTGAATGGCAGACGCGAAGATCGTTATAAAGACAGCTACTGACGATGGAGGGCTGAAAAGATTAAAAGCGGCGTTCGCAGAAGGCTCGCAGAAAGCAGCAGAACTCAAACAGCAACTCAAAGATCTAAATAAGACGACTCGCAACGGCACAAAAGCGACGACTGAACAGAGGCAAGCATTAAAAGATCTCAGGATGGCGCTGCACAGTCAAAAAGAAGCGAACGCTGCATACTCGCGTGCTATTAAAGATACTACAAAAAGTATAGAAGCCGCCAGTCAGAAGTCGAAAGAGGCTGCGGGGGGATTTAAGCAATTACTTTCGTCGTTCCGCGGCGGGTCTACAGCGACTACAGCATTCTCTGTCGCGCTCGGCAACGCATTAGTTAGTGCGCTATCAGCGGTTGTCGATATAGCGAAAGACGCGGCCACGCATATAGTAAGTGTCGGCTTGGCTGCGCAGCAAACGACGGCGCAGCTGGGCGCTATAAAAAATAACATAAACAGCGGAAAAGAGACATATCGCATATTTAATGATCTCGAGCGCGACCTGAATTACGACTCAGCGGCTGTACAAGAAATGGGCATACAGCTCCTTGCAATGGGCTATACAGCGCAAGAGTCGGCGGATATGATCCGGCTATGCGCTGACGCAGCGGCAGGTCTCGGTAAGAAGCAAGAAGGCGCAGAAATGCTCGTTACTACGCTTGCGCGCATTAAAGCCACAGGGGACGCAAGCAGCAGGCAGATTATCGCGCTGCAAATGGCCGGCATTAATCTTGATGACGTGTTCGAGTCCGTGGGCATGACCGGCGAAGAAGCAATGAAGGCGCTGGACGATGGAACGCTGGATGCGCAGGACGCTATTCAAGCATTAACCGACTACTTACACCAGTTCGATGGATCAATGGCTAAATCTAAGCAGAATATCATTGACCAATGGGGTGATGTCACTGGAAATATTAACGCGGCATGCGGCGAAATCGGGGCGGCTATACTCGATGCATTTCAGCAGTCTGGGATAGTGCAAGAGCTCATCGATATTACACAAGATCTGGTAGATTTTATTCGAGGGGACGGCCTTGGAGTTTTCACGCTTTTAGGCAATGTGGCCGGCGTTATTTTATGGGGGATTGACGCCGTATTGGCAGTAATAAAAACGTCGATAGAAGCCATTTATGTCATTATATATAATCTTGCGATGGGCTTTAGCGAAGTCGGTAAAGAGATCGTTGATTCTATGCAACCGGTCATCGATGTACTCAAAGAAATTTATGATTTTGCAGCCGAGGTATTGCGAATATTAGGCAGGATCGCCAGTGCGGCAGCATCCGGTATCCATCGTCAGTATAAAATAGCTGCTGCGGGCGGCGTTAATAACGACGAAGAGGAAGCGGCATTGGCTAATGCGACGCACGGATTAGTGCGTGAGTCGCAGAGATTTAATTCCGCGGGCAGCTTGGCTAAAAGGTCAGGCGGCGGAGGAGGCTCCCACAGCGGTGGCGGATCAGCTGTAAAAAAGCTGACTGAAGAAGAAAAAGCTGTGGAAGCGCTGATTAAAAAATACGCTGACGCGGATAAACAGAAATGGGCACTGGCTAAATCGGCGGTAGAACTCGCGCAGGTTAGTGTCAAGATGATGACTAAAGAAGAGCAGAAGACAGAAGGTCTGCAAGTAACTCTGCAAGGGCTCAAAAATGCGCATGATCAGTTAGTTGAGGGGTACACAAACGAGCTCAAGCTTGCGCAGAAAATTACCGACGCATCTACGCGTGACAAGACGATTAAAGCCATTAACGACCAGATAGACGCGGAAAACAGTTTATATGCGGCTAAAGTAAGAGCGGCGCAGTTTGATTTAGCGTTAAAAAACAATGAAGAAAATACAAAAAATCTGGTAGACAAAATACTTGGTGATCCCGATAGTACGAAGTATAAAATAGATCAGCTCAAGAAGACACTGCAAGAAAACTTGAAAGATCTTGATACAGTCGTCTCTAATCCGGACGAAGCAGATGCTTTAACCGGAGTAGCTAAGCTCCTACAGATGACCCCTGATGCACTGGCAGAAGAGCTAACAGCAAAAGGAGAGACGCTGCAGTCGTTTGTTGATCGGTACAAAGCGGCTTTAGCAGAAGCCGCCGATGCTGAAATTCAGCAGCTGACCACGGCGCAGCAGTGGCACGATAAAATCGTTGGTTATATGAATGATGTCGGTAAAAGCATGGGCAGCGCCATGTCTGATTTTATTACCGGCGCAAAGTCGGGAAAGGAAGCGCTGGCCGATTTTGCTAAGAACATTATTAACACTGCGGTATCGATACTGACCGAATGGCTCGGCGTGTTTGCGATTTATTCTGCATTCCCGACGTTGGCGAGCGGCATGACGCCTGCTGATATGGCTAATAAAACGGTATTTGGTATTACGAAGAAAGCGGCAGGCGGATACATTACCGGCCCGGGTACGGGTACCAGCGACTCTATTCCGGCTATGTTGTCTAAAGGTGAGTACGTTATCCGCTCGGCTGCGGTCGACCGCATAGGCGTTGGCGCATTAAACGCCATTAACGCCGGCGCTACTCCGGAATTTTCGAATGGCGGTAGCGTAGATGACGCCGCCGGTGGCGATGTAAATTTATCTGTGTCAGCTTTAGATGCTAAGTCTTTCATGGACTTTTTAAACCGCGGAGGACTCAAGCAAATCAAGCAGGCGCTGCATGAAAACAACCGAAATTTTGCGACAGATAGCGGGGTATGGTAAATGGCTTTGAAAAAGTTTCCGGACATACAAAAAGCGGCATGGAACTCCTCTAAAAAAGAGACTTGGAATACAACAGTGAAAAAAACAGGCTCCGGGCGCAGGCGGGCTATGACGAATCAGTTGTACCCGGACTGGACAATCAGTGTACAGTTTAAACGGTTGACCGATGAAGAGTCTCGTAAAATATTAGGCTTTTGCGCGCTGCAGAAAGGGGCGCTTCTTCCGTTTCTTTGGTTAGATCCAAAGGATTATCGGGTAAAGGGCATACAAATCCCGATGATTTCCCCCGGTAAATATCAAGCAGTTATGCAAGTCGGGGAGTATGTAGAGCCCGCCGCGTATATTGAGAATGCCACTGTTTATCGCAACGGCGCAAAAGTGCCGGCATCGGATTATACGATAACGGACGGGGTAATCGTTTTTAAAACAGCTCCGGCTGGCAGCGACGTCATTAAGGCCGATTATACGTATTACTGGAAAGTATGTTTTGATGACGACGGACTGGGAATATCAGAATTATTTAGAAACTGGAACGAAACGGGAAGTATCAAGCTGAGGGTAGTACGATGAAGAAAGTAACAACTGACTTAGAAACGTATCTGAATACAGAGAAAAGTTTTACATCTTGCGATCTGTATGAAATGACACTGTCAAACGGAAATAAATACTACTATGCCGATACAGATCAGGACATTATATATAATGGAAGAACATATCAGCATAATGCGCTGCTTATCAAGCGCAGTCAGATAGATCTGCAGAGCGATGTTTCGGTAGATACATTAACAGTCACGATAAACGCGGATCCTGACGATAAGATAGAAAACAAGCCGCTGCTCAAGGCGGCACACGAAGGCGTTCTTGATGGGGCGATATTGTCTTTGCGGCGTTGTTTTTTCCGCGGGGCGTCGGTGTTAGGCACGATAGGACTTTTCGCAGGGAATGTCGAAGTTAAGCAGGCGGGGGGCGTCGACCTGCAGCTGTCTATAAAATCGAAAACACAAGGACTGAACATGAAATTTCCGATTCGGAAATACTATCCGCAGAAAGCGTATAGCACATCCGGAGAAGGCGTTATCGGCTCAACGGATATAGATAACGCGTCGGTCGTGGCACCGTATGTACCGTTGAAAGAGATACTTATATGACCGTCGGCGAGAGAATAGCTGCAGAAGCGCGGGCATGGCTCGGAACGCCGCACGTTAATATGGCAAAAGTAAAGGGCGTAGGCGTAGACTGCGGTATGCTGCTAATCGGTGTGCTCGAAGGCGCACAAATAATAAAACCGGATACGATTAGCATCGCGCCATACTCTAACATGTGGCATCTATCGCATTCGGAGGAATGGTTTCTGAGGTATGTGCAAAAATACTGTAATGAAGTCACCGATCTGCGGATTGGTGATTTTTTATTGTACAAGTACGGTCGCTGCATATCTCATGCGGCAATATATATTGGGCATGGTAAAGTTATTCATGCGCTGATTGATCAAGGCGTAATAATTACCGAAATGCAAGACGTCATGTTTTATGACCGCCGCGGGCAGTCGCGGCTTAAGTATATCTACAGATGGAGAGGCGATAAAGTATGAGTTTTTTCAGGGGTCCGAATATCGTTACTCGGGCTAACAAAATCTCAACATTTACGGTTAATACTGCCGAATACGGTACCGCTGTTCCGGAAATTTACGGTACAACGCGTATCGGCGGGAATATTATTTATTATGATGATTTTACCGCACATGAGCACAAAGAGACGCACCGGGCGGGCAAAGGCGGCGGAAAACAGACTAACATCACATATACCTATTCTGTAGCTACGATTATCGGACTTTGCGAAGGCCAAATAGCCGGTATCGGTAGGATCTGGAAGGATAAAGAAGTTTACAATTATCCATCTGAAGAAGTAGGGCTGTCACTTTTCGATGGCGCATCTACACAGGCGCCGTGGAGTTATGTAGCGCAGCACCATCCGGATAAATCACTTCCGTACAATGGTTTGGCGTACGTGGCGGGAGTAATCGATCTGGGTGACTCCGCAGCTATGCCGACGTACAACTTTGAAGTAAAAGGTAAGCTGCTTAGTACCGGAGACGGTGTCGACGTTAATCCCGCGGATTACATAAGAACGCTGTTAGACAGAGTCGGACTGTCTGACGTCACTATTGAAAACCTCAACGAGTACCGAAAGTACTGCAGAGAGGCGGATTTGCTGATTTCTACGCCGGCAGATGCCGACGAAAGCGCTGTGCGCGACATCGTTAAAGAAATAACAGGGCTCACGAACGCGCATATTTTTTGGTCTAACGACCGGTATAAAATTGTCATAACCGAAGACCGTCCTGCAGGTAACTGGACGCCGGATAAGACTGTACAGTATGACCTGACCGCTGATGACTTCATCCCGCAGTCTGACGGAGCGCTTGTCACATATCAGCGGAAAGACTCCGCGGATATCTATAATCGTTTTCCTGTCGAGTTTAGTAACAGAGCTAACAGCTATGAAAAAGAATCTGTCGCTTATCAGTTTTCAGAAGATATCGCGAATCACGGACTCCGGCAAGCAAATACAATAAATGCCCGGTATATGTACACGAAAGAACGAGCCGTGAAAGTAGCCGAAATGGCCGCGCGCAAGAATAGGTACGGCAGAAACCAGTATACTTTTACTCTTGATTGGGCTTTTTGCAGAATAGAGCCGGGCGATTTAGTGCGCATATCCGATAAGTATAGCGGTATTGATAGACAAGTGGTCAGGGTGACTGCAGTTACCGAAGACGATAGCGGAATGCTTACGGTTACGGCGGTATCCGTGCCTCCGGGAAACTATTCCGTGGCTACGTATGATGTGCACGATGTAGATCGTCCGTACATCGATTACAATAAATCCGCTCCGGATACTGTGCCGGTTATCTTCCAGCCGCCTGCGGATCTTACTGCTGACGGACTGGAGCTGTGGATAGCTGCAAAAGGCAAAGCTGATGGCTGGGGCGGATGTACAGTGTACGTCTCTGATGACAACACGAACTACAGGACCGCAGGGCAGATTGCAGGATCCGCACGGTGCGGTAAATTAACACAGCCGCTGTCGCCGATGCCGAATCACCCGTCGGGTAATCAAGTATTTGTGACGTGCAATGATCAGCTGCTTAGCGGTACGCCGCAGGACGCACAGCGCAAGAATACATTATGCTGGATTGACGGCGAGTGCATGAGCTACGTCAACGCCAATTTGCAATCGAACGGTACGTGGCTGCTATCGGAGTTGTACCGCGGACAGTGCAATACGGCTGTCCGAACGCACGCTAAAAATACAGATTTTGTCCGGCTGGACAACTCTATTTTTAAAGTACCGTTCGCGAAAGACGATATCGGCAAGAAGATTTACCTGAAATTCTGCTCATATAACATCTTCGGCGCGGGCAACCAAGATCTGTCCGAAGTCAGAGCTTATGAGTATACATTAGCTCCGTACTACATCCCGCCAGTTACGAATTTAACCGCATATAACCGATATAGACAGCTTGCGGACGGCGTGTCTCGTTATGATATCGTTGTCAGCTGGACGCCGCCGGAACTGCAGTCTTATTTACAAGGTGACGTCTGGTATAAGACCAGCAATGGGCAGGCAAAAGATCTCGTCATAAAAGAGGGCACGAAAGGATCTGAACTCGGATTTGACGGAGAGTGGACGTTCGGTGGCAGTGGAAAAGATCAGGTCGTTATACCGCAGGCTATCGTCGGTGATACCTATTTAATTGCTGTTTGTACGAAAGACGAGTGGGGTGAATCAACAAGTCCGGACACATCTCCGCAAACAAAAATACTCGTCGCGCTTAAAACGGAAGTCCCGAATACGCCCGATGGGTTCGGAATAGATTTCGGCGCGGCGTGCACTGCCAGCTGGAAAGAAGTCACGAATACCGACGTTGCATTTTACGAAGCCCGGACAGATGATAATGCCGGCGCTGAAACGGCAGGACTGTTAGCACGGACAAATAACTTGTCCGCTATACTGCCGCTGACTGAACGAAGTGGGAAGTTATATCTGTATGCAAAATCTGCAATCGGCAAATACTCCGCCCCGGCGATACTGCAGTATAACAAGCCGGTACCGAAGAAACCGAATCCGCCTGTGCTCACAAGTACAATCGGTGGTTTCGGGCTGACAGCAGAAGCGATTCCGAATGACTGCGCAGGCATGAACATTTATATAAATGGCACGGACGGGCAGAAGACAATCAAGACCGAAAACAACAGCTACAGTCACACTTGCGGCGCGGGTATCTATGACGTATCCATTGCTTATTATGACTTCTTCGGCGAAGGCGAGAAATCCGAAGCAAGCCGTGTCGTTGTCAAAGTATCTATCTCAAAGGATATGCTTGAAGACGAGGCGGTCAGCATTGCGAAGGTAGACGCGTTAGTTAAGCAAAAGCTCAACGACGGCGCAATCGCAAAACAAGATGTTACAACGATCGTCTCAAACCTCGGCAATCTTATGCTTGCAAAAGCAAATTACAGCGCGATTGCTCAAATGACCGACGCTATCAATCTACGAGTACAAAAAGGCGACGTTATCAATCAGATTAATCTGTCACCGACGACAACGACGATAAACGGCAAATATCTACACGTAACCGGACAGACCGTTTTTGACAATAACGTTATTGTATCAAGAATGCTTGCGGCAAAAGCCGTAACGGCTGACAAGCTGGCGGTGACAAGTCTATCGGCAATCACGGCAAGAATCGGTAAACTGGAAACGGCGACAAGCGGAGCAAGAACGGTAATACAAGACAATCTGATTGAAATTTTTGATGAGAACAATTTCCGTGTTATAGCGTTAGGGGTGAACATCTGATGGCTATCGGATTAAAAATTTATCATCCGCAAAAAGGATTGATACTTGATATCACAGATTCACTGACCCGCATTCTCGGCAGTTTTACAGCCGACACACCGACAGGAAGCCAAACTATCGATATTCGAGGTAACGACCGGCTATTTGTGTTTTTCGTTCCGGAAACTACGGAATATACAACACCGCTGCAAATTACGACATCGGGCAATCAAATTAGATGGGTATACCGCGGTGACTTCGACGGAAACAGAAAGCAGAGGATCTACTATGGCACTTATTAATTTTTTAGAAATTTACAATGCTGACAGGCACCTTATTATTAACAATAAGTATAAAAACTTAAGGTTATTAAGAGTAGATAAACTGCCCGCGCCGTCACAAATAGCCGAGGGCGGTAGTAATTGGAAATGGTTCGAATACGAAATTGCTTTTAATATGCAGTACATTCCGGCGATCTATTGTAGTAACCCTCAATACTACGTTACCGCCGAAGCAAACGGCGGGAAAATGACGTTGCGAGTACACGCTCCCGTATCGGTGTCGATGATACAGACACAGGTACATGAATCGATTACTTTATATATTTTCACGCAAGAGTCCGATCCGAATACATTAGGAGCAGGACTGTTTATATGGGACCCCGATACGAAGAAATTAGTATTTAATAGTAAAACGCCGTACTTGAGAGTTGTAGGTAGTCATATTAAATCAGAGATATCAACTAACGACGCAGCAGGACTGGCTGCTGTTATGCCGGAAACAAATTTTCCGTGTGCGAAAGTTGCGGCGATTATGTTCTCTATGCACGAATTCCAAAAAAGCACCCCGCAGGTTGTGATTCATAGCTCATTAAAATTGAATTGGTTAAGCCCAAACCGCATAAAAGCATACTGGTTGGCCGATGGTGCAATTTTCAATCCCGGTGGCGATATACACATACCGGGCGGAGTATTCAGAGCGACTTGTATCTTGTTTGTTAATGTAACAGGTTATTAGAAAAAAGGAGAGAAATCATGAAAAGAACATGCAAAGTCAACGGTAAGGTGTCATATCCGCAGAACGACGGGGTTTTGACTACATTTAGCTTTCACAATCCGGAAACTGGCGAAGTCTATGCTATGTCGACAACAAGTCAAGAAGAGACTGATGAACTGAACTACGGAGACACGGTCACGCTGGAGATTAAAAAAGCCGAGGTATCCGAATGAAACCGCAGACATTTCAGCACCCGGAAATAAGAGATGAGAATGACAATATTATTAAGCCGGGGGCTTTCGGGAAAAACACGCCGTTTTGCACGAAGGGGAATGACGGCATTTTAGACTATATTGCGAATGATCTGGAGTATCTATATGAAAACGGGGGCAGCGGCGGTAGCGGAGCAGGTCCGAAAGGTGACCCAGGTCCTAAGGGCGACCCCGGACCAAAGGGTGCCGACGGGAAAAACGGACAGAACGGGGCAGCGGCAACGATAAAAGTAGGAAAAGTGACAACGGGCACATCCGCTTCGGTGACGAATTCCGGGAACAGCACAAATGCCGTATTTGATTTTGTCATTCCGGTTTCCGGCGGCGGACAAGGTATTCAAGGACCGAAAGGAGATCCGGGACCTAAAGGGGATCCAGGGCAAAAAGGAACAGACGGAAAAGATGGAACCGCTGCAACAATCAAAATTGGGGCAGTAACAACGACGGCGTCTGGCACAAATGCTAAGATCACAAATTCTGGTACAGCCAACGCAGCAGTATTTAACTTCTCGATCCCGAAAGGCGAGAAGGGAGAAAAAGGAAATACGGGGATACAGGGTCCGCCGGGACCTGCCGCAGATTTATCGCAGTATGTGAAGAAGACAGAAATTTTTGATGGAAATATGATTAAATTGCCGAACGGGGCAAAGATAGGAGTAGAATGATGGACAAGCTTAAAATCATCAGACCGAATGGCGAAGAAGAAATCGCAGAATTGACGACTGATAAATCATTAGTCGGAAACAATTACTTGAAACTGGATATCAACGGCGTGCCGCATTACGCAAAAGTCGGAGATGTTGTTGACACGCACATGTACACATTTAGCGGCGTTGACGGTAAAAAATATTATGTGCAGAAGAAAATTGCAGCAGAAGCGCTTACAGGCAGCATTGAAGTTAAAGGAAATTCAGAATTTATTGTACCGGAAAGAGTTACAGTCATTGAAATAACAGCCGGTTCCGAAATGAAACCCGAAGTGAAATATATCAAAGTAACGCCCGGATCAACTCTTAGTATTGAGTTTTTTCATATGCATCCGTGGGATTACGGGTGGTTTATAGAAAGTGAAAGCGATAAAGTTTATGGAACACAGTTTTTAATGACAGATAGTATTACAATCAGATGGTCGAGTGAGATAAACGAGCATGAAACGGAAGCGGATTTAACAACATAGCAGGAGGCCGAAAATGACATTTTTTCAAAATCTCAAAAGAAAAATAAAAAAATATAACAAGCCTCCTATCTGGTGGGGCGGATTTGTTACATGCGTCTTTGTCTTAGACTTGATAGACTTTGCCGAATACTTCTGCCGAACTTCTCTCAATCTCTTAGATAAATGGGAATCGAAGACGGTCGTAAGCGTTGTGCTGATGTACATTCTGTCATTCATCAACAGTTCATACGGCGTCGTGCTCAATGCGTACTTCTGGCTGATTATCATTGATATCAGTACACGCTGGCTCGCTATCGGGTATCAATATCTTGTAGATAAGGGGATGGATCCTGACTACTTGACAACCCGTGAGAAGCTGTATGGCATTGTTCTTGCGTTCAGTGCAAAACGGCTAAAATCTAAAATTATGCTGTGGGGATTTTTAACAAAATTCATTCTCTTCACAATTCTCATTCTTACAGCTTCGCAGATTGATACGGTTTTATCGGCAATAGAAATCCCGCTGTCGTGGCCGGTACTCAAATTCATGTTCGGCTATATCTGCTATAATGAGATATTGTCGATTTGTGAGAATTTGAGAGACGCAGGCAATCATCACATAGACAAGTTGATAACGCTGCTTGACAACAATATATTTGCGAAACTCAAGAAATAACCGCCCCTGGCGGCTTTTTAGATGGAGGCACTTATGACAATAGCCGAATTTAAACAAGAACTCATTGACAAAAGAGATTATTTTTATCAATTCCCGTGGCCGGCAACAACTTACGGACACTGGTCGGCAGGGCGGTATTTTACAACGTTTCATGACTATCATTTTAATGTTGACGGCGACGGGGAAATCATCTACACAAGACCGTTAAACGAGGTACCACGGGCAACGTGGCACAGAAACACTGGAAGTATCGCTATTGCTTTGTGCTGCTGCTATGAAGCCCGCCCGAACGACTTAGGTGACTATCCGCCTACTGAGGCGCAAATTGAAACACTGGCGAAGATGTTTGCTGTTATCGCAGAAGTTTTCGATAATCCAATCGACCGTGAGCATTTCATGACACACGGTGAAGCGGCTAATGACGACGGCTACGGCTTGTACAGCGGAGAGCCGGACTGCCGCTGGGATTTAGAGCAGCTGTGCGATCAGGACGAGATCGGGACCGGCGGAGATATTTTGCGCGGTAAAGCGCAGTGGTATTTAGAGAATGGGATGTAAAATGTATGAGAAGAAGAAAATTATCACTATTGCTTGCGCTGTCGTTGCTGTTGTCGCCCTGCTCGTATATCTCATATTCAGCGGCACCAGCGGCAACGGAAACAGTGGTGATGCAAAGAACACAGTACGAGAGGCTCAAGACTACAGCAAGCAATCAGCAGCTGAAATTAAACGAGCTGGAGCTGAAATTAAATCAGCTGGAGAGCAACTCGACCGAAGCATCTCAAGAGTTGACCGAGCTGCAGAATCAGCTGACCGAGTGCAGAAAAGAATTGATGAGAACGCAGAAACAATTGCAGAGTGCAGAAGTCTCATTGCAGACAGCAGAAGAGAACTTAACGAAGCTGCAGAACTCTTTAGACAGATTGACCGAGAAAATAGATGAGCTGACGCATGACGTGAAGCTTGCGAAACGGCAAAGAAACCTCTGGTCATACATCGCAGGGGCAGTAGCGACAGGCTGGCTGGTAGACAAATTAAGCAATTGACGGGGCGGGAAACCGCCCTCTTTTTTTATTGCACGATATAAAGATAATTTATAATAAACAACTTGAAAAAGTATTGACAAATCAAGTTGAATAAGATATACTATAATCAAGAGAGGGGAAGAACCCCACAGGTTATAAAAAAGGAGGAAAACAAAATGAAATTTTATGTAGCAGAAGTACAAAATGTAAACAGCGTAAGAGAAGCGGAAGAAATTTCCGCAAAGGATTTAACGGAAGCTAAAAGAAAAGCAAGCCGCGGACAGTTTTTCCAGGGAACGGTACTTGTTATCGGGACGGAGATAAACCAGGATGGATTCATTATGAATCCACTGGTATATAAAGAACATGGGAAATGGTATGACTTTTAAAAAAGGAGAATTTAAAATGGAAATAAAAAGAAATTGGGGCGGTAAACGCCCCGGTGCTGGTGCCAAAAGAACGTTACCGGTCGGCGCTCGTAGAAGAGCGCTAAGCATGACAGACCGAGAATACGAAAAAATCAAAAAATATTTGATGACATTGAGAGAAAAAAATGAAAATCGAGGATAAGATTAACTGCTGGACAGTAATCAGCACTGATGCACCTCCGGAACATCAATACCATGTTTTATGCCGCTGTATTTGCGGCAAAGAAAAATGGGTGAATTGCTCCGCACTACGACTCGGCAAATCAAAATCGTGCGGGTGTCAGCGTAAGCACAATCGGAAAGAATACGATTTGAAGCCAGAGGATAAAATAGGTTACTGGACGATACTAAGCAATGACGGTGATAGGTTCCTTTGTCGGTGTATTTGTGGCACCGAACGGATCATAAAACATAACATATTAAAAAGCGGAAGATCTCTTTCGTGCGGCTGTCGGCGTAGTGATCATCAGATAAAAGGACAAAAAGAAGGGCGCGAACTGGGACAAAAAATATCGCGCGAAGTGCAGAAGCATGGGCTGTCCGTGGCGTATGCCGGATTCGGCCGAAGAAAAAATAAAAACTCCGGAACAGGAATAACCGGAGTGTCAACTTGGCAAGACAGATATCGGGCGTATATTACAGTTGACCGGAAGCAAATCCATCTCGGAACATTTAAAAAATTAGAGGACGCGGTAAAAGCAAGAAAAAACGCGGAAGATCGATATTTTTCAGAGCGACAAAAAATAGTAGATGAAATAAAAAGAGAAGTAATGCAAAAAGAGCGATAATGATATCGCTCTTTTTAATCTGCCCCCGTTCTGTCAAAAATTCGTCAAAAATCGGAAAAATATACTGAAACATTTTGAAATAAAACACGCGACCATAAATATCAAAAATATAGTAATTATCAGCGCTTGAAACACTTTGAATTACTCTGAAATACAGCTACTATATTATCTTGAAAAGTGCAGGATCATGCAGAAGGATGGACGTATTGTTTATTTGACGGAGACGAAAAAAGAGAACTTGTTTTGGAATATTCCGATTGCCAACACAACAGTAATTCTTTTGGGCAGCGGTACTTCTGTGACACAGGCGGCAATGCGGCTGCTCAGCGGCGCCGGTGTACTTGTTGGTTTCTGCGGTGGTGGGGCTACACCGTTATTTGCCGGTACGGAGGTGGAGTGGCTGAATCCGCAAAGTGAGTACAGGCCGACAGAATATGTGCAGGGGTGGCTGTCTTTTTGGTTTGATGAAAAGAAACGTCTTGCTGTGGCAAAGGAGTTCCAGAAAAAGCGTATCCGTTTTCTGCAGACAGTCTGGGATAAAGACAATGAATTGGCCGATGAAGGTTTTTTTACCGATGATGCTTTGACAGAAGAAGCGATTTCCGTTTTTAAGAGCCGCATGGAAATAGCGGGGGTGTGACCCATGTATTGGCGGCGGAGGCGGAATTCACAAAAAAGCTCTACAGGTACGCGGCACAGAATACGGAAACAGTCGATTTCAGGAGGGCGCGTAATTCTGACCAGCCTGCGAACAGGCTTCTGGATCATGGGAATTATCTGGCGTACGGACTGGCGGCAACGACTCTCTGGGTACTTGGTATTCCTCACGGCTTCGCGGTGATGCATGGTAAGACAAGACGAGGCGCTCTTGTTTTTGATGTGGCGGATTTGATCAAGGATGCCATCGTCCTGCCATGGAGCTTTATCTGTGCCATGAGAGGGCAGAGAGACAGAGAGTTCAGGCAGATCTGCTTACAGAAGTTTACCGAACATAAGGCGCTGGATTTTATGTTTGATGAAGTGAAACGGTGCAGCAGACTATATGCGGGCGGTGAACGGTCATGATGGTCATATTTACGAGCAGGAGCGAGAAGAAGGCTATTTATACGGTGCGGAGGATTCTGGATAGTTTTGCAGACAGAATTGGGAATGATACGTGGAAAACGGTCATTACGCAAGAGGGGTTGCTGACGGTGCAGGCGCTTTTGCGACGGACTGCTACCAAAAGTACAGCAGTGGCGTGTCATTGGATCCGGTCACGGAGCCATAGCGAGCTGGTCTGGATTGTAGGGAAGCGGGACATGTTTAATGAAGAAGGCATCGTGCCTGTCCACTCCACACAAAAGGAAATTCTTCACCATGAGTGGGAAAATGACTGGCAGTATCTGCCGTTGATAAAAGCGCTGGCAGCGGTGGCGGCACTCTTTCATGACTGGGGAAAGGCATCAGCGTTATTTCAGAAGAAACTGGATGAAAAAACATTGAAAATGGATCCCTTCCGTCATGAATGGGTATCCTGCAAGCTTCTTGAAGCGCTTGTTTTTGCTGCAGGTGCGGAGGAAGACGACAGAAAATGGCTGAAAGTACTGGCCGAAGGAACGATAAAGACAGAGGATATAGAAAAGAATCTGCAAATTGACGAAAAAGGAAACGGGCAGGCAGATATGAAAAAGCTGGATGCAGCACATTTGCCGCCGATTGCAAAATTTTTGATGTGGTTGATCTTGTCTCATCACAGGCTGCCGTCTATGGATAAGGATGGCTGGGTGAATGTAGAGAAAAAAAGTTTCCACAGTATATTCTCCAGTCTGAATGCGTGCTGGGGATATGAGAGTGAAGCGGAGGAGGCTATTATGTGCCGCAGGAGCTGCTTTGTATTTCCGGAGGGACTCCTTGTGGAGAATGCGGCAGCCTGGCGGAAGGCCATAAAAAAATGGTGCGGCCGATTATTAAATGATTATGACAGACTGATGGATATTATGGGAGGGGAAACATATAAACCATCTTTCAGGGCTATCGCCCACTATACGAGATTGTCTCTTATGCTGGCGGATCATTATATTTCTTCCCTGCCTGAGGAAACAGATAAGGGCCGATGGGCAAAAAATGATTTATGGGCGAATACAGACGGTAAAACCGGAAAGAAAAAGCAGTTTCTGGAGGAACATTTGGTTAGGGTCTGTGAACAGGCAACCCATATTGCCCACAGACTTCCTTATTTCAGTGATCAGATGGAGAGCGTCTATGATGTAAAGGCGTTGGCAAAGAAAAGTCCGGCAGTTTTCAGATGGCAGGATACAGTTGTCGAGAAAATCAGAGCATTCCGGGAGAAGAATGGGGATGGTGCCAGGTATTTTATAGTCAATATGGCAAGCACCGGCTGCGGCAAAACGTTTGCCAATGCAAAGATCATGCAGGCTGTATCGACGGACGGAAAATCGCTCCGGTATATCCTTGCCCTCGGCCTCCGTACGTTGACGCTGCAGACCGGTGATGAATACAGGGAACGGATACATTTGGACAGGAATGATCTGGCCGTCCTTATCGGTTCCAGTGCCGTAACCAAATTGCATGAGGAAAATAAGGAAGCAGATAAAGAGAAAGAGGAAGAGAAAAAGGGAAATAGAAAGGGGTATTTATCGGAAGAGCCGCTGCTGCCGGAAGAATTGGAGTATGTGGATACGGAAAGCGAGGAGCAGTCCCGGTTTCTGGATATCTTCTTCAATAAAACAGATAAAAAAGGAGTGGCGGTAAATCAAAAGACGTCAAAAAAGAATAAAGCCTTTCTATACAAGCCTGTCCTTGCGGCAACTATCGATCATATGATGGGGGCTGTGGAGACGACACGGGGAGGAAGGTATATTTTGCCTTCATTGCGGCTGATGTCATCGGATCTGGTGATTGATGAAATTGATGATTTCAATTCCAAGGATCTCATCGCCATAGCAAGGCTTGTTCATCTGGCGGGATTGTGCGGAAGAAATGTGGCGATCTCTTCAGCGACGATACCGCCTGATCTGGCGGAAGGGCTGTACAGATCATATCAGGCAGGACTGAAAAGTTACAATTCCTTCTTTACGGGGAAAAAACAGTGTGCTCTTGTGCTTTGTGATGAGTTCAGGACAGATGTGGAACCGATGGACAGCGGGGATGATTCAGCTTATCGAAAGATTCACGATCGATTTATCCGTAAACGAGTGGAAAATCTGGGGAAAGAGCCGGTAAAGCGTAAGGGATATATACAGCCCTGCGGAGCGGATGATAATGACACTGACGCCACAAAAGAGACTTCCTATTTTGAAAATATAAGAGAAGCCATAGAAAAACTGCATGAAAATCACCATGTTATTGATAAGAAAACAAAGAAGAGGGTTTCTTTCGGTGTGGTTCGTGTGGCAAATATCACACCCTGTGTGAAAGTCAGCCTGTACCTCATGAAATGCGGATGGAGCGAGGGGACAGCTGTCCGAGTGATGACTTACCACAGCAGGCAGATCCTTCTTCTCCGTCATGAGCAGGAGCGGTATCTGGACAAGGTGCTCACAAGAAAAATGCAGTCTGCCACAGTGGATTTTCAGGATGAAACCGTGCGGAAGCATCTGGACAGCACACCGGAGGAGAATATCATATTTATTCTTGTAGCAACACCAGTGGAGGAAGTCGGCCGTGATCATGACTTCGATTGGGCAGTGGTGGAGCCGTCGTCGTACCGATCCATCATACAGCTTGCCGGCCGTGTTCTTCGTCATCGTCAGCCGGTTTCAGGGACGCTTGAAAAAAAGAATATGGCAATCATGGCATATAATCTGAAAGCCTGGCAGGGAAAAGAGCTGGCTTACAGCAAACCCGGGTATGAAACCGAAAAGCGGAAATTGAACAGTTATGACATGCATGATCTTGTGGATGAAGAAGAGCTGGGCAGAAGGATTGATGCGGTACCGAGAATTTTAAAACCGGAAATGCTGGATAAGGAGCAATTCTGTCCGGATGATAAAAGATATTTCTCAAAACTCTCTGATCTGGAACATGCGAGCATGATGGATTTTAACTGCGAGGAAGATTGCGGGCCGCAGTGTATGCACGGATGGATGGAAGAATACTGGTGGATGACGGCACTTCCGCAAGGCTGCAGCCGCTTTCGTGAAAGTTATGGGGAAGAAATCAAGGCCTGCGCGGTGTATGAGGAGGGGAAACGAAAATTTCTTGTGTATGAGGGAAAGGAGAAGACTTTGCTTTCAGATAGTGTAGGAATTACCGACTACAGTGGTATGACAGAGGGAATGGAGGGACGGTTATGGATTATTCGTGATTATGAAGCTGCCTTGAGGCGGTACGTATCAGATACAAGTGATGTGCCGGAGGATGTGCAGATGAATGAGATTTCCTGCAGATATGGAGAAATCACTATACCCTACGGGAAATCCAGTACAGTGGATGAATGGAAATATTCAGATCAGTTAGGTATGTTCAAGTTAACGGAAGAAAACAGACAGGAGGGATGATTTTGAGCGGGTTGACAGCGTACATATCGGAAGCGGCTGCAGGGAAAAAGAAAACGCCGCAGCAGTGGCTGGCGGATACGGTTTCTTTGCTTTCCAAATGCGATATGGCGACACATGTCGGGAAATTTACCCATCCCGATGTGAAAGTGTATTTGCAGAGAAAAAATAAAGCGGGACAAAATGCCTATGTACTGACGGAAAATGTGGACTGTGAAACGGATATCGTATATTCTTCTGCCGCTTACATGGGCGCAGCGAAATTGCTGCTTTATGCATTGGATGACGGAAGACCATTATGGAAGCATATCTATGAAAATGATGAAAACGTTAGGAGAGAAGTAGAATCTTTGGGCGTATCCTTCGATACCATGAGACAGGAAGTGGAACGCATGATGGCGACTGCCGATCCGGCAGCGACGGACGGAAGGCTGCGGCAGATTTACTTTCCTGCCGGAGAAGGGACGTATCATCTGTTGACCGTATTGCCGTCCTCAAGCCTTCTGCAAGTGCTGAACGGCAGAAGCAGGAATATGAGGCAGCACAGGTTTGACTGCCGTAATGAGAAAAGCGAGTTTTATGGGAATGCATGTGATGAAATCATGGAGAGGACAGTCATCGGCTTTGGGGGAACGAAAGCGCAGAATATCAGCGCCTTTAATGCACGGGTAGCGGGAAAAGCGGATCTGCTCATGTCTATGCCGGCTCTGCTGGAAGGGGAAAAAATACGTCGCCCCCACCGTAATTTCCTTGAGGAAACAGTGCCATACCGGGCCTATTTCTTCCTGTTCCGAAATCTGCATGAGTTGTTTCTCATGGAACGGAATAATGCGGAAATTCGGAATAAGAGGGAAGCACTGGTCTGTGACCTGATTGATGTCATACTGCAGTCCTGTTATCGTTTACGGGAAGAGCCTGCCGGCTGGAGCAATGGCGAGGAGTTCCTTAATCTGCCGCAGATCCAGAAAATATGGCTTGATGAACAATATAGAGAGGAACGGACAGATGAATGGGCAAAGGAAACAGGGAAGTATTTTGCAAAATGGTTTATTTACAAATATAGAAGGATTAAAAAAGAACAGCGTGTATCATTAGGCGAGGAGGAAATGAAATATATTCGGCACGCAATGATAGAGGTTCTTATGGAGGAGGTGAGAAGTTTGTCATGAAAGCATATCTGCTTATATCCCATCTGCGTATTCATAATGCCAATGCCATGAGCAGTACCTTAACCATCGGAGTACCTGCTATGACAGCATGGCTCGGTGCAGTCCATGCACTGGAACGAAAGTTGGGAGAAAGGAGGGAGCCGGCTCTGGAGGGGATACGACTTGTAAAAACAGCGGTATCATATCACAAGACAAATCTGCAGATTTATAAGGGACTCGGAGACTATGTGAATTCCCTTGTAGGAACGGCAAATCCACTTAATGAAAAAGGAGAAAGACCGTCATTTATTGAAGATGCGAGAATCCATCTTTCCGTATCCCTTCTGATAGAGGCCGAAAGGGTAGACGGGAATAACATGGAATTATTGGAACAGGCAGTAAAGGAAATATTGCCCCGGATGAAAATGGCGGGGGGAGACATACTGGATATTAGAAAAATCCAAGTCATGCGTATAAATGAAGACAATCCTATATCAGTTAGGAAAGTGATTTCCACACTTATGCCCGGTTATATACCTATTGAGCGCAGGGATCTCATGGAAGCGAAAGAGCTGGAAGGAAAAGACAGTCTGGACAGGCTGCTTCACTATCTGAAAGTACATCAGATGGCAGAAAAAGATGAATCCGGTAAGGTAACAGACTGGAAATATGAAAAGGCGGCGGCCGGATGGATTGCGCCGCTTGCTGTAGGATTTAAGGGATTGTCTCCGCTGGGGAAAGTGAAAAATCAGCGGGATCCGGATACGCCCCATCGATTTGCAGAAAGCATAGTCACCCTTGGTGAATTTAAGATGGCTCATCGGTTCCGTGACATAGATGAAATGATGTGGCACTATGCCTATGAAGAAACCAATCAATTATATCTTTGTAAAAATAAGGAATGATCAGGAGGAAATGAAAATGGCGAAAAAAGAATCAAATCTGGCATCTGTACTTTCTTTTGAAAAGAAACTTGTTTTATCGGATGGCTATATGTATGGAACAACCTGGGAAAAAAGAAATGAAACAGCCCGTCCCGTTATGCTGGTAGAAAAATCTGTAAGAGGAACCATTTCCAACCGATTGAAGGATAGTGTAAAAAATGATCCCATGAAATTGAATGCGGAAGTGGAAAAAGCAAATCTGCAGACCGTAGACAGTGCTTCTATTTCTTTAAACGATGACACATTGAAATTATCCTTTACAATCAAAGTCCTTTCCGGTGTAGAGCATCCTTCTGCATGCAATAACGAAACTCATCATAAAAAGATAGAAGAAATAGGAAAGAAATTTATTGAGCAGAACGGATTTAAAGAGCTGTCAGCCCGTTATGCGATGAATATAGCCAATGGACGCTTCCTTTGGAGAAATCGTGTAGGGGCGGAAAAAGCGGAGGTCATTGTATCCATAAAAGAAGAAAATAAAAAATGGATATTTAATATTTATGATTTCAGCTTGAAGGATTTTGATAAGAATCGTGAAAAAGTGGAAGAATTGGCATCTTTTATTGCCGAAACTCTCTGTGGAAAGAGGTCATCCCTTCTGATCGAAGTGGAAGCCTTCGCACTTATGGGAAAAGGACAGGAAATTTATCCCAGCGAAGAACTGATTCTTGATAAAGGAAAAGGCAAGAAGAGCAAGGTTCTTTACCATGTGGACGGTACGGCCGCTATGCACTCGCAGAAACTCAGCAATGCCATCAGAACCGTCGACACTTGGTATCCTCAGGAAGAAGGCAGACGGATACCGATTGCCATTGAACCCTATGGTGCGGTCACCACTCTTGGGAAAGCCTACCGCACACCAAAAGAGAAAAAAGATTTTTATACCCTGTTTGATCAGTGGTCAACCGGCAGTGAACCGGACGATGAAAATGACAAAAACTATGTCATGGCTGTTCTCGTCCGCGGCGGTGTTTTTGGTCAGAGCGAAAAGGAATAAGCCATGGAATACTATCAGGAAATCACCTTGCTCCCGTGTGCGGAAGTATCGCTTGCCTTCCTTTGGACCAAAGTGTTTACCCAGCTCCATATTGCTTTTGCAGATGAAAAAAATAAAAGCGGACATAACCCCTATGCCGTTTCATTTCCCGAATACAGGGAAACAGGTCTGGGAGAAAAAATCCGTGTCTTTGCGGAAGCACAAGAATTGGAAAGACTCAACCTATCCAAAGTACTGGGACGCCTCTTTGATTATGTGCACTGTACAAGCATAAGGAAAGTGCCGGAGCGCAAGCTGCGGGGGTATGCCGTGTATAGCAGGTACCAACCGGAAGGTTCAATCTGGGTGAAAGCGAGACGCTATGCAAAAAGACATCCGGGAGTAACGATCGAAGAGGCTGCCCGGCTTCTGCAAGGAAAGAGAAAATCTGTCAGACTGCCGTACATACAGATGAAAAGCCTTTCCCGCGGAGGAACATTTAGCCTTTTTATAAAAAAGCGGGTAGAAAAAGAATCCGTCTTGACAGAATGCGGAACCTATGGTTTAAGTAATAACAGAACCGTTCCGGAATTTTAACCCAAATTTTTACGGCGTTTGAAAAATGCGATTAAATCAATATATTTCAAGGCAGGAATAAATTTGGGTCAAAGTGGGAAAAAGATGTATAAGCGCACGTGCTGTCGGATTCTTTTTCCGCTCCGGCATCGTTAACTGCCGCATAGGTAGTTTAGAAAAGTATCATTATCTTCTGTCGGATTCATCTTAAGTTAACTGCCGCATAGGTAGTTTAGAAATACCGCAATACCAAAACTGCCGTTAATTAAGAGTTAACTGCCGCATAGGTAGTTTAGAAATGTTTGGGATCAGCATCAGTAAGAATAGATCCGTTAACTGCCGCATAGGTAGTTTAGAAAAGAATGTGACGAAGCGTCTGGAGAAGAACCACGTTAACTGCCGCATAGGTAGTTTAGAAAAATACGGCAAGTAAACGGTTCATCAATGACTTGTTAACTGCCGCATAGGTAGTTTAGAAAGATACTAATAATGAATTTATCATACTTATTCAGTTAACTGCCGCATAGGTAGTTTAGAAAACCATATAGTGAACTTGTGAGAATTGTTTATAGTTAACTGCCGCATAGGTAGTTTAGAAATCTAACAGAGTGCAGCACAGTGCATAAACATTGTTAACTGCCGCATAGGTAGTTTAGAAATGGAACAATTGAATCCCATGAAGAAGGAGACTGTTAACTGCCGCATAGGTAGTTTAGAAAAATACCGCAAAGATATTCGAGCTTTAGGAAAAGTTAACTGCCGCATAGGTAGTTTAGAAATTTCTAGTAAGTATCCTGAGTCTTTCACATTTCGTTAACTGCCGCATAGGTAGTTTAGAAATACCACCAATAAATCTGCAATCGTATCTCCTTGTTAACTGCCGCATAGGTAGTTTAGAAATACCACCAATAAATCTGCAATCGTATCTCCTTGTTAACTGCCGCATAGGTAGTTTAGAAATGGTATTCCTGTACCTCCCGATTTTGTCAGAGGTTAACTGCCGCATAGGTAGTTTAGAAAGATGGCGGGCTTATCGTTCCGCAAGACATCTCGTTAACTGCCGCATAGGTAGTTTAGAAATCAAATCCATATTAAATTGAGCGGGGATTTACGTTAACTGCCGCATAGGTAGTTTAGAAAGAACACACCCGACGGATTCGGTGTAGACTTCGGTTAACTGCCGCATAGGTAGTTTAGAAAATTATCATCACCCCCTTTCAGTGTTCCGTTCTGTTAACTGCCGCATAGGTAGTTTAGAAATGTACCTTTTGCCGTGAGTTCCTCCACTTTCGGTTAACTGCCGCATAGGTAGTTTAGAAATTTTTCCGCATTTCGGGCAGTAGTAGTCCGATGTTAACTGCCGCATAGGTAGTTTAGAAAGAAGATCCTCGGCCCGGACGGTGAAGAAACTTGTTAACTGCCGCATAGGTAGTTTAGAAATCTAAAATGACAGTTTTACCGTCTTCCAGCGTGTTAACTGCCGCATAGGTAGTTTAGAAAATTGCCACCCATCCGGGCTTATTGTCACTGGCGTTAACTGCCGCATAGGTAGTTTAGAAAGATGAATTGATAGCTGGTCATCCGGAAATAGAGTTAACTGCCGCATAGGTAGTTTAGAAAATTAATAAGCAGTGGGGGATGCGAAAAGACGGGTTAACTGCCGCATAGGTAGTTTAGAAAATGTTATCTTCTCTTCATGATTTCTCTCACTTGTTAACTGCCGCATAGGCAGCTTAGAAAATCATCACGTCTTGATTAACGACTGCGGAATAGTTAACTGCCGCATAGGCAGCTTAGAAAGTAGATAGTACGGTAGGACATATTCATATGTTGTTAACTGCCACATAGGCAGCTTAGAAAACTGCCGTCCAGTTAGTCTTGAACATGTTCCTGTTAACTGCCGCATAGGTAGTTTAGAAACGTCCGCAGGCGTTAAAGAACGGTCTTTTTTGGTTAACTGACGCATAGGTAGTTTAGAAAGGAAACACTATTCGGCACAAAGTTTGAGGGATGTTAACTGCCGCATAGGAAGCTTAGAAATTTGACTTTCCTGTTATCTTTTTCTACAATGCTGACAGGTGAAAAAGTCTTAGAATCCTTGCCCTTTATCTGGCGGGGAGGCTAAGGCTTCTTTACATTAACTGCTATATAAAATGGCGCGATCGTTCAGTTTTTAATGAAGAAGATTTATTTACAGAATGAACCAATTTCGTGATTTGCATCTTAAATCACATTTGACTATTGCATTTCTTTTTACTTACAATAATAAGAAAGGAAGAGAGTGGTAAATAGAGAGGCGCTATGGGAAATACAGCTTTCGGACGGATGGGTGAGGATCGGGCTTGTTTGTACCTGGAGGAGAAGGGGATGACTTTGGTCACCCGGAATTTCAGGTGTAAACATGGGGAAATCGATCTCATCATGAAGGACGGAAGCGTTTTTGTATTTGTCGAGGTGAAGACCCGGCGGAGCCGTTTGTATGGGGAGCCGATTGAAGCGGTGACTGTGTATAAGCAGCGGCATATCCGTTATACGGCGGAGGTATTTCTTTTAGCGCGTCATTTGCGTGATATCCGGATCCGTTTTGATGTGGTGGAAGTCATGATGGCGCCGGGGCGTGCGGTGCGGTTGCGTCATACGAGGAATGCGTTCTGAGAGAGGGAGATGCTATGTTTGCGCAGGTGTTTGGGACATGTACGTTTGGTTTGAATGGACATGTGATTACTGTGGAGGTGGATATCAGCCGTGCGTCACCGGCTTTTGATATTGTCGGGCTGCCTGCGGTTTCCGTGAAGGAGTCGAAGGAGCGTGTCCAGTCGGCGATACGGAATTCCGGATATTTTTTTCCTATCGAAAAGGTGACAGTGAATTTGGCGCCTGCGGATTTGAAGAAGGACGGTTCCTGTCTTGATCTGCCGATTGCCATGGGGGTGCTGGCGGCAAGCGGGGTGATTCCGAAGGAGGTTCTTGCATCGGTGATGTTTATCGGCGAGCTTTCTTTGCAGGGGGAAATACGCTCGGTGCCCGGTGTGCTTTCCATGGTTCTTGCCGGGCGGGAAGCGGGGATCTCTACTTTTTTTATGAGCCCCGCGGTTGCCGGAGAGGCTCTTCTTTGTGAAAATGTGACTGTATACGCACCCAGGACACTTGGCGAACTGGTGGAGTATCTTTTGGGGCATAGCCCGATGGCTCCTGCCAAGCGGCGGGAAGCGGCGGAATCTAAGTTGAGTGATGTGGATTTTGCCGAGGTGCAGGGACAGATTATGGCGAAGCGTGCTATGGAAATAGCGGCAGCAGGGTCCCATAATGTCCTTATGACGGGGCCGCCCGGATCAGGGAAGACGATGCTGGCACGCCGCATCACAACGATTCTTCCTCCGATGACGCGGGAGGAGGCTCTTGAGGTGACAAAGATTTATTCGGTGGCCGGACTGTTCAAGGCGGAGGATATCATCCGTGAGCGTCCGTTCCGCAGTCCTCATCATACGATTTCCATGGCCGGGCTTATCGGCGGAGGTACGATTCCCCGTCCCGGCGAGGTGACGCTTGCCCATAACGGTGTTTTATTTTTAGATGAACTTCCTGAGTTTCCACGGGCGGTGCTGGAAGTTCTCCGGCAGCCGCTGGAGGATCGGGAGGTGCATATTTCAAGGGTAAATGCATCTTTTGTATATCCTTCCGATTTTGTGCTGATTGCCGCAATGAATCCTTGTCCCTGCGGATATCTTGGCGATCCTGACCATCCCTGTACCTGCAGTGATGGAGAAATACGGAGTTACGGCAGAAAGATTTCCGGCCCTCTTTTGGACAGGATTGATTTGCATGTGTCGGTGATGCGGCCGAAGTATAGTGAGCTCACGGCAACGATTAAAGGGGAATCTTCGGCACGGATTGCGGAACGTGTGGCAGCGGCGAGGGCCATGCAGTCGGAACGGTTGTCTGAATGGCATATGCAGAATAATGCGCAGATGGGGCACCGCCAGCTTCGGGAGACCTGCCGTTTGGACGCGGAGGGGTCTGAGCTGCTCCGTGAGGTTTTTGAAAAGCTACATTTATCCGCGAGAAGTTATGACCGCATCATTAAAGTATCCCGTACGATTGCCGATTTGGCAGGTACGTCGGAGATTAAGCCCGAGCATGTGGCGGAAGCGCTCAGTTACAGAAATATGCTTCCCCGGAGGTCATGATGGATATATTTGCAGCGGCGCTCCCAGGTTGTCCAAGGCTGGGAGCCAAACATATGCGGACTCTCATGGAGGCGTTCGGAACGGCGGAAGATGTGTGGAAAGCTTCCGATAGGGAGATTGTGGGATCTCATTTGCTGAAGGGGAAGACGGAAGCGTCTTTTTTGGCGTACCGGAAAGAAACGGAGCCTGAAGAAATAGGGGAAAAGTTATACCGGCTGCAGATTCGCTGCGTGACATGGGAGGATGATTTGTATCCCCCACTTTTACAGACGACGGCAAATCCTCCGGCTGTTTTATTTTATAAAGGAAATGATCCTGTTTTTGAGAAGACGGTGGCGATTGTAGGCTCGAGGAAAGCGACACCTTATGGTTTGCAGACGGCAGAACGGATAGCCTGCGGTCTGGCCGAAAATGGAGTGACGGTGGTTTCCGGCGGCGCGCGGGGGATCGACAGCGCTGCGCATGAAGGGGCATTGCGCGGAGAAAGTCCGACGGTGGTGGCGCTTGCCTGCGGGCTGGATCATGTATATCCTCCGGAAAATAAAAATTTATTCCAAAAAGTCATTGATAATGGCGGTACGATTATTTCTGAATACCCGCCGGGGACGCCGCCTCTGGGGAGGCAGTTTCCCGCGAGGAACAGGATTATCGCGGGAATGAGCCGGGGTATCCTTGTGGTGGAGGCGGCAGAACGGAGCGGTGCCCTTATTACATCCGACTTTGCATTGGAAGAAGGACGGGATGTCTTTTCCGTTCCGGGAAATATTTGGCTCGATTCGAGCAGAGGAACCAATCATCTGATACGGAGCGGGGCGATTTGCTGTACGTCCTACGAGGATATCCTTTCTGAATACGGGTGGAACGAAAAGAGTATTTCTTCCAAGAAGGAATCTCCTGAACAGTTGACATTGGAAGAGGAAGTGGTGTATCGTTTCTGCTGTACAGGAGAGGAAGTGACGGCGGAGGATATTCTCCAGCAGTCAGGAATGTCGGTGATGAAGATTACGATGCTCCTGCTCCGGCTTCAGCTTAAAGGGTTTATAAAGGAAACAGGATCCGGCCGGTTTATTACAACAGGACGCGGATAATATAAATGAGATATATACTGTGTTTCATGTAGTATAGGGAGGGTATTTTGGCTATACAGATTACGATCACTGTGAAGGATAAGAAAAAAAGGTCTTCTGCCGGGGAAAAACTTTTCACAAGGAAACCGAATGCCAAGGGGAAACACCTGATTATCGTGGAGTCTCCGGCAAAGGCGAAGACAATTGAGCGTATTTTAGGCTCCAATTATAAGGTGCTTGCCTCCATGGGTCATTTACGTGATTTGCCGCAGCGTACGCTTGGTGTGGATGTGGAAAATGACTTCAAGCCGGAGTATGTTAATTCGGCGGAACGGGCCGATGTCATTGAAAATTTGCAGAAAGAGGCAAATAAGTCGAAAGATATTCTTCTGGCAACGGACCCTGATCGTGAAGGGGAAGCCATTTCCTGGCATTTGTCGAAACTTCTTGATGTGGATCCCCGGTCAAATGCGCGTATTGCTTTTCATGAAATCACGCCGCCGGCGATTAAAGAGGCGGTACTCCATCCCGAACCGATTGATTTAAACCGTGTAGATGCCCAGCAGGCACGCCGCGTGCTTGATCGTCTTGTGGGGTACAAGCTTTCACCATGGCTGTGGAAGCAGGTTTACCGCGGCCTTTCCGCGGGACGTGTACAGTCGGTGGCGACACGTCTGATTTGTGAAAGGGAAGAAGAAATACAGGCGTTTAAGCCTGTGGAATACTGGACGGTAGAAGGGATTTACTGTACGGAGGAAAAGGAAAGCTTCAAAGCGAAACTGACGCAGGTTGATGGGAAGGAAGCAAAAATCCATAATGCGGAGGAAGCGGATCGGGTTGTCAGAGGGATTTTAAAACAACCGGCAGAAATCACGTCGGTCACAAAAACGAAAAAGCAGCGTAAGGCAAAACCGCCGTACACGACTTCCACAATGCAGCAGGATGCGGTCAACCGTCTTAATTTCGGCTCCAAAAAGACGATGGCTCTTGCCCAGATGCTTTATGAAGGGATTGAAATACCGGGGCACGGACATGTAGGACTGATTACATACATGCGTACTGACTCGACCCGGATTTCCGATGAAATGATCAAGCAGGTACGGCCGTACATTGAACGTGTTTATGGGAAAGACTATCTGCCGCCTAAACCGAATGTATATGCCAGGGGGAAGGATTCTCAAGATGCCCATGAAGCGATTCGTCCCACGAATCTGCAGTTTGCTCCGGATATGCTGGCGGCCGTTTTGTCCCGTGACCAGCTCCGGCTGTATACATTGATCTGGAACCGATTCCTTGCAAGCCAGATGGCGCCCCAGATTTCCCAGGCAACGAATGCAGTGCTCCAAAGCGGCATTTACACACTTCGCGCGACAGGGACGCAGATATTGTTTGATGGATTTACGGTACTCCGGACGGTAAAAGAAAAGAAGCAGGATAATGAAGAGCTTCCTCTTCTACCGGCGCTCCATAAAGGACATACGGTACTCAATACAAAGGCGGAAGGAGAGCAGCATTTCACCGCGCCGCCGCCAAGATACACGGAAGCCAGCCTAATCAAGACACTTGAGGAGAAGGGGATAGGCAGGCCGTCTACCTATGCGCCTATTTTGGATACCATCCAGAGGCGTAAGTATGTGGAAAAAGAGGGAAAACAGTTTGTTCCCACGGATATCGGGTTTAAAGTGACAGATCTTTTAAAGAAATATTTTGCTGGTATTGTCAGTGTGGATTTCACCGCGCAGCTGGAAACCTGGTTGGATAAAATTGCTGACGGCAAAGCAACGTATAAAAAGGTCATGAGCGGGTTCTGGGATGTTTTTGAAAGGGAACTGCAGAATGCCAACCTGGAGGCAGCGAAAGCGAAGGAAGAAAATCAGGAAGTATCCGATGTAATCTGCGAAAAATGCGGTGCCCATATGATTGTGAAGATGAGCCGTTACGGAAAATATCTTGCCTGCCCGAATTTCCCTTCCTGTAAAAATATCAAGCCTTATCACACAGGAGAGGAGAAAGAAGAGGTTTCAGAAATAGACTGTGATAAATGCGGCGCGAAGATGGTGTACCGTCAGGGGCCGTACGGCAGATATCTGAAGTGCCCGGAATGCGGCCAGAACAAAGCGATCGTTATTGATACAGGCATAGAGTGTCCGAAATGCCATGAGGGGCATTTGGTGAAGCGCCGCTCAAAGCGGGGACGTTATTTCTATGGCTGCAGCCGTTATCCGGCCTGCGATATGGCAGTCTGGGATGAACCGGTTAATGAGTTCTGCTCTGTCTGCGGCGCGATCAAGGTAAAGAAGGTTCGGAAAAATAAGGAAGAAGAGCTTATCTGCTCTAATCCCGAGTGCACAACGCATCCGAAAAAGAAAACTGTAACGAAAACTTCGGCAGCAAAGAAAAAGACAACAACTGCAAAGAAGACGACTGCCGGGGCGGCGGGGAAAACCAAAACAGGAGCCGGTGATTGATGGAGAAGGTTACGGTAATCGGAGCCGGTTTAGCAGGAAGCGAGGCTGCCTGGCAGCTGGCGGAAATGGGGGTTCCCGTGAAGCTGGCGGAAATGCGTCCGGCAATCGGAACGCCTGCCCATCATACGGGATATTGTGCGGAACTGGTGTGCAGCAATTCTTTCCGTGCGGCAGCTCTTACTAATGCGGTGGGACTTCTAAAAGAGGAGATGCGCCGGCTTGGGTCGGTGATCATGGAATGTGCCGATGCCCACCGTGTCCCTGCAGGCGGTGCTCTGGCGGTGGATCGTAACGGATACGCGGCGGCAGTGACAAAAAAGATAAAAAGTCATCCGCTGATTGAATTTGTCAATGAAGAAATCAGGGAAATACCGGAAGAAGGGATCGTGATTATTGCGACCGGGCCGCTGACGGACGGCGCTCTCGCAAAAAGCATAGAAAAATTCTGCGGCGGTGAAGGACTTCACTTCTATGATGCCGCAGCGCCCATCGTAATGAAAGAATCCCTTGATATGGACATCGTGTACCGGATGTCCCGCTACAATAAGGGAGAGGCGGCATACCTGAACTGCCCCATGAACGAAGAGGAATACAATGCATTTTATGAGGCGCTCAGGACTGCGGAGACAGCGGAAGTCCACGGGTTTGAAGAAGGAAATGTCTTTGAAGGGTGTATGCCTGTGGAAGTGATGGCGCAGCGCGGTAAGGATACGATGCGTTTCGGGCCGATGAAACCGGTAGGACTTCCTGATCCGCGGACAGGGAAGGAACCGTATGCTGTTGTCCAGCTGCGTCAGGATAATGAAGAAGATACGATGTACAATATTGTCGGCTTCCAGACTCATCTGAAATGGGGCGAGCAGAAACGGGTTTTTGGCATGATTCCCGGACTTGCTGGTGCGGAGTTTGTCCGCTATGGCGTGATGCATCGGAATACCTATATCCATTCGCCCAATTTATTGGAAGCCACCATGGAGACGCGGGCACGGAAGGGACTCTTCTTTGCAGGGCAGATGACAGGCGTCGAAGGGTATGTAGAATCGGCGGCATCGGGAATCGCGGCAGCCTATTCCGCTTTCGCGCGGGCGGCGGGGAAGGAGCCGCGGGCATTCCCGCAGGAGACGGCAATTGGCGCGCTCTGCCATTATATTTCTCATTTCATCGGAAAAGATTTCCAGCCGATGAATGTGAATTTCGGATTGCTGCCTCCTTTGCCTGAAAGAGTGAAGAAAAGAGAAAAGAATGAAAAGCTGGCGGTGCGGGCATTGTCCGTTCTGGATGCATTTATAAAGAAATAGAACAAAGCCGTTTCTTTTGGGGGAACGGCTTTTATCGCGGGAGTATAATAAAGGAAGTCAACCATAGAAGTACAAGGAGGAAATATGTTTACTGCAACAACGATACTGGCTGTAAAGAAAGACGGACATACGGCTGTGGCCGGTGACGGTCAGGTTACGATGGGCAATGCCGTGGTGATGAAGAATACGGCGCGGAAGGTGCGCCGCCTGTATCATGGAAAGGTCATCGCCGGATTTGCCGGTTCCGTGGCGGATGCATTTGCCCTTTTTGACAAATTTGAAGGGAAACTTTCTGATTGCAATGGAAATCTGGTGCGTGCTGCCGTGGAGTTTGCCAAAGAGTGGAGGCGGGATCGGGTGCTCCAAAAGCTGGAAGCTCTTTTGATTATGACGGATGGCGACCATTTATTTCTTGTATCAGGCAGCGGAGAGGTTATCGAGCCGGATGACGGCATACTGGCAATCGGGAGCGGCGGGAATTATGCTCTTGCCGCAGCTCGCGCTTTGTGTTCGGTGTCGGATTTATCGGCGCGGGAAATTGCGGAACGGTCACTCCATGTGGCGGCGGATATCTGCGTATATACGAATCATAATGTGATTGTGGAGGAAATAGGATGAAGGATCTGACACCACGGAAAATTGTGGAATATCTTGATGAATACATTGTGGGACAGCAGGATGCGAAACGGTCTGTCGCTGTCGCCCTGCGGAATCGTTGGCGCAGCAGCCGGCTTCCTAAAGAGATTGCCCGTGAAGTGAGTCCGAAGAATATTCTTCTTATCGGTCCCACCGGAGTGGGGAAAACGGAAATTGCCCGCCGTATCGCTGCTTTGACGGGTGCCCCTTTCGTAAAGGTGGAAGCGACGAAGTACACGGAAGTCGGCTATGTGGGCCGCGATGTGGAATCTATGGTGCGCGACCTGGCGGAAGAAGCGGTGCGCCTTGTGAAGAAGCAGGAATCAGGCCGTCACGGGAAAGATGCGGAAGAGGCGGCGGTGCAGAAAATTGCTGAAATCATGTGGCCTGCAAAGAAAAAGGAAACGAGATCTCCTATGGAAATTATTTTAGGGGAAAAGGCGGAGAAGACAGGTGTTTCAGATGAAGGGGAAAGGGGGAGAAGAAAGGATCTGCTTGCCCGTATCAGGAGCGGCGAATTGGACGACCGTCAAATAGAAGTGGAATTGGAAGAAAAAGGAAACATTGAAGATACAGCGGACAATGAACAGGCGAATCGGATTTCTCAAATATTCGCATCCATGATGCCGAAAAAGATGAAGAAGAGGAAAATGACAGTGCGCATGGCCAAAACTGTTCTTGCGGAGGTTTCTGCCGAAGAGATGGTGGATATGGATGTTGTCCGTGACAGGGCAGTTGCGCTTGCCGAAGAACGGGGCATTATTTTTATTGATGAAATCGATAAGATTGCGGGGAGACACGGTGCATCCGGCGGGCCTGACGTATCCCGTGAAGGGGTGCAGCGGGATATCCTTCCCATTGTGGAAGGGGCGACGGTGAAGACCAAGTACGGACGAATAAAGACGGATCATATTCTTTTCATGGCGGCTGGTGCGTTCCATGTATCAAAACCGAGCGATTTGATTCCTGAGCTGCAGGGACGGTTCCCGATCCGTGTAGAATTAAAAAGCCTTACAGAGGAGGATCTGCGGAAGATTTTAACAGAACCGCGGCAGGCTTTGATCCGGCAGTACACGGCGCTTTTGGAAACGGAAGGCGTCACAGTGACGTTTACGGAAGATTCTGTCAGTGCGATTGCGGAAATCGCATCTGCGGTGAATTCGGAAACGGAAGATATCGGTGCGAGGCGGCTTTATACGATTCTGGAGCGGGTACTGGAGGAGCTGTCTTTTGAAGCATCTGAGCTGGAAAATAAAGAAGTTACCATTGACGGTGCTTATGTGAGGCAAAAGCTTGGGGAAATCACGAAGGATATGGATACATCAAATTACATTTTGTAAAAAGAAGAAAGGGAGCCTCCAAAACGGCTCTCTTTTTAATGTAAAGGTCGTAAATGAAATAAGTTGACGAAGGGATTGCCGAAAATTATAATGAAGGAAAGTTCTGAAAGGAAAAGGAGGATATTATGCGCAATGAAATACTGGAGTATTTCCGCAAAGCAAATGGAAATTATGTGTCGGGGGAACAGATATCCAGAGATTTAAACGTATCCCGTACAGCAATCTGGAAGCATATCAATATTCTGAAAAGCAGGGGATATATTTTTGAATCAAGCACACGGAAGGGATATCGGCTGATTTATGCGCCGAACTTACTGACACCTTTGGAAATTGCCAGTGTTCTCCATACGGAAACGCTTGGAAAGAAAGTGGTTTATTTTGAATCGACACCGTCCACAAATGAAGAAGCCAAAAAGATTGCAAGGGAAGGCGCGGAAGAGGGGACGATCGTCGTGGCAGAGGAACAAACGACCGGCCGCGGACGCCTTACAAGGCATTTTTATTCTCCTTTTGCGAAAGGGATTTGGTTTTCTGTCATTTTTCGTCCCACGTTTTTCCCGATGGAGGCATCAAAGAGTACGCTCCTTGCAGCAGTAGGCGTCTGCCGCGGTATCCGCCGTCTCGGACTTGCTGATGCAGGTATCAAGTGGCCCAACGATATTCTCTATCATGGGAAGAAATTGGTGGGGATGCTTTGCGAGATGTCGGCTTCTATGGAAAAGATTGATTATATTATTATGGGAATCGGCATCAATACGGGAATGAAGGAAAAGGAATTCCCTGAAGATTTCCGCGGCCATGCGACGTCTTTCCTGAACGAAGGGGTTAATGTGTCCCGCCGGGATTTGCTGGCGGCCGTCCTGGCCGAGCTGGAAGCGGAGTATAAGCTGGCGCAGACGGAAGGGTTTGGCCGTGTACTTGATGACTGGCGGAAATTATCCGTGACTCTTGGAGAAGAGGTGCGCGTGATTTTCGGCAATGATAATTATACCGGCAAAGCTGTGGATATTGATGATGACGGCTGCCTCCTGGTGGATACCGGCAGGGAAGTCCGTCGCGTGATGGCAGGCGATGTTTCCATCCGTCCGGCAGATGCGCCAATTCCGCAAAGATAAAACAGAAAAGAAGTAAAATAAATTTATGGACAGAAATAAATTTCATTATATGTCGGGTGCCGCTTTATTTGCAGGAATCATGGCGGTACTTTCCCAGTTCGCTTTTCCCATCGGGGCGGTGCCGGTTACATTACAGACGTTTGTTTGTGCTTTTGCCGGTGGTGTCCTTGGCTGGAAATGGGGCGCGGTTTCCATTTCCGTGTGGCTTCTTCTTGGCGCACTGGGCGTTCCCATTCTTACGATGGGCAAGGCAGGGGTTGGTATTTTCCTGAGCCCTGTGGGCGGGTATTATATCGGATTTATTCTTATGGCCGGTTTCAGCGGGATATATCTTAAAGAAAAAAGCCGCTTTTTCACCCAGGGAGTATTTGCGCTTCTGGGGCTCATCCTTTGCTATGCGTTGGGGACAGTTTGGTTCATGATGTACTTTTCTCTTGGTTTGGGGAAAGGAATGCCGCTTTGGACAGCCCTTACGATGACCGTTTTCCCCTTTATCGGATTTGATCTCATCAAAGTGGCCGCCGGTGTATTCTGCGGCATACGTATACAAAAAGCACTCCGAAACGCGGGACTCTTTTTAAATGAATAAATTTAATGAAAGGCGGACCTCTGCCTTTTTTGCTTGACAGAATCGAGTCTTTATTGCATGATACACATGTGATAAATTACGGTTTCGTGATTTATAAACCAAGAGGGGAAATCCGGATCCGGAGGCACCTTTATTCTGAGAGGCGATGAATAATGCTGCTTGCTTTTGATGTAGGGAATACAAATATTGTCTGTGGTATTTACCGTGGAAAGGAATTGCTCAATCACTGGCGTCTGGCAACGGATACACTCCAGACTGCTGATGGCTATGCCAGTGTGTTGGGAACGCTGTTCCGTATTAACGGACTTCAGTTTTCCGATATTGAAGATGTCATTATTTCAACAGTGGTACCGCCGATTATTCCTATCCTTGAATCTCTTTCGCGCCGTTATTTCAGCGTGAATCCCATTCTTGTGGGACCAGGGATTAAAACGGGGCTGAATATCCTTTATGACAACCCGAAAGATTTGGGGGCTGACCGTATCGTTAATGCGGTAGCCGCTATTGCTGAATATAAGTGCCCTCTTATTGTTATCGATTTGGGAACGGCGACAACGTTTTGTGTCATCGATGAAAAAGGGAATTATCTTGGCGGGGCTGTTGCTCCGGGGATCAGTATTTCCATGGAAGCCCTTTTCCAACGGGCGTCCAAACTGCCGCGTATCGAACTGTTGAAACCGAATTCCATTATTTGTCGAAATACCGTGTCTGCCATGCAGGCAGGGATTTACTACGGCTTCGTGGGACAGATTGATGAAATCGTTACCCGTATTAAAGCGGAAATGAAACGAAACGATATCAAGGTCATTGCTACGGGCGGTCTGGCGACGCTTATGGCGGGCGCATCCCGAACGATTGACAAGGTGGATTCCATGCTTACTTTGAAAGGTCTTTTGATTCTCTATGAAAAAAACAAGGGGGATCGGAAACCATGTATGTAAAAAATACTTGAAATTTCAGTCAGTGCCGGTTATAATATGGAACACATGGCCGGTTAGTCAAACGGTTAAGACGCTGCGTTCTCAGCGCAGAGAGTATGGGTTCGAATCCCATACCGGTCACCAGAAAAGGTTTCGCTGAATGATGGAAACATCTTTGGAGAAACCTTTTTTTCTGGCTTGATTTTTCTTGTATTCATGATGATGGTATAATGGAATGACAAGATAGGAGATTAACAATGGATAGTAAAATTAAAAAGTGGATCATGGTGATGCTGGCGGTTCTTGTTATTTCCGCTGCAGCGGCAGGTTTTATGCCTGAATGGAAAAAGACGTCCGCCATCGGGAAGGGTAAGGACTATGTGGCGGAAATCCGTATTGACGGTACTATTTACGGCGGTCCCCGCAATGGGACTCTCCTGGGGGCGTCAGAAGGCGTTTCCAGCGAGCAGGTGATGTATGAAATGGAACAGGCGCGGAAGGATAATCGGGTAAAGGGCGTCCTTCTCCGCATTAACAGTCCCGGCGGTTCTACGGGAGCAACGCAGGAAATTGCGGAAGAAATGGACAAGATTAAGAATGCGGGAAAGCCAATCGTCGTTTCCATGGGGGATATGTGTGCCTCTGCAGGATATTGGCTCGCCAGCAAAGGCGATTATGTTTTTGCCAATCCCGCTACCCTGACAGGAAGTATTGGCGTGTACATGGATTATACGAATGTTGAAGAGCTTATGGGTAAGCTGGGTGTAAAAAATGAAAAAATCAAAAGCGGTGCTCATAAGGATATTCTTTCTATGTACCGGCCCATGACAGGAGACGAGCAGAAAATGCTTCAAACCATGGTGGATGATATTTACAGCCAGTTTGTGAAGACCGTGGCTGACGGAAGACGTCTGGAAGAAAGCCGTGTAAGAAGTGTGGCTGACGGACGGATTCTTACCGGCCAGCAGGCTATGGAACTGGGACTGGTTGATGCGATGGGGAATTATTATGATGCCTTGAATTATGCGGGAGGCGTCGCCGGAATAGAAGGGGACAGTGTACCGGTGAAAAGATATTCCGTAGGAACATCCTGGAAAAATATCCTTGCAGGGGAAATGGACAGTGCTGTGAGGAGTTTAGCAAAAAGCATTTCAGATAATATATGGGGCACGTTTTCCCAGACGCCGGCGCCCTCTGTTCGTTAAGGAGCTATGATGAATACAGTTTTAGATTTAATATACCGTTTGCTTGCCCATCCCACAGACGCGATGTCTGATGTGACTACCGGTGAAAAAATGAAAGAAAGCAGTATCATCTGGGGGTTCGTGATTTTGCTTCTTGCCCTTTCTTCCGTGGAGGCAGGAAGTTTTGTGACGGCTTTTCTGGCATCTTTTGTCGGGACAGGCTCTCTCCTTTTGCTACACAGTGCCGTGGTGGATTATATTTCCGGACTCCTTGGCGGGCGGGGGACGGCAAGAGGGATTACGGCGGGGTTCATGTGCGCGTCGATCCCTTATGCTTTTTCCGTTTTCTTTTCTCTTATAGGACAGTTTGGCCTGGACGGCATTCACAGATTTGCTGTCTTTGCTATTATTGTCTGGAGCTTTTTCTTAGACATTCTTGCCATCCGTGCAAATTACGGGTTTGGGAAAGGGAAAGCCTTTTTTATCAGTATTTCTCCTTTCCTTCTCTGCGGCATGCTGATTACTGCATTGTTTGTTATCGGTATTATGACAGCTCTTGCAGGTATTTCGGAACTCCAGGATGTGGAGGGTATCATAAATTCTTTCTGAGAAAACGGGGGTGCCGGCAGCTTATCGGGACACTGAATATTGCCTGGTTGTGGTATAATGACTTAGTATTACATGGCTGAATTTTGAAATAAATGATTCATTTATTAGAGTTTTGCAGGAGGAAATATTATGTGCGGTATATTGGGCTATGTGGGAAATGGAAATGCTTCCGATTTCCTGATAGAAGGTCTGCGCCGTCTGGAATATAGAGGTTATGATTCGGCAGGCATTGCCGTGTATGAAAATGGGAAAATCGAGATTGAGAAAAAAGCGGGACGTCTGGTAAATTTGGAAAAGGCGCTGGAGTCCCATCCTTTACGTGGAAATATCGGTATCGGGCATACCCGATGGGCAACTCACGGCAAACCATCAGATGTGAATGCCCATCCCCATGGGGATGAAAATAATCATTTTGTCATCGTTCACAATGGCATTATTGAAAACTACATGGATTTGAAAAAAGATCTTCTGAAAAAAGGCCATGTATTCAAGTCTGAAACGGACAGCGAAGTCGTTGCCCATTTGGCGGAAGAGCTTGATGACGGTGATTTTTTCTCTACCGTCCGCAAGGTGCTTGCTGTAATCGATGGTTCTTATTCTCTTGTATTCATGCATGATGCCGATCCCGATACGATTATCTGCACAAAGAAAGATAATCCGCTGATTATAGGGCTTGGCGAAGATGAGAATTTCATTGCATCCGATATTCCTGCAGTGATTAATTATACCCGCCGTATTTATATTTTGAATGACGGGGAGATTGCGGTCGTAAAAAAAGACAGTGTTTCCGTGTTCAGTGCTGACGGTCTTCCTATTTCAAAAAAAGTACAGGAAGTTACCTGGTCGGCGGAAGCGGCGGAAAAGGGCGGATTTGACCATTTTATGCTGAAAGAAATTTATGAACAGCCGAAAGCAGTCCGTGATACTGTAAAAATTCATTTGAAAAAAGACGGTACTGTGTTTTTTGATAAGCTGAATTGGACGAAGAACAGTCTTGAAAATATTGACAATATTTTGATCACTGCCTGCGGTACGGCATATCATGCGGGGCTGGTGGCAAAGCACTATATTGAACGGTTCGCGAAAATTCCGGTTTCCGTGGAAATCGCGTCGGAATACAGATACAGCCGTCCTCTGACGACGGGAAGAACGTTATGTATCGTTATCAGCCAGTCCGGTGAAACGATCGACACACTGGCGGCTCTGAAAGAAGCAAAGCGTCTTGGCGCCCAGAGCATCGCGGTGACAAATTCCATCGGATCTTCCATTGCCCGTGAAACAGATGTGGCCATTTACACACTGGCTGGCCCGGAAATTGCCGTGGCATCTACAAAAGCATATACTACACAGCTGGTTTCCCTTTTGATGCTTGCTCTCTATATGGGGCAGGTAAAAGAGAGTATTTCTTTGGAACTGGTGAAGAAGCTGACTGCCGCTCTGCTTGAGCTGCCAAAGCAGATTGAAGAAGTGCTTACTGAAAAGGAACATATGTCTGAGGTGGCGGACCGCCTGATTAAAGCAGAAGATATTTTTTATCTTGGGCGCTCTATTGACTATGCCATTGCCATGGAAGGAGCACTGAAACTGAAAGAAGTTTCTTATATCCATGCGGAAGCATATGCGGCCGGTGAATTAAAGCATGGCACGCTGGCTCTTATTTCTGCCGAAACGCCGGTTATTGCCGTGGCAACACAGAATAATGTGAGAGCTAAGATGTACAGCAATATACAGGAAGTACGCGCCCGCGGTGCAGATGTACTGGGAATCGGTTATGATGATGATCATGAGCTTGAAAAATATACTACAGGAATCGTGAGAATTCCGAAAGTAGACGAATTTATCGCCCCTATTCTTTCTGTCATTCCTATGCAGCTTCTTGCATACTATACCGGTATCAAACGGGGCAATGACGTGGATAAGCCCCGTAACCTGGCCAAATCGGTCACTGTGGAATAAGGAGCATAGATACATAATGGATGTTATTTTTTCGGGAATCCAGCCCAGCGGTTCTTTAACTTTAGGAAACTATCTGGGGGCATTGAAAAATTTTATCCCTTTTCAGGAAAAAGCGGAATGTTACTATTGTGTTGTAAACCAGCACGCGATTACTGTTCCCCAGAATCCGGCACTGCTTCATGAACGGACACGGAATCTGGCGGCGCTCTATATCGCGGCAGGGATGGATCCGAAGAAGGCGACGATTTTTGTCCAGTCGGAAGTACCGGAGCATGCCATGCTTGGATGGATGATGATTTGCAGTGCGTATGTGGGAGAAATGGAACGCATGACGCAGTATAAGTCAAAAGCACAGAAAGAGGAAAAGAAAGAGGGGTTTATTCCCCTGGGACTTTTAACATATCCGCCCCTTATGGCTGCCGATATTCTCCTGTATCAGGCAAATCTCGTGCCGGTTGGTGAAGACCAGCGCCAGCATATGGAAATTACAAGGGATCTGGCGGAACGTTTTAACCGCAAGTATGGCGAAGTATTCACCATTCCTGAAATGTGGGCCCCCCAGGGCGGGGCGAGAGTCATGAGCCTTCAGGAGCCGACAGGTAAAATGAGCAAGTCTGATGATAATGAATGGGCAACCATCCATATGCTGGATACGGCAGATGTAATTGTGAAGAAAATAAAGAAGGCAGTCACCGATTCAATGGCGCATGTCCACTATGACAAGGCGAACCAGCCCGGTGTTTCCAATCTGATGAGTATCTATTCGGCTATTTCCGGAAAGACTTTTGAAGAAATAGAAACGATGTACGATGGGCAGGGATACGGCACGTTTAAGAAAGATGTAGCTGACTTGGTAGTAGAAGAACTCAGTCCGATTCGTTCCCGATATGATGAGCTTACAGGAACCCCCGAACTGGATGCCATTCTTGATGACGGTGCCGTCCGCGCCCGTGCGAAAGCCCGCGTGACGTATGAAAATGCAATTCATGCCATGGGGCTGTATAGAAAATAATAGGAATGAGAACCGCGATGACTTCACCGCGGTTTTTTGCGTATTGAATGGTATTTCATTCTGAGGAATTTTTACAAAAAATATCGTCCATGGTAAAATACACATGAATTTTTTACGGAGGTAAAAGAAATGCGTAAATTATATATTTTGGAACTTGCTGTGGCCTTATGGCTGTGTATGGCAGGCTCCGTATCGGCAGAAATTCTTCATATGGGAATGCGTGGCGCCGCTGTGGAATCCTTGCAGAATGATCTGGTAGAAGCGGGATATCTGGCGCGTACGGTAGATGGCGACTATGGATCGACCACGGTGAAGGCGGTATCGGAATTTCAAAAAGATCATGGACTCCCTGTTACGGGAAAAGCAGATGACAGCACACAGGCAAAGCTGAAAGAAGATGATGGGAAAGGGTATCGTGATGGAGGCGGGATCGTATATGCCCAGGGAAATCGGGGGGATATGATTGCTGAACTGCAGGACCGTCTTGCGGCGGCAGGCTATCTTACTGGCGCTTCTGACGGTATCTATGGCGGGGATACGGCGGCTGCCGTGGAACAGTTCCAAAAAGACCACCGACTTCCGGTGTCGGGAGCTGTAGATGAACAGACACTTTCCCTTTTGGGAGGGGTAGAAACGGGAGAGGCAAAGAAAGAAAACAAAAAGGAAATAAAGAAGGAACAAAAGAATAAAAAAGACATGCATTATACAAAAGGTGACCGCGGGAGTGAGATCAAAACATTACAGAATAAGCTCCGCCGCGCGGGGTATCTGGACGGGGAAGCAGACGGCATTTACGGTAACGACACAGAAAGCGCCGTGCGCGCACTGCAGGAAGAACATGGTTTATCCGTTACAGGAAATGTGGATGATGCTACGTGGAAACTGCTCGGCGGGTTAAGCGCTCCTTCTGCGGGCGGCACGTTAAAAGCAGGAGATCGGGGCAAGCGCGTCGTTAAATTACAGAACAGGCTCCTTCTGCACGGGTATAATCCTGGTGGTTCTGATGGTATTTACGGAGCGGCAACAGCAGAGGCGGTCCGTAAATTGCAGGCGGAAGAAAAACTGGAAAGGACAGGAATGGCAGATACCAATGTGTGGGAACGTTTGGAAAATGCGCCAAAATTTACGGGGAAGTATAAAAAATCATTTCAAATGAAATCTACGGCATACACGCCGACGGACGGCGGCGGCTCCGGCCGTACCGCCTTAGGAAACTATGCAGGGAAAGGGCATGCGGCAGTAGACCCTGATGTGATTCCTCTGGGGAGTATCGTATATATCGAGGGATACGGCTATGCCATTTGTGATGATATCGGCGGAGCCATACAAGGATATGTTATCGATGTCGGTGTGGACAGCCTGGAGCAGGCATACCAGTGGGGGTCAAGAGATAATATTACCGTTTACCTTATTTCTTGAAGTTTTAAGTTAGGTGATAAAGAGCTGCGTGGTGAAGAACGGACACGCGGCTTTTGTATTGCGGCAGCAAGTCTGTTTTGCTAAAATAAATTGGGAAAACTTGTTTTATGAGGCAATCTATTTTCTGAAAATATATGCGCGTTGTAAAAAACGGCGGGAGGCAATATGGAGAGTTTAACGGCGGTCGTTCTGGCTGCAGGCCAGGGTACAAGAATGAAGTCGCAATGGCCGAAAGTTCTGCACAAAGTTTGCGGCGTCCCTATGGCGGAGCAGGTCATTCGTACGGTAAAAAAAGCAGGATCTGAAAAATGTGTGGTTGTCACGGGATTCAAAGAGGAACTTGTTCGTGAAAGGCTTGCCGGAGAAAATATTTATTTCGTCCATCAGGAGGAACAGCTGGGGACCGCCCATGCGGTGATGCAGGCGGTTCCTTTGTTTAAAGATAATCGTGACGGGTATGTGCTTGTGGTTTGCGGGGATACACCTCTTTTGCGCAGGGAAACGATAGAAGGTCTCGTCTGTGCGTGCAGGGGGCATGACGGCGCCGCGGCTGTCCTGACGGCAATTATGGACAATCCTTTCGGATACGGAAGAGTTCTCCGCGATGCAAAAGGACATATGATTTCCATTGTGGAACAGAAGGACGGTACGCCGGATCAGCTGGCTGTCCATGAAATCAATACAGGGACGTATGTGTTCAAAACAGGTGCACTGCTTGATTCTTTGGAGAAGGTAGACAATAAAAATGCCCAGGGTGAATATTATTTGACTGATGTGTTTGAGATATTAATTAAGGCGGGGCGGAAAGTGATTCCTGTTGCAGCTGAAGATGCAAGCGAGACAATGGGCGTTAACTCCCGTATCCAGCTGGCAGAAGCTGACCGCATCCTTCGCATCCGTAAAGCGGAAGACCTGATGGCGGCAGGTGTCACAATCACCGATCCGTACAGTACATATATCGAGCAGGATGTAGAGGTGGGACAGGATACGGTGATTTTACCGGGAACAATGCTGCAGGGGAAAACAAAAGTAGGGAAAAACTGTACTCTTGGTCCCGATACGCAGCTTACCGATGTGATTTGCGGTGATGGTAATCATTTAAACCGTGTATATGCCCATTCCTGTGAATTGGGAGATAATAATGAAATCGGGCCGTTTGTCCACTTACGTCCCGAGACCTGTCTGCACAATGATATTAAAATCGGGAATTTCGTGGAAGTGAAAAATTCCGACGTGGACGATGGCACGAAACTGCCGCACCTGATTTACTGCGGCGATTCCGATTTAGGGAAAAACGTGAATTTCGGATGCGGAACGGTAACGGTAAACTTTGACGGAAAAAATAAGCACCGCTGCACGATTGATGAGCATGCATTCATCGGGTGCAATACAAATCTTGTGGCACCGGTTCATATAGGGGCAAGGGCGTTTACCGCCGCGGGCTCGACGATTACGAAGGATGTTCCTGCCAAAGCGCTTGCTGTGGGCAGGGCAAAGCAGGTGAATATTGAAAATTGGGTAAAAGAAGATACATATAAAGATTAGCCTGTTTTATATTTCCGTCCAAGCAGGATAGTTTCTGTTTGAGAAAGGGTATATAATATAAGAAATGCTGCCATGAAGACGGCATGGGGGAGTTATTGTCGGAGATCCCGCAGGGGAGAAAAGGAGAGCATCATAAATGGATATGGAAGGTACATCGAGACTGAAAATTTTCACAGGAACCGCGCATCCGGCTCTTGCAAAAGAAATTTCAGATTATATCGGCGTTCCGCTTGGAAAGTCTTTGTGCGGAAGATTTAATAATGGCGAAATACAGGTCATGATTAATGAAAGTGTCCGTGGCAAAGACTGTTTCATCATCCAGCCGACAGGTTCACCGGTAAACGATAACCTGATGGAAATGTTGATTATGGTGGATGCGCTTAAAAGAGCTTCGGCACGTAATATTACCGTGGTCGTCCCTTATTACGGCTATGCCCGCCAGGACAGGAAAACCCGCGGCAGAGAACCGATCAGCGCGAAACTGGTGGCGGATCTGCTTGGAACGGCCGGTGTTACAAGAGTGGTGACCATGGATCTCCACGCGGGACAGATCCAAGGCTTCTTCGATGTCCCTGTAGACCATCTGGCTTCTGCAGCGCTGCTTGCCGATTATGTAAAATCCAAGAATCTGGAAAATTTGACGGTCGTCTCCCCTGATCTGGGCGGTGTAAACCGCGCCAGAGATCTGGCTGACCGCGTAGGCGCGCCTATCGCTATTATTGAAAAACGCCGTCCGGAACCGGGCGTAGCAAAGGTTATGAATATTATCGGCGACGTAAAAGGGAGAAACTGCTTCGTTGTTGACGATATCGTAGACACGGCAGGCTCCCTTTGTGAAGGTGCGAAAGCACTCATGGAGTACGGTGCTGCCGGTGTGTATGCGGCTGTATGCCATCCTGTGCTGACCGATCCGGCGACAGAAAGAATTAAAGAATCTGTGTTGAAAGAATTGGTAGTGACCAATTCGCTGCCCATAGAAAAAGAAAAAATGCAGGATAAATTGACAGTGCTGTCCGTGGCTCCTCTCCTTGGGGAAGCAATTCTTCGTATTTTCCATGACGCTTCCGTCAGCGCCCTTTTCGATAAATGAAATTGGTGGCAGGACTGGGGAATCCCGGTAAAGAATATGAACATACCCGCCACAATATGGGATTCGATGTTATTGACGAGTTGGCCCGCCGCTGGGCTGTGAATGTCTGGAAAACGGACATGAAAGCGGAGATCGCCTCCGTTGTGAGGTTCGGCGAAAAGATCCTTCTGGTGAAGCCGCTGACTTATATGAATCTCAGTGGGGACGCAGTAGGAGCGATTGCCAATTACTACAAAATACCTGCAGAAGATATTTATATCATCTGCGATGATTTGGATTTGCCGGCGGGAAAAACACGGATTCGAAAGAAGGGGTCTGCCGGCGGTCATAATGGAATCAAATCCCTGATTGCCGGCCTTCACACGGAGGAATTCGTCCGTTTCCGTATCGGGGTGGGACATCCGAAGGACGGGCATACCGTTATCGAGCATGTTCTTGGTCGGCCTTATGGTGAAGAAATTGAACGTATCGAAGCCGCAAAGAAGTATACTGCTGATTCTGTGGAACGGGCGTTAGAAACCACTGTGGACAAAGCTATGAATGAATTTAATCCCAAACGGGGGAGATGAAGATATCCGTGAATATAGAGAAGGACTCTTTATGTTCACGGTTCTTTATTATGGATACGTGTAGAAATCCGTCTTGACTCAAAAAATTATTCAGCTGTTGTAAAATCCAAGATCGTCTATCGTGTGGAAGAGGATTATCGCCATTGGACAGTATGGTAAAATAGAAAACAAAAGATCTTGTACGGGAGATATCATGAATGGGAAATTGATTGTGCTTGAAGGCATTGATGGAAGCGGGAAGGCGACGCAGTCAGGACTTTTGGAGGCTCATCTTATTAAGAGTGGAAAAGATGTCATGCATATTTCTTTTCCTGATTATGGAAGTCCTTCCTCGGCGCTGGTGAAAATGTACCTGAACGGTGATTTCGGCAGAGCGCCGGGGGATGTGAATCCTTATGCGGCGTCCATGCTCTATGCGGTGGATCGTTTTGCTTCGTTTCGAATGAAGTGGAAATCTTTCTATGAAAACGGGGGGGTCGTGATTGCCGATCGGTACACGACGAGCAATATGGTTCACCAGATGACGAAGTACGATGATGAAGGAAAGCGGAAAGAGTTCCTTTCCTGGCTGGATCATATGGAATATGAAGAATTGGAGCTTCCCCGTCCGGATGTGGTGATTCTTCTTGATGTACCGCCGGCTGTTTCCAAAAAATTGGTTCGTGAGCGGGCAAAGCAGGGCGGGTCTATGGATATCCATGAGCAGCATTCGGCATATCTTGAAAAGTGCTGTGATGCGTACCAGGTACTTTGTGAAACTTATGACTGGCTGCGTATTTCCTGCATGGCGAATGGCAGATTGCGGAGCGCGGATGACATTTCAAAGGAAGTGCTTGATGCTGTGCTTTCCCGGCTTGGATAACTGTTGACGGAATTTTTATTGATTTTATTCATGGGTTTGCTATAATTGAATAGGTTTAAGGAATATACAGGCATCAGTCTGTGTGTTTCCAATTATGTATCTTCAGGGCAGGGTGTGATTCCCGACCGGTGGTAAAGGTTTTCCTGAGCCCACGAGCCGTATGGCTGATTTGGTGTGATTCCAAAGCCGACAGTACAGTCTGGATGGGAGAAGATTGTTTTTCTGATTTCGTAAGAGCCTCCCTGAAGACGGGAGGTTTTTTATGCGGATCGATGATGACAAAAAGTTTATGGCGCGGGCGCTGGAGCTGGCGGCTAACGGGATGGGACATACCCGTCCGAATCCTATGGTGGGCGCGGTACTTGTAAAAGACGGCGAAATCATCGGTGAAGGATGGCACGAATTTTATGGCGGGCCCCATGCGGAAGTCAATGCTTTTGCCGATTGCAGGGCTGATCCCGCCGGAGCGACTCTTTATGTGACGCTTGAGCCGTGCTGTCATTATGGAAAGACGCCGCCCTGTGCGGATCTCATCGCATCTAAGAATCTTGAGCGTGTCGTGGTTGCCATGCAGGATCCAAATCCGCTTGTGTCGGGAAAGGGTATCCGGAAACTGAAAGATGCGGGGATTTTCGTGACGACTGGTGTGATGGAAAAAGAGGCGCGGGTTTTAAATGAAGTTTTCATGAAATTTATTACAGAAAAGAAACCTTTCGTCCTGTACAAATCAGCAGTGTCCATGGATGGAAAAACGGCATGCCATACGGGAAAGTCGCAGTGGATTTCATCGGAAGAATCAAGAGAAGAAGTTCGTACGCTGCGCGGTCTGTACGCGGCTGTCATGGCAGGGGCGGGAACGATTGCCGCAGATGATCCTCTGCTTACGGCACGGACGGAGGGATTGGAAGATCCTGTCCGCATCATCGCAGACGGCAAATTATCCGTCTCCATGGAGTCTCGTGTTTTCGGCGGCGATTCACGGGTGATTGTTCTGACTACTTCTTCTGCCGAGCCTGAAAAGGTGAAGGCTCTCCAGTCAAAAGGGATTGAAGTGATTTTTGCCGACAGCGATACGGAGGGATGTGTTGATCTGGAAGCGGCCATGATCGGTCTGGCGGTGAAAGGGATCGACAGCATCCTTCTCGAAGGTGGAGCGGAAACGGCGGCATCCGCTTTTGAAGCGGGTATTGTAGATAAAATCCGTTTCTATATGGCGCCTATACTTATTGGAGGGAAAGACGCACCTGGAGCAATCGGCGGTACAGGCGCGGCGCTTATTCCGGAAGCGGTGCAGCTGGAAAATATCCGTACCGAGCGGAGCGGTGTGGATCTTGTGGTAGAAGGATATGTAAAGAAGAGGAAAAAGGTACCCGCCGAAAGACCGCTGCCTGAAAAGTTTAAAGCGGATATCTCCGGGAAGAAAGGAAGCACTGCTGTTGAAAATGAAATAAGGGATCAGGAACCGGAAAAAATGCAGGAGGAAATAAAGGAACCTGCAGAAATGGAGAAAGCAGCAGAAAAAATGGCTGAAGAACAGGAAGCCAGACTGCCGGAAGGACAGGCGTAGCCATGTTTACCGGACTTGTGGAAGAAATCGGGCAGATTAAAAAGGTGGACCGCACAGGAAGTTCCTGCCGGCTTACAATTGCCTGTCATAAAGTGCTGGAAGGTACGAAAGCAGGGGATAGTATCGCTGTCAACGGAACCTGTCTTACGGTAACGGCTTTTGACGGGAGTACGTTTTCCTGTGATGTCACGCCTGAAACGATGCGGCGTACCGCTTTTTCCTTATTTGCCGCAGGGACGCCTGTGAATTTGGAACGGGCGCTCCGTTTCTGCGACCGTCTTGGCGGGCATATTGTGCTGGGGCATGTGGATTTTACCGGACGTATTCTTTCTTCTGAAAAGGAAGGAATCGCTCTTAATCTGACATTTTCGGCGGAAGAAAAATATATGAAGTATATTCTTGAGAAAGGCTCTGTTGCCGTAGACGGTGTCAGCCTGACCGTGGCAAAAAGAGGAGATTCATCTTTTATGATTTCCCTTATTCCCCATACAGGAAGCCTGACGGTTCTTTCTGCTAAGCGCATAGGTGAGCCGGTGAATATAGAGTGTGATTATTTGGGAAAGTATATAGAGCAACTCATGCAAAAAGAACATGAGGGAGTAACAACAAAACGTTTAAAGGATTTAGGGTATGGAGGCCATTATGGAATTTAAATTTGATCCGATTGAAGAAATTGTGGAGGAAATCAGACAGGGGCATATTGTCATCATGCAGGATCCTGCTGATCGTGAAAATGAAGGAGACTATATCTGCGCCGCTGAATTTGCTACACCTGAAAATATCAATCGCATGGCATCGGAAGCGAGAGGCTTGATTTGTATGCCTATGGCGGGGGAAATTGCCGATGCGCTGTATCTTGCTCCGATGGTTCGTCATAATACGGACAGCAACCAGACGGCATTTCTTACGTCAATTGATTTTAAGGATGCGGGAACGGGGATTTCTGCAGCAGCCCGTTCCATGACGGCTATGGAAGCGGTCAAAGACGGAGCCAATCCAGCAGACTTTAAACGGCCGGGACATATGTTTCCCCTGAGAGCAAAGCCGTGGGGGGTTCTTGCACGGCCGGGACATACAGAGGCCACTGTGGATCTGGCCAGAATGGCGGGACTTAAACCGGTAGGTCTTTGCTGTGAAATCATGGATGCAGGCGGTGCGATGTCTGATAAGAAAAGCCTTTTTAAACTGGCAAAAGAAAAAGGTTTGAAGATTGGCAGTATTCAGGATCTGATTGAATACAGAAAGATTCATGAAAAACTTATTGAACGGGTCACGGAAGCAGATCTGCCTACCAGGTACGGTAAGTTTCGTATATATGGCTATGTGAACCTCATCAACCGTGAACATCATGTGGCGCTTGCCATGGGGGATGTAAATGACGGCAGACCCGTTCTCTGCCGTATCCATTCCGAATGTCTCACCGGAGACTGCTTCGGTTCCCGCCGCTGTGACTGCGGCGAACAGCTGGATACTTCCATGAGAATGATTGCAAAGGAAGGCAGGGGTGTACTCATTTATCTCCGGCAGGAAGGGCGCGGCATCGGCCTTATCAATAAGCTCCGCGCATATGCTTTGCAGGATGAGGGGTATGATACGGTGGAAGCAAACCTGAAACTCGGATTTGCCGCTGACCTTCGGGAATATATGACGGGTGCCCAGATTCTTCATGACCTTGGTGCTGAAACGATTCGTATTCTTACAAACAACCCGCAGAAAATCGGGGATGTAAGTGAATATGGAATTACTATTGCGGAACGGATCCCCATTGAAATGGAACCGCACAGCGAGGATAAATTTTATTTACAGACGAAGCAGGATAAAATGGGACATATGCTTCATGCCCATAAATAATTTATTGAAGGAGGCGGCTTATGAATATTATTTCAGGACTTTATAATGAAGGACAAATCAGAGTGGGTATCGTAGCGACCCGTTTTAATGAGGTGGTTGTATCCAAGCTGGTTGACGGCGCGGCGGACGGTCTTTCCCGTCACGGAGTGGATATGGATACTGTAGATCTGGCATGGGTGCCGGGAGCGTTTGAGGTTCCCCTGACTGCGAAAAAGATGGCGGAGAGCGGCAAGTATGACGCCATTCTCTGTCTTGGCGCCGTTATTCGCGGAGAAACGGACCACTATGCTTATGTATCCACAGAAGTAACGAAAGGAATTGCCCAGGTATCGCTTTCCACCGGTGTACCCATTCTTTATGGGGTTCTTACGACTGACACTGTGGAACAGGCACTGAACCGTGCGGGGCTGAAGGCAGGCAACAAAGGTTTCGAATGTGCTTTGGATGCATTGGAGCTTGTTTCCCTTTATAAAAAAATCGGCAGGTAAGGAGTAGAGAAGCTTGTCTGTTTGGACAGGCTTTTCGATTGCCCAAAGACTGCGCTGAAAGTATTTTTATGTGTTAAAATGAGGGTATCAAAATGGTAAAGGGGGATCGTTATGGCAAATAAAGAAGGAAAATTTTTTGAACAGCTCGGTATGCTGGCAGAAAATGCCTATGAAGCAGGAGAAGTGTTTCAGCGGATTACCGAAGGGAAAATGGAAACAGAGGATGGTGTGGATGCAGTCCATGCAATAAAAAAAAGAGCACGCGCGTCTCTGGGGAAACTGTATGAACGCATGTACAAAGTATACAAGGATCCTGCGGAAATCGAATTTGCCCGCGGGTTTATCGGGAAGATGTACGGCATTATTGATGTAATTCATGAAGTGGTAGATCGTTTTACCTTGTATAATGTGGAAACGACACCCCGTGAATTTTCTTCCATGGTCATGTTGGTGCGGGATGCTCTTCTTGAAATGAAGAAAGTACTGGACTATACGGGGGACGTGGCGGCAAATTACATGAAAATGGAAGCGCGGTGCAGGAAGATTTATGTTTTTGAGGAACGGGGAGATGAATTTTATCGGGAAGAAATCCGCCGTCTTTTTACGGAAAAACAATCTGCTGCCTATATGATTTATTGGAAAGATATTCTGGTGGATATGGAAAGGATGCTGGATGCGGCTGCCGGCGCCGCAACACTCCTGCAAAAACTTTTTGTGCGGGTATAATGTGGTATCTTTTTTATGAATTGTGTTATGTAATAATACATATGTGACAAAAAAATAAAAAAA
>ULUR01026428.1_pt1 | contig 80382 bp, 79 predicted proteins | sample 1958651 | NCBI WGS metagenome assembly ULUR01 (sample SAMEA4835764, study PRJEB28245) | human gut metagenome | biome: gut microbiome; material: fecal sample | place: Denmark | collected 2008 | reverse complement strand
GGCGGTAGTGCTTGCCGCAGCAGCCGCAGGTGATCTTGGTGGAGAAGGCTGAGAGCTTCAGCGACTTGTTTCCGAAGGGGCCAAGGTCTCGTCTGCGCTTGAACTCGGCTTGTACCGCTTGCCATTCGTCCATCGGGATGATGGCTTCGTGAGTGTCCTCGACGAAGTACTGTGGAAGCTCGCCGTAATTCTTTCTGCGGTGTTTGGTGATGGGGTCTTCGCAGTATTCCTTCTGGAAAAGCATGTTTCCGGTGTAGGTGATGTTTGTCAGGATGACCTTCACATTGGAGTCCACCCACGGCTTTCCTTGCCGGGTATAAATGCCTCGGTCCATCAAGGCCCTGCCAATCTCAATCCGGGATGCGCCTTTCATGTACTCGGCATACATACAGCGGATGATCTCAGCTTCCTCCGGTACGATGACCAGCTTGTCGTCCTGCCACTCATACCCGAAAATGCTGAACTTGCCGTTGGGAATGCCTTGTTTGAACCGCTTGATAGTACCCCATTTGACGTTTTCGGAAATACTGCGGCTTTCTTCCTGTGCGAAGGAAGCGAGGATGGAAAGCATCAGCTCTCCGTCGCCGCTCAAGGAATTGATGTTTTCCTTCTCGAATCGCACCTCAATGCCGAGGTCTTTCAGGTGCCGTACCGTGTTCAAAAGGTCCACGGTGTTCCTCGCAAAACGCTGGATCGACTTGGTGAGAATGATGTCGATGTTTCCGGCTTCACACTCAGCCAGCATGCGGTTGAACTCTTCACGCTTTTTGGTGCCGGTGCCGGAGATCCCGTAATCCGCAAAAACGCCAGCATATTCCCATTCGGGGTTCTTCTGAATCAGTGCGCTGTAATAGCTCACCTGTGCAGAAAGCGAGTGCTGCATCCGCTCGGATTCCATCGACACTCTGGCGTAGGCAGCGACTCGCTTTCTTGTTTTCAGAACCGGCAGTTTTCGCTCGATTTTCTCTACTGTTTTCAATGAAATCCCTCCTTCCGGTAGTGTCTATATATCACTCTAAAAGGCCGGAATATCAAGCATTTTCCGATAATAATGTACCCAAATATGGTCGGTATTTTTCGAGCAGAATTGTATCAATTTCAGCGTATTCCTCCTCTGTGATCAGGCCTTTTTCGAGCATGGATTTCGCCATTGAAATTGCTGCGTGGTAAAGCATGTCGTTGTGAAGCTCCTCCTTGCTCATCAGGCATCACCGCCTTTGAACCGAGCTGCAATATAACAGCCGTGGGAGCAGTACTTGCGCTTGGCGTTTCCATAGGCCGTGAACTCCTTCCCGCACTCTAGGCAGGTAAAGGTATAAATAGCCTTCTGCTTTACGGCCTCCGGGTGAGCGTTCCACCATGCCGTCCGGCACTCCGGACAACAGAACTTCTTCTGCTTCCGTCCGGGGAGCTGGATCAGGACCTTCCCGCAGTTCAGACAAAGCTGCGTGGGGACCTCTGCAAGGCTGTGGCTCTCTGCCTTTTCTCCGGCGAGGCCGTGGGAGCGGCAGTAGGCTTTGACGCTGTCCTTTGATAATCCGACGCTGTTGGCAATCGCCGTATATCCGAAGCCCTGATGACGCAGGGTCGTTATCTTTTCTCTTTGCTCGTTGGTCATGAGATTGTCCTCCAGTCCGAGAGGGGTTCCTCTCACTACCCACTGGAGGGAAATGCTCATCTTGAACGAAAATTAGACAAAAAAATAATGGCCCACCGCAGAAAATCCACGATGGGCCATAAGGTCAGGTTATCTCAAAAGTTCATTCACACGGGCCTGAACCGCATAGTAGTCATAACCGGCAGCAGTCAGGCGGTTCTTGCGGTCGGTACCGTTACCCCAGAGGCCACGGATGACCTCACGGGCAAGCTCGTCCACGGTCTTTGTGGGCTTGGCGTTCACCAGCTTGAGGTTGGCATCATTGACCGGACTGCAGATGGCGTTTTTACCGTCCTCGCTCTTGTCAATCACGACACGGCTTCCGTTCACCTGAAGGACGTACCAGTTCTTTGCCTTCACCCAAGCTGGGATGGTCTGGCCGCCATAGTACTTCGTGCCGGTAATCTTAACGAGATCACCTTTTTTGAAGGAAACAGAAGGTAGCGGTTCCGGCTGCGTCGGGACCGTCGGGGTCTGGCCCGAACCGGTGAATCCGTTGAGCTTGGCGTTCTTGATGATGGTCGGATAGTCCTTGTAGGCGATATCAGCATCGACGTTGCCGTTGATGCCGCTTACTTTGCCGGTGGACGAGCTCTGCCACATACCGAAAGCTCCGGTATAGGTCGGAGCGGAAGCCCACTGTGCCAGCCAGTGATCAAAACGCTTCAGCTTGGAATCATCGAGGTAATTCTTGAGCCAGTTGAGGTTGCTGTACAAAGAGCAATAGAAACCGGCCTTTTCAATGGCGTCACCGAAAGCGATGACCATATCCGTCAGGACGGTCTTGCCGAGGCCCTGCTGGGTCTTATCCTCCAAGTCGAAGGCCACTGGATAGGTGAAGACGCCTTTATACTTCTGAAGAACACTCACGACGTAAGCGGCTTCTTTCTTCGCTGCAGCCACGGAGGTGGCGTAGGAATAGAAATAGCAGCCGACGTTGATTCCGGCCTTGAGAGCGTTTGCCACGTTCTTCTCGAAGTATACGTCAAGGCCACAGGAATTGCCGTCAGCGGAGCCATAGCCGAGACGGATCATCGCAAACTTGATACCATCAGCCTTGACCTTGTTCCAGTCGATTTCTCCCTGCCACTTGGAAACATCGATGCCTTTGACTGTCGTGTTAGCAGGAGGCGTGGTCTGCTGGGTATAGGTGACATACGGCAGCTTCCCATGCTTCGTCCAGTTTCTGCGGTTGTACCCGGCAACGTTCCTGTTGCAAGCGGTGATCTGGACCTTGTTATCCCAGCGAGGGGTGCATTCAACAGCCAGACCGTCACCTACATAGACGCCGATATGACCTTCCATCCAAACGGCCTCACCGACTTCAATCTTGGAGAAATCGGTAGTCACGTTCTTGCAGACTTTGATCATGCTGTCGGCACCGATGTCGGGAACGCCGTTACAAGCATATCCAGCACCGCCGTAAATGGCGTTCTTGTCGCCTTTCCAGCCCCAGAGCACACCCTTGATAAGGCAAACGCAGTCAAAGCCGAAGGTGTCGGGAGAGGCTGCGTTGATCATGGCGGTTCTGGCAGGCTGGCGATTGTAGCTGTGGTTCTGGGTGTAACGCTTCTTGTTGGTGGCCGTCATCGGAGCACCGAAGCAGCCCATTACATAGAGCGTTTTGTAGTTCTTTGCGATATCCTTGAGCTTATTCGCAAGTTCAATGTTCGTCATCATGATGCTCATCCTCCTTTTCTGCACGGTCGTGGAGCTGTTCGAGTACGGCCTTCAGCTTCGCAGGGATAGGAAGGCCAAGGTGGGCCGCATTCTCGATGAGGGATACACCCTCGTTGGAAATGTAGAAGAAAATGACGGCGGTACGAATCACGGAGCCAGTGCCGATAACCTGAGCGTCCAGAATATGTCCGATGCCTACGAGGGCAAAGATCAACACCTTCTTGAAGATGCCCTTGAAGCCGACTGCAGAGGACAGCTTCTTATCGACTATGGCGCACATGATGCCGGTGATGTAGTCGATGACCACAAAGGCCAAAAGTGCATACAACAGCCCATCACATCCTCCCAAGAACCATCCGAGCCAACCGCCTACAGCGGCAAACGCAAGCTGAATGGTCGTCCAAAATTCCTTCATAGTGAAATCCTCCTTTGTTTTTTTAATAAAGCCATGACGGTTTCTCTGGTGCCGTCAGGGTATCCGTTACTTTGAGCCAGTCGGCATACCAGACCTGCAGCTCCGACTTCTGCTCATCGGAGAGCCGGTCGTACCAAAGCTGGCCACGGTTGATATAGGAAAAGCACTCTGTTTCTCTCCGCTTTCGCAGGTCGTCACAAAGTGCTTTTCGCTTGAGTTCTATATTCTGTTGTTCGTCATATTCGAGCGTTCCGTCCCGAACCAGATAAGACTGGAAATGGGCCTCAAAATGCTCGATGTCCAGAGGCTCCGGGACATCAATACCGTCGATGATATTTCCGTCAAGGGCATAGGATGATACATATCCGTTTTCAAGTAATACCTGCATTGCGCACCTCCTTACGTTAATCCAAACACTCTTTTTATTGTTCCGCTTCCTGTACTGATCGTCAGCGTAGCTGTTGTTCCGGAGTATTTCAGATTAAAACAGCGGTAATAGGATTCATCGGTAATCTGGTATTTCACGTCAGACGTCGTAAGCATTCCTTTTGGAACCACAATACCTGCTATGGCAGTTGCTGATCCCGGCTGCCCCAGAATCAGATAGGCATTGTAATTTCCATAGTTAAAGGTGATACTTCCGCTTGACAGCGAACCGTTATAAAGCGATGTGCAGGTTATACCGAGATTGGTTCTTGCCGCTGCTGCAGTAGTCGCTCCCGTGCCTCCATGAGCAACAGCAACAGTACCGGTGACATTAGTGGCTGTGCCATTGCAATAAACATTTGAGCCGTCAGCATAAACAAGCCACTTACCGAGCTTGTAAGAATAAACTCCGTGGTTTGTTCCTCCTGAGCCGACACCCATATAAACTGATACACCGGTGTCGCTTCTTGTAGCCCTGAAGCAAGCATCTTTATTTGCAGTGCCATGTTCAATCAAAAATCCACCCGCATTGGCATAAGTGGATTTCACTTGCCCGGTTACAGTGCCTCCAGCCAGAGGAAGCACGGCCAGATTGGTTCTTGCGGCAGCAGCAGTTGTCGCACCTGTGCCGCCTTTAGAGATTGGAACCGCAGCAGATAGCTTTGCTGGAGCCAGTGCGCCTGAGAGCGTCGTCGCAGTGAGTGTCCCTGATACCTTTGCATCACCCACAACATCGAGAGCTGCTGCAGGTGTCGGAGTGTTGATTCCGACCATCTTTTTTCGGAGTGCCACCAGAGGGGTGCCCTGCGGGATAACGTAGTAAAGGTCAAGAGACGAGAGGCTGTTGAGCTGGTCCCTGATCTGGATATGAACATCCCATGATTGATCCGAAGCAAGGCTCCGAAGCTCCAGATTGGAATACGAGAACGAGGTCCCACTCTTTGTTACCGCTGAGAGAATACTCACATACGAGCTATACGATGTTGCGCTGGTTGCCTTGTATCGGTATCGCACATATAGGAGCGAGTTCTTCTGCACGCTGTCCACGGTGATTGCGGAGATGGACCCATTGAAGACCAGCTGCATTTCGGCTTCGATGTCATTGGTGCGTCGGAGGGTCAGGGAGCTCACCTTGGGCTTGGCGTAAGCCAGAACAGTGATATTCTTCGAGACGCTTGCTGTATAGCCACGACTATCCGTAACCGTCAGAACTACCGCTACGGTTCCGCTTTTGGAAACCACTCCAACAGTTAAAGCATCACCGGTTGTATTGGAAACTGAGACACCGTTGCAGGTGGCCGTATAGTTTGTGATGGTGGCGTTGTTTTTCGCTGTTGCCGTTCCGGGCGTGACCGTCAGTTTGGAATAGCCCTGAATGAATAGCTGGTCGTTACCCGTGATAGCCGTTGTCGTTGCATAGCTGTCCGCAAATGTAAATCCGGAAAGCGTCGGGCCGGAATTCGCTGCGGTAGTTGACACCGTTGCCGTCTTCGATGAGGTAGAGCCTATTTGCGTTGAGCCGCTGTAGGACGAAACTGCAAAGGTGCCTGTGAATGACTTGATCGTGGACATCGCCGTTAGAAGCGTGGTCTTCTGTGCCGCCGTGAGCGTAACCGTCCGGTCTGCTGTTCCTTTTGACCACGACAGGCCACTGATGGTGAGATACGCCGTTGAACCATTTTTGATGACCAGCGTATTCGTATAGCTGGCCTCATACACGGTCACATTAATTACCACCTTAACCGTGGCAGCATCAGCGGTAAGGGCTGTGACGCTGTTGACCACGGCACCGCCAAGCGTTTTTACCGTTGCAGCAGAGGATGTACCATAGACCTGATTGCTCTTTTTCCTCGCTCTGACCTTGATGTAGTAGGTCGTATTCGGAGAAAGCCCGGTGATGGCCTTGCTTGCCGAGGTTCCTGCTGTCGTGGAAAACTGCGTCCATGTGGAGCCGTTATCCGTACTGTACTGCCAGATATCCGCCGTTGCAGAAGAAGTCGCAGAAATCGTGACACCGCTGGACGTAATTCTGGACGTTGAAAGCGATACCGTTGGTGCGGCACGGTCGATGGTATCCAGCGTAATTGTTGTGCTGGCCGTAATCGAGCTGATAGCCGTTCCACTGTAGGTACCGGAAAACCTCCAATATGCAGAAAGGGCGACACCGCTTTTGGTGCCGTCTGCATTGTGATTGACCCGAACGGTTTTCGTTTTCAGTAACTTGGTATGCTGCCCAGAGGAGTAATCGTTGATAGCCGGAGCTGTATACGTTTCCGAAGTGCCATTGATGGAAATAGTCGAATCGGCACGGGAGCCAACCTCCAAGGCATAGTATTTCAGGTAAACACTCAGCGTCACATCCGAGTAGTTCCCTGTGACGCTTTGCGTAGCCGACCATGTGCAATACAGACCGAAATTGTTTACAGGCAGATTTTGAAAGCTGCCGCTTAGTGCCATATCGGTCGCCTCCTTTCTTAGTCGAGAATTACGATGTTCAGCCCTTCAGAGGCTGTCGACATCGGTACGAATTTTGTCTTGCCAACAGTGAGCTCGCCGTCCACTGTGGTTTTCTTTGTCTGGGTCTCATCCTTGTTTAGGGTGAAAATGACCTCGTCGTTGTAATAACCGGCAAACTCAGTATTCGTGATAACCGTCCGCTGAGACGATGCTGCATTGGAAACAGCGATGCCGTGCTTGTCGATTTTGACCTCGTTGGTGTAAATCTCATTCGGTGCCGGGGTCCAGTTGTGAACGGTGGGGCCTTCTACCATCATGATGTCTGAAACATACAGCGAAGCGATACGATTGTAGATGTAGAAAACGACCGTGCTGTCGGTAATGTCGTCAATTACGAGGCTGAAATCCTGCCAGCCAAATGTAGTAGTCTGATTGAAGAAGTAGGCATATTTGTTTCCGTTGTACTGCACCCGGATATAGCTGGAATAGCTCGATCCCGTTTTCTTTGCTCGTAGCGAGAAGGCATAGGACTGCCCGGTGACAAGGCCTGTTACCGTCTGCTTAAGCGTCGATGAAGCACCGAGCACGAAGCAGCTGTCAGATGTCGTATTATTCTGTGTGTCAGTGGAAGTGTCGACCGTGACAGTGCCCGTTTTCACCCAATCATCTGAGATCCCGTTTAGACCCGCCGAGTTCTGGATAAAGTTCAGACCGCCAGCATACTGATTTGTGACCTGAACCGTAAGTCCGTCAATAGTCTGCTGTAGCTGGGACATCTGCGCTTGCATTTCCAGCACAGTTTGATGTTCGTTTCCGAGGTTGTCTGAAACCGTCTCGATTGTCTCTGTCATGGTCCCAACGTAGCTGTTTAGGCCATCGATAGTGCTTTGCAGTTCTGCGCTTTTCGTGGTGAGAATGGAAATAGTGGTGCGGAGGGTTTCAATGTCGTTCTGCACGACCCACTCCGCACCGTTCCATATTTTTGTCTCCGGAGGCGATGCCGAGGTGTCCACCCACAGCTGTCCAACATATGGATTATCCGGAGCTGTTTCGGAAGCCACCACATCACAGATGTTTGTAATTGTGAATTGGCCTATCGCCTTCATGGATACACCTCCTCAGATATTCACCACGACCATGAAGGTTGCCTTGGTATCGACATCAGAGGTTGAAACGGAGAGCGTTTTTCCGGTCTTTGTGCCGTTTGTACCCCAAGCGGTGTCGATAGCTCCATTCTTGTCGTATTTGGTCCATGTGTACGAGCCACTTCCAGTAGCGTCTACTTCGACTCCGGCCTGATAACAAACCGCTGTCAGAACCGTAGTACCGACGCCGTTTTTAAAGACATCACCGCCGGTCGAGGAAACAATGACCTGCAGCGGATCGGAGTTGTCGATGAAAGTGCAGACGTCATAGAACTTGCTGTTGTAAGTGGCCGAGGCTGAATCGGTATCCTTGACACAGCAGCGGATTACCGCATAGCTTTCAACAGCTGCCGCATAGAGGGTCAGGGTGTTGGTGGTACAGCCGGAGTACATATTCGTGGTGTTGGTCAGCTTGCGCCAGCCGGTGCCGAAGTCAGCGTCATAACCAGCGGAAGAAGACGAAGTAACCGAGGCGTCCATCATGGCCCACTTGTAGGTGACGTTGGTGGTATCGACCGTCGACCCACGCCAGAGCTCGGCCTTCGCTGTCAAAGTGGCTACCTCCGCATTCTTGAACACATTACCTTTTGGAGTGGTAACAAGCAGATCGACAATGCCGCTGCCGTTGACCACACGAGAGAAGGAAATGGAAAGCGGATGAACGAGGTCCAGACCGGTGCTGGGGTCTCTGTAGGTAATCTCGCACTTGAAATCAACACCGGGAAGACCAGCCATGATATTGGCTTTGACCGTCAAGATGTGGTTCTTCGTGCCGCTCAGCGCATAATTGCCGCCAGTCGTGATAGCCGTGGTGGAAGTGCCCTGAAACCATTTCACCGACTGAACATTATCCGAGGTGATCTGGTCTGTGGTCGTGCCGATGATATAAAGGCTGGGGGTCAATACCAGATTGGTCGAGGCCCAGCTTGGCGTATAGCTTGCGTTGTCCGGGTTGTACATCTGTGTCTTCGGGTGATTGGAGCCGATGTACCCGGTGAGGGTTAGAGCGTCATTGTAGTCAATAATCGTGAATTGACCTTGGGCTTTACTCATAAGAAAACCTCCTTGATCAGCCGAGTAAGCTGTTTCTTGTTGTGGTGTCAATGAGATCGCAGAAGAAGGTCGCACGAACATTGACATCGTCCCTTGTGATATTGATAGATTTGGTCCCGCCGAAATGGGCGTCGTTCCACACCTGATCCGCTACAGGATCATCCGATATCCTCGTCCAGATGAACTGGTTGGGATCGAGGCTGTCGGTTACATTCGTATCCCATGAAAAGACGACAGCAGAAAGCGTGGTCTGGATATTGTTGTTCTTGAAGATGTTCCCGTTGGAAGACGTTATCACCAGCCGGTACATCTTCTGTTCCTCAATCTCGGTGATCCGTTCATTCGTCTCAACGACGGATTCCGTGGTGGCATAGGCCCGAAGCACGACCTCGCCGGTTTCCAGATCCCAATAAGAGGACCCGTCCTGCGAGGAAAGCACTCCGGCCTTGATGATGTTAGCGGCCAGCGTTCCGGTGGTGATGAAGTCAGCGACAATCTGCCCATCTGAGGTAATTGCTGTCTCAAAGGGGCCGTTATAGCCGTTGTGGGAAAAGCCGAGACCGCCCACGTTCCACCGCCAGATGTTCACAGCAGAGCCGATATCCGGAGCATCCATCACAAGAAGCTCATAAGGCTGGCCGTTTTCGGAATCCGTATGGATTACCACATAGCCTCCAGTCTGGCCGGTGATAAGACTCGTCGCTCCCTGAATGGCAGCAGTCATCAAAGCCGGGAATCTGTCTACTTTTGCGGAGACAGCCTGAGCAGCGGCTTCGGCAGCGGAAACCGAATTGATCAAGTTGGCCTTGGAGTTTCCGAGAGTGATGGATACGTACTTTTCGGAGAGCGTATCGTAAACGGTCTTGATCACCTTTACCTTGGATGTAATGCCAAGAGCAGAGTGCCGAATCGTCACCGTGTCACACAGGGATACCCGCTCCAGCACGGCAGCATATTCCGGCTGCTTCCACAGCGGCTCAAAGGCCACTGTGAGCGTTGGCGCAGTGATGCCGAGCGGATTTCTGGCCAGATAGCTTGTGGCCCTTGCTCGAAGAGCGTCCTCAGTAATAGTGTCTCCGAACTCAAAATATTCCGTGAAGTCCTTGATTAGAGTCTTTCGCCGCACGAGCTCGGAGCCAGTGATAGGCAGCAACACTTCCGGCAGCATGACCACGGTTTCCGTCCCGTCCTCGGCTGTCTGGACTGCATACGGAAGCATATCTGTATAGACATCGGTGTTGTCGCTGTCGTGCTCCAGCTGGGTGAGATTCTTTCCGTACTCAATGACAACACCGGTATTATGGCCACGGCCCTGATGATGGATAACTCGCCAGTTGTCCCACTCATATTCACCGCCCCACAGGTCCAAAAAGGAACCTGCCACACCGCCGAGGCAAGCCCTGACGCTCTGCGGCTTGGAAACCGAGAACGGCTTTGCTTCGGAATAATCGGTCTGGCAGGTGAAGTTATGAGGTGTTGCCGTCTCCCTGAACACTCGCTCCATTGCCAGCGTCGGAGAGATGTTACTTGATTCCCACCGCAGGGCTGCGATGTTTGAGAGGTCATATGAAAGGTGCTGTGCATAAACCGTCACGACGCCGTTCAGCGGTGTGGTGATCCTGTAAATGCGAAAGGCCTGATCCTTGGCAGTGTCGTTGGGCTTAGCCTTGATGAGACGCTCATTTGCCAGAAGCTCATAGTTATTGCCGGACGTCGGGTATTTCATCACCAGCTCAAAGGCACCGTTTCGCTCCTCGGTAACCTCGCAGGAGATAGCATCTGCCAGCGCACCGAGGCCAAAGGTCGTGAACTCTGTTTCGTTTGCTCTGTATAATACCGGAATCATAGCGTCACCCACCTTGGAATAATAGTGACCGAGGTGATGCCGCCACTGAAAACGATGTCGTTATAGCCGGGATACAGAATCGGAAAGCCGCTGCCTGAAACATGGTCGTTTCTCGGTTCAGCGACCTTATAGAAGTTCATCTGCTCACTGTCGATCTCGATGTAACCGCCGATATCTGTGAAGTCCCACGGAGACTGCCTCAGAGAAGAATTGACTGACAGTCTTCCGGTACCACTTCCTGATACCTTGATGTAGGGCTTGGCCTGAAAGACTGTCGGGTTTTTTACCGTGTAGGGAGACTCGGTAATCGTGATAGCTTCTTGGCCTTCATCCAGATATCGGAATGGCAGACAGGAAAAGCTGACCGTAAAGATGCCGATCTTGTTCAGCTGGTCCTCAATATCGAGCTGAGTGTTGACGACCGCCTTCCGAAAGCCGGTGGTATCGTAGCTGTCCCTAAGCTCGTGATAGCGGTCCGGCTCATAGAAAAGCCACGCCTTCACTGCAGCGATCTTCTCGGCCAGTTGTTCCTTTGTCTTTGTCGGAAGGAACACCGAGTAAGTAATCTGGACATTCGGGAACCGACCATTCGGAAGGATCAGGTCACCATCCCGTCCGGGGATCGACTGAAATTTCGATTCATACTTCGGAGCGGAAAACACATTCTTGCTTTCGATACGAAGGCCCATATCCAGAGAGCTGATGCCGTTGTATTCAAAATAATTCATGCGAAAACCACTCCTTTCCGTTTTGCGAACTGACCGGCGGTGACCATGATCTCATTGGTCAGCTGCTCGATATCGTCACTTGAATAGTTGTTAAAGGTTGCAATGTTGAGCTGCAGGGAGAAACCGGAGGTCCGACCCACGCCGTCAGCAGCAGATGCAATCGCACCGCCCACGCTTCCATCAATGTCGAAATTTGTCGGAAGCGCAGTGCTCATGTCTTTGGCAAGACCTTGCATGACATCATCGATGTCCTCGCTCATGGCTTCTGCAGCCTTAACCGCCTCGTCGCCGTTATCCTCGATGGAACCGGACAGACCCTTGACCAACATCTGGCCGACCCACGCCATTTCTTTAGACGGCGAGTGGATTCCGAAGAAGTCCAGAATGCCGTTCCAGATGGAGGAAATCCAGCCGGATACCTTGTCCCAGAGCCAAGAGGCCAGCTGCTGGATACCTTGCCAGAGGCCTTTGACGATATTGCCGCCGATCTCGACAATCTTGCCCATCAGGGAGCCGAAGGCAGAAATAATACCAGAAACAATCTGCGGCACCGCTTTACAGATTTCCACGATGATGGTCGGCAGGTTCTGTATCAAAGCCACGAACAGCTGAACACCGGCCATGATGATCTTGTCGATGTTCCCAATCAGGGCGTTCACAATCTCGGAGATTATTTGCGGGATCGCCTGAACGATGGTCGTTATTATCTGCGGCAGGGCCTGAATCAGTGAAATCAGGAGCTGAATACCGGCCTGAATAATCTGAGGGATGGCGTTTAGGACAGCGTTGATGATGTTATCGATGATTTTCGGGATGGCTGCCACAATTGCTGTGATAATCTCCGGAAGGGCCTCCACCAGAGAAGTAAGCAGCTGGATACCGGTGTCGATGATCTGCGGAATGGCGTCCAAGAAGAAAGTCACAATGCTATCAATGACTTCTGGGAGTGCCTCAATCAGGACAGGAATTGCATCCAAAATACCCTGAGCAAGTCCCTCAATGAGAGCCAAAGCCGCCTCAAGGAGCATAGGCAGGTTGTCTATGAGGCCCTGCACAATGGTGACAATTGCTTCTACAGCAGCCGGAATCAGTACCGGCAAAGCCTCGCTGATACCCTGAACCAGCGAAGTAATGATTTGCATCGCCGCCTCTATTAAAAGGGGCAGGTTCTCAATGATCGTGTTTACGATTGTCATCACGGCTTCAAAAACAACAGGAATCAACTGTGGAAGCAACGTAATGATGGTGTTCAGGACCTGAGCGAACAAGTTAGTTACCGTGTCAAGCAGTGTCGGCAACAGGCCAAGAACAGCCTCAATCAGCGAATTCAGGACCGTCGGAAGTGCAGCCACAATGTTTTCAATGACCGGAGTGATGTTTTCTATAACGGACTGGAAAGCATCAACAACGTTCTCACAGAGCATCTGCATATCCGCATCAGCGTCTCCAAAGCCGACAACAAGATTCTTTACTGCCGCCTGAAGAGAGTTGATTGAGCCGGAAATGGTGTGCTCAGCTTCCTTCGCCGTGGTGCCGGTGATATCCATGCTTGTCTGTATCACATGGATTGCCTCGACAACATCTGCGTAGGAGGAAATATCGTAGTGGATGCCGGAGATGGCCTCTGCGTCAGCGAGGAGGCGTTCCATCTCTGTCTTGGTGCCGCCGTAGCCGAGCTTCAGGTTGTCCAGCATCGTGTAGTTCTGCTTGGCAAATCCCTGATAAGCTGCCTGAAGCGTGGACATATCCGAGCCCATTTTGTTGGCGTTATCGGACATGTCTGTAATGGCCATATCTGCATACTTGACGGCCTTTTCCGTGTCGCCGCCAAGGGAAGCGATCAGACTCGCAGAAAAGCTCGTGACCGTCTCCATGTATTCGTTTGCAGAAAGACCGGCAGTCTTATAGGCATTTGCAGCATAAGTCTGCATTGCATGAGACGAATCCTTGAAGAGGGTGTCAATACCGCCGACAAGCTGCTCATAATCTGCATAGGCAGAGATTACCTCTTTGTCGAGCTTGACGGCAGCGGCACCGGCAGCAACAACGACGGCTCCCATTGCCACACCGACTGTTTTCAGTACCTTACCGAGGCCTTCAAACTTACTCTCGGATTTTTCTGCCGCCTCGCCGGATTCCTCGATTTCTTCGCCCATGTCGTCGGCACTGTCAGCTGTGGAATCAAGCTCCCGCTCCATATCATTCAGAGCGGCCTCGGCATTATTCAACTGAATCTGCCAGTTCTGTGTCCTTCGGTCGTTTTCTCCGAATGATTCAGCTGCGTTTTGTAGGGCCTGACGGAGAAGCTCGATTTTTTGCTTCTGGGCATCTATCTCCTTATTCAGGACCTCATTCCGAGCAGAGAGGGCTCTGACGGAAGAATCGTTTTTATCAAACTGTGAAGTAACCAGCTTCATCTCCGAGCCGAGAACCTTGAAGGAGGAGTTGATGTCAGCAAGGGCCTTTTTAAATTCCTTCTCGCCCTCAAGACCGATCTTTAGACCGAAATTGTCTGCCATACGAACCGCCTCCTTTCCTTAGATTCCGTCCGGGATGATGTCGTCGATGAAGTGCTCCCGTTTCGGTGTTGCCAGACCGTTATACTGTTTGTGGCACTCCCACAGATCAAGGAGCAAGCCAAACGGCATCGTCCAGACCTCCTCCTGTGTCAGGTGAAGGTGGGCGATGCCGTAATAAAGAAGTCGAGTAAATAACTCCTCGTCACTTACTCGACCACTGCGTTTTTTGGATCAGTCTCACTTTCGATGTTGCGCTTGGTGCCTTTGTACAGGGCCTCCGTGATTGCCGTCTTGTATTCGGCCAGATCGGAAGGCACCGTCAGAAGCTCCACTTCTTCTGCGGTGAGCAGGTCCTTGGGCTTATCTTTGTGTTTCAGGTTGTAGATGAGAATGCTCTGATTGGCCAGAAGCGAGATGAGCCAGACGATCTCGTCAATAGCCATCTCAAAGTTTTCGCTCTTCATGAGCTTATCTCCAAGGTTCTCCAGACCGCCATAGCGACCGGCGATCTCCTTGGTGGCTCTGGTGGTGAGGACCAATTCATAGTCCACACCGCCGATGCTGATAACTGCACTGCGTTCTGTATCCATACTGAGCCCTCCTTACATTGTTTCGTTTCCGCTGGGAAGATGAATCGGGGAAAGATTCAAATCACCGGACGGTTCATATACCTCGTTGTACCAATTGTCGATGACTGTCTGGTCGACGCCTTCCGTGCCTTCAGTGACCTCTGCTTTCCACGGATGCTTGCCGAATGCGTCCAGTTTGTTCCGGCGCATGATCGTGCCCTCGATGGTAGGCGTGGAGAAGGTGATGCTGTCGCCCTTGGTGGCGAGGTTGGTGGCAGGAATGCCGAACTTCACACGGTACAGCCAGTAATATCTGTATTTGCCGTTAGATTTCTTCGCACGGAAGCCCACGGCCACAGGATCGCCGCCGTCCTCGGAAGCAGAAATGACGACGCCGTTTGTATCGATGGTGGAGCCGGTCAGATCACTGGCCACCTTTGCGCCGATATCGTCCACACCGAGGGAAAGCGTACCGGATTTGAACTCCTTCACGACTTCCGCTGCGCCGTCATCCGCATAAAGGGTGGCTTCGTTCAGCTCGACCGAGAGGTCAGCCGTCATAGCCTTTGCCAAGACCTGCGGAGTGGCATAGGTTTCATTCCCGTTGTCATCCTCGGTGATCTTGGAGTAGAAAAGTTTATCAAGACCGATTGTTGCCATTGGTCATACCTCCATTTCATAATATTTGGCCACATCCACGGTGTAGTGGTGGTAGCCGGTTTCGGTTTCATATCCGTTGTAAAGTCTGCCGGTGATCGTAAAGTCATCACGCAGTAGGAGCCGGATCAGCTTTTTCTTGGCAGCCGTATAGCTGCCGGTTGTAAACAGGGACAGCCTCGCTTCCTGCACATCGATGCCGGGTGCGTTATCCGCATGAAGGTCAAAGGTATCGGAAAGAGGAATGATAACGAGATACTGTTCCGGGGCCTTGTCCGAGAAGATGCCCGTTTCCACAGGAATATCCAGCTCGGAAAGGGTTGTTTGTAAATCCTCAAGCAGACTCATTTGCTTTGCACCTCCTCCTCAAGTTTTCGCTTCATAGCTTCGATTGCGGCTGACTTGGACGCCGATTTCGCCGGTTTCAAGAACGGTTTTGCCGGTTGTCCGTGTCGACCGTATTCGAGAATGTTGGCGATCTTGGCATTGCTGTCACCGTCTCGACGAGGCTCCGCAAAGCCAACCTTCACGTTGTGATTGCCTTGCCGGTCGAGCTTTACGCTGGAAGTGCCCAGAGCAGATAGAAGCTGACCTGTAGAGCGGGACTCGACCTTTGTGCCTCTTCCGATAACACCGGCGAGATTGGATCGGACCCGTGCCTCGACAACTTCGGCTCCTGCGTTCAGGACTCTTTCGGCCATGCCATCCTCGTCTGAGGCAAGGTGGGCCAGCTTTTCCAGAAAGTCATCCGGCATTTTGATATCCACTTTAGCCACTGGTCGCCACCACCTTTTTTGCAAGGACCTCTGTGTACATGCCACGGCCTTTCACGTCTTCAACGGAGATGATGTTGAACCGTTCTTCGTTGCACAGGATGAAGTGGTCCGTGGTGATCTTCAGGTCCGGTATTGTGCGGAAGCGGAATAGGTCGGTTGCCTCGGAAAAAGCAGCGAGGTTTGCCCATCGCTCGGAGCCGTGCCGACCTTCCCGATAGACACGGATAAGGGCGAGGACTGTTTCCCGCTTGGAGGAAAAGCCCTCGCTATCCTTGACGTTTCGGATTTCCGTAATTTCTGCAAAGGTGTTCATCTTTCCAAAGCTCATGTCACACCTTCCAATCCCGGTCGAGCCGCAGAAGCAGATTGACCGTATTCCAAACCTGCTGACCGGCTTGTACGTTATCGGCAAAGAAACCGCCGGTCGAGCCATCTCTTGATTCATAGAAATGGCTCGCCAGCATAATCACTGCCTGTTCCGTAGTCGGTGGCATGGGATGTTCCGAGTAGTAGCCTTCGCTGATGTGCTGATAGCTTTCGGCATAAGAAATGGCAGCGGTGATAAAGCTCGAAAGCAAATCGTCGTCTGCCGAATGGGAAAGAATCAGATTCTGTTTTACCTTTGTGAGTAAATCATTCATCACCGCTGCCTCCTTTCGTTAAGATCCGGATTTCATCTGGAGCAGTTTGATGGCTTCAGGAAGTACCAGCTTGCCATCGACACGCTCCTTGGCCACGAAGCCGATCATGCCGTTACCGGCAAAGAGCTCCTTGAGCTCTGCAAAGGAACGGGTGCCACGGTCACCGATGTTGTAGTAGCTGAAATCACCGAATGCGACAGCGGTGCCGCCAGCAGTAGGAACCGGGAAATACGGAGAGGTGTAGACCTTATAGCCCAGCACACGATCCGGTTCACCGGCCTGCAGTGAAGGCTGCCAGAGATACTGGCCGTTGTTATCCTTCAGCTTGCGAAGTTCAGCAACACAGACATCGTTTGCGAGGAATACCGCATTCTTTCTGTAAGGACGCTTCAGAGAGTACACGAGGTTGATAATCTCATCGGCGGTAACCTTGGTGCTGGAAGCGGAAGTTACGCCAACCTGTGCGCCGCCGGTTTCAGCAAGAATACCAAGAGGCTGGCCGATGCCGGTGCCATTGATGAAGGCATCTTCCTCGGCATTGGACAGAGCCTTGCCGAACTGCGTAAGGATGTAGTTCTCAAGGTTGAAGGCGTTGTCGTACAGGAGCTCTTCGGTGACCTTGATCGCCACATGGAGCTTGTGGGCGTCGAGGATAATCTGGTCGAAGGTCGCGTCACCGAAGGTCAGCGTACCGCCTTCCTCGATCCACGCCGCAGCAGGTTTGGTGGCTGCGATGTTGATCTTGTGCTCACCGCTGGTGGTGATGTTAGTGCCGAGGGTACGCATGACATTCTCCTCGGTCAGGATGTCGATCAGGCGTTTGTCGTACTCGTCAGGAACGAGGTAACCGCCCTGCGGATCAATGCCCTCCTGAAGCACGTTGCTGATCTGACGGAAGTTGGTTCTCATGGCCTGAAGCAGGGCTTTCTTGTACTCATCGGAAGCACGACCGGTCTTGGCGGCCTTGTCTCCATCGGCCTTCATGGGCTTGCCGGTGAGGGGCTTGGACGTGGGCTTGCTGAGTTCCGCTTCGATCTCCTCACGACGCTCCATGCGATGGATGCTATCTGTGAGCTGTGCGACCTCGGTTTCCATATCCTTATAGGTCTTGTCGTCTTCGGCAGAAAGAGTGCCCTTGTCGGTGGTGTGGGTGTCGAGGAAGGCGTCCATCATACCCACGAGCTTGTTGCGCTTTTCACGCATCTCAGTAATAGTCATCGTAAATTACCTCCATTAAATGAATTTTTTGATGGTGTTCAGCTGCTCCTTGAGCTCTGTCACGGAGCGGCCTTGGGATTTGTCCGGCTGGGCCGGTCTTGCATTGATCCTGCATTTCTCCGCAATCTTTCCCATCAGGGAGTTCATTACGGCTGTCTCCGAGAACATCACGGGGACCGCAGGCTGGGAGTCATCATCGGATACCTCCTCACGGGAGAGCACATCGTCTATGAAGCCAAGCTCCATAGCCTTGTTTGCGTTCATCCACGTTTCGGCATCCATCAGATGGGAGATCTTCGCACGGGAGAGGCCAGTCTTGATTTCGTAGGCGTTCACAATGCTTTCCTTTACCTCGGAGAGCATCTCGATTGCCTTTTCCATCTCGGCCTTGTCGCCCATAGCGATGGTCATGGGGTTGTGGATCATCATCATGGACACAGGCGACATCAGCACTTTGGTACCGGCCATAGCAATGACGGACGCCGCTGACGCTGCAATGCCGTCTATTTTTACGGTCACATCGCCCTTGTAATCGATCAGCATGTTGTAGATCTGCGCTGCGGCCACACAGTCGCCACCCGGCGAATTGATCCAAACGGTGATATCGCCGCTGCCGGAGTTTAGTTCCTCCTTAAAAAGCTGCGGTGTGACGTCATCGTCAAACCAGCTTTCCTCTGCGATTGTCCCGTTTAGGTACAGGGTCCTCTGTGCCGGAGTCGTCTCCGTCTGCGCCTGATTCTTCCACTTCCAGAACTTCTTCATCGGTGTTTTCCTCCTTTCCGTCATCGTTCTGTGTATTTGCAAACGCTCCAGCCTGTTGAAGCGGGAGCATATTGCCGTTGATAAGGTAGAGATCACCGCCAGCCTCTGCAGGAATGCGGTCGAGGTTTTCCAGCTCACGAATGTCGTTAGCACTCATCCAGCCGTTCTGCCTTGCAGTGGCGTAGCCGTTCATGCGGCTTTGGTAATCTCCACGGAGCAGACCCTCCAAGTTGAACTTTACGAAATACGACTTCTTTTCTTCCGGGGTAAGAAGGGTCCGCATGATGGATTGCTCCCAGCGGATCACCCACGGGTCAAGGGTGTATTTCACGAACTCTAAGGACTGCTGCTCAATATTAGAAAAGCTCGACTTTTCGAGGTCACCGACCATGTGCGGTGGTACCCTGAAAATTCGAGCGATTTCATTTATCTGGAACTTTCGTGTCTCAAGGAACTGTGCTTGTTCCGGGGAGATGGAGATGGGCGTATATTTCATGCCTTCTTCCAGCACAGCGATTTTGCCACTGTTCTGGGAGCCTCCGAACTGAGACTGCCATGCCTCCCGGACACGCTGCGGGTCCTTAATGGTTCCGGGGTGTTCCAGTACACCGGAAGGTGCCGCACCATTAGCGAAGAACTTAGCTCCGTATTCTTCAGTAGCGATGGCAAGGCCGATGGCGTTTTTTGCCATTGCAATCGGGCTATAGCCGACAACCCCGTCAAAGCCGAGGCCGGGAATGTGGAGTACGTCGGTAGGCTTCAGAATAACCGTTTCGCTCTTGCCGCCGACTTCGTCTATGGAACGAAGATACTGATAGTAGAGCTGGCCGTTCTCGTCCCGGTCCACGCTCATTTTGTTTGGCATCAAGGGATACAGAGCCATGACCTCGCCCTTGCTGTTTCTGATGATCTGAGCATAGGCGTTGCCCCACAGGAGCAGGTGTGTCATGAGCGTTTCCCGGAAGACGAAGGAACTCATCTCCGGATTCGGCTCATCATGCAAAATCAGGTACAGCGAATGGTCGATAGCTTTTTCCTTGCCGCCGTTGCTGTTGTATCGGTAAACATGAAGCGGGAGCCCTGCGATAGCTTCGGCCAGAATGCGGACGCAGGAGTAAACCGCCGTCATCTGCATGGCACTGCGTTCCGTTACTGCTTTGCCGGAGGTGCTACCGCCCATGTAAAAGGTGTAGCGAGACCCGGCTGTGCTGTCGGTGGGCTTGTCTCTGGATTTGAATAGTCCACTGAAAATACCCATATCACATCACCGTCCTTTCATAAAAATAAAAGACCACGAGTGTCGTAGACGCTCTCGGTCGTATCGTTGCCGCACCGGATGGCACGGTCCAAGGCCATGACAGTTGCCACGGCACCATCGATTTTCTCTGTAGACTTTTCCTTGTCCGGCTTGATGTTACCGGCAGGATCGGTCCGCACATAGATGTTGTCCATCATCCAGCGGAGCACCGGGTGGCCGCCGTGGGCGATGCGTTCCTCCAAGACCAGCTTCATCAGCTCTTTAGTCGGAGGGCTCATGTCCTTGAAGCCCTGTCCGAAGGGAACGACCGTGAAGCCCATGCCCTCAAGGTTCTGGACCATCTGCACGGCTCCCCAGCGGTCAAAGGCGATCTCACGGATGTTGAACCGTTCGCCCAGCTGCTCGATGAACTTTTCGATATAACCGTAATGGACCACGTTGCCCTCAGTGGTTTGCAGGAAACCTTGACGTTCCCACACATCGTAAGGAACGTGATCCCGGTTGACCCTCTGGTCGATGTTTTCTTCCGGTATCCAAAAGTACGGCAGGATCACAAACTTGTCGTCCTCATCCAGTGGAGGAAAGACCAGCACAAAGGCAGTAATATCCGTGGTGGACGAGAGATCCAGACCGCCATAGCAGACCCTGCCTTCGAGGTCGTCTTCGTTAGTGGCAAAGGCACAGCGGTCCCATTTCTCCATCGGCATCCAGCGCACGGCCTGTTTGACCCACTGGTTAAGCCGGAGCTGCCGGAAGGAGTTCTCCTCGGCGGGGTTTTGCTTTGCCGACTCACAGGCCGCTCGAACCTTGTCGATGCCGACCGTGATACCGAGCGAGGGATTCGCTTTCTTCCAGACCTTCGGGTCCGTCCAGTCGTCGTTTTCATCGGCACCGTAGATGACCGGGTAAAAGGTCGGGTCAATCTTGCGGCCCTCGATGATGTCTTTTGCTTTCTGGTGCGTTTCATAGCAGATGGATTTGGTGTCTGTACCGGCTGTGGTTATAAGGAAGTAAAGCGGCTGCATACGAGCATCACCGGAGCCCTTGGTCATAACATCAAAGAGCTTCCGGTTAGGCTGGGTGTGCAGCTCATCGAACACCACGCCGTGGATGTTAAAGCCGTGCTTCGAGTATGCTTCTGCTGACAGCACCTGATAGAAACTGTTTGTCGGCAGGTACACGATCCGCTTTGTGGCCGTCAGGATTTTGACCCTACGGTTGAGGGCCGGACACATTCGGACCATATCGGCTGCGACCTCAAAAACAATCGAGGCTTGCTGTCTGTCCGCAGCGCAGCCGTAGACCTCCGCACGTTCCTCACCGTCGCCGCATGTGAGCAGAAGTGCGACCGCAGCCGCAAGCTCCGATTTACCCATCTTCTTGGGTATCTCAATGTAGGCGGTGTTGAACTGCCGGTATCCGTTGGGCTTGATGATTCCGAAGATGTCCCGGATAATCTGCTCCTGCCAGTCGATCAGCGTGAAGGGTTTTCCTGCCCATGTACCTTTGGTGTGACAGAGGCACTCGATGAACGAGACAGCGTAGTCAGCCTTGGTCTTGTCATAGACGGAGTCCTTCGCTTTGAACTTCGTTGGTGTGTATTTTTTCATTCGCCTCAAGTGTTATCACCTCCAAAAAGGCATAAAAAATAGCCGCCTGAAGCGACCGTCATAACGAGGAACAGAGCCGAGCGGCTCATGTCCCAAGGGTATTTACTTTACCGGGGTTTAGAAGTTTTCGGTATGTACCAATATTTCGTAGGCCAATTGAGTGTCTTCGTCGACCGGATGAACATCCCAGCCTCTGTCGTAGTTGCAAACGATCTCGCCATTGCGCTTAAGCATCAGCTTGGAAATCCTGCCGCCGTCGATTCCGAACTCGGAGCCTTCGTCGTACTGCTTGAACCAGTAATGGAAGATGCTGCCGTGGACCCGTAGGCTGCCTTCGTGCCAGAGGCGTTTTTCCTCGTTTGCGGGGACCGGGTTGACTTTGATCTTAAAAAGGAAGTCGCCGGTGTTGGACACGCAGAAGTCTTCGACTATGCAGTTGCTGAAACGGTCCGGAATGTCTCGCATGCTGCCTTCAAAGAAGGTGGTATCAAGTTGGCGGTTGGTCAGCGTCACCGTGGCATTGCGGCTGATCAGATCGTAGAACTTTTCCAGTCTAATCATTGTCGGTCCCTCCTTAATACTTCGTAGCCTTGTGGCTGTCGAGGTTCTTGAAGAAGGCGTCAACCTCAGCGAGGCTGGAAAGGACGTCTTCGTAGGCTCCGAGGCCGCTCTTCTTGATGATCCTGTAGTAGCCCTGACGGTTCTTCAGAACTCCGAGACCGTTTGCTTCGGCAATCTTGGCAGCCGTGCGGGTGAGCTTCCCAAGGCTCTGGATCTCGTGGTCTTCGCCTTTTTCAAAGGCTGTCTTGCAGTTGGTGTGGTCGATGTAACGCATCGTGGTTTCCTCCGTTTGTGTGTATTTCCTTTCGGTAGTGTATATATCACTCTAAACGCCTGTAATAGCAAGTCATTTCTGCAATATAAACCGAAGTATTCTACACAAATATTCGGGCTTGGAATTGTGTACTTTATGCCTCTCCGTAGAGGATGAAATGCACATATTCCTTGCGATGCTCCTCAATGAAGACCACCAGCTCATAGAAGTCTCGCTCGTAGGCCAGCCGCTGCACCATGTTTGTATCAAACATATTCGTCAAGCCGGTGTCCCGGATGGCGAGGATCTGCTTTTTGATCGTCTCAGTCATCGTCGCTCACCACCCTGCAAAGGTCTGCGCCGTATGCGACTGACAGGCCGGAGCCGTTGTCCCATGCGACCATGATGGAACCGATGTCGTCCACGCCGAGGACCGTTCCTTTCGTCCCGATGGGAGGGGCCTGAACATCGTCCATCTGCAGGAGCTCCACCCGTGTACCGGGCTTGTACCGGCGACGTAAGCCCTCAAGGGCCGCTTTTGAAATCACTCGCATGATTCCACCTCCGTTTTCTTTGCGCCGCTCTTGAAGGCCGAGGAGCCGGAGAGGTTGCGGAGCAGGATTTTACGTTCAGTCTTGTAGTCGTCACCGATGAAGCCCAGCCTCAAAAGGAAGCAGCGGAATGCGTACTTGTCGTTGTCGACCGGCTTTTCCTTGGCGGTGATCCGTTTCTGGTTTAGTGCCATCTCACACAAGGCTGCGATGAAATGCGAGTAGGCTTTGATCTCTTCGGGAGAGGGCAGCTCCTTGAACCACGGAAAGGCGATGCGGTCGTCCTTGAGTTCAATGCGGATGTCCTCGATACCAAGGGCCTTCTTGATCAGTTCTCCTTTGGCATCCAGCAGCTTGGTGAGGTTTCCAACCGAGACCTTTTCGAGCGGGATCTCAATCGTCAGGCCAGTTTCTTCGGCTTCGGCCTCGTCTTTGACCGGGTTGAATCCGGCTGCGGCAAGGGCGATGATGACCGCCTCAATAGTGTCCTGATCCGTGCGCTCGTCCCAGACCATCGTGCCGTCTTTCTCAACGGTGATGTTGCTGATGACGAAGGCGCAGGTGGGCATGAATTTGTAGACGGCCTTCATGCCGACCACCTTGGAAATGATGCCGACCAGTTCTTTGCGGTCCTGCCCGGTGACGTTGTAGTGTAGTGCTTTCATGGGGTTACCTCCTTGTTTTTTGGTACTGTATATATCACTCTGAAGCCACAGAATAGCAAGTCATTTCAGCGAAATATATGTACCGATTATCGTAGAAAAACAGGAGCCTCAATTGTCTACATTAGCTACTTCGTCGAAGCGGAAAGTCACGCAGTCACGCTGCACCGTCACACCATCCGAGGAGCCGACCTGTTCGATGTATCGCTTCACAATGACGTCGCAGAACTTCTCGTCCAGCTCCACCGTATAGCAGATGCGATCCGACTGCTCACAGGCAATCAGGGTGCTTCCGGAACCGCCGAAGGGGTCCAGCACCACAGCGTTGCTCATGGATGAGTTCATGATCGGATATGCCAAAAGCGCAATCGGCTTCATGGTCGGGTGATCGCCGTTCTTCTTGGGCTTGTCGAACTCCCAGATGGTGGTTTCCTTGCGGCCCGTGTACCACTGGTGCTTTCCGTTTTTCTTCCAGCCATAAAGCACCGGCTCGTGCTGCCACTGGTACGGAGAGCGTCCGAGCACCAGAGACTGCTTTTTCCAGATGCAGCAGCCGGAGAGGTAGAAACCGGCATCGGCAAAAGCCCTGCGGAAGTTCAGCCCTTCGGTGTCCGCATGGAACACATAGATGGAAGCATCGCCGGTCATGACGGCTTCCATATTGGTAAAGGCGTCGAGCAGGAACTGATAGAAGGCGTCGTTTGCCATGTTGTCGTTCTTGATCCTCCCGGCAGAACCTTCGTAGTTCACGTTGTACGGCGGGTCCGTGATCACGAGGTTGGCCTTGACGTCGCCCATCAGGGTGTCGTAGGTTTCCTTTTTCGTGGAATCGCCGCAGACCAGACGATGCCGACCGAGCGTCCAGATGTCACCGGCCTTGGTGAATGTGGGCTTCTTCAGCTCCTCGTCCACATCAAAATCATCGTCGTGGATGCCGTCCTTCAGGCTGGCCTTGAAAAGGTCATCGATCTCGGCAGGGTCAAAACCGGTAAGGGAAACATCGAAGTCCTCGCCCTGCAGGTCAGAGATGAGCAGTGCCAGCTTGTCCTTGTCCCAATCGCCGCTGATCTTGTTCAGAGCGATGTTGAGAGCCTTTTCCTTGGCATCGTCCATTTCCACGACCACGCAGTCAACCTCGGTGACGCCAAGGTCGATGAGAACCTTGAGCCTCTGGTGCCCACCGACAACACGACCAGTCGCCTTGTTCCAGATGACCGGCTCGACATATCCGAACTCCTCTATGGAGCGTTTTAGTTTTTCATATTCCTCGTCACCGGGCTTGAGGTCCTTGCGAGGATTGTATTCGGCAGGAAGCAGCTCCGCCGTTTTTTTTTTCTCAATCAGCATATCAGGCCCCACTCAGCGAACTTCTCGAAACCACCGATGCGGTCGATGAAGGTCCTCGCTGTTTCCACGATTCTCTCGTATGGAATACCGTCCACGGCATCATCACCGATGGCGCCGACAAGCTCGACCGGCGCACCGGTTTCCTGTGCCTTGAGCCATGCGTAGATATTGACGCTGACGTCGGCTTTGGAGAGGTCCTTGCCGTGCAGACCACCGCCGGTCACGGAGTCGCCCATGTCGGAGCCGAGCTTCCTGTTGGTGGCACCGGAGTCAACATCCGTACCGCCGGTCCAATCACCGAGCGGATTGATCTCGGCATCCGGAAAGACCTCTCGCAGATGGCCAGTCTGGGCGTTGCTCTGGCAGAGGATCAGGCGGTCGCCGTCCAGAATGTATTTGCCGTCGCTGCCATAGGTTTCATAGAGCTGCTTGGCGATGGTGGTGAGCTCTTTCTGCTCGTCGGTCACGGGGACGCCTTTGAAGATGCCGTTGTCGCCGCAATGGATACCGTCGATCTGGTTGTCGGCCAGATGCTCGTCCTGCGAAACCTCACGGTAGTCCACCAGCAAGTTCCCGGCAATACGGGAAACAGCCGCCGCCACCTCATCAGGAGAGAGGGCCACCGAGGTTTCGGTGATAATATGGCAGATGCCGTGGCCGATCAGAACCTCGACGGCGATCTTCGGATTATTCTCTTTTTGATACGCAAGGTCGACAAGAGCACCGGCGATGCGGTCGGCCACCTTGTCGGGATGCGCCGGGGTTACTTTTTCAAACATATCAGTTTCCTTTCCGAGCGGTGAGCAGCCGCTCCATCAAATCATCTTGTGGATTTCTGCCGCCGTACTCCACGGCACAGTTTTCTTTCACGATCTGGTAAATCTGATACCAGACCTGATTGACCTGCTTCATATAGGTCTGGCTCATCGCCACATACGGTGAAGCGATGGCATTGCCGGTGGTGGGATGCTTGGCCAGAAAGCCGAACTCGGAGATCGCTTCCTCGCACTGAATCCATCGGGAGACTGACATGGCGTACTGCTCAATCAGCTGGTTGTTTACTAACATTTCACAGCCACGAGCCTTGAGCCAGTTCCAAGTATCCCGGTATACCTCTTCGGCACACAGGTCTTTGCCGTTCTTCTGAGCGGCTTTCAAGTATTCTTTGACCGGAGGAACATCCGCTCCTTCGATTTCTGCCGGTTCCGGGAGCACCATCGCACTGTTCAACCTGCCGTTAGCGATTTTATCGGTCAGAGCCTTGGACTTTCTCCCGGCACCGACACGCTGACCGCCTCTCATAGTTCCGTCTTTTGCCACACATTTCACCTCGCTTTCCGGGCTGGGGGTTAATACCCCGTTTGATTTCTGATTTTTGCGTTCGTGACCCCACGCCGCTGTCCGGGTAGAAGGGTCGTAGAGATTTGACCCGCCCCTCGGTCATCGGTCACCGAGCTCGTGATGGATCTTCGTGTGGCACGACTGGCACAGGCTCATCAGGTTGCTGGCATCGTGGGTACCGCCTTGGGAAATAGGAAGAATATGATGAACTTCTTCGACCGGTGTTAACCGACCTTCCTTGAGGCACTGCTCACACAAAGGGTGGGCCGCTGCATACCTGTCACGGATACGCTTCCAAGCCCTGCCGTATTTGCGGTTGACATCCGGGCTACGCTCGTACTTGTTGTACCGATCCCGGTCCAGCTTCTCGTGCTCCGGGCAGAAGCGTCTATCAGTAAGCCTTGGACAGCCGGGGTAAGCACAGGGCTTCTTTGGACTCCTTGGCACATAATCACCTCGCTTTCCGGGCATAACAAAAGCCCTGCGGGAGGGGTGCTCCCACAAGGCTTTCGTATGTTTTACTCTGTCCATCATAATACTATCATAAGAGGCGACTCTCAATCTCTCTCATTTACTCTCATGATGGCGGCCACACAGGAAAGTGCCGTATCGTGCATCCGGTAAATGTGCTGGATGCTGTAATGCATCTCAACCGCAATCTTCTCCCACGAGAGGAAGCACAGATACCGCTTCTCCAGCAGGGTTTGCAGTTCAACATCCGAAACGGCCTGTATTGTGGCCATGATTTCCTTTTTTAGCTCCACCAGATCCTCGACGTCGTGTTTCAGGCTTTCCTCAACCTCGATAATCTTCAAAACGGCCCGTTCTATTTTGGAGCCTCCACGATTCGGGTTTCTGGGCATATCGCTGTAAACGACGGTGCAGGATGTGGCCAGTTCATTTAAAGACTCGATCTGCTGGAGCTTGGATTTAATCCGCATATCCAGCGTCCGGGCCTGTGACAGATATTCTTTAGCGGTCATTTCGCTTCTCCTTCCGTAGCTCTTTAATGAGGAATTCCGGATCGACTTTTGACAGGACACCGAACCAGCCGGAGCGGAAGAAACGCTCGATTTCCTGAAGCTCCCGCTCGTCGTCGGTCAGCCGGTAATCCTTGACCGCTTGCAGAATGATGGCGTTTGCCAAATCTTCATATGGGTTCAAAGTCGCACCTCCGAATTTGTGTTCACTCGGATTGGCGAAGATTGTCGATTTTTGTCGTTAGATTTTCAGATTTGCCTTGACCGCAGCGATCAGAGCCGACTGCGTTTTGTCTTTGGCCTTAAGTGCCCGGAGAATCTGCTCATCAATAGTGCCGTCCGTCACGATATGCTGAACGACCACAGTTTCGGCAGTCTGACCTTGCCGCCAGAGCCTTGCTATGGTCTGGGAATAGAGCTCCAAGGACCATGTGAGGCCGAACCAGACGATGGTGTTGCCGCCAGTCTGGAGATTGAGGCCGTGTCCAGCAGAAGCTGGGTGGATCAGGGCTACCGGGATTTCGCCGTTGTTCCATCTACGGATACTGTCGGCTTTGTCCAGCTTGGAAAATGGGATATGCCGATCATGAAGCCGTTTCATGATCCTCTCCAGATCATGCTGGTACCAATAGGCCACCAGAAGAGGCTTACTGTTTGCCGACTCGATGATGTCCTCCAGAGCGTCCAGCTTCTGCTCGTGAATGGGGACCGTATTCCCGGCATCGTCGTAAATGGCACCATTGGCCATCTGAGAGAGCTTGCCGGAGAGGGCTGCAGCATTGGCAGCAGATATTTCGCCATCGGGCAGGTCCAGAATGAACTGTTTTTTCATCTCGTCGTAGGCGTCCTGCTCGTCGGGACTGAGATAAACCTTGTATTCGCTGGATATGAGTTCCGGCATCTTCAGGTGGTCCGTGGATTTCATCGAAATGGTGATATCCGAGATTTTCCGGTATATGGCTTGTTCGGCACCGGGTTTCGGACGGTAGCTGTAAACGATCTGGCCGTTCATGGCGTCTGGCACGAAATACTCCTGCCGATAATAGGTAATGAACCGACCGAGGCGTTTTCCCATGTCGATGACCTTGAACTCTGCCCACAGATCCATCAGTCCGTTGCTGGCCGGAGTGCCGGTGAGCCCAACGACACGCTTGATTCTGGGCCGTACCTGCATCAGGGCTTTGAAGCGTTTTGACTGGTGGTTTTTGAAGGAAGAAAGCTCGTCCACTACGATCATGTCGTAGTCAAACGGGAGCTTGCTTTTCTCAATGAGCCACTGGACGTTCTCACGGTTGATGATGTAGATATCGGCTTTCTTCGTCAGGGCCGCTTTTCGCTCAGGCTCGCTTCCGACCACCACCGAGTAGGTCAGGTGGTGGAGCTGGTCCCACTTTTGAAGCTCTGCGCTCCAAGTATCACGGGCTACTCGAAGCGGAGCGATGACCAGCACCTTGTGAACCTCGAAGCTGTCGAACAGTAGGTCCGCAATAGCGGTCAGCGTGATGCTCGTTTTGCCAAGGCCCATGTCCAGCAGCACGGCAGCGAAAGGATGGTCTTCGATATAGTTGATTGCGTACCTCTGGTACTCATGCGGTTCGTATTTCATCAAGTATCCCTCCAATCTGCTCAGGGTCATCAAGGACATATACCTTGAAGCCCATCCGCCGCAGTAATCCGTGTCTGGCTACCTGCAAAGGTCTCGGTTCCTTACCCGGTGCCTTGACCTCCACGAATCCGATCTTGCCTCTGGGCAGCAGCACCAGTCGATCCGGCATCCCATCAAATCCGGGACACACCAGTTTCGGTGCAATGCCGCCGCTGTTTTTCACGGCTTTGACTAAGTGTTGTTCTATGATTTTCTCTCGCATAATGTTCCTCCATCAGGAATTAGAGTGGGTGGTGACGGCCTGTGACATGTATTTCCGTAACTTTTCATAGGTCCTGTTTTTTAGTGCTCTAAGAATAGTTTCTGTAAAGCCTGTCAAAGACCGTCACCGTTGGTTCAATCAAGGAAATCCGATTTAAGCTGCAGGCCTAAGATCAGCCGTGCAGATTTGTTTCTCTTCCTTTCAAAACCGGCGCATTCCAGCGCAGTATAGAAATCAGTTGTGCTGCGGATATAGTCGCCCACCTGCATGCAATAGCTGCGGTATGCGTTGTAGACCTCGCCGGATTTAGCGATCAGGCCTGATCCGACCTCACAACATTCATCGAGGAACTGCGAGAGCCAGTCGTTATTGTCCTTGTACTTCTGAATCGCAGCATCCACCACAGCCGGTTTAACGATGTGATAATCCTTTTCGATCACACGCTTGGCACCGGTCATGATCCATTTCAGGATTGCACCGCCAGCTTTGTTGAAAAGGTAATCGGCATAGTTCTTGATGTCAGAGGAGCCTTCAATCTTGGCGTTAAACGGAATGACAATCAGCCTACGCCATGTCCCGGCATCAATTGCACCGACCTTCGGCAGATGGTTCGTGTAAAGCACAAGGGTGTGGCTCGGTACGAAACTGAACGGGTCCTTGTACTTTTTCTCCGCATAGATCTCGTCCGTTGAACAGAGCTGTTTGACGTTGGATGTGTTCAGGCGCATGCCTTCCTCCAGCTCGGCGGCAATGATTATCCGTTTACCTTTGGCTTCAGCCAGCTCCGGCTTTACATTCCGCTTGCATCCGACGGTCAGAGTATCTGCGGACATGTTGCCGCTATAGGTGCCCAGCACACGGGAGAGCGTATTCCAGAAGGTAGATTTTCCGTTACGACCTTCTCCGTAGGCAATGATCAATCCCTCGACACAGACCTTCCCGATAGCGGAAAGACCAGCGATCTCTTGAACATAATCGATGAGCTCGTTGTCACCGCAGAAGAAGGTCTCCAAAGCGTCCTGCCAGATATCCATACCATCATCGGACGGGTCAACCGTGGTCTGCTTGGTAATGAAATCCGCAGGAGTGTGCTCATGAGCAGAAGGAAGGCCAATACGAAGGTCGTAAGTTGCTGACGGGGTGTTGAGCAGAAATTCGTCTGCGTCAAGCTGCCGCTGGTCAATCTCAACCATCGGGTGTGCTTCCTTTAGGGCAGCGGTGATGTATTTGGAATCTCTGCGCTTGATGGCATAGTTGCGGTAGGTCGTGGCGTTCTCATACTTTTGGAAGGAACGAGCCTGTTCCGAGCTGAAAGCCATAGCAGCTTTCTTCGGACCCATCGATGCCAGCAGCTCCCATGCGCCGTTTTTCATCATCTCATCGGTGGCCTTTTTGATTTCGGTTTCGGCCTCCTCAAGCTGGCGGCTGGTGAGTTCCTGCGCCACAGCCTGTGCCTTGGGCTTGGACTCCTCCCAGAACCGACCGTTGTAAACAAGGTAGTCGGTCGAGGGCGAATAGCGGAGCTTGTTTTCATATTCTCGTGCCAGCACCGTGGCCTGTCCGACGTCGGAATAGTCGGAGGGCTTGAGCTGAAGGTCCTGATTGTATTGCTCCGGAGGAATGTATCCTTCCTGTGCAGCGACCTTCCCATAGAACCGCTGTGCGCTGCGCCAGATACTGTCGAGCTCCGACTGCTCCAAAGGCGGCTGGCAGCAAGCGGCCACTTCCGCAAAGTGCTTATGTGCCTCATCGGTATTTCCGAACCGTTTCAGGATGCGTCCGGCATAATGGGACAGGGTGGCATTGCGGCTGCCTTCGGGAATGACGATGTCGCCATAGCTGCCGGAGTCCATGTTGGCGTCAAAATCGTCGTCAGCAAGGAAGGTAGTAAGCGTCATCGGGCCGTCGAAGATCTCGACCTCCGGCTCCTTTGTCCCGAAGAAGAACCGAGCAGCATCGAGTGCCTTGGTGTCAAAGTACGGGAAGATGGTGTTGACCAGTTTTTTCATTTCGCTGTACTGGCCGGGTTCGGTAACTCGGTCAATGGCGAAGAAGACGTGGAACTTCGGCCTTGCAGCCTTGCCACCTTTGGCTTTCATGTGATTGCGGCTGTAATGAACCGCAAAGGCAACACCGGGAAAAGCAGTAGCAACGTCTGAGGGATAGACCCATTCGTCCGGATCGTCGCTGTGGTCGTTATCACAATCGACCGGCAAGCAGTCGGAGCCGATGAAATTATCGTTGCTGCGGTAGTTGCCCTGATACTCGGCACAAACATAATCGTGCTTTACAGCTTCGATGAGGCTGTCCTTCCCGGTGACCTCGACCTTATGAGGGTAGGTACAGTTTTCAGGCACCTCCAGACAGTTGGAGCGGTATAAAGTGAATTTCATCTTGTAACCTCCTCGCAGGTCTCGCGGAAGTAGCGGATTCGATGTCCCTTCCAAGTTGCTCTCTTGATCTCGGCCTCCATGCCCTCGGAAATTCGGTCACCGAAGACCCACATCTCGGCGCATTTACTCAGGATGGCATTCCCGAAAAACAGACCCAGCTCACGCTCCTTGGGTTTGTTGTCGTCAAGGAACTGCGGAAACAGCAGGTGCGGTGCGATAGGAATGTATCCGGCCTCTACCGCAAAACGGCTGTAGCGTCTGGCGGCAGCGGTGTTGCCTTCGACATCTCCGGCATACGGACTGCAGATATACACGATGGGCCTGAATGCCCGGAGAGCTTTTTCTTCTTTTTCAATGGCACAGAAGGCTCCGAATGCTGTGGGATCGGCATAGCCTTCTGCGTTTTTGTATTCGGCCATGATAGGCACCTCCAATCTAAAGTTCTCACTACCCACTGGAGGGTTTAGTGGTATTTGAACGAATCAAAATCAGTCTTTTTTATAAAACATGGTCTCGTAGCCATCGGCACGGAGCTTGAGCCCGTTTGCCCACGGCGGGGTCCTGCCCATCTGCTCACAGAGGACCTTCAGGTCGACGCCGGGGCTGGCTTCGATAACCAGCTCGTCGTGAATGTGCATAGTAATGAAGCAGTGCGACAAGGTCCGCATTGCGTAGCAGAGAATGTCACGAGAGGTAGCTTGGACGATGTTCTCCACGAGCTTCGGCCCGTAGGTCTCCAGCCGCTCCCATTTCTTTGTGCCGCCGATGCCCTCGTAAGTGATGCACTCGCCGCCGAACTGATTTGTACCGAGCTTGGGCTTCACGTAGGAGAGGCGTCTGCCGGACGGGAGCGTAATGAAGAGCATCCCACTCTGGTAGCAGAACTTGATGCCGCAGACCTCGCCGTCCATGTGATACTTCACGGCATTCATAGCTGCCCGGTCGATATCCCACCAGAACCTCACAATGTTCTGGTTCGAGTTACGCCAAGCAGTGACCAGCGGCTGAAGTTCGTCTTCCGAAAGGCCCATCTCCAAGGCTCCCATCGCTTTGAGAGCTCCGATAGAGCCGCCATAGCCGAGGGCGAGTTCAGCGATTTTGCCTTTTTGCCGCAGGTGGCCGTTCACGCCGTGCTTTTCAACAGGAACCTTGAACATCTGCGATGCGGAAGCGCAGTAGATGTCGCCGCCTTTTTCAAAGACCTCCTGACGCCAGATTTCACCGGCAAACCACGCCAGCACTCTGGCCTCGATTGCCGAGAAGTCGGAGACGATGAACTTGTATCCCGGCTTCGGCACAAAGGCGGTGCGGATCAGTTGAGAGAGCGTATCCGGCACATCTTCGTAGAGAAGCTCCACGCCTTCAAAGTCGCCGCAACGGACAAGCCCACGAGCCTCTGCCAGATCCGGAAGATGGTTCTGGGGCAGGTTCTGCATCTGGATAATGCGTCCGGCCCAACGACCGGTCCTGTTGGCACCATAGAACTGAAACATTCCACGAGCACGACCATCGGCGCAGACTGCCTTTTCCATTGCCTGATACTTCTTGACGGACGATTTGGCCAGCTGCTGCCGGAGAAGGAGAACCTTCTGGAGCTCTGCCGGAGCGGTTTTGAGCATTTCAGCGACTTCCTTCTTACCGAGAGAATCGACCTCCAGCCCGTTGTCCGAAAGCCACTGCTTCATCTGCTGCACGGAGTTGGGGTTATCCAAGGCGGTCAGTTTCTTCATGGCAGCGGTGAGATCCGCACGGGAGCGGGTGTCCATAGCTATGGCTTGATGCACCAGCTCCATATCGAGGGCGACACCTCTGTCGTTAATTTCCTGATCGAGGTGATACTGCTCCCAGACCATTTCCGGCACCGGAAACTTGGCGAGCTTTTCCTGAATGGACATCTCGACCTCGACATCACGGATGTTGTACCGTTTGAAGGCAGCCCACTTGTCCGGAGCGTTTTCCGGCAGGTTGCGGGTTCGACCACCATTGGCCTTTGTCGGCGCACAGGGCTGGCAGAAATACTTGATGAGCTCTTTGCCTTCGGTCAATTTCTGCTTTCCGAGGCCCAGAACGGCACCGACACCTTCCAGCGACAGTGGCAAGCCCATGTAAGCGGACCAGATCATGGTGCATTTCCATGAGGCTGGATCGAGGTAGTTGCCGACGGTGTCTTCCGGGATGCTGTAGTAGGCATTATCAAAAACGCCATGATCCCGTAGCCAGCGGGAAAGGCATATCCTCTCAAACTGTGCGTTAAAGGCCCACTTCGTCACATCATCGTTTGTCAACGCAGCGATGACCTCTGGCGGGATTGTCTCACCAGAGGCAAGATCGACCACTTGCACGGGGTTGCCGTCTGCGGAATATCCGAAGAGAAGAATGTCGAAATCTGTCGCCTCGGTATATTTGTAGACGCCACACTTGGCAAGGTCCACACTGCTGTAGGTTTCAATATCAATACTGAGTGTTTTCATATACATCGGTCCTTTCCGTAGCCTGAAAGGGTGGCAGGATTGCTCCCACCACCCGTAGGCCGGAGATTACTTCTGTTCGAGTTCCTTCATTCGGGCTTCGTGGTACTCGACTTCACGAATGGCACGTTCTCGTTCAAGATGCTGACGCTCGGCTTCCCATTTGGCGTTACGCGCTTCACGCTCAGCCTCAAGAGCAGCATTACGCTTTTCACGCTTGCGGTCGTCGATGGTGTCGATGATGGACCTGACGATCCAAAACACGGCCAGAACCAGATAGAGGGACAGAAGCAGGATGCAAAGAATCGTAGTAGCGTTCATGGTGCGTACCTCCTTAAGACAGGAAATCTTCATCCGCATCGGTGGAGAAGTCAGATGCTGCGCTGGACTTGCCGCCGAGGGGTTCTCCGTCACGGATCTTCTGCAGGTTGTTCAGCCCACAGGCGATGCCCTTGTTACCGTTGGAGTTGAAAGCATAGAAGTTGATGCTGGCACGACCGTATACGCCGGAGTAGACCTCGGAGCGGGTCAGGATCGGATTGCAGTCAGCGTCCACGATGCCGGGGGCCGTAGCAGAGTTGGCGTTGATGAAGTAGCTGCCAGCGTAAGCCGGATCGTCCGGACGCTCGGTGTCGCCGTCACGGAGAGGCGTCTTGATAGCGGTGAGAGGCGGTACGGTGCGACCGTTGCCCTTGAGCTTGGCCTGACCTTCCTCGTAGGCCGCCTGAATCGCCGCCTTGATCTTCTGAACGGTCACGGTGTCAGTCTTCGGAATAATGAGGCTGACGCTGAACTTCGGGGTGCCGCCGTTGATGGACTTGGCCTCCCAGACATTGGCATAGGACCAACGGGTGTCCTTGCCAGTGATAACCTTCATGGGGTTTGCGAGTTTAGTAGAATTTGACATATTAGTTGTCCTCCTTGAAATCATCGATAATGGTTGTCATTGCCGGTCTCTTATCGCTGTCCGGCACCAGCGTGGGTTTTCCTTGAGGCTTGGTGATCAGGCCTCCAAGGATGTCGTTGAACTGTTTCTTTCCGAGAAGTGCGGTCATGGCGGTGACGCCGAGAATCTTGTGTTCGTAGGGGTCGTATCCGGCAGCTGTTACGGCTGCGATGACGGCATTCTCGTCTGTGTACTTGCGGTTGGAGCGGCCCTCGACCAGTTTGTAGCCGGACCACTGTTTACCGCTGATGGCTGCCTGAAGCGCATAGTCCTTGATGTCAGATGCCCAAGCGATCAGCTCGTCAATGCGACCGAGGATTTCTTCGACTTCTTCATCTGTGAGCAGAGGCGGCTGCCTGAACTCGAACTTGGCAAGCTCCATGTTGGCGTTGGCTCTTTCACGGCAGTCGGCTTTTGCCTTGCAGAACTGGCACCATTCGCCGCAGTGGTATTCGCCGTCCCCGTTGAAGGCAAGCTCTGCGGTAGGGGCCAGAACCTGATCGGCCCACTCGTAGAGTTCCTCCTTCGGAATGGTGAAAGTGCTGACGTTGGAGCGTCTGGGCTGGTAGATGGTCATGCTGACGGTGTCGATGTCGTAGATGCAGTCGAACAGTTCCAGCGCACCGAGGGCATACAGCTTCATCTGCGGGTTGTCGTCAGCCTCGACCAGAACGCCTCTGCCGTGCTTGTAGTCCACGATGTGGAGCGTCCCGTCTGCGATAATGACGCAGTCGCCGGTGCCGAAGCCCTCCTCGACATACTTGGAGTAGTCGAGCCGCTGTTCGATCAGGACCACGGGGTCCGGGCAGGTCTTCTTGGCTTCTTCAACCAGTTCCATCACGAAGGCCACATAGCCGTTGGCGCATTCCTCCATTTCGGAGTTGTACCAAGTGAGGTCTTCGGTCGGGTCTTTTGCTTCCAGACCGAGTGCCGTCCGGAGCTTGAACTCACAAAGAGCGTGGGCGTCGGTACCTTCGGCTGCGAAATCGCTGCCTTTGTCGTCGTAGCCTTCACAGAGCCTTGCCGAAGGTGGGCAGTTGAGCCACCTGTGCGAGGACGATGCAGAGAGAAGTGCGTGGTTAGCCATTGCCGAGCACCTCCGCATCCGCTACCAGAGCCTTGTAGCTTGCCGGGTCAACCTCGGAGAGCTTCTTGGCACCGTACTTCAGGAGAAGGTCACGGATCTGAGCGGTGAAGCCATCACGGGACTTTTCTGCCAGAATCGCTCTGACCTCTTCGAGGGTGAGTGCTTTTTCTGGTTCCGGATCAGGGGCCGCTTCCTCGCTGCCGCTGAATGCGCCGGTCAGCCAGTTGGCGATGTCGTTAATAGAAGATGCAATATCCCGCAACTCCCTGATGGTCGCTTCCATTTCGCTCATTTTGCTCATCACGTTTTCCTCCTTCCTGAGATTGGCATGTCTGGTTCAGCTGGATCAGCTTCCTCGCCAGACGTCTTGACACTACGCTGATTGCCGTAAGCACTCCGATGAGCTCTTCATCGGTGACGGCCTTGTTGGGTCTGGACTCACTCATTGGCGGTTCCTCCTTTCTGAGGACCTGTGTTGTTTTGCTGTCCTCAGTACCCACTGGAGGGAAACCGGTGTTTTGAACGAAAAAATCTAAAAAAATTTTGACCGCCGCAGAATTGCTTCCACGGCGGCCTTTGCTGGGTATTAGATGAAATCCTTCAGGGCTTCACGCAGAATGGAGAACACCTTATTCTTCTGGTAGTTGATGGTCGACTGGCGTTTGCCCATGTCGGCAGCGATTTCACGCTCCGTCTTGCCCTGCATGATAAGCTCGCAGATGCGTCTGCCGTCCGGGTCAAGGCGGTTAAGCTCGTCGTATAGAGCGTCGAGCAGTTCCTTGTCCATAAGGATGGACTCCGCAGACGGTGCGTCGTCGGCCAGCGTGTCGCCAAGGGTAAGCTCGTCTTCCTCGCCGCCGATAGGCGTATCGATGGAAACCTTCTTACCGGCAGCGTAGAACGGGCAGCCGGGGCAAACACCGTCGCATTTCCAAAGCTGGGCCTTGGCGCAGCGGCACTCGCCGTTCTTCTGGGCATGATAGCGGGTGTTCCAGATGGGCTGGTAGTATGCTCTGTAAACTTCCTCGCTGACCTCGATAGGGGTCCCGTCGACCGGGATAAAGTACTTCTTGTCGTTGTTTTGCATGAAAATTTCCTCCGTTCGATTTGCTTGGAACGGAGGAAACCTTCATGGTCAGCTGCAAAATGGGTATAGAAATCCAACCACAGTCCCAACGGAGATTTCTCCGTTCCGGTCTGCAGCTTCCCGCTCAAAAGGCAGCTGATGATATTTACTTGTGCCGCCAAGCACCGTTGAGCCACCGGTGATCAGTCGGTGCAGTCCCTGACGGTGAGCAGTTTTCCGTCTTGCTCAGGACGGTTTTTTAGTCGAGATCCACTTCAATGGCGTACAGTTCGCTGAAAACTTCAGGCAGGTCACTTGGGCTGAGGTCCCAAGTGCCGTGTGCGCCATAGCGTTTGAAAACAGATTCAACTACTGCTGAGCCCAACTGAGACTCGATGGCAGCAGCGGTGTTTTCAATGTTCACGATCCAGTTGTTACGTTCACTTTTTGTCACTGCTTGTCCCTCCTTGTCAGGTTCAGCTTCCTAATCCGGATAGTAGGCTGTTGATGTTGCCGACCACTCAGCTCAGGATCGTTCATGGCCGGTGAACGAGCTGAGAGGTAGCTTCTGTGAATGGCGATTGTTTAAAAGTGAGTTTGTGTCGGTTTGTGCCTGTTATCACCCAAAGCTATTGATTTTTGGGCTTGAGTGTGATATAATTAAATATCATGGTCCACGGTCCGACGGATCAGGCTCTCGCATCTCTGCCATCCACTAATAAGATACCGAGATGAAAAAGGACTTCCTATGAGCGCAAGGACCGTGAAAAAAGGACTTTCAGGACTTTTGATAGGACTTTTTCTGAAAGGGGTGATTTGCATAGATTTCGCTCATTTTTGCAAAGGAATATATGGCTCCGTCGAAGGAGTGGCAAATCAGGACTCCTTCGTCGTGGAGGTCTTTAAGGCTGCGGGAAGCAGTTATACTTTCGCAAAGAAAAGTACCTACAGCGCATCAAACTACGGGGCCAAACTATTCAACGGCGGTAAGCCCTTGTCGAAGAAGCATAGGGACTCTTTCCCAGATCCGATAAACACGACCGGCCTTGCGAAGTACCTGTCGGAGAACATAAAAAAAGCGTCCGTCAGAACCGTGATGAACTACTTCACGATCCCAACGGACGCAGATATCAGTATTTCAGCTTTGGTAAGAGCCCTCGCAGACCAGCTTCAGATAATCATACACGAGCCTGATTCTGATGCCGACATCATAGCGACGAACTATCAGCAGTATTTGTCGCAGCCGGAAACGGACGAGCCGTCATTCCATAAGCCGCTCTATGATGGAGATGCTTTCTGGATTGAAACGGCACCTGCCGACCGGCGACATGTGGTTGATTTTTACGAGCACTTCACCCACACATGGAAATTGCTTAACTCCGGCAAGGTCGCATGGACGGGCCGAAGGCTTATCTGTATAAATGAGGATTCTATCACTCCTTGTGCCTTACAGCTGTCAATTGACATACCGGATACGGCTCCAAATGGACGAGCTGTTGTGTCGGTTGATTTCGATGCCCGTGGCAACGAGGATACTTTTGAAAGTCAATGGGTTATGGTTGATAAAAACAATAAAGAGTGCTACCCGAACTATTCAAGCCCATTCAATGTAACGATTGTAGTTGAGAACAAGACATTTAAGAGATCTGGAGGTAACTAAATTGGGTAACGAGAACATTGAAAAATGGTCAACATTGAAAGAAGTCCAAGCATACCTTGGCGTTGGCAGAGAAACCATTTTGCAGTGGATCGCTAAAAGAAATATGCCAGCCTATAAAGTGGGTAAGCTGTGGAAATTCAAGCTGTCAGAGGTGGACGATTGGATTCGTTCCGGCGGTGCCGCTGACGACAAAGTTGATGATAAGGAAGACAAGACTGAATAAGTCCGTTTTTTAGGACAGCACATTTGGTACGATCATAATGGCTTAATGCCGAATTTAGAGTCGAGAGAGGAAAAACTGTATGGACAATCAGGTGCATAATTCAATAGTTAGCTTTATCTGGGGGATTGCGGATGACTGCCTTCGTGACGTTTATGTCCGTGGTAAATATCGTGATGTTATTCTCCCTATGACGGTTATCCGTCGTCTGGATGCTTTGCTGGAGGACAGCAAGGATGCTGTCCTCGAAATGAAAAAACGGCTTGATGCCGCAAAGATTGATAATCAGTGGCCAGCCCTCTGCAATGCTGCAGGACAGGCGTTTTGTAATGCATCGCCTTTCCGTCTGCGTGACCTTACCAGCCGTGCAAAGAAGCAGACCCTAAAGGCAGACTTCATCGCTTATTTGGACGGCTTCTCACCGAATGTGCAGGTCATTCTGGATAAGTTCAAATTTCGCAATCAGATCGACACGATGGTGGATGCTGATATCCTCGGTGCCGTCATTGAGAAATTTGTGTCCTCCGACATTAACCTGAGCCCGAATCCGGTGTGGAAGGATGAGGCCAAAACCATCATGCGCCATCCGGGTCTGGATAACCACGGCATGGGTACCATCTTCGAGGAGCTGATCCGACGTTTCAACGAAGAAAACAATGAGGAAGCTGGTGAACACTGGACTCCTCGTGACGTTGTTGAGCTCATGGCTGATCTCGTTTTCATGCCTGTGGCCGATAAGATTCAAGATGCTACATATTCCTGCTACGACGGAGCCTGCGGAACCGGCGGTATGCTCACTGTTGCACAGGAGCGTTTGCTTACGCTGGCCCGTAGACGTGGCAAGGATGTATCCATCCATCTCTTCGGGCAGGAAATCAATCCGGAAACCTATGCGATTTGCACTGCCGACATGCTCCTGAAGGGCGACGGTGATCAGGCAGAGCACATCGGTTTTGGCTCCACGCTTTCGCTCGATCAGCATTCCTCCCGCCAGTTCGACTTTATGCTTTCCAATCCTCCTTACGGCAAGAGTTGGAAAACTGACGCCGAGAAGATGGGCGGCAAAAAGGATATCCTTGACACCCGCTTCAATACATATCTTGAAGGCGGCGAGGAAATGGCTATGATTCCTCGCACCAGTGACGGCCAGCTTCTTTTCCTTCTGAACAACATCTCCAAGATGAAGAAGGACTCTCCACTCGGTAGCCGCATTGCCGAGGTACATAACGGCTCATCCATCTTCACGGGCGATGCCGGAAGCGGTGAAAGCAATGCCCGTCGCTATATGATTGAAAATGATCTGGTCGAGGCAATTATTGCCGTACCGGAAAATATGTTCTACAACACAGGTATTGGCACATTTATCTGGATTCTCTCCAATAAGAAGGAAGCTCGTCGTAAAGGTAAGATTCAGTTGATTGATGCCACGGGTTTGAAGTCTCCGCTCCGCAAGAATATGGGTAAGAAGAACTGTGAGTTCACTCCGGAGATCCGTAAAGAAATCGTCAGAATCTTCCTCGAAATGGAAGAAAGCGACATCAGTATGGTGTTCGACAATAAAGAGTTTGCCTATTGGACGATCACCGTTGAGAGACCGCTGCGTTTGCATGTTTATCCAGATAGAGAGATTCCCGCTGATTTGTTTAAGAAAGCTGATGAACTTGCATCAGTCAAGACGGCCCTTGCGTCTGTTCCCGCAGGTACACCGACGGACGATTGGGAGGCGTTTGCCAAAGCAACAAGGCTCAAGGCGGGTGTCCTCAAGAAGATTCGTCCTTATATTACGGAGAAGGACCCGACTGCACAGCCTATCGAAGGCGAGGCTGACGTAGATCTGCGAGATACAGAAAATGTGCCATTCACATACGAAGGTGGCATTGAGGCTTTTATGCAGAACGAGGTGTTGCCTTATTCTCCCGATGCGTTTATAGACACGAAAAAAACGCAGATTGGCTATGAAATTAGCTTTACCAAGTTTTTTTACAAGCCTGTAGAGCTTCGTGAAATGAATGATATTCTGGCTTCGCTCAGCGAACTGGAGAAAGAGGCTGATGGTGTTCTGGCGGAGATAATGGAGGGAATTTCATGAAGGCTTATAGCGAATATAAAGCAATGAATCTTCCTTGGCTAAAAGCCATTCCAGCGCATTGGGAAATCAGAAGGAATAAAAATGTATTCACTGAAATGAAAGAAGAGGTCGGTGAGCATTCATCTGAATATACATTGCTTTCTTTGACTCTTAACGGGATCATTCCGAGAGATATGGATGCAGGTGGAAAATTCCCCTCTGATTTTGGGAAATATAAAGTCGTAAAAAAGGGTTATATGGCTTTCTGCCTGTTTGATGTAGATGAAACACCGAGGACAGTTGGGTTGTCTAATTTTGATGGAATGCTAACAGGTGCATATACCATTATGAATGTTAGTAATATAAATCCCCGGTATATTCTCTACTATTATCTGGCATTGGACAATGGAAAGCTGCTAAAGCCGCTTTATACTGGGCTGCGAAAAACAATCAACGTCAACACATTCCAGTCAACAAAAATCCCCGTTCCTCCTCGCACTGAGCAGGATCAAATTGTGCGGTTCTTAGATTGGAAGATTTCAATGGTCAATCGTCTGATCAACACGAAGCGGAGAGAGATAAAGGCCGTTGATGCAATGAAACGTTCTATGGTTAGTAGTGCTGTTACCCGTGGAATTGAACCGAATGCTCCGATGAAATTCAGTGGAACTAAATTGCTCGGAGATATTCCTGAACACTGGAAAACAGCTCCATTGGTGTCGATGGCTAAGGAAAAATCTATATGTGATTGCACTGAACTACAGCTGCTATCAGTTTATTTAGATGAAGGTGTAATCCCATTTGCGCAGAAAGACGAAAAGAGAACAAATGCTACAAGTAAAGATCTTTCAAAATATCAGCGAGTTGATCCGGGTGATTTCGTATTAAATAATCAGCAAGCGTGGCGAGGGTCCGTTGGAGTTTCCTTTGATACTGGAATTGTCAGCCCTGCATATATTGTGCTGCAAATGGACGACACTCTTAACCGTGAATATGCTAATTATTTGTTACGCTCAAGAGGCATGGTCGATCAATATCTTGTTATATCGCGCGGTGTTGGCTCAATTCAACGTAACATATACTGGTCATCTCTGAAAAGAGTAATAGTGCCTATTCCACCGAAAGAGGAACAAGAGAGAATAGTCGCTTACCTAAAGGAAACAGTTATAAAGATGCAGAATGCAATTCTGTATCTCACCAAAGAGGTTGAAACACTCGAAGAGTATAAAACAAAACTCATCGCTGATGTGGTAACCGGCAAAATCGATGTTCGTGATGTCGAAATCCCGGAGTATGAGTTTGTGGATGAGGACGCCGACGCTGATTCGGATAGCGATGACGATTCGGACGATACCGAAGAACAGGAGGGGTGATTATGGCTTTTACCAACACCAGAGAAGAAGGACTGGAAGCCTTAATCGTTAAGTGGCTTGTTGAGCAGAACGGCTATGAGCAAGGCACCAACGACGACTATAGCAAGGAGTATGCTCTGGACGAGACACGCCTTTTCCGCTTCCTGTCTGAAACGCAGCCGGATGAGATGGATAAGCTGGGCGTGTTCAAGTCTGACATTAAGAAGCGTCAGTTTCTGAACCGTTTGCAGGGAGAGCTGGCCAAGCGTGGCATAATCGATGTTCTACGAAATGGCATCAAGGTTTATCCGGCAGACCTGATTATGTTCTATCTCACGCCGACCGAGAATAACCAGAAGCAGAAAGAAATGTACGAGAAGAACATCTTCAGCGTGACCCGGCAGCTCCGCTACTCACAGGACGCCGGGAAGCTGGCTTTGGATCTCTGCATTTTCATCAACGGACTTCCGGTTATTACGATGGAGCTGAAGAACCAGCTCACAAAGCAGAATACGGAATACGCTGTCCAACAGTATAAAGACGACCGTGATCCCCGTGACATTCTGTTCTCTTTCAAACGCTGCATGGTCCATTTTGCTGTGGATGATGCAACAATCAAGTTCTGCACGAAGCTGGCCGGTAAGGACAGCTGGTTCCTGCCGTTCAATAAGGGCTACAACGACGGTGCCGGGAATCCTCCGAATCCGGACGGCCTGATGACAGATTACTTGTGGAAGGATATTCTCACCAAGGCAAAGCTCTCACGCATTATAGAAAACTACGCACAGGTTGTTGAGGAAGTTGACGAGGATACCAAGAAGAAGTCTGTCAAACAGATATTCCCTCGCTATCATCAGTTGGATGCGGTTGAAAAGCTGCTGGCAGATGTTCGTGCCAACGGTGTCGGTAAGCGTTACTTGATTCAGCATAGCGCAGGAAGCGGCAAATCCAACTCCATCGCATGGCTGGCTCATCAGCTGATCGGCATTGAACAGAATGGCCGTCCGCTGATTGACTCCGTCCTTGTTGTAACGGACCGCCGTATCCTCGATAAGCAGATCCGCAACACCATCAAGCAGTTTATGCAGGTGAAGAACACTGTGGTGTGGGCAGAACATTCGGGCGATCTCCGAAAAGCCATTCAGGACGGAAAACGCATCATTGTGACGACTGTCGAGAAGTTCCCGTATATCGTTACTGAAATCGGACAGGAGCATAAGTCCAATAAGTTTGCTGTCATCATCGACGAGGCGCATTCCGGCCAGAGCGGTCGTAACTCGGCCCAGATGAACTTGGCCCTTTCCGGCCTCGCCTCTGAAGATGACATGGACAATGAGGATAAGATCAATGCCATGATGGAAGGCCGCAAACTCCTGACAACGGCCAGCTACTTCGCTTTCACCGCCACTCCGAAGAACAAGACCGAGGAAACCTTCGGTGTTGCTTATGAAGAGGATGGCGAGATAAAGCATCGTCCGTTCCATGTTTATACCATGAAACAGGCCATTCAGGAGGGCTTCATTCTGGATGTGCTGAAGTATTATACGCCTATCGACAGCTACTATAAGCTAATGAAAACTGTTGATGACGATCCCATGTTCGACAAGAAAAGAGCTCAGAAGAAGCTGCGCTCCTTTGTTGAAAGCAACGAGGTCACAATTGCAAAGAAAGCAGCTATGATGGTTGATCACTTCCACGAGCAGGTTATTGCCAAGAAAAAGATCGGTGGTCAGGCTCGTGCTATGGTCGTTACAGCCAGCATTCCTCGTTGCATTGAGTATTACTACGCTATCAGCAAGTGCCTCGCAGACAGACGGAGCCCGTACAAGGCCATCGTCGCTTTCTCAGGTGAGCACAAATACAAAGGTCAGGAACCGGCACTTACGTCAGCTGCCATGAACGGCTTCTCTGATGCGCTGATTCCAAAGACCTTCAAGAAGGACCCGTACCGCATTCTCATTGTTGCGGACATGTTCCAGACCGGATTCGACGAGCCGCTGCTTCACACGATGTATGTGGACAAGCCTCTCTACGACATCGGTGCCGTGCAAACGCTGTCTCGCCTGAATCGTGCTTATCCCGGCAAGGATGACACCTTTGTGCTGGACTTTGCCAATAAGACATCTGTGATTGAGGAGTCCTTCTCAAAGTATTACCGGACCACAATTCTCTCCGGAGAAACCGACCCGAACAAGCTGTATGACTTAATCACCGTCATGGAAGACTATCAGGTCTACAGCAACGACGATGTGGAGAGGCTTGTTGACCTGTTCCTGAACGGTGCAGAGCGAGATCGCCTCGATCCAACACTGGATGCTTGTACGGCGGTATATAAGCAGCTCGAAATAGACGATCAGATTAAATTCAAGAGCGCTGCAAAGTCCTTTGTGCGTACATACGGCTTCCTTGGAGCCATTCTACCTTATGGAAACGTGGAATGGGAAAAACTCTCAATCTTCCTGAATCTGCTGATTCCTAAGCTGCCGTCGCCTCGTGAAGACGACCTGTCAGAAGGCATCTTGAGCACCATTGACCTTTCGAGCTACCGCAATGAGGCACGTGAAATGATCTCCATCCGCTTGGAAGATCAGGATGCTGAAATTGCGCCTGTTCCTGCTGGAAAGACTGGCCATATTGTGGAACCGGAAATGGATCTGCTTTCTCGGATAATTTCTGACTTCAACGATATGTTTGGCAACATCAACTGGAATGACGCCGACAATGTCCAGCGGCAGATTCTCGAAATACCTGCAATGGTGTCCAGAGATAAGAAGTATCAAAATGCTATGCGTAACTCTGATGAGCAGAGTGCCCGTTTGGAAAGCGAACGTGCTCTGCAGCAGGTTATATTTGCGATCATGGCAGATAACATGGAGCTTTTCAAACAGTTCCAAGATAATCCATCCTTTAAGAAGTGGCTTTCCGATCTGGTGTTCAATCTTACCTACAATCCAGAAGGAAAAGAATACGTGATGCCAGGGCCGGGAGAAAAAACCATCGCCTACGATTTTCCAACGCAGGAAACTTTGATGGTTGCTGAAGACCCCGCTACGTATGGCGACAAAAAGGATGAAGACTAAACTGTAACAAGGTGGAGAATGCAATGAGTGATTCTTTTGACAAGACCATAAGTGGAGGAAAGTTCGACGAGGTTTTTACCGAGGTGCCCCATGCAGAGACCCTTGGTCTTAAAAACCCGGAACAACTGCGCCTTTTTCACCTCAACGTCAATAACAATGCATTCTCCTCCGATCAGCTTGAAGTGTTTCTGAGGAAGAACATCGGTCAGTATGTATTCTCCCGTGCCCAGATTGAAAATTATCGAATTGAAGATGACGTGTTTAGCGTTGGTCTGGATGCCATTGAAATTATGAAGCGCAACGGCGCACCGGGTAAAAAGGGTACCGGTAATGATCTCGGTGAAATCCTGCTGTATGTTTTCTTGGAGCAGGTTCTTGGAGCACCTAAAATCTTGAGCAAAGTAGAACTCCAAACCGGCGCAAAACAATTTGACAGCAAATGTGACGGGATTCATCTTCTCTCGTTGGAGCAGACCTTTGGTATGCCGTACTACCACATGGTATTTGGAACCTCCAGCATTGTGGGTGATATGAAAAAAGCTGTGGACTCTGCCTTCGACGCCATTGTGGAGATCGAAAAGCAAAGCACACAGGAACGTACCCTTGCAGAAAACACGGTTTTCAGCAAGTCGTTTGATCAGGATACCATTCAAAGAATTAAGGATTTGCTCGTTCCGAGCAAGGGTCCGAAAGTTCCATGCGATACTGCCTATGGAGTATTCCTTGCGTATAATCTGGGCCTCAAGGCTGCTAATTACAGCGGAGTCGATTTCAGACGTGCGCTGACCCAGAAAATGGACACGGACATTAGAAATCACGCCTCGTATATTGCGGGTAAAATCAATGCGCTTGGTCTGGATATGCACTCATTCTATTTCTACATCCTGCCGCTCAATGATGCGGATGTTGAGAAAGCCCAGATCATGGATCGTGTGATGAATGGGGGTGGCAGACCTTGAGCAATCAAACACTGCAGAACCTTGGCGATGCCATTTTCGGGGACATTGACAACAATCCCTTCCTGAATGAACTCTACGACAACATCCTTTATAACTATGCCATCACCAAGTTTAACCTCACGGAAAAACGGCAAAAGAGAGAGGTTGATGTAGTGTCGGCATTACGGTTTGCCGACCTACTGTCCAAATCAACACATGCGGTTAATCGGGACAAGCATAAAATGTGGGCGCAGGAGATAATCATCCTGCTGTATTCTCTATACCCGGACAATCCCGATGTAAGGTTTTATGCCGGATCAGTGTTTGCGAACACCGGGAATTATCAAGCAAGGAAGATAATCGAGAGCGACTTCTACGGCACGACCGCATTAGAGCGTTTCTTCGCTGAATACCAGAATGATTATTTGACAATTCCTGCAGCACCGGAACTTCGGTTCTTCGGCGCACAGAAAAATGCTTACGATCATCTCTCGGATGATCACTTCAGCTATTCCGGTCCGACATCTATGGGTAAGTCCTTCCTCATGAGAATGTACATCAAGGACCAGATACAGCGTGGGGTAAAAATGAACTTCGCCCTGATTGTCCCAACAAAGGCACTGATCAATGAGATCTACAAGCAGGTCATTGACGAGGACCTTAAGAACCTTTTGTCGGAGCACAATTATAAGGTGGTCACCGCCGCCGGGGATATCGCTTTGGAGGGCAAGCATAACTTCATACTTGTGCTGACTCCGGAACGACTGTTATATCTGCTCATCAGCAAACCGGATTTGCAAATCGACTATCTATTCATCGATGAAGCGCACAAACTGTCCGGAAAAAATAGCCGTGGGCCGTTCTACTATAAAACCGTGGATATGCTTCTCAAAAGGAAGAAGAAGCCGCACTTCGTCTTTGCCTCACCCAATATTCCAAATCCAGAGGTATATCTAAAGCTGCTGACAGACATCGAAACTGACGGTGACGATAGCCACCTTCGTTCCACTTTTTCACCGGTGGCCCAGATTAAGTTCAGCATCGACCTCAATAATTTCACAGTCAGCGTATATAACGACCATACCGGTGAGTTGGATTACCTTGCGGAGATCAAAGACAGAAATGCTTCTCTGGTTTCGTTCCTTCTGATGTTTGAAAGAATAAACCGGGATCTTCCCTTTGAGCGAAAGCAGCAGACCATAGTATATTGCAACGGTAGAAATAAGGCGATTGAAAATGCGCTTGCTTTTGCAGATCAGCTTTCGGAAATTCAGGATAATGACCTGAATGCACTGGCAAGGGATATCACGAATGAAGTACACGGCGACTACTATTTGGCTCAGATTATAAAAAAAGGCGTCGCATATCATATTGGATACCTACCAGCTGCCATCAGAATGCGTATCGAGGACATGTTCCGTCGTGGCAAAATCACGACTATGTTCTGTACCAGCACCTTACTTGAAGGTGTCAATCTCCCAGCGGATAATCTGTTCATTACCGATAACAAGATTTTCCGAAAGGTGATGACGCCGGTTGACTTCCGAAATCTGATAGGACGTGTCGGACGCATCCGTTTCAACCTTTACGGGAATGTATTCTTCGTCTCGCAGGGTGAAAAGCTGAAACAGGAAGACTATGTGGACCTTTTGAAGAAAGAGGTCCCGAAGCAAACGCTTTCTATCGAGGCTGGACCGAAGAGCCTAACAAACGCTGAAAAGAAATATGTCGTTGAGGCACTACTACAGGGCAATATTGAACTTGTAAAAAGAAATGACGCACAGTCAGAGGAAGCCTATGTAATGATGCGTAAGTTTGCCCTCATTCTTTTAAGGGATATTATGCAGGACAACGACAGCCTTGTAAGGCGTGAGTTCTCTAATCTGCTGACACCCAAGGATGAAGCGAAAATACGAGAAGCCTTTACTGATCCGTTCACAGAACCGGATGATGATATCAACACCTCGGTGGATCAGACGAAAAACCTACGTGCCGCTATTGCAATGGGCCTGAAATACCCTGACCGTGTAGATGGCAAGTTCAATTATGACGACGTTTTGGCTTTCCTTGAAAAGCTGAGTCGAATCTTCAAATGGGGAAAGTATGAGGCATCCACGCTCGGAAAGCCGACGCTTCTGCGTTGGTATGCGGTTGTTCTTATTCAATGGATGGAAGGTACCGGCCTTAGCAATATCATGAAAAAGGCACTGGAGTACCGGCAACAGCACCCTGATAACTTCTGGGTGAACCGAGGCCAGAAAGAATACTACGACGATGGACTCCGGCACCGCAATATCGTATTTGCCGACACCTTGGAGGTCATTGATAACATTGTGCTGTTCAGCATTTCAAACTACTTCCTTCGCTTCTCGAATGAGTATAAGACGGTCCATCAGCTGAATGAGTTTGATAACAACTGGTACGAATTTGTAGAATACGGAACGACGAATCCAATAACAATCCTTCTTCAGCGGAACGGATTCTCTCGTGAGGTATCCACATATATCCGGAACAACAAGGATGAGTTTATTATCGAAGGGCCGGATGGAAAATGGCATCTGAGCACGGCATTGCTTGAATGCTCAAATACTAATGCTCGAACAGAGGCGTCGAGTGTACGATACAACATGCCGGAGCTGTTTATAGCTGAAAGCGGTAATGTGTAAAAGTAAGATAGACTACACGATATCCGGACTTATTCGTAGATTAAGCAGGAGGAACGGTGAATGCAACAGATATTTAGCAACACGACTTTAACAGTCAATCAGTTGATCGAAAAGATCGATACAGGAGAACTTGGCCTTCCGGAACTCCAGAGACCGTTTATTTGGAAAGACTCAAAGGTTCGTGATTTGTTCGACTCGATGATGTGCGGTTATCCAATCGGCTACTTAATGCTGTGGGAATGCCCCACGCTTGAAAAAAAGAAAACCATCGGAACTGACACCCACAATTATGAGTCTCCGAAGCAGGTTATTATTGACGGACAGCAGAGATTAACATCCCTCTATGCCGTTGTGAAAGGGAAAAAGGTCATCAACTCAAAATATGATGAGAAGGCCATTGTTATTTCCTACTGCCCGTTGAAGAACAAGTTCGAGGTTGGTTATCAGGCTACGAAAAAAGACCCGGAGTGGATTTACAACATAAGTGAGGTCTTCACAACAGCTAACATTACGAAGCTGATCATCAATTTCACTAAAAAGCTGGCCGAGTATCGAACCTCTAAGGGTGAAGCATTAAGCGACGAGGAGCAGGACCTTATCTCAGAAAACATTACTGCGCTTTCTAATCTGAAGCAGCACACGCTTCCGGTATTTGATATCAAGGCCAACGCCGAGGAAGAGGATGTTTCAGAGATCTTTGTTCGTGTCAATTCCGGCGGTGTTGCTTTGAAGCAGAATGACTTTATTCTGACGCTCCTCTCGCTCTATTGGGATGAGGGCCGAAAAGAGATCGAGCAGTTCAGCATGGAGTCAACATACCCATCCAAAGACAAGATCACATCGTACAATCAGCTTACCGAGGTTACAGCGCAGGATGTCATCCGTGTGGTCATGGCTTATGCATTTGATAGAGCTCGTTTGAAATATGGGTATAAACTGCTTCGTGGAGCTGACTTTGATAAAAAAGGTGCGGTTGATGAAACTCTGCGTGATCAGCGTTTCGATGTGCTTAAGGCAAAGCTCCCAGACGTTCTAAACGTCCACAACTGGCACGAGTTCTTGAAATCTATCATGAATGCCGGTTATCTGTCCGGTGATCTGATCCTTTCGGGAAACGCAATCTACTACACCTATGCATTCTACCTCATCGCAAAGTATAGGTTTAATGCGTCGTACAACGAGAATTTGCATTTAACGTCGCTGTGGTTTTTCTATGCGTCTCTTGTCTCGCTCTATACTGGATCATTTGAATCCACGGTCGAAAACCACCTGAACTCTATCAAGGAACTAACATCGCTGGAAGAATACAAGCGATTCATTTTGTCAAGGGTTGAGGAGCGGCTTACAAACGACTACTTCGATATTACTCTTATCGGTTCCGAGGGCTTGGCAGTATCGGGCCGAGGCAATAATGCTTGGAACGCCTATGTAGCCGCATTAAACATTCTGAATGCAAAAATTCTGTTCTCGAAGAGTAATCTGCTCGTCAGCAAATTATTCGAGCCCGGTACTGACGGTAAGAGAAAGTCACTGGAGAAGCATCACCTTTTCCCGAAGGCTTATCTGAAGACGCTGGGTTATAACGACGCTAAGATCAACCAGATGGCTAACTACGCCTTCATCGATTGGAAGGATAATATGGAGATACTCGATGAGGCTCCCTCGATTTATTATCCTGTTGTTTGTGAGGGCCGCAGCCCTGAAGAAATCCAGCGTATGGAAGAAGAAAATGCGCTTCCGCACGGTTGGGAGAATATGCCTTATGAGGACTTCCTGATTGAGCGCAGAAAGCTGATGGCGGCAAAAATTAAAGCTGCATTTGAACAGCTGAAGAAGAATGTTGAGTGATCACGAATGAAAATCGGACGAAATGACCCATGCCCATGTGGTAGCGGAAAGAAATATACGCATTGCTGTCTTTTGAAAGAATCCATGAGTACCGGTGATCTGATTAGGGCTGCTGTTCAGAATGCCGGTTACAAAGAGGACATCGCAAATGTCCTTTGCAATTTGAGTGAATATATGAAGCGGAAACAATGGTGGGGTGCTTGCCATGCAAGCTGTTCTGCCTTATATGTTGCGCTTTCTGAACTGGGGTATTCTCCCAAGCTATGCATAGGAGAAATGCTTGGGCAAGGTCTCTATTTCGATCACTCATGGATAGAACTTGATGGCCAAATTCTCGATATTGCAATCAGCATGACTCTTTTGGGAGGCGCACCGGTCTCTGAGCCGATTGTGTTCGGAAAGAATATCCGAAGTGGTAAGGAGCCTTTGATAAAGTACGGGGTTCCCGGACGTGGTATTGAAGGAGAAACGCTGGTCGTTAATAGCCTTCCATTTATAGATTACATGGACGGATTCCCTGATGAGAAGAATGGCTTATGGGGAGTGGTTCAAGAACTTCTCGGAAGAAAAGTAGACATACCGGATCTGCGTGAAAAATATAAAAATGTGGAACGTGTTATTGTACGTGAAGAAGCGGAGTAACATACCTTTTAATTATTCCACACTTTTTAATTATTCCTCCGACAGTCGATTTTGAGGGGTAAGTTTCACAGGCCACAGAACCGGCCAGCGACAATCGAATAAACAGAAAAAGGGCTTTCGAAGCTCTGCTGTAAAACACAGCGGAACCTCGAAAGCCCTTTATTTCAAGCCTTTTTCAGCACTTATGTGCCGGAGAAGGCTTTTTCTGTTTGTATCAAAGATAGCGTCTTTATAAAACCCGTATGTGAACAGGGGTAAACAGAAGAATTATTCCTGTTTAAGCTGATTACATATATCATCCAAATCCAAGGCTATTTCGTGCAGTGCGGAAATAAGCTTTTTCGTGTTATTCAGATTATAATTGCTGCGTCCGAGCAGATAGTCCGTTGTGACATCAAAAAAATCAGCAAGACGCAGTATAGCTGTGCTGTCCGGATTCGTTTTTCCGGTTTCATAATTGGACAAAGTTTTTTGATCTATGCCGGTTGCACGAGCAACGTCTATTTGACGAAGATCGCGATCTTCACGCAGTTCACGTATTCTGTTCGCCATTCTACGATTAAAGCCTTCTTTCAATGCATGGTTTAATGCAGTCTTATTATGCGCTCGGAATTCGATGCTGTTCGTTCTTTCGACATAATGCGACTGTCATTTGCGGAATTATACCAAAAAATTACTCACACCCCCTTGACATACTAAAATAAGTATGGTATCATTCGCTTGTACTAAAAAATTAGTATAATACACGTTCGCAAGGAGCATACACATCATGTACGGAAAAAACATCAGGCAACTCAGAACCAGATTATTCATCGCACTCGCAATTGCAGCCATTGCAGCCATTGTAATGGCAGTCGCAACGTTGGCGGACGGAGAAACGAGCATCGGAGGAATGATTTTTACGCTTTTGTTGGCTCTGCCGATACTCTTCCTTGAATTCTACGGCCTTTTAATTGCACCCAGGCTTTGGTTGGATTATTATAAAGCCGGTTTTAAGGGAGTTGCGGCTTGTTTTATTGGTATGGCGGCGGGCAGTTTTTTCCTCGCTATATGGGGCATTCTCAAAATGATGTTCGGCGGATTGGTCTGCGCCGTAAAGTCTCTGGCAGTCGGAGCGCAGGGAAACAAGAAATGTTCCGTGCAATAAAGACGCAAACAGATAAGGAGACGCAGAAATGAAACGATTCTTTCTTATGTGGTGGCTTGTAATTGCATTGTTGCTGAGTGGGTGCGGATCGTCGGCGTCCCGTGTTGAAACGCCGACGGGAGAACCTGTGCCCACTCCGACCCCGAGTGGGTGCGGATCGTCGGCGTCCCGTGTTGAAACACTGAAAAGCTGGTCTTTTCAGTATAACGAGGGCACAAGCGATTACAGCCTTTTCTTTGGTTTGGCTGATAAAAATGATAAACCCCTGTCAGCCGGTGTTGATGTTGATATTCGTATTGTAAACGATGAAAATGAAGAAGTCTATACCGGCACAAAGTCCGTTTCGCCCGATGATTTCGGCTGTTATACCAGCCGGGCTGCCGGGGAACAGTATCTTGCCAATGTGAGAATCCCTGCCGCTGAGATCAAGGCAGGAAAGTCCGAAAGCGGGAAGGTTTATTTCACCGTGTACAAGGGAAACGCGCTTCGGTTTGACGAAGTAAATTGCGATGCTCTGTACTGCTTGCCTATTGAAGAAGTTCAAGTGACGTTTGATTCATTTCCGCTGGATCTGAAGATGAAGGACTTCATGGGCGGTACGGCATCCGTGATTCAAATTCAAGGAGCTGAGTTTAAGTTTGACAAGGACTATATTCCGAAGCTGACCGTTACGATTACCGGAGAAAAGAAAAGCGGGAGCAGGGATTCAGGGTATGACATGATTAGTTATAAGCTGTATGACAGTGCGGGTTGTCTGGTAGACTCCGGCAATATATATCTTTCTTCTTTGAGTGTCGGAGATAAGTTCAAGGATAACTCCGTTGTGATCTATGACATTACTCCCGGCGAATCCTACACATTCCGGTTATCGGAATACAGCAGATAAACTCTCGTAATCTTTTCATAAATACAATGGTCGAACTATTCTGAAAAATGAACCGTTCTACCGGTTTCGAGAACAAAACCGGGCAACTTGCGAAGGGTTGTCCGGTTCGCCGCAGTTTTTCCCACGGCAAGCCGCAGATCGGCTTTTCGCAAAAGTGCAAAAAGCTGCTCGGCACGTTCGTCAACACCGAGTGCGGCAAAGTCGGGCTCCTTCGTTGTGCTTTGAATTAGGTTAATGATTCTGTTGCTCAATTCTATCTGAGCCGAGATGTCGCCACCGTTGTCAAGAACGTTATCCAGTCCTTTCTGAATCACGTCCGCCAAATATTGCGCCAACACCTTGGAGGCTTCTGCCTTGTCAATCGGGGCAACAGCCTTGCGAGCCTCCGGAATTTCCGCAAGCTCGCGGGTCAATGCGTTATTGATGACTTGTTCGTACAGACCGGGGTGCAGCATGGCAAAACCTCGCTTCTTTCAAAAATCAAAAAATTGATTTTGAACTTACAACATATCTTATCAATCGCAATCCGAATCGTTTCGGTCGGTTTCCTGTTCGCCCCAGGTATTTGCGGCGGCCTCCTCGGTCGGCTCATCGGAATCGACGGTATCGGCGAACGAATCAACTTCAGCGGAGAGCGGAGCGGACTCTTCTTCGCTGATGCATTCTTCGTCAGCCGAATTGGCGGTTTTCAGGTGCTTCTTTGCAAAAAGCGGAAACACGGGACGGCCCATAATCAGGTTTGCAAAAGGCTTTTCAATTAAATAAGTTGCAAGTATTGCTGCCGCAAATGCGAACACTGTTATTACAACAGCATATCTGTTCATCCAGTAGGTGATATTCAGCATGTTCGGAGGAATTTCTCCCGACCATTTCGGAATGCGCCAAGTGTTTTTGCACTGAACGGCAAGCCATTGATGCCAAATATACAAATTATAGGATATTCCTGAAAGAAAACGCATGAACTTGTTTGAGAACAGCCAGCGATACCATTTGCTTGACAGTGCAGTGGTGATAATAAATGTCATGAACACAAAGGCAAGCTTTGAACGTTCCGTGACCTGCCAAACCTGCCGTTCCTGCGTGGCGACGCAATCATTAATCAAGTAAACGATAAGCAAAATGCTGAAAACAGAGAAAAGAGTGTTTACCGCATTAAAAATTCTGCTGCGTCTGCAATTTTTTGCAATCAAAACAAAAGCCGACGCTCCGAGCATTCCGATTGAATAAACTCCGAGAAACGCAGGGAACTGGTTTATGCGCATTGCAAGATATACATTGCCCTTAAGAACAAAGTTTTCGGTATAGACATAATTAATTATGTTAAAAACGGCAAAAATGAAGAAGATTCCGTATGCGGGGGTGAAACTCTGCCGGTTTTTGTTCCGCGGTCCTTTGATGAATTCGGCAACGAACGGAAAAAGAACATAAAACCAAACCTCGATTGCAACCGTCCACAGCACAACATCCAGCGGAGTTGCAATATATGTGTTGACCCAAAGCGTTTGGGTAAAGGTCAGGTGGGCAAAAAGATCCTTTAAGGCGTCCGCCGTTGTTGCATATGCCCCGGTCGGAAGTGCGGAGGCAAAGAAAAGCAGCAGCACGGCAAAATAATAGCTCGGCACGATTCGCGCAATGCGTCTGCGCGCGTAGTTTTTCCAACTTGACATCTCTTCGCCGAGAATAATGCTGCGCATCAGCGGCAAAAACAGCAGGAAACCGCTGATAAGAACCATCATATCCACAAAAAGATATCCGACTGTTGCGAAATTTGAAAAATCTATTTTGGTTATTCCGACGAAGGCAAGCCACGGCGTTTTAATTACGGGAAAAATCCATGTTTGCTGCCAAAAATGGAAAATCAAAACAATTATAACACTGACAGCCCGAATTCCGTCAAGAACATCAATGTGCCTGCAGTCTATTCTGCTTTTTTCTGCTGTAACCATAATTCTCCTAACAGTTCTTTTCTGCGCAGAGCTGTGCCGAAAGACATTTTCTGCGTGTTTTATTATATCAAACGCCGTATTTAACAGTCAAGTACTCTGCTGCGGAAACAACATGCGCTCCGAAAAGTGGATTAAAGCTGCGGCGGCAAAGACCGAAGCCATGCATCTGCCTGTTCGCGGCGGTTGAAGATGCGGCATTCGACATCCCCGTGTGCGGCAATAAGCTCAAGCACCTTGGGACGGGTTTGAACTCTGTACCCTTTCACAAGCTCAACAAGCTCAACAAGCTCTGCGCTGAGTTCGTTTTCGACCCACGGCATATCCGCGCGAACCTTTCCGACCCGTGAACGAATGCCCTCCATGCACTGTTTCTCACTGTAATCAAGAAAAATCACGGTATCGCATTTTTCAAAACGTACAGCATAAGTTCGATTGTAGTCCCCGTCAATTATCCATGAGTCACCCTGTATAATTCGGTTCAGCTCCGAATCGAACTCTTCGCGTGAGATGTGAGTTCTGTCCGCTTTCCACCATATATTATCAAGGTGAAACAGCGGTATTTTTGTTTTGCGGTGCAGCTTTTCGGCAAATGTGCTTTTTCCGCTGCCCATGCATCCGATGACAATAATCTTTTTCATTTCGAACCTCTTACAGTTTATTCAGCCTACTTTAACATGCCGTGAACGTTGTTGTCAATTTTTTTCTGTTTGCTCCTTGACCCTGACGCCGCGTTATGCGGTAAAGCAAGCAGTGAACTCATGAGTATAAGACGGAATGTTGAAAAGCAGTATACACCGTTTAACATATTTTTTCGAATACATATCATTCGGATGTTTCGATTATTTTAAGTGAGTCGGATTGAACCGTGAGAGGGATACAACTGTCATAGGAACGAAAAAAGCCTTTTAATAAGCCGCGATTCATGTTATAATACCCAATGATAACATGAGTGCAGTATATCCGTTTCAACTATGCGGAAAAAGACTTATCGCTGAAACGGTGCAGTGCGCGGCTTGAAAGGACGGTTCGGATTTCAATGGCTATACGAAAGATTTTTACCGATGATGCGGAGTGTTTATACAAAGTTTGCAGGCCTGTGGAGCATTTCAACAAACGACTCTATGACTTGCTGGATGACATGGCGGAGACTATGTATAATGCGGAGGGAGTCGGGCTTGCAGCGCCGCAGGTCGGCATTCTGCGCCGCGTTGTTGTAATGGATTGCGGTGACGGATTAATTGAAGCCATCAATCCCGTTATCATCAGCACTTCGGGAGAGCAGGGTGATTTGGAAGGCTGTCTGTCGTTCCCCGGGAAATCGGGTTATGTAGTCCGCCCGAACCATGTTGTGATGCGCGCCTATGATCGTGACGGCAGCCTTATTGAATACGAGGCGGAGGGTTTGCTTGCGCGCTGCATAATGCATGAATGCGATCATCTGGACGGGCATGTCTACCTTGAAAAAGTGACGGAACCGCCTGAAGGGTTTGACGCGGGACAGGCGGAGGAGCAGGAATAAAACAGCGTCCGCGAAAGAGCGGGGCTGATTCCTATCTCAAATTTTATAAAGATAAGGAACAATAACAATATGAGAATCGCTTTCTTGGGAACGCCCGAATTTGCTGTTCCTTCACTCAAAATGCTCATTGAACAGGGGCATGAAATCGAAGTTTTCACTCAGCCGGACAGACCGCGCGACAGAGGGCACGGGCTTGCAATGCCGCCCGTGAAGGCTGCTGCACTTGAAGCGGGGATTGCAGTGCACCAGTTCGAACGGATAAAAAACGAAGAGGGCGTCCGTGCGCTGAAGGATTTTGCGCCGGAGCTTATGGTCACGGCTGCATTCGGACAGATACTCTCACGGGAAAACCTTGAAATTCCGAAATACGGATGCATAAACGTTCATGGCAGTCTTCTGCCGAAGTATCGCGGAGCTTCCCCGGTGCAGTCTGCAATCATCAACGGCGAAAAGGTAACGGGTGTTACAACGATGCTGACCGATATCGGCATGGATACGGGAGATATGCTGCTGCAGCATGAAACAAAAATCGGAGAGAACGAAACGTACGGCGAGCTTTATTCCCGTCTTGCCGTTATCGGTGCGGAAACTCTGCGCGAAACGATTGAAAGACTCGCTGACGGAACGCTGCCGCGAACAAAACAGGATGATGCGCTTGCAACAAAATGCGCAAAAATTAAAAAAGAGGATGCATGCATAGACTTTTCAAAATCTTCACAACGCATTCACGACCTTGTTCGCGGGCTTAATCCGGAGCCGTGCGCATTTGCGATGCTCTCGGGGCAGAAAATCAAAATAATTTCAACACGGCTTGTTCCTGATGAGAAGCAGAATCAAATTCTGCAAAATGCATCGGTATGCGGTGAATGCGTCATTGCCGATTCGAAAAGGGGCCTTTTCGTTCGGACAGGGGACGGTGTGACGGAAATCACGGAATTGCAGTTTCCGAATTCAAAGCGAATGAATGCAAAAGCTGCGCTTAACTCGAAAAAAATGCTCGGCTGCATTTTTAACGGTTGAATCGATGCCGAATAAAGCAAAAGCGCAAAACTGTCCCAAAACGTCCGCGCAAAGGAATTTAAAATGACACAAAAAAAGATATGCAGCACACGGAAACAGGCATATGATGTTCTGAACCTTATCATGCGGGAAGGAGCATATTCAAACCTTGCGCTGAAGGAAGCACTGAAAAACACGGAGCATAACCATGCTGCGCGGATAACGGCACTTGTTTACTGCACTGTCGAACATTGCAGCTACGCCGATTACCTGATCGCTCATTACGCAAAGGGACGCATTCACGGAAGCGTGCGGATCGTGCTTCAGATGGGCATTGCCGAAATGCTTTTTATGAACACCCCGGATCATGTCGTTTGCAGTGAGAGCGTGGAACTTATACGAAGCATCGGCAAAGGTGGTCTGTCCGGCTATGTCAACGGCGTCCTGCGCAGCATTGCACGCGGCAAAAATTCCGACGGTCTGCCCGAACTTCCGTCCGAATCGGCGAAAAAACTGCATGTTCTTTACGGAGTGCCGGAATTTATGGCTTGTGAATACATCAGGGAATACGGGTTTGATTTTACCGATGAAATGCTTGCATCGCGCGTGCACAACTTCACGGTGAGAGCACAGTATCCTTTCACGACCGAACAGCTTTGCACGGAATTGGACAGGCTCGGCATTGAATATCGTCGCGGAAAATATGTAAAAGATGCACTCGTAATCACGAAGTCCGGCGAATTGAATATCAGCGGGAGTGCATTGTTTAACGAAGGCAAAATTGCAATTCAAAGCGAGAGCGCGATGCTTTGCTGCCTTGCCTGCGGCGCGGAATCCGGGATGAAGATTCTTGACGCCTGCTCCGCACCGGGCGGAAAAACCGCCTGCCTTGCGTCACTGATGAAAAACAACGGACATATTGTTGCAGAGGAGTTTCATCCGCACCGCGTGAAATTGACGGAAGCGACACTCAAAAGACTCGGCGTTTCAATTGCGGAATGCATATGTGCGGATGCGGCGGAGTTCAATCCCGAATTTGAAAATGCGTTCGATGTTGTGCTTGTTGATGCGCCGTGCTCGGGCATGGGTGGAGGGACGAAGCCCGATGCCTATCTCAATCGAACGGAAAACAATGTTTGCGAATTAGCTTCCCTACAGCAAAAAATCCTTGAGGCTTGCTGCCGCTGCGTAAAACCGGGCGGAAGGCTTGTGTATTCGACATGCACCGTTTCAAAACGCGAGAATGCGGATACGGTGCAAAGCTTTCTGATGAATCATACGGAATTCACTGCCGTTTCGCCGTTTGACTGTGTCGATTCGAATAAGCTGCGGCAGAATGAGGATATTCGCCGACGTTCGGCGGACGGAATGCTTCAGCTGTTTCCGAACCTTGACGGAATGGATGGGTTCTTTATCGCTGCGGCGGTAAAATCCAGGGCAGAAATGCGGAATGCAAAATCGGAATCCTGACGTGATATGAAATTTGACATCCGTATCGTTTGAACGTATCGGAACGCAAAAAGATAAGCCGAAAGGCAAAAACGAAAAGAGAGAAAAATGAACGAGCTTGCATCAATTACAACAGAGGAACTCGGCTTGCTGCTTGAGGAACTGCACGAACCGAAATTCCGCACATCGCAGGTCATGAAATGGCTTGCAAAAGGTGTGCCGCCCAAAGAAATGCTGAATATCCCGAAAACGCTGCGCGAAAAGCTTTCCGCCTTCCCTTTCGGCGGCGTCGGCATCATTGAATGCAAACAATCAAAAAAAGACGATACCGCAAAAATGCTTTACGAAACCGAGGACGGCAACGTTGTTGAGGGTGTTTTGATGCGATACTCGTACGGAAACACACTCTGTATTTCAACCCAGGCGGGCTGCCGCATGGGCTGTGCTTTCTGTGCGTCAACACTGAACGGCAAGGTTCGAGATCTTACGGCGGGGGAAATGCTTTCGGAAATAACCGCTGTTGAACGCGCTTTCCCGCACGCTGACGACAAAAAACGAACTGTCACAAACATTGTAATGATGGGCTGCGGAGAACCTCTTGACAATTACGATAACACCGTTAGGTTTCTGAAGCGTGCAGCGGCGGCGGACGGACTCGGAATCAGTCCGCGGAATATTTCGCTTTCAACATGCGGCCTTGTACCGAAAATCTATAAACTCATCGAGGATGCACCGCATGTAACGCTTTGCATTTCGCTTCATGCGCCGAACAACGATATCAGAGACAGACTTATGCCGGTGAATCGGAGCTATCGAATGGAGGAGCTTATACCTGCTGCAAAACACTATGCGGACGTGACGGGACGAAGGGTGATTTTTGAATATGCATTGGTTGCGGACGTGAACTCATCCGAAGAATGCGCAGCTGAGCTTGCATCAAAGCTTCGCGGCATAAATTGCCATGTGAATCTTATTCCGCTGAATTCCGTCAAGGAACGCAGCCTTAACGGGGTCAGCCGTGCATATGCATACAAATTTGCGGAGTGGCTTGAAAAGAGGCATGCTTCCGCAACGGTTCGGCGCGAATTGGGTACCGATATTGACGGTGCATGCGGACAGCTCCGAAGCAAGCATATCGGTCAGGACGGGCTGATAAGCAAACCCGAACAAGAATAGATTTGATTCCGGCCGCAATCGGTTTATTATAACAGACTCGGAACCGGTTGAGCGAACAAATGTGTTTGTCGGAATAACCGACGAAACATTCAACGAGGAAAGTCAGATGATTTATGCTTACAGAACTGAAACGGGGCGGCGAAGTGCGAATGAGGACTATTGCAGCATACCCGCCGAAAACGAAAAACCGATAGCGGTCGTTGCCGACGGCATGGGCGGACACCGCGCGGGAAATATCGCGAGCTGCATTGCGGTTGAGTCGATTGTGAAATACGTCGAAACAAGCACAATAACAAACACAAGAATGCTTTTGCAGCATGCAATTTCATATGCCAATAAACAGATTTTTGATGCAGCGCAGCAGGATGAAAGCTGCGCGGGAATGGGAACAACGGTCGTTATGGCATATGTTCGCCCGCAAAGGTTCACCTTTGCAAACGTGGGCGACAGCCGACTTTATCTTTTTAACGGCGAAAGTTTGAAGCTTATCACTCGGGATCATTCGTTCGTTGAAGAACTTGTGCGTTCCGGAGTCATAACTCGGGAACAGGCGGAGACGCACCCGCAGAGAAACATCCTTATGCGTGCAGTCGGAACAAGTCCGTTTATAAAGGCCGATACGGGGATTGTTGAATGGAAAGACGGGGACATAATCATGCTTTGCAGCGACGGTCTGCACGGAAGCATGAATATCCGCTTGGCGGAGGAGATACTGAGCAGCGAAAGCAATCTGTTGACGGCGTGCGACAGACTGACGGACGCTGCACTTGCAGCGGGTTCATCGGATAATGTGACCGTTGTGCTTGTTAAAAATGCCGGGGGGATTGGCGCATGATAGGTGAACTGATAAACGGAAGATATCGCATTGAATGCGAAGCGGGCAGCGGCGGCATGGCGGATGTGTATAAAGCCCATGACTTAAAGACCGATAGAACCGTTGCATTGAAAGTTATTAAAAAAGACTATTGCAGGGATCCGAAATATGTGCGCAGATTCGAACGCGAAGCGCAGGCGGTGCTGTCGCTGAAAAACGCCAATATCGTGCGCGCTTACGATTACGGAACATACGATTCAAGAAGCTTTATCGTTATGGAGTTTGTGAAAGGATGCACACTGAAAGAGTATCTTTCCGCAAAGAAAAAGCTTGATGTGAAAACTGCCGTCGGAATTGCAGAAAAGATTCTTGACGCACTTGAGTGCGCACATAACGCCGGATATATTCATCGTGATGTAAAGCCGCAGAACGTACTGATTTCAACAACGGGAGAGAAAAAACTCACAGATTTCGGCATTGCCAAAGATGCCGATGCAACAACAAAAACGTTCGACGGGAAAAACGTTGTGGGTTCGGTCCATTATATTTCCCCGGAACAGGCGAAGGGCGAGGAAGTCGGAACGGAAAGCGATATATATTCCGTGGGAATAATGCTTTTTGAAATGCTTGTGGGGAAACCGCCTTACGAAGGGGAAAATCCCGTGCAGGTTGCACTGCGGCATATAAACGATACCGTTCCCGCACCGACAGAATTTGATTCGGCAATACCTCCGGCTGTAAGCGATGTTGTGCTTAAAGCAACGGCAAAAAAAAGAGAGGAGCGATACAGCTCGGCAGCAGAGATGCGGCAGGATCTGGAACGCGCAATGGCTCAGCCCAAAAGGCATATTCTGCTGAAGAACGCGGTTCGGAATGCGAACCGCAATGCGCAAAAAACCGAAAAACATGGGAGGCGGGCAAAGCTTTGGCATGTTGTGCTTCCCGTATCGCTGATGGTTGCATTCATAGTCGGAATGTTCGTGTTGTGGTATGTTTACATGTACGGCGGTGCGGGCAACGATAATCTGTCCCGTGTGCCGGATGTGCTCGGTGAAACAAGTGCAGAGGCGGAGAGGGTGCTTAAAAACAGGGAATTCAGGATTCGGGTTGCGGGAACGGAAGCAAGTGCGGACTATCCGCAGGGAACCGTTTGCCGTCAATCGCCCGTAAGCGGTGCGGCGCACGACAAAAACGGTTATGTTGATGTTTGGCTGAGCAGCGGACCTCCGCAGGAAACCGTACTAATGCCGGATTTAACCGGAAAAAAACTTGACGAAGCGTCATTGCTGCTGAGTGAGATAGGAATGTATATTGAATCCGTGGAATACGAGCCCAATGACGCCGAACCCGGAACAATAATCTGGCAATCGGTGCCGAGTGGAAGCGAAATTTTGCCCGGCGAGGAAACAATTGATGTTCGGATAAGCGGCGTTTCGGGGGAAACAATGCTGCCGATGCCGGCATTGTCCGATTACGACAGCCTTGAGGAAATAGCAGCGGTACTCGCTGCATACGGCATAAGCGATTACTGTTTCAGGTTTGCGGAGGATTATCGCGATTCAAATGTAAACACCGTTGCGGTTCAATCGTCAAACGTGTTGGCTGCGGCACAGAACCCGAATGCGGGAATCCCCGTTTTACCCGGGTCGGTTCATGTTGATGTTTATCTCGGAGAGCAAATAAAAAAGTCAACATTTGCTCATATGTCAACGGATGTTCTCGCCGATGCAGCCGATTCGACGTTTGCTGTTGTTCTGATTTCAAACATCGGACCTTCCGAAAACGGCGGAAGCAGATTCGTGGTCTACGAGCAGATTCTCGGTGCCGGACTGCACAGCCTGAGCTTTGATGCGGGTTTTATTGCGGAAGGCCTGTTTGACTGCATAATCTATATGAACGGAACGGAAATCAAACGTATGCCCGTCAGGTTTGAATAAGACGTAGGCGGTGCAATTCGGAACGAAAGCGCACACTCTGCCGATGCGGAGGGCGACCCGATTCGAACATGCACTGCACAGGAGCAAAAAGTATGAAAGTAACCAAACAGGGAAGAATCATTAAGGGCATAGGTGGGTTTTACACCGTGCTTGCCGATGACGGCTCAACCTGCGTCTGCAAGGCGCGCGGACTTTTTCGCAAACAGGCAAAAACGCCTCTTGTCGGAGACATTGTCGAGTTTTCATATGATGAAGAACGCGAAAAAAGAGAACGCACGGCTTCGGAGTCTTTCTGCGATGCGGCCCATACCGTCGGAGGAAGCAACGGATATCTTATGAACCTGCTTCCGAGAAAAAACGAGCTTATTCGCCCCGCAGCCGCAAATATTGACAGATTGCTCATAGTTGTTGCGGCAAGCCGTCCGGAACCGGATCTGCTTTTGGCGGACAAGCTCCTTGTCTGCTGTGAAAAACTTAAAATAGACCCTGTTATGGTCATCAATAAATGCGATGAGGATGCCGAAGGTTCGGCGGAGCGCATTGCGGCCGAATATGAACGAACGGGTTACCGAATTCACAGAGTGTCAGCTGCGGACGGGTGGGGTATTGCCGAGCTTAAAGCGGAGCTTGAAGATGCTGCTGTCTGCCTTGCGGGGCAATCCGCCGTCGGTAAATCTTCCCTTCTGAATGCGCTGCTGCCGGGTATCGCACTCAAAGTGGGTTCGCTTTCGGAAAAGACGGAGCGCGGAAGGCATACGACGCGGCATACGGAACTTATACCTGTGGGGAACAGCGGTGCGGTTTTGGACACTCCGGGGTTCAGCTTGCTGGACAATATCGAAATTGAACCGCGGGAAATAAAAAATTGCTATCCGGAGTTCCGCGCCGTGCGCGGGGAATGCAGGTTTAACGGCTGCATCCATGTTTCCGAACCCGGCTGTGCCGTCAAAAAAGGCGGCGAAAACGTCATAAGCCGGGGGAGATACGAACGGTATGTCCACCTTGTTAAAGAGGCGGAAGAAAATAAACGCAACAGATTTTAAAATATAACACTGCTTAAGACAAATAAAAGGAGAACAGGAAAAATGATTAAAATTGCACCTTCAATACTTTCGGCGGATTATGCGTCACTCGGCAGCGCGGTGGATGTGCTTGCCGATTGGGGGGCGGATTATGTTCATCTTGATGTTATGGACGGTGCGTTTGCGCCGAATATCACTTTCGGCGCACCGATGACAAAAGCATTGCGCCCGCATACGGAGCTTGTTTTTGATGCTCATTTAATGGTGGAGAATCCTTCAAAATGGGTTCAGCCGTTCAAAGAGGCGGGTGCGGATATTGTAACGATACATGTTGAAGCGGATAAACATGCGCACAGGACCCTTCAGCTCATTCGTTCGCTCGGCATGAAAGCAGGAATTGCACTTAATCCTGCAACACCGCCCTGCATGGCGGAATATCTTTTTGACAGCTGCGACCTTGTGCTTGTTATGACAGTCAACCCCGGGTTCGGCGGGCAGAAATTTATCCGCACTGCGGCGGAAAAGATAAAAACCATACGCAGAATGCTGGATGAGCGCGGCCTTACGGATGTTGAAATTGAAGTTGACGGAGGCGTGAACCCTGAAACCGCAAAAATCTGCCGCGAATTCGGAGCTAATGTGCTCGTTGCCGGCAATGCTGTTTATTCTGCTTCCGACCCTGCCGCAATGATAAAAACCCTTCGCGGGCAGAATTAAACATATTTGCGGCGGGTTTGGCCGGCGGCTGCACACACCTTGCGTTTGCTGTGTGCGTTTTTAAGATGCAATAAAGGAACGAAATAACAGGTAATGGCAAAAAAAAACCAAAATGAAAATATAACCCCGAAAAATCCGATAATTGTCCAAAGCATGGACGATGTGATGCGTTCTTCAATGATGCCTTATGCGGAACATGTAATTCTTGAACGTGCTCTGCCGCGGGTTGAGGACGGATTGAAACCCGTTCAGCGCAGAATTCTTTACACAATGATGGAACTGGGGCTTTCCCCCGATAAGCCGCACAGAAAATCGGCGCGTATCGTCGGCGACTGCCTCGGCAAATATCATCCGCACGGCGACAGTTCCGTTTACGACGCGATGGTTCGCATGGCGCAGGATTTTAACATGCGCATACCTCTTGTTGACGGGCACGGAAATTTCGGCAGCATGGACGGCGATCCCGCTGCTGCAATGCGTTACACCGAGGCGAGAATGACGGAAGCTGCGATGCGGATGCTTCGTGACCTTGAAAAGGACACGGTCAAATTCAGCCTGAACTTTGACGACACACTCAAAGAACCGGATTTGCTCCCCGGCTGTTTCCCGAACCTGCTTGTTAACGGCTCAAACGGCATTGCGGTCGGATTGACGACTTCCGTTCCGCCGCACAACCCGACGGAAGCGATAGATGCCGTGATCGCGAAAATTAAAAACCCCGAAATCAGCCTTGATGACCTTATGAAGATATTGCCCTGTCCGGATTTTCCCGTCGGAGGATATCTTTTGAACACAGCGGAAATTCGCACGGCATATGAAACGGGCAGGGGAAAGCTCATCAATCGCGCAAAAACGCATTTTGAACCGCTCAAAAACGGAAAAACAAATATAGTAATAACAGAGTTTCCGTATCAGGTCAATAAGGCTGCCGCGCTTGAGAAGGTGCTTGCGCTCGTTCAGCAAAAAAGCAAATCGGTATTCGCCGGCATCAGCGATATAAGGGACGAGTCCGACAGAACAGGCGTTCGCGCCGTTATAGAAGTCAAAAAGGATTTCGATCCGCAGAAAGTGTTGAATGCTCTGTTTAAATACTCCGATCTGCAAAAAACCGTAAGCGTTATTATGGTTGCCATTGCGGACGGAAAGCCCAAGCTTCTCGGGCTTTCGGATGTGTTGGATTATTACATTAAACACCGCGAGAACGTTGTAACACGCCGCAGCAGATACGAACTTGACGCCGCCGAACGCCGCGCCCATGTCTTGCAGGGGCTTATCATTGCGCTTTTGAATATTGATGAAGTAATTGCGCTGATTCGTGCGTCGAAATCTCCGAAAGTTGCCAAACAAGGCTTGATGGAGCGGTTTGATTTAACGGCGGTCCAAGCGGATGCGATACTCGATTTGCGTCTGCAAAGGCTCACCAACCTTGAGCAGCTTGAGATTGAACGCGAATTCGACAGGCTCAGCAAGGAAATAAAGCGGCTGAAGGGTATACTTGAGTCAAAATCAAAGTTGAATAAACTCATCATTGACGAACTGACGGAAGTTCGGGAGCTGCTGGCTTCCCCGAGACGCACTAAGCTTATAGATGCAGTTCAGCCGAATGACGACGAAACCGAAGAAAAAGCGACTGCGGAACCCGCTTTTGTGATGTTCCTTCCCGATAACAAACTGCGCAGGCTGCCTCCGAAACTTGCAGCGGCGGATTTTATCGCAAAGGAGCAGCCGATACGAACTTTTGATACTTCAACGGACGGCGTTTTGCGCCTGTTCACGTCGCATGGTGCATGCTTAACGCTGCGCGTTGAAGATATTCCCGAAACCAAGCCGCAGGCAAAGCCGACAAACCTTTCCGCAGTTTTCGAACTTGAGCAGGACGAAAAGCTTCTCGCGATATGCGATGAGGATTTTTCTGTCGGCAAGGTGTTCTTCTATACCCGCAGCGGACTGGTCAAATGTACCGAGGCTTCCGAATACATAACAAAGATGAAACGCATTGCCGCCGTCAACCTGAAGGAGGGCGACGGGTTGGTGCGTGTCGAATACATGCGCGAAACAACGGCCGACAGCAGCATCCTGCTTGTGACGGAGGGAGGGATGAGCATTCGTTTTGCTTCCGACACGGTTCCTGTCACAGGCCGCGCAAGTGCAGGTGTGAAATGCATAAAGCTTGATGACGGAGACGGTGTTATCTTTGCAGGGCATGTTCCGGAAGAAGGTGAGCTGCTTGTTGCTACCGACCGAGGTTACATGAAGCGCAGTTTCATATTCGATCACGAAATTCAGGGCAGGAACGGCAAGGGACTGCAATGCTTCGGCTTTAAGAAAAACGGCTCAAACGGAACGCGTATTGCGGCCGTAATGCATGTTACCGATCCGCTCGACCTTGCAGCAGTTCAAAAAGACGGAACGCAAACCGTGTTCAACACGGAGGAAGTTCGAATTGAACCGCGTGCGGGCAGGGGGCAGCCCATGGTTATGGTTCTTATGGATAATACGGTTGCGGAACTGAAAAAAACAGACAGCTCCGCGAAAAACAATGCCGAGAAAAATCCGATTTGAGTTTTGCGATAGGATTTAGCTGAAGCTTTTTCCTGCATAAACCCGAATTGTTCAGCGAATTCTGGTGTTCGGAAAGAACAAAGCGTTTTTATGTGATTTTGCTGAGGATCGCGTTCAGCTTCTTTGCCTGTTCGGCGTTCAGCATCGGCAAAATGCTGTTTGCGGCAGCCTGTATCTCTGCCGAATCGAGAGTTCCGTCCCGCTTCTGCTGCTCTGTGACGCGGAGCAGCTCATCCATGAGCGAACTTTCGCTGCGGTTCTTATATTTGTCCACCAGTCTGCCAATATCCGCTTCAGTGCGCGGGTCAATGTTGGCAGCGGACGGATCCTGCTGCCTGTCGTCGGCTGCTCTTTTTGCTGATTTTTTCAGACTTTTTGCCATTGCGAAACCTCCGTTGCAACTTGTGATGTTGAGAAAGACGGCATGAAGCGCATCAGCATACTTAATACGCACTGAAACGCACCGCACCGCTTGCTCTCAATAAATAATATGCACATGCAGACAGGTTTGTGAATAGAATGTATTCCGAAGGATGTGTTCGGCGGTTTAATTCCGATTAATTGCAGAAAACACCGGGAAGCGAGGTTTTATTCATGCAGCGTGTGCCGACAAGACAGAGACAATTCGTTCCGAACGGGAACGCAGCAAAACGTCCGCAGGGAGGTGAAGCTTCGCCGTTCCTGCGAATCGCAAGACGAATTCGGGAGGAGCAGGGCATTGAGCAGCTTCGAGCCTTCCTTGCCGCAATGGTTCCCTTTGTTGCACCGAATGAGCTGAAAGGCGTATGTGCAGGGTTCGGATTAGACTATGATTCGATTGTTTTGCTTCGAAACGAACAGACATCAAGGCAAGCTTCAAGGATGAACCGCGGGGAAAGTGCATCGGGGAATGTGAATGCCGGCGGCATGAACGGATTTATGAACCCGTTCGGCAGCTTCGGCAGCGCAGGCGGTGCGGTGAACGGAAACATGGGAAGCATGAATTCGGGTGCGGCAATGAACGGAATGAATCCGTTCGGCGGCATGAATCCGTTCGGCGCAGCAGGAGGACAACAGATGCAGCTTATTCAAATGCTTATGGGAATGCAGAATATTATGAAGAGCGGAAAAGGCGATATTTCCCGGATAATGAATATGATGGGCGGGCGATAGACAAATGCGCCCGAATGTGCTAAATTATGCGTGTATCGGTGCGGCCGAAACCGGTAAGCTCTTTTACGGGAGTTTTTCGGCAAAACAAAATCGGTGCAATGGTGTAAACATGAAACAAGAAAAAAGAAATGAAAACGAATGTGCGGTTCGGTGCAGTCCGCAGCAGGTGCAGGCAATTCTTGAAGGGCTTGCCGCAGCACATCCGGATGCAAAGCCCGAATTGAATTTTAGCAACCCGTTTGAGTTGTTGATTGCAACCATTCTTTCCGCACAATGTACGGACAAGCAGGTAAATAAGTGTACTGCTCAGCTTTTTAAGGCTTATCCCGATGCGGAGTCCATGGCGGCAGCCGATGAAGAAACACTGAAAAAATACATTAAGCCTTGCGGGTTTTTTAACACAAAAGCAAAACACATACTGTCGGTCAGCCGCGATTTGACCGAAAAGTATCACGGTGTTGTGCCGAATGACAGGGAGGCTTTGCAGTCGCTTGCGGGTGTGGGACGAAAAACAGCAAGTGTCGTGCTTTCAAATGCGTTTAATGTTCCGGCGATTGCTGTTGACACGCATGTGTTTCGCGTCAGCAACCGTTTGGGACTTGCCTGTGCGGCAAACGTTGAAACGACCGAAAAACAGCTCATGCAATGCATACCTGAGGAGAAATGGTCAATTGCACACCATTGGCTGATATTTCACGGCAGACGCGTTTGCTCTGCGCAAAAACCGAAATGCGATATATGCACACTGAAGGAACTATGTAAATACCACAAGGAGAACAGATAAAATGCAATTTGTTGATAAGGCGAGGATAATTATAAAAGCAGGCAACGGCGGCGACGGATGCGCAAGCTTCCACAGAGAGAAATACGTCAGTCACGGCGGACCGGACGGCGGAGACGGCGGCAGGGGGGGCAATGTTGTTTTCCTTGCCGATGAAAACATGAACACACTGCTTGATTTCAAGTTTGCACGATTCTTCCGCGCACAGAACGGCGAAAACGGCAGAGGAAACATGCAGTACGGCAAAAGCGGTGAGAACCTTGTAATTAAGGTTCCTGTCGGAACGCGTGTGCGCGATGTCGAGTCAGGCAAGATTATTGCGGATATGAACAGCCCGGGCAGGGAACGTACTGTTCTGCGCGGCGGCAGGGGAGGCAGGGGAAATGCCAAATTTGCAACGCCGACAAAGCAGGCTCCGCGTTTTGCCCAAGGCGGACAAAAGACGAAGGAATATGAGGTTGAATTGGAGCTGATGACGATTGCGGATGTAGGTCTTATCGGCCTTCCGAATGTCGGCAAATCCACCATTCTTTCTGTTGTCACAAGCGCAAAGCCGAAAATTGCGAATTATCACTTCACGACGCTGACACCGAATCTCGGCGTTGTAAAGCGTTATGACACATCATTTGTTGTTGCTGATATTCCCGGCCTTATCGAAGGCGCAGCGGACGGCGCAGGACTTGGGCATGATTTTCTGCGTCACATAGAGCGCACACGGATGCTCGTGCATGTGCTCGATATTTCCGGTTCGGAAGGGCGTGATCCGTTTGAGGATTATTGCCAGATTCGCAGTGAGCTGATGCGCTACAGCGACAAGCTTGCGGAACTGCCGGAGCTTATTGTTGCAAATAAAATGGATATAACCGGTTCGGAGGACAACCTTGAGATTTTCCGGGAAGAGCTTGCAATGCATATTGAGGAGGATAAAGCGCAGGGTAACGGCGGACAGGACGAGCTGCCGCGCATTTTCCCCGTTTCGGCTGCAACCGGCAAGGGGTTTGAGCCTTTGCTTGATGCAATTGTTGAAATGCTTAAGGAGCTGCCTGCAACAAGAGAGTTTGCTGAGGATGATATAATTGAAACCCCGCAGTACGAACGCGGCTTTGCAATCAGCAGGGAAGGTGAGGTCTACACCGTAACGGGCGGAACCGTTGAATATATTTTGGACACGACGGATGCCGATGACGAGGAATCTATGCGGCGTTTCCAGCGTATGTTGAAGGCTGAAGGCATAATTGATGCTCTCCGCGAGGCCGGAGCGGGCAACGAAAGTATTGTGCGCATGGGTGAATGGGAGTTTGATTTCATCGAATAAACGAATTGTATTGAATATATTTAACACTGATAACGGGTTGTTTGATGCATTTCGGCATTGAACAGCCCTGTTTTTTAACAAATTATGCATAAAAATGAAAACCGAAATACTCAATAAAATAACCGAAAATAAGAAACCAAAACTGAATACTAAAAAATATATCAAAAAAATTGAAAAAAAGTGTTGACAAACGAGGCGCATAGCTGTATAATACACACCGTTGCAAAAAGTGAGCTCAACGGGGTGTGGCGCAGTTCGGTAGCGTACGTGCTTTGGGAGCATGGGGCCAAGGGTTCAAATCCCTTCACCCCGACCAGTTTTTTGTGGCCCCTTGGTCAAGCGGTCTAAGACACCGCCCTTTCACGGCGGTAACAGGAGTTCGAGTCTCCTAGGGGTCACCACTCTTTTTGAGAGGGCCTTTAGCTCAGTTGGTTAGAGCGGTCGGCTCATAACCGATTGGTCCGGGGTTCGAGTCCCTGAAGGCCCACCAAGGCATACACCGCGGTCCGGTAGTTCAGTTGGTTAGAATGCCAGCCTGTCACGCTGGAGGTCAGGGGTTCGAGCCCCCTTCGGATCGCCATTTTTTTCAGTAAAAATGCGTTGCCGATACATCCTTATGCTGGTGTAGCTCAATTGGCAGAGCAGCTGATTTGTAATCAGCAGGTTGCGGGTTCGAGTCCCATCACCAGCTCCACCAATTTGCAACTTATATGGACGGGTTCCCGAGCGGCCAAAGGGAGCGGACTGTAAATCCGTTGTCACAGACTACGATGGTTCGAATCCATCCCCGTCCACCATTTTTTTTATTTTGCGGGAATGGCGGAATTGGCAGACGCGTACGGTTCAGGTCCGTATGGGGGCAACTTCATGCAGGTTCAAGTCCTGTTTCCCGCACCATAGAAGAACGCTTATTTGGATACAATAGGCGTTCTTCTTTTTTGCACCCCACCCGATTGAGAAATCCCTTATCGCAAGGGACTTTCAGACTTCTCGCACACGAATACCAAATTGACAAAAGCCTCGGCAGAGCAATCTGTCGGGGCTTTTCACAGTTTTTGGGCGAATGGTTGCCGCTTCCTGCGCAGTAATCGTGTGCGAGATGGGTAAATAGTGTACGAGATGGGGGTAATCGTGTGCGAGATGCCCTTGTTAATTGTAATGACATCGCATTTCTATCAAACCATTTGCATGGACTTAATTTTAGAGATTTCTGGTATAATCATTACATTAGAGTATATCGCAACAAGTTGCGAGGTTCAGCTTGACAAAGGCGAATGACTCGGTGTATAATGTATGTGTTAACAACGAAAACCAAGACGCTGAAAGAATGGAGTGAAAGTATGGCTATTTCTTATAACAGATTATGGAAGTTGCTAATTGACAAAAAGATGACAGCGGCAGAGTTAAGAAAACAAGCTGATATAGCACCAAATACCTTAACTCGAATGAAGAAAGATCAAGAGGTAACCATGCAGGTTCTGGAGCGGATATGTGATGTGTTAGATACAGACTTTGGTGAAATAGTTGAATACCTACCTTGCGTGAGAAACGAGCACTGAAAACTTGCCGAGGAGGAGATTATGTCATACTCAAGATATTACAGATATAAGCTTTCAGATTTTCAAAGAAAACTCTATGATGAGCTATTATTTGGAATGGAAGAAAGAAAGCAGGAAATACGTTCCGAATACTACAGTGCTCAAGATATACAGGCTGTTCTATATGCTATTAATTTTGATAATCCGAATCTGTATTATGTGGATTTCAATAGAATCAAAATAATGCAGTCGGCATTATTTTGTATCTTTGTTGTTACATATTATTGCGATACGGATACCCAAAGAATGATTGACAAGAAGATAAAAGCTGTGACTGATCTTCTGCTGAATCAGATAACTGGTCAAAGTATGCAGTCTGCCGCTTTGATGCTTCATGACTGGCTTGTTTCCAAGTGCTCCTATGGAGATTGCAATACTTTCCCAAATGCCTCTCATAGCATTATTGGTGCTTTACTTTATTCGAAATGTGTTTGTGAGGGTTACGCAAAAGCATATAAGTATCTTGCTGATTTGATTAAAATTCGTTGCCTTGTCGTTACCGGAAAAGGAATTCACCCTGACGGTACCAAAGGCGGGCATGCATGGAATATAATAAAAATGAACAATAGTTTCTACCATGTAGATGTAACCTTTGATTTACTGTTTGCAAATCAATACTGTTCAAGAGCGTATTTTTTGTTATCAACAAAAGAAATACTTCACGATCACAGTATGGATGAACCTGTACCGTTGCCGGTTTGTGCAAATAGCGGTTCAATTCTCGAAAAGGTATCTGGAACGACAGAATTACTTCTTTTTCTTGAAAATGAATACCAGAAGAGGGTAACTCACTCTGAAGTTCGCCTTACGAGGGGGTTCACCAAAGAAAAGCTGATGTCAATGATAAACAAAAAACTGTCAGTCAATGACGTGAAATGGTTTAATCAAATCGCGTCATACTGGTATGGTGATTATTGCCGAACTCTATTTGTGTGCTGGAGGTAACCCAAAAGTGGATAAACAAAACGAACATGGAAATATTGTTTCAACTAATCGTCCTCCGAAGCGTTCAACCAAGGATTCTATTGTGTTGACCGGGGAGTATGGCCGGAGTAGGACGGCTTTCGGTTTAACAGAGGAGCACTTAGATAAACACTCCCTTTTAATTGGATCGACAGGATGCGGCAAAACCACTCTGCTCAATAAGATGATTTCTCAGATTCAGAATAATATGACGTCGGATGATGTAATGATTATTTTTGATAGCAAGGGCGATTTTTATTCTAAGTTTGGCATGAGGAAAGGAAGCGTCCTTCTTGGCAACTCAAGTCAGTATTATTCTGCTTCTGTACGATGGAATATTTTCAAAGAAATATGTGCTGATGGTTGGGAAAACAGAAGCATCATAACTAATTCTCAGGAAATCTGTAAAGATTTGTTTGCAGATCGCGAAAAGAGAACAAACAACCCCTTTTTTCCAAATGCTGCCAGAGATTTATTGGCTTCATTGCTTATATTTCTGATTCGTACAGGAGAACACGACATTACATTCCGAAAGGACTTTTTCTATAATGATCAGCTTAAACACATTCTCGATTGCAGCAATGCAGATCAGTTGTTAACTTATCTCAGTTATGATGAAGACGCGAGAAGTGTTGCCTCATACATAGAGGGAAACGGCGAACAGTCGAACGGTGTTCTTGCCGAAATGTATTCGGTCATTAGAGATATTTTCATCGGTGTTTTTGCTGAACATGGTACTTTCTCTATCAGAAACTTTGTCAGGAACAAAGGCGGCAAGACTTTGTATGTCGAATATGACTTGTCTATTGGACAAACATTAACTCCGATGTATAGACTTCTCTTTGACTTGGCGCTCAAAGAAGCGTTGGGTCGTCACAATAAAGAGGGCAACGTTTATCTCATTCTTGACGAGTTTAGATTATTGCCTCATCTTCAGCATATCGATGATGGTGTAAACTTTGGAAGAAGTCTCGGAGTGAAGGTGCTTGCCGGGATACAAAATGTTGAACAGCTTTTTGAAACATACAATGAAAATCGAGGAAGAAGCATTTTAGCGGGCTTTTCCAATTTATTTATGTTTCACAATGATGACCCTTCAACACTCAAATATCTAACTCAGCGTTCAGGAAACAATGTGGTTTTAGATGAATACCAAGACATTAAGGGTCAAATAGCCGAAGGCAAGCCTCGGGTCGCGCATACAATCGAAGACTGGGATCTAATCTCCCTTGAACAGGGCGAGGCTATAATATCACTCGCCTTTGGAAAGCCATTTAGGTTTAAGTTCGATCAATAGACGGATTGCAGGTGATAGAAATGGGATTATGGGATATTATAACTGATTCGATAAGAAACCGACAAATATCAAAGACAAATATAAGCCGCCGAGGTGTTACCCAATATAAACCATCACAAATCGGCGGATTTGTGGAACCTGACATCAATACAGGGAAAGTTGTTTGTTCTGGTGACGCTCCTGATTTGCGCAGTGAAGTAATCGTTAGTCTGTGTGTAGCTGCTACAAACGCAGGAATTCCTGTCATCGTTTTGCACCAAGGTGATTCTGTCTTAAATAATATGTTCCAAACAGTGTATCAAAACCATCCGGCTTATATTGAAGTTGGTCCTACTGGAAAGAGGTTTGATCCTTTGTTTCAATTAAGTGACTCTCAAATCAGCAAGATAATGGTTGATACAGCCCCACAGAAGTATGCATTGACCTGCGACGGAGAAGCGTACATAGATGTCTTGACAGGTTTTTTATCCGGAAAGGGTCGAACGATAACGCTGAAGGGATTATTTGAGTGTCCGCATAATCGCCTCCCAGCTTTATTAAGTTCTGCTGCAAGCAAGAACACTTTGTCACCTGCCATTGTTCAAAGTCTTCAAACAAGCTTGGCTCAAGGACAAAAAGAAGCTCACAAAGTTAATGCTTACCTAAAAGAGTTGTATGATGAGTGTTTTCCGCTTCTTCCCTCAAGCAAGTCTGATTATGTCAACTGCATTAGTATATTCCAAGCTGTTGCCCAAAAAGCGGTAATGTGTTTGGACATTATCTCTGATGGTAATATTTTGCTGCTAAGAATATTGGCGGAACAACTTCAACTTCTCCTTAGACGTCGAGTACCTTTTTTCGTGATTCTTGACAATATTGCAATCAAGGATGATAACTCCATAAGAAAGATCATCTCAACAAAGTCTGCTGGATTTGGATGCGCTATTGCCGGTGATGATTTGTTATCATTGTGCGATGGAAATGAAAAACTGTTCAATTCCATTTTAGGAGATAGTAAAAAATGGTTTGTATTTCACCATAGTTCGGGAATCAGTGCAAAGAATTGGTCGGCTGCATTCTCGGAGTATCAAAAGATAGACACCACAGTCAATTATGGTCGAGGATATGGGAAAGGGTCCGGTTATGGTTTGGGAGGCAGCTTGTTGCGTGGCGGTATGAACTGGAATCGAAACAAAAATACTCATCAGGGGGTATCTTATACAAATAAAAACGAAGCAGTAATTCGCGGCGAAGAAATCCAAAAGCTTCCTAACAGAGGCGGATATGTCTACACAGCAGACACAAGGGAAATTGCCTATGTCCCTGTCTTTCTACCACAATAACAGTATGAGGAGGTACTCGTATGAATATTAAAGAAGCTATGGCATGTTATTTCGTTAAGCTGAACAATCTTTACAAGAACACCTTTGGAACTTTTCCAACAGTATCGTGGAGTCCGGAGCAAAATCAGGATCTTTTCATAGGCAAGCCGGATGAAGATGGCGAGATTCAATGGAAGCCTGTAGAAGCTACGCCGGTTAGAATAGATGGGCTCCGCAGAGAACTCCAGGCATTTTATGGCTCGTATTATTATTGGGAACTCAGAGGTGAATACAAGGGTGTTTTGTTTGACTTTCCCCCACTGCCTTCTCTCAATGTTGCGGAGAGTGTTGTATGCGCAGCAATAAATGATGGTGAGTACTATTTTCCGAATCAAGAGACAGTGTTGCTTGCAACGTGTTCTTCTAACGGAAACGACGATTTGCTATTATTTTTCCGTCAGAATACAGGAGAACTGTTTATTTATGACTCTGACAAAAGATTTCTTCATCCATTGAACTATTCTTTAGTTGAACTCATCTGTTCCATGAAGGCGGTGATTTAATTGTCTTTTTTCTCTTACGAAGGTGTTCTGGATAGTATCCTCGACAAGCAGCACACAACTTCAACCGGGGAAACTTACTCATTGCGCCACAACGAAAATTTAAAAGTTGAGATGTCATACTTGGGAAAAGGTAATACAAATGCCAATTCACAAGGCTGGGAAAGGAATAGCTCAAAATATTTTGAAGCTCTTTATAAAAATCATCCTGAAATGTTCAGCAAGAAAAATGTAGCGCGCATAAAAGATGGCCATGCACCTATTGTAGATCAGAAGATGATTTCTTCCAATCCTAATTGGGCTCAGTACAGGAATCAGGCTCTTGTACATCATCATATCGGCGGAGATGGAGAAGCGGTGGCAATCCCCAAGAATGCTCATAAAGGTCAGGGGGAAATCCATAATCACGAAAAATCTGCAGGGATAACAGATAATTGTAAGAGCTTCTCTAAAAAATGTGCTTCAAACCCCGATTCGGTTGGTAAAACAACATCGCAGCTGCATACAGAGATAGGTGCTAAATCTAAAAGTAATGGCAAAGCTCAATCAACTCCTCCTGCAAAAATATCCAACGCATCTCGGACGTCGAAATCCTCTATTAGTGCATCTACGAGAAGTGATGCTGTAAGAAGCAGCGTCTCTTCTAAAGGCAGTTCTTCAAATACAGGAAGAAGTCAGGCGGTCAGGGATGCTGGCAGTTCAATGAATACTTCGTCTTCGCCCAGTAGAGGCGATAGCGTAAGAAGTTCCATGCAAAGCACGAAATCTGGAAGCGTTGGCCCAACTTCTACCCAGAGTTCTGCGGGGAGCACTCATTCTCATGCTTCCAGTAGTTCAAGCACTTCACAAGGAAGCAGTCATGGAGGAGGACAGTCCTCCGGCGGTGGTTCTTCCCGAGGCGGAAATTCTGGAGGATCCGGTCAGGGAAAATAATAGGTGGAGGACTTATTGTCGTGTATGATGAACGGGAATTTTGGAGGATAGAAGCTGAAACCAATTCAATTAGACACAACATTATCAATTTGATATTCCTGCTGGACACTTCCGGCTCTATGTCCGGCAAGCGGATAAACGAAGTGAATGCCGTAATGTCCGATTTGACTGACTTTATACAGAAAGTAGAGAAGTCGTATTTTGTGCAAGTAAGACTTCGAACCATTCAGTTTAACTCTGTTGCAAATTGGGTTCTTGGCGATGCGGAGCATTATGTATGCAATTATCAATTTTATAGTTATGCACACGCAATCGAAAGTCAAGTTTGGATACCACTTATTGCCGGAGGGACAACAGTGACAGCAGAAGCCATTGCATTGGCAAGTGCAGCTTTACATAACGATTTTTATCCGAACCCACCTCTCTTGTCATGTTATGAACATGACCTATTGTCTTACCATCCCCCTGTTATAATTCTTGTGACAGATGGTTTGAGCAATGATCCAAATCACACTTTAGAGGAACTTGAAAAACTAAAGCATTCCGTCCCCCTCAAATATGAAGACAGGATTATGAGAATTGCAATTGGAATTGGTGGAGCAAATCTTGATGAATTGAAACAGTTCGCTTCTGTAGGAGAAATAAAACACGGAGATGGGACAATTTCGGAGAAAACCCCTCTTGTAATATATTTACAAGACGAAGAAGACCTTCTCGCGAAAACCCTACAGAGCGTCATTCAGAGTGCACTTCTCTCATCTATACTCCACGGCCGATTAGAAGAAAGAGCTGAGAATGAGGAATATTTGCCTACCATCAATGAATATCGTGATGATGGTGATGATTGGTTAGATTGGTAAGAAAAATGTCAAAATAACGCTTAGCCATCAAACCTAATGAAGGGAGACTTTGGCTTTATATGATTGATGAGTTTAATCATTCTCCAAGTGAATTTACATTGAACATTGTTTTCTTGGTTGATACATCCGCGTCAATGGATGGTCATAAAATTGATGAGTTAAACTATTTCATGACGGAAGCAGTAAATCTTGTGGAAGAAACCGCCAGGAAAATGGAAATACGAATACCGATCCGTGTTATTGAATTCAATTCCGAGGCAGAATGGCTGTTTGGAAATGCAGAAAATGGGGTTGAACACATAGACTGGATCCCACTTCAAGCCAATACTTGTGGGTATACCAATACTTCGGCAGCCATTGATTTAGTAAGAAGTATTATGCATCGACGAATTCTTGGAGAAAGGAATCTTCGCCCTACTGTTGTGCTTGTATCGGATGGTCTGGGTACTGATCCGCAAAAAACGATGGAAGCGATAGAAAGGTTAAAATGCTCTTTGAGCACACCCGTGAATCCAAAAAAAGACAAGGTTATGAGAATATCGGTTTGTGTCGACGGAGCTAACGAGGATGAGCTAATAGCGTTTTCGTCTTCTGGTATTGAACCAGTATCGATTATAGGAGGGTATTATACAATCAAAGATGACCTGACCTATTATGGCTCCTTGATTCTAAGAACGGGCGAACTCGGTTTATTCGGAAGATTATTGAAATCCTGTTGTTCTCACCCTGAAGCTGTGCCGGTATGGCAAGAGGAATACGGAGATCCGGCAATAGCTGTCATAAGCGGAGATGACGATGATGACGATTGGGAGGAATAATACCAAGATCCTTAATAGTAATAGTATTTACCGTCCCTAAGCTAATTGCCCGAAATCTATATGTTTCATTTTAATAAAGCCTATTATATCCCCCCCTTTTGAGGGCAATATACCTCAACCTGCCAGCGCCTTTCCAGCATCTTTTTGTGTTTTGGTAAGTTGTATAATTAAGTGTCCAAAATAAAAAAAGGATAGCTCCATAGCGAAAAGCCTGCTACAATGTAAATTGGCAAAAAAACAAGAAAGGAGGCCAAAGCTATGGAGCAGAATAATAATACCACAAAGGAACGAGGAGGTAAACACTTAAATTACGAGGAGAGGCAAAAACTGGAGATTCTATTGAAGGCAAAGGTTAGGGTAAAAGAGATCGCAGCGCTGCTAGGAGGGCGAAGCGAGCGAACGATCAAGAGGGAAATAAAGAGAGGGACAGTCAGGTTGCTGAACAGCGATCTAACAGAGAGGTTTGAGTACAGCTGCGACGCCGGGCAGCTGAAATATGATCGAAATGCAGCGAACAAGGGAAGGAGCCTGAAGATAGGAAGCTCGCACGATCTTGTAAGCTACATAGAAAAGAAGATTGGAGAGGAAAAAATGTCGCCGTATGCGGCACTGCAAAGCATAGAGAATGAGGGGAAAGAGTTTGCGGTGACAATATGCTTGAAGACGCTGTACAACTACATTGAGCAGGGGCTATTTCTGAATATCAGCCAAAAGGATCTACCGCAGGGAGGGAAGAAAAAGGCAAGGAAATACGATAAAATCAGGCGAGCGACTAACAATCCGACAGGAACATCGATAATTGAGAGACCTGAAGAGATAGAATACCGAAGGGACTTCGGTCATTGGGAGTTGGATACGGTAGTAGGCAAAGCAAGGACGAAAGCAGCATTGCTTGTACTTACCGAAAGAAAGACGAGATATGAGCTTATCTTCAAGCTTGAAAGCAAGACGGAACAGGCGGTAATAGAAGTGCTTGACAAGCTCGAAAGGAAGCTCGGGAAGAAACGATTTCGGAGGATATTCAAAACGATAACCTGCGATAACGGAAGTGAGAATCTCGACCATGAAGGTATGGAGAGATCGCTGACAAAGGGGAAACGCACAAAGGTCTACTATGCGCATCCGTACAGCGCATGGGAAAGAGGCTCGAACGAGAATGCGAACAAACTCATTCGTCGGTTCGTTCCAAAGGGAACAGACATTGGCAGGCTCACGC